>Ga0194123_10000223_pt1 | contig 115548 bp, 80 predicted proteins | sample TA2MahsurfametaG_5_FD_155479 | JGI IMG/M metagenome (GOLD analysis project Ga0194123, IMG submission 155479) | Freshwater microbial communities from Lake Tanganyika, Tanzania - TA2015023 Mahale A surface | ecosystem: Environmental > Aquatic > Freshwater > Lake | place: Tanzania: Lake... | reverse complement strand
AGTGACAGGTTTAAAGTTGTTGACCAGGGAGCTCCGCTGATGGAGGGTTTCTCTCATGAGGCTGGCGCGGATCAAGGGTGAGGCGGGGGCTTCGGCGGTGTACCATTGCATCTCTCGGACGGTGGCCGGGGAGAAGTTGCTGGATGCGGCGTGCCGGGAGAAACTGGCCGAGTTGCTGATGGCGCTCTCGGCCTTCACCGGGTTGGAGGTGATCACCTACTGCATGATGCCCAACCATTTCCACCTGCTCATCCGGGTGCCGGAGGCGCGGGAGATCCCCGACGCCGAGTTGCTCGAGCGGGCTGAAGCGTTCTACGGGAAGAAGGGGATCCTGAGCACGCTGGCCCGGGAGGGGATGACCCGGCAGGGGCGGATCGATGCGCAGGTGCGGCAGACGCTGCTGGGGCGCATGGGGGACCTGTCGGTGTTCATGAAGGAGTTCAAGCAGCGCTTCAGTCGTTGGTTCAATCGGCACGCGGAACGGTTCGGGACGCTGTGGGCCGAGCGCTTCAAGAGCGTGCTGGTGGAGGATAGCACTGAGGCGCTGCGGACGGTGGCGTCGTACATCGACCTGAACCCGGTGCGCGCCGGTTTGGCGGAGGATCCGAAGGATTACCGGCACTGCGGGTACGCGGCGGCGGTGGCCGGGGGCAATGGGCGGGTGCGACGGGGGTTGATGGGTTTCCTGGGGGGGCGGACGTGGGCGGAGGCGGCGGCGGAATATCGGACGGCGCTGCTGCTGCGCTCGGCGGAGTCCGGGCACAGTTCGAAGCGGGCGCTGGACCCTGCGACGATCCGGCGGTTGCTGGGCGAGGGCGGGCGGTTGAGCCCGGGGCAGGTGCTGAGGCTGCGGGTCCGACACCTGAGCGACGGGGTGGTGCTGGGTTCGAGGGATTTCGTGGACGGGGTGTTCGAACGGTACCGACAACGCTTCGGGCCACGCCGGCGCAGCGGGGCGCGGCCGATCCGGGCGGTGCCGCTGCCAGGCCTGATGGCCCTGCGCGACCTGCGCGTGGACGTGGTGGGCTGAGGGGGCGCCTAACTGACCGGCCTATTGAGGCTCGCGTGTTCCGGTGACAACCGTTTTCTCCACCCGCAAGCCCCGGACAAGTCACCCTAGTGTGCGAGACTCAATAGGGCCCATCCGCACGCGATTTCCATTGGTGTGCCGGCGACGCCAAAGGGTTGACCGCTTTTCCCCTCAAGGGTCTTCCCAGCGGTTGTCGACAGGGAGGATTGCCGCCTCCCTGGACAGGCTGCGATCCCACCGGGCGCGTCGCGCCATCGATGAAGGCCTCGTGGAGGAAGTGTGCGGCCCACTCGCGGGCGTCGGCCAGGTCCCGCTCATCACCGCCCCGGAGTTCGTATCGCCCAGCCTCGCAGCGGACAAGTCGGCCCCTGCCGAAGCGTGCAATCAACTGACCTGCGGACTCCCGGCGACACCATGCTTTCCATCGATTCATGACGCCAGAATCACCCGTGAGATCGGACAATGGCTGTCCAAGGGTCAGGATCTTTTCGTGGACGCACGGAATCGGCATTTGACTCTGCCGGGAGCGGGTAGCTAGAGATTGCATCACCGCATGATGGCGAAACTCACGGTTCTGACGGAGGGGTTCACCGACCGCAGCTTCGAGGTGAAGCCCGAGAAGGTTTCAGTCGGAAGGCTGGAGGAGAACTCTGTCTGCATCCCGGAGGCGAGCGTCAGCAGCCACCACTGCGAGGTCTGGCTCAAGGGGGATGACGTGATCGTCAAGGACCTCGGCTCGACCAATGGCAGCTTCATCAACGAACTGCAGTTGGCCGCCGACAAGGAGGCGGTGCTCAGACCAGGCCAGACACTCCGTCTGGGACAGGTTCAGTTGCGCTTCGAGACGGGCAAGAAACAGAGCGAGGCGCCGCGACAGACGGTGAGGCTCGGTGATTCAGGGACGCCGGCCGCCGCGGGCGCCACGGCGTTCTCCAAGAAATCGAACAAGGCCACCAAGGTGTTCCTCGCCGTGGGAGGCCTTCTGTTCCTGATCATCGTCGGGGCGCTGGTGTTAGCCTTCATGAACCTCGGTTCGACGACGCCTTGATCGGGAACGTCCCTTGGGGTCGCTTTGGAATCCCTCTGGGTTGAAGATTGGCGAGAGGCTTTCGGGGCCGAGGCAGGATCCAAGCAGGTCGATCCCGATCCCGATCCCGATCTCGGTCCCGATTCCGATCCCGATCCCGGTCGTGGGACTCGCAGGCCCGGCCCGTCCAAGCCCATCCATGCGCGAAGGGACTGCCGGCGAGGCACCCCGTTTGCCAGGTCCGCCCTCCAGGATGGCCTCTGGGATGGGCCCGGTTGATGGACTTCCGACGATCCCCGCGGGCCATCCACCGCCCACCCTCCAAGCCGAGCCGACCCGGGAGCCCGGTGGAGACGCCACGCGTCGAGCCGACCCGTCCCGCCCGCCCTGACTCCGGTTCCGGTTTCCGGCCTCATCGGCACCCCAAGTCCACGCGTCAGAAGCGGTGGCGTGCTCGTCCGCCCGACTGGATTGAGACCTCGAGCCCCGTGCCAATACGTCGATGCGGCGCACGGAGCGTCGCAGGAGGGTCCGACGCCAGCCCGCTCGATCCCGAATCGTAGTGACCGACCGAGGTCCCCGCCTGTTTACGTGTGGTTCATGGGGCACCGTCCTCCGTGTTGATGAGCGGTCCGGCCGGGGTATGCTGCGGCCATGAATCTTAGAGGAGGATCGACCTGGAAGCTCGGCTCATTGGGGATCGTCGTCCTGATCGGGGCCGGATCGTTGTCCGGGGCAGATGCGCGGCCGGGGTTCTCGCTCGACCCCAGGTTGGAGTCCGAGCTGTGGTGCGCGGAACCGCACGTGGTGGATCCGGTGGGGTTGGCCTTCGCGGCCGACGGGTCGGTCTATGTCGCGGAATGCCGCGATTATCCCTACGGCGCCGGCCCTGCCGGGAAGCCCGGAAGCACGGTGCGCCGGCTGGTGGACACCGATGGCGACGGCCGGCCGGATCGGTCGACCGTGTTCGCATCCGGCCTCGGCTATGCGACCAGCGTGCTGCCCTGGCGCGATGGCGTGCTGGCACTGGCCCCGCCGGAGATCGTCTTCCTCCAAGACACCGATGGCGACGGGCAGGCCGACCGGAGGACGGTCGTGCTCCGGGGCCTGGGCCTCGGGGTCAGCGATTCGCTGGCCAACAGCCTTCGCTACCACCTCGACGGCCGGGTGCATGTCGCCAATGGCGGCAATGGCGGCCGACTGACCTCGCCGTTGCGGGACGGCGCGCCGCCCGTCACCCTGGGCGACCATGACTTCGCCTTCGATCCCGACACGGGCGAGGTCGAGCTGACGGCCCGTACCGGCGGGGGCTTCGGGCTGGTCTTCGACGCCTGGGGGCGCGGGTACACGACCTACAACATCGACCACATCCAGCACCGGTTCCTGCCCTTGGCCCACGCGCGGCGCAACCCGGGATTCCCGGATGTTCCGATCACGGGCAGCATCTCCGACCATGGCGAGATGGCCCGGATCTTCCCGGTCGCCGAGCCGGAGACCCGGCCCAATCACCCGGAGCAGGCGGGCCACTTCTCGGCCGCCGGGGGCATGGGGTTGTGCGAGTCGCCGATCTTCCCCCGCGACCTGCAGGGATCGGTCTTCGTCTGCGACGTGGTGGGCCATGTCGTGCACCGCGACGTGATCCGCCCGGACGGGCCGGTGTTCCGGGCATCCCGGGCCTTCGAGGACTCGGACCGGGAGTTCCTCGCCAGCCGGGACCCGTCCTTCCGGCCGGTGGCCCTCGAGACGGGGCCCGACGGTGCCCTGTACCTGCTGGACATGCAGCGCGATGTCATCGAGCACCCGGACTACATCCCGCAGAAGGTTCGGGCCTCGCTGGACCTGCGGGCCGGCCAGGATCGCGGTCGCATCCACCGGATCACCCCCCGCGGCGGCGCGCCACGCCGGTTTCCCGGGCTGGCGGCGATGACCCCGGCGCAGTGGGTCCGCCACCTGGCCGACCCGAACCCGTGGGTGCGGCTCACCGCCCAGCGCCTGCTCCACGAGCGCCAGGCCCGGGAGACGATCCCGGCCCTCCGGCGGTTGGCCGCCACCGGGAACGAGGCCTCGCCGGAGGGGAGGCTGCATTCGCTGGCCACCTTGCGTATCCTCGGGGCGCTGTCGTCGACCGACCTCCTGGCGGCGCTGTCCGACCCGCACCCCGGCGTGCGGGAGAACGCGCTTCGCTGGTCCGAGCCCCGTCTGTCCGCCGAGCCGTCGCTGCAGGCCCGGGTGCTCGCCCTCGCGGCCGACCCGCTGCCGCGCCTGCGCTTCCAGGCCGCCCAGGCGCTCGGCGCCGCAGGGACCCCGGCAGCGGTCGAGGCGCTCGCCGCGCTGTACTGGCGCGACGTCGACAGTCCCTGGACCCGGCGCGCCATCCTGGGCTCGTTGCGACCGGGCGAGGCCTCCCGGGTGTTCGAACGGTTGGCATCCGCCGCCCCGCCCGGTTCGGTCTCCCCCGACCCGGGGCCGGCGCTGCGGGACCTCGCCGAGTCCGTGGCCGTCCAGGCCTCGACGGCCCCTTCCGCCCTTGGGGATGCGCTGGGTCTCCTCGGGAGCCTGTCCGCCCAGCCGGCATGGCGGGCTCCCCTGCTCGAGGGCCTGGAGGCCGGGTTGGCGCGGGCGGGCGGGGTGCCGACGGTGCCGGCCGAGGCCCGTCGGGCCGTGACCGACCTGGCCGCCCGGGCCGACGCTCCCGAGTGGATCCCGGCCCTGCGTCTCATGCGCCGCCTCGAGGTGCCGGCCGACCCGGCCGTCGACCGGGTCCTTGCCGAGGCGTTCCGCATGGCCACCGACCGATCCCTGCCCGAGGCCGTGCGGTTGCCCCGGCTCAAGGCACTCGAATGGGCCGGGGCCTCGCCCGACCGTCTCGGGGTCCTTGCCCGCCATCTCGGCACGCCGGATGAGGATCCCGGGATCCAGGCCGCCGTGCTCGAGGTGCTCGAGAGCCTCCAGCCGCCCGGCCTCGGCCGGTGGCTCGTCGAGCGGTGGCCCGGGCTGCCGCCCGCGCTTCGGGGTCGCGTGGGTCGGTTGCTGGCGGAGCGCCGCGCGCTGCATGGCGACCTGCTGGATGCCGTCGAGTCCGGGGCGATCCGGGTGGGTGAACTGAACCTCGACCTCGAGCAGCGTCGCCGGTTGCTGCGGGGCGGACCGTCCGACATCCGCACCCGCGCGGCGCGCTTCTGGAGCGATGAGGAGTATTCCAACCGCAGCCGGGTGGTGGACGAGTGGCTGGCCAGGCTCCCGGCCACCGGGGACGCCGGCCGCGGCCGGGCGGTGTTCGAGGCGTCCTGCGCGAACTGCCACCGGGTCGACGGCATCGGCATGCGCGTCGGGCCGGAGCTGGCCGGCTCGGCCCACCGCAGCGTGGAGGACCTGCTGTCCAACATCCTCGATCCCAACATGGCGATGAACCCCGCCTTCGTGGCCTACTTGGCCGAGACCGTCGACGGCGACTCGGTCACGGGCCTGCTCGAGGCGCAGCGCGCCGACTCGGTGACCCTCCGCCAGGCCGGCGAGCAGACGGTCGTCCTGCCGCGCCCGCGGATCCGCTCCCTGCGCTCGACCGGGCTCTCGCTGATGCCCGAGGGCTTGGAGTCGGGCCGCTCACCCCAGGAACTCCGCGACCTGATCGCCTTCATCCGCGGGGAGAGGGCCGTGCGGCCGGGCGCTCCCGCGACGGGCGCCGGGGGCGGCCGATGAACCCGGCCCATCGCACGGCCCGTTTCTGGTGTGCCATCACCGGGGACGCGGTTCCGTCGCGGGCCTTCGCCATCGTCACGGCCTGCAATCCGGACGACCGGTCTTGCGACGACGCCACCAACCAGTCGGCCGATGCCGCGTTGGCCGCCGAATTGGACCGACTGGGCTGGAGCCGGTTCCGGGTCATCGGCGGCTCGCCCGACCTCGCCCATCAGGAGCCCGGTTGGGCAGTGGCCACGGGATCGCCGGCTGCGGCGATCGACCTGGGGCGTCAGTGGCGGCAGGTCGCCGTCTTCTGGGTCGATCATGACCGGTTGACGCTGCGCGATTGCCGGAGCGGGAATCTCGAGTCGCTGGGCTCCTGGTCCGGGCGGACCCGCTTCGGCCAGCCCCTCGGGCCCTGGCGCCTGGAGCCCTGGGAATCCCGTTGACCCCGCCAGGGAAGCCACCCGTTGCCGAGGCGCTGGGGATCGGGATTGCAGGTACCGAGATTCCGTTGGCGAAGCGTCCGGATTTTTGCTCGCATCTTCGGGTAGCCTGAAAGCCCCCCAATCCCATGATTCCTCCGCTTTCCCAGATCCGGTGCTGCCGCCGCCGCCAACCCGCCGCCTTCACCCTCATCGAGTTGCTGGTGGTGATCGCCATCATCGCGATCCTCGCCGGAATGCTCCTCCCGGCCCTCGCCAAGGCCAAGGCCAAGGCCCTGGGCATCAGTTGCATCAACAACCAGCGCCAGATGGGCATCGCCACCGCGATGTACACGCAGAACCACCAGAAGTACCCGGGTTGCATCAAGGTGCCCGAGTTCTACTACCTCTGGCCGTTGCGGCTCTTCGGCGAGATGGGCACCAACCGTGCGTCGTTCTACTGCCCGGCCAATCCCAAGGACGCCCAGTGGGACACCAACGTGAACAAGACCTTCCCTCAGGGCATCAACCTGGTGCTGGCCTCGGGCGCGGGCTCGCGGTTCAGCTTCGGCTACAACGACTGGGGCCTGCGCAACCCGACCGCCGACATCGGCCAGCAACTGGGCCTCGGTGGCGACATCAACCCGCCGGGTCAACCGGAGATGCCCGAGACCCGCGTCAAGGCGCCCTCCGACATGATCATGCTCGCCGACAGCCTCACCGACCGCTCGTGGGACGGGAACATCGATCCCAAGGAGCGGGACCAGTGGCCGGCCAAGCGGCACAACCTGCGCTGCAACATCATGTTCGCCGACGGCCATGCCGAGTCGGCGCTGCGCCGCGAGGTGGTCAATCCGCTCAACACCACCTGGCGTGCCCGCTGGAACAACGACAACGAGCCGCACCCGGAGATCGGCAACTGGACCGGCGACGACGGTCGCGGCAAGAACTGATCGGTATCGGTGCCGGCCGGGGTGCCACCGGTTTTGATCCTTCCCGGGTCGCCGTGTGCTTGGTTCCATCGTGGTCGTGTCAGGGGTATTCCAACGGCTCCGGTACTGGGCTCCCCTGGTGCTGTGGATGGCGGTGATCTTCTGGGCGTCGTCCGATGCCGAGTCGGGACGCCGGGGCTCGCGCCTGCTGGGGCCGTTGTTGCGGTGGCTGATGCCAGGAGCTTCGTCGGCCACCCTAGACGAGGTAATCTTCCTCGTGCGTAAGCTGGCCCACCTCTCCGAGTATGCCGTGCTGGCGGTTCTGGCCTGCCGACTGTTCCGGTTCTGGCCGCGTCTGTCGGCCTCGGGCTGGCTGTCCCGTCCGTCTCTCATGGCCTGGGGCTTCTGCGTGCTCTACGCGGTCTCCGACGAGTGGCACCAGAGTTTTGTCCCTACGCGCGTCGGCACCGCCTGGGATGTGCTGATCGACGGCGTGGGCGCCGGGTTGGGCCTGGCCGCGGCGATGCTCTGGAGGCGCCGCGGGCATCAATCTGGCCGCCGCCCCGAATGATTCCCTGGGGTCCGTCCGGCCCGTCCGGCCCGATCCCCTCCCGGAAGGGATCTCCATGGGAACCGGCGGCCCGGGGCGAAACCACGTTGAATTCGCCACCGGGGAGCGCGAAGACTCCGGGGAGCCTCCAGGAGCCCGAACCGTCGTCCTGGGGAATTTCCCCATGCGCCGCCCCCTGTTGCTCCCCGCCCTCTGCGTCGCCGCGGGCATCGCCGCGGCCGAGGCGGTGCCTGGCGACGCCGGAGCCTTGTCGGTGCTTCCGGCCCTGCTCGGGCTGGCCCTGGCCGGGTTGTGGACGCGGGGGTTTGCCGTGGGCATCGGCCTGGCGCTCTTCGGGGCCGGGGCCCTGTCCTATCGGGCCACCCAGTGGCCGATGGCCCCCGACGATCTTCGGGGGCGCGTCGATGCGTCGGGCGAATTGGGCATCGTGCGCGGGATCCTCGATGAAACGCCCTCGGTGCGCCTGACGGAGCGCCGGGGCCAATGGGTCGAGCGCACGGTGGTCCGGCTCCGCGTGAGCGGATGGCGTCGTCCCGGGGAGGGTTGGGAGTCCGCCAGCGGCCGGGTGATGATCAGCAGTCAGGGCGTCCCGGATTCCCGCTTCTTCCGCGGCCAGTCGGTGGAGATCTCCGGGTTGGTCGCCGCCCCGCCCGGCCCCGCCGCCCCGGGCCTCTTCGATCATGCCACCTTCCTGCGACGGCAGGGCATCGGCCTGCAGGTGCGTTGCGAGGCCCCCGCGGACTGGGTCCTCGGTCCCGGTGCGAGCGATGCTTCGCCGTGGAGCGAGCGGTTCCTGGCGTGGGCCCGCGCGCGTCTCTCGCAGGGCATCCCCGAGGATGGGGCGACCCGCCTGATCTGGGCCATGGCCCTGGGATGGCGCACCGGTCTGGCCGGCGACGTGGACGACGGGTTCATGCGCTCGGGCACGCTCCATGTCTTCGCCATCAGCGGGCTGCACATCGCCCTGATCGCCCTGATCCTCGTGCAGTCGTTCCGGGTCTTCGGCGCGCCGCGGGCCGTCTGCGGTGGGTTGTCGCTGCCGTTGATCTGGTTCTACGTGGCGGCGACGGGTTGGCAGCCCTCGGCCGTCCGCTCGGCCGTCATGACCTCGGTGGTGGTGGGCACCTGGATGCTCGAGCGCCCCAGCGACCTGCTCAATTCGTTGTCGCTGGCCGCCCTCTTCATCCTGCTGGACGAGCCCGGTCAGCTCTTCCAGGCCGGTTTCCTGCTGTCGTTCCTCGTGGTCGCGGCGCTGGCGGTCTTCCCCGCCGGCTGGGAGGCCTGGTGGATGGCCCGCCGACCCTGGGCGCCGGACCCGCTGCTGCCGGCCTCCCGCTGGTCCCCGGTCCGACGTGCGTGGGAAGGCTTCGAGCGGATGCTCTGCCGCGGGGTGGCGGCCGGCCTGGCCGCGCTCGTGGCCTCGTGGCCGATGTCCGTCGAGTGCTTCCACCTGGTCAGCGGCGTCTCGGTGCTGGCCAACCTCGTGGTCGTGCCGCTGAGCAGCCTGGTGCTGATCGCCAACGCCTTGTCGATGGTCCTCCCGGTGGGCACCGGCCTGTGGAATGCGGCCGCCTGGGTGGGCATGCACGGGATGATGGCCGCCAGCCGAGCCTGCGAGTCGGTTCCGGGCGGGTGGTGGTCGTCGGCCTCGCCGGGTGCGTGGCTGTGGATCCCCTACGTGCTGCTGTGGGTCGTCGCGGCCTCGGTCTCGCTGGACACCCCATGGCGGCGGTGGACGTGGTGGGGGGCGGCCGCGCTCTGGGGGGTGCTTTTTCTCGGGGCCCGCCTGTGGGTGGAGCCGGCGGCCTCGGTCACCGTGTTCCGCTCCGGCGAGGCCGTGTGGATCGACCGCCCCGGCGGCTCCGCCGACCTGCTGCTCGACACCGGCGATGCGTCCACCGCCAAGGCCGTGGTGGTGCCGTTCCTCCAGTCACGCGGGGTGGACCGGTTGACGACCCTCGCGGTCTCGCACGGCGACACCCGGCATCTCGGGGGGGTGCCCGGGGTGCTCACCAGCGCCCCGCCCCGGAGTCTGGTCATCCCGACCGGGCGGATGCGTTCGCCGGGGTTCCGAGCCCTCGACGGCCTGGCCGCCTCGAACGGGGTGCCCGTGCGGCGGGTGGGCCGGGGCGGATCGGTGGCGACCCTGCCGGTGCTGCATCCCGACGCATCCGACGGGTTCGCCCGGGCCGATGACGGCTCCCTGGCGCTCCGTCTGGAGGCCGCCGGTTGGCGGATCCTCTTGGCGCCCGACCTGGGTCCGGAGGGGCAGTCGGCCCTGGTGCGGCGCGAGGGATCCGGGTTGGCCGCCGATGTCCTGATCACGGGGGTGCCCGCGGTGGGCGAGCCGGCCTCCGAGGCGTTCCTCGCGCAGGTCTCCCCGAGGCTGCTGGTGGTCGCCACGGGTGAACGTCCGGCCACCGAGCGCAGCCCGGTGGCCCTGCGCCGGCGCATGCGGGGGCGTCCGTGGACGACCCTGTGGACCGAGCGCACCGGGGCGCTGGAGCTGCGTTGCCGGGAGGACCGGATCGAGGTGCGCGACGCCGCCGGGACCCTGCGCCACCGGATCGACCGGATGGACGGCCCCGTCCGTCCGGTGCCGGATCAAGGCAGCGCCACCGCCCGGTAGGCCCGTGTGGCCGTCGGCTGCGGGTCGGTCCAGACCACCAGTCCGTCCGATCCCGAGGGCGACATGGTCTCGCGGTCGGTCCATACCGAAAGGTCGTTGCTCGACTGGATCCGGTAGCGCACGCCCGGCTCGCCCCAGACCTTGAGGACGGCCCGGCCCTGCGCGTCGAGGCGGTCGAACTCCATGAGCGGAGCCACCGCGTTGGGGGGATAGGCGACGATCCGGTAGTCGTCGAAGAGCAGGTAGTTGTCGTCCCACGTGCCCTTCGGATGGGCCGCCCACACGACGTCGACGCTGCCCAGGGCCGGTCGTCGCGCCAGGGTCGTGGTCAGCGGCAGCTCATAGGCCACCGAGGCGCCGTTGAGCGACGCCGACCACCGCTTGCGCCCGAAGCTCATCCAGAGTTCCAGATCGTACACCGCGCCGTATTCAAACTGGAACCCGGTGCCGACGAAGCCCTTGCCGTCGTCGAGGGCGTAGTTGATCGACTGGTCGGGACCATGGAAGTCGAGGGTCAGCAGGCGATGGTCATCCGGGGTGTACACGCTCCACCGGAAGTCGTCGGCCGACGCCGGCGAGGGCGTGTCGTCGCGCACGCTGAAGGTCACGCGGAACACCACCACCGGCAGGGTGTTGGTGTCGGGTTGGAGCCGGACCGGCCGGAAGAGGTTCACGCTCGTGTCGCGGTTGGTCGGTCCCAGGTAGCCGATGTAGGCGTATTGACCGGTGAAGTCGGCCAGCAGGTTCGTGAGCAGTCCGTTGCCGCCCCGGCCCACCGACATCCACCCGTTCTGGCCGCGACCCAGCCCATCGACCAGATCGAGCGCCGGATCGTACCCCTCGAAGCGCTCGAAGCCGGTCTCGAAGAGCACCCGGCCGGCCGGACCGGAGGCACGCATCGGAGCCGTCAGGGCCAGCCCGAGCGCGAGGACGAAGAGGACCCTCGCGCTCAGGGTCCGCAGCGGATGGACATGGTGTCCGTTCATGGCGATGGCTCCCTGGGGGATGGATTCATGGGTCGACCGCCCGGCGTGGCCCGGGTCGGCCCGAGGGCGCCGGGGCAGACGATGGCGGAGGTCCCGACGGGGCTGGGGCGGGGGCGGGCCGGATCGCCGGCTGGGGTGCGGGGAACGATGGCACGGCCTGGACGGGCACCGGGGTCGGCGCCGGTCGCGGGGCCGGGTTGAAGGCGGGAGCCGGGGCGGGCTGGATGGTCATCGGCCGGGATTGGACGGCGGCCGGCGGCAACGAGACGGCCGGGGCCGGGGCTGGCCTCGGGCTGGGGGCCACGGCGGCCGGCGGTGCCGATGGGAACGAGGGGGCCACCCGGGCGGGCTGGGGGAAGGCCTGCGGGACGGGCCGTGAGGGCGCGGCACCGGCGGGCGGGAGCGGGAGGGCCGCCGTGGGCGCCGGGACCTGGGCCGGGCCCGGCCGGAAAGCCTCCTGTCGCGACGGCGTCGGGACGGCCGGAACCCGGGCTGCCGGGGGCGTGCCGGCCGCGGCCGGCCGTGACGACACCCCGGTTCCGGGCACGACCACGGTGCGGGCCGGCGGTGCGGCGAAGGCTTCGGGCGTGGGCCTCGGTGCACCGGCCTCCCGGGTCGACGGGACCGATGCCGTCGGGAGCGCCGTCACAGGGGTGGGCAGCGGCCTGGAGGCGGGGGGTTGAGCCGGGGTTGGGACCGGAGATCGGTCCGGGATGGAGCCGGGGCGGGCCGGGATCGATCCGCCGGGGGCCGGTGCGAAGCCGTTGCCAAGTCCCGGGGGCGGGATCCGCGTCTCGGGCGGCCTGGACGGGCTCAGCCCCTGGGTCGACGGCGGGGTCGGCGACGCGGGCGACGGGTTGCCGGTGAATCGCGGCGCCGAGGCCGGCGGCAGGCCGCCGGGGACGCCGATCTGGGGCCGGGCCGGGGGCGTCACGGTGCGCGTGGCGCGCTCCATCGGGACGCCGCCCCCGGTCACCGGCGCGGGCCGGTTGGGGATCGTCGACGGGCCGGTCGGTGGTACCAGCGACGAGGCGGGGCCGCTCCCGGCGGCCTTCGGCGGTGCGGGCCGGTTGGGGTTCAGCGACCCGCCCAGCGCGGGCACGGGCAGTGGGCGGTTGGCCGAGGGGTCGATGCCGATGCCGCCGGCCGAAGATGCGGGGCCGGATGGGCTGGGTGCGCGGAGCGGGGCCGGGCGGGTGAGTTCCTGGCGGCGCAGCACCGTCTCCGGCGGTTGCGCGTCATGGACCGGCACCTTGGGCCGGTACACGGCGACCTCGGTGGGCCGGCCGCCCCCGGTCGGATTAGGCCGGCCGCCGGAGGCGGCGGCGCCGACGGCCGGGCCTTGCGCGGCAGCCGGGCTGGCCACGTCACGGAGGGCGGTGCGGCGGATCTCGTCACGGGTATGCCGCTGCACCTCCTCGCGGGTGATTCCGTTGTTGATGATCACGGTGTTGTTGTCGCCACGGATGTTGACCCCGTTGCCGCCGGCAACCTGCAGGTTGCTTTCCTGCACGAAGCGCTCGACCCGCTGGCGCGGCAGGCGGTGATGGTACAGGTGCGGGTCGCAGAAGCGGTCCCAGGTCGTGGCGTACCAGGCGGTGGCTCCGATGCCGAAGCCCACGCTCACGGCCGTGTTGCCGTTGAACCAGGAGAAGCCGACGCTCGCATTCCAGCGGCACTCGGGCGGGAGCGGGGCCCAGCCGCAGTGGGCCGGCGAGCTGCGCCAGGCGACCCAGGCCGGGGCCCAGTCATAGCCCGGATGCCATACCCACCCGACCCGGGCGTTGTGATGCCAACGACCATAGTGGAACGGGGCCCAGCCCCACGAGTAGCTGGAGTTCCAGTACCACCCGGCGTCGGTCCACAGCCACGAACCGCCGTCGCAGTACGGCTGCCAGGTGGTGTTGACGACCGCGACGGTGGGTTGCCAGCACCAGCCGTAGGCGGGCACCTGGACCCAGCTGCCATAGGGCGCGAGCGCCTGATAGAACACCTGCTGGTTCACGACGGTCGGGCTGGCGGCGGGGGCGACCACCGTGGTGGTGGCCGAGCCCGGCGGCGGGGGCGCGGTGCCCTGCACCGTCGTGGCCGGGGCCTGGGCTTCCGGAACGGCCTGCGGGATCGCCGTCACGGGCTGGCTGGTCGCCGCCGGCGGCAGGGTCGTGGCGGTCGTGCCGATCGTGGCCTGCCCGGCGGCTGCGGCACCGTCGGGCCGGAGCAAGGCCGACTGGCGCATCAGTCCGTGGAGCACGTTGGACGACACGCCAAGATCGTTGAGGTAGACGATCTGGCTGGCGCCGAAAGCGAAGGGTTGGCGGATGTTGGCGATGTACTCGGTGATCACGCCTTCGTCGACCCCGCCCCGTGCCAGTTCCACGACATCGGCCACGGGACCCGGCAGCGGCGGCGGCACCGGGACGGCCACCGTGCCGGACGGATCCACCGGGGCGTTCGGCAAGACCGGGGCGGCGGGCACGGCGGCGGGGCTGGGCGGGGCCGGCTGGATCGCCGCAGCGGGCGGAGCGGCCGATGGGGGAGGCGTCGGGACGGGCGGAGTGGCCGGGCGCTGGGCCAGCGCGGCCGGCACCGAGGGGGCCTGCACCACCACGGTCTTCACCGTGGGGGCCGGCGGCGGCGCGTGGACGGCGCTCTTCGATCCGGTGTCGCAGCCGACGCCGGCGCTCAGGCCGGCGAGGAGCAGCCCGAGGGCGATTCGGGACAGGCTGAAGGATGGGGCGTTCATGGGGCGCAGGGGGTCAGTGACGGACAGTTTGGGGGGAAAGTCGATGCGGAGGTGCTGGAGCCCTCCCGGACGGGAGGGTGGGTCCATGGGGCCAAGCGGCCGTCAGGGACGCTGGTCTTGGCAGGGGGTGGAGGGTTCCACGGAGGTCCCGTGGGGGAGCCCGGAGTTCCGAGGGAACGTCCCGGTCGGGGACCGGTTGCTGTGAGCCGGCCGGGATGGGGGCAGAAGGTTCACAGGTGCAAGGGCGGACGTTGCCAACCTGTTCTTATTCATCGGATGAGCCCTCTGGCCAATCCCTCCATTCCGGCTACGGTTTGCGCACCCGACGGTCCGGTCCCGGTGGGGGAGTTCGCCCACCCCGATCCGGGCGAGGCATCCGTCGTCCCCGGTTCTGTCGGATTCATCCTCTGGTCATGATGCATCGATGTTTCAGGAGGGCCCTGTGGTGGGCCTGGTTTGCTTGGGTGTCCCCGCTGCTGCTCCTCGGCCAGGGGGCGCCGCAGTTGACGGCCATCTCCACCAACCGGGCCCAGCCCGGGTCGTTGATCACCGTCACCGGACTGAACTTCCTCAACCCGCCCCTCACGGGCGTGACCTTCAACTTCACCCCGGCCACCGTCGAGTCGATCCGGTCGCTGGGCCTGGGCTATCACCAGATCGCGGTGCGCGTCCCGGTCGGTGCCACCCTCGGTCCCCTCATCGTCGAGAACGCCCTCGGCCAGACCCAGACGCCCTGGAACTTCCAGGTGCCCCCCGTCGTCCAACGCTGGGGTCGGGTCGGGGCCCAGACCGAGGCCGACCAGGCGCGTGGCGCGCCGGGCGACCTAGTGCTGCTGACCGGGTTGAATTTCAAGGATCCCGACGATCCGTCCTTCCGCCTCGGGGTGTTCTTCGACGGCATCCGGGCCGCCCTCGACACCGTCACCGAGACCTCCGCGCTGGCGGTGGTGCCGCCGGGGGCCATGACCGGACCCATCACGGTGACCAACAACGCCGGAGCGACCGCCACGCTCGGGTGGTTCCACACCGCGCCCTGGGTCTCGGGCTTCACGCCGCGGGCCCGCATCGGGGACACGCTCACCCTGAGCGGCCGCAGCTTCCGGGGCGTCTCGCTGGTGGCCTTCGGCGGCGTGCCGGCGACCGACTTCACGGTCGTCTCCAACACGCTGCTGCGGGTGGTGGTGCCGTCCGGGGTCCCGGCGTCCTCACCGCTGATCCTCGAGTCCCCCGGGGGGCGCTTCCTCTCCGTGTCGAACTTCGTGCTGGCCCCCCGTCTCGGGGGCTTCTCGCCGTCCGGCGGCGCGGTCGGCACGCTGGTGACGGTCACGGGTTCGGGGTTGTCGGGGGTGTCGGAGGTTTCCTTCGGCGGGATCCCGGCCAAGCCCGTCGCCGTCGCGGCCGGGCAACTCACGGTGAGGGTCCCGGCCGGCGCGGGCACGGGCACGGTGGTGGTCTCGGGCGCCTCCGGCACCGACGAGTCGGCGGCGGTCTTCCACGTGGCACCCCAGGTGGTTTCCGTCGTGCCGAACCTGGCCAAGCCCGGCGAGACGGTGACCGTCACCGGTGCCAACCTCCTCGGGGCCACCGCCGTCCTGTTCGGCGCCGATCGCCTCGCGGGCCCCGGGTTGGTGGTGGTCGACAACCGGCGTCTTACCGTCCGTGTGCCCGAGGGGGCCGCCACCGGCCTCATCCGGGTGGTGACCCCGGGTGGCGAGGCCTCCGGAGGACCGGTCTCCATCCAGGGGCTGCTCCCGGTGATCAGCGGGTTCTCGCCCGCCTTCGGCTCGGTGGGCACGGAGGTGCGCATCTCGGGCACCGAACTCGGGTTGCCGGCCGTGGTGCGCTTCGCCGGCGTGGTTGCCCCCGGTGTCTCGGCCTGGACCAACGGCCTGCGGGTGCTGGTGCCCGCGGGCGCGGTGAGCGGCCGGATCACGGTCGAGACGGCCGCAGGCTCGGCGGTCTCGCCGCAGGACTTCCTGGTGGGCACCACGGCCGACATCGACGTCGCCCTCGCCGCCTCGGCCGATCCGGTGGTCGTGGGTTCGGAGTTCCGGCTCGACCTCCGGGTCCGCAACCTGGGCCCGCTGCCGGCGACCAATGTCACGGCGACCCTCGGCCTGCCCGCACCGGCCGAGTTCCTCGGCGCGACCTTCGGGGGTGGTGGAAGCTTCCAGTCGGGGACCGCCGGCCTGTCCTTCGTGGTCGGCACCCTGCCGGCCAAGTCCGAGTGGACGGCGCGGGTGCGCATGCGTCTCCCGCTCGAGTCGGCTCCCCGGTTCGAGGCGGTCGCCGCCACGACCACGCCCGATCCGGACACCCTCGACAACCGGGCCGCGGTGACGGTGCGGGCGCAACCCCTGCGCCTGGCCCTCACCGGCTTCGGCGACGACCTGTGGGTCTTGAGCTGGCCCGCGCTGGCCACCGGGTTTGAGCTGCAGGAGTCCACGCTGGACCTGCCACGCCAATGGCGGCCGGTGGACGGCGTCCCGTTGAATGACGGCGTCCGTTTCCAGTGGTCCACCAGCGCCACCAACGCGGGCCGGCTGTTCCGCCTGCGCGCGCGGTGAGCCGGGTCGGCGGCCCGCAGGCCCGGGCTCAGCCGAAGTCGTGCGAGGCGGCCGTCCGCAGGCCCTGGTCGGGCAACCGCTCGAGGCGCAGGGCCTTCAGGTGCACCGTGCCGTGGCGGCGCTGCACCACGCCCTCGACCTGCAGGAAGGGCTCGGTGCTGATCTTCAGGCGCTCGGCCTCGAAGAGTTCGGGCGACACGATGACGTTGGTGATGCCGGCCTCGTCTTCCAGGCTCACGAAGCACACGCCCTTGGCCGTGCCGGGGCGCTGCCGGCAGATCACCTGCCCGGCCGCCCGCACGACGGTGCCATCGGCCGCCTCCCGGAGCTGGTCGCTCCGCCAGACGGTCTCCCGCAGGCCTTCCCGGCGCAGTGCCATCGGATGCGGGCCCGTCGTGAGCCGCAGTGTGGTGTAGTCGGCGGCCAACCGCTCGTCGGGCGACATCCGGGCCAGCGGCGAGGCGGGGTTCTGCCCCTGGCCGGCGGCTCCCGTGCCGTCTTCCTGACCGGGCAATTCTCCTCGGCGCAGGGGGCGCTCGGCATGCCACAGGGCGGAGCGCCGGTCCGTCGACCAGGCGTTGAGCGCGCCGATGGAGGCCAGCGCCCGCAGGGCCTCCGCGCCGAGGGAGGTCCGGGCCTTGAGGTCGTCGAGCGAGGTGAAGGGCCGGCGGGCGCGTTCGTCCAGCAGGCTCGCGGCCTGGGCCCTTGGAAGCCCCTGCACCAGGCACAGCCCGAGGCGGAGGGATCCGTCGGGCTCCACGCGGGTCTCCCAGTCGGAACGCGCCGCGCAGACCGGGCGTGCGGCGACCCCGTGGGCCTTGGCGTCGCGCAGCAGCGTGGCCGGCGAGTAGAAGCCCATCGGCTGGTTGTTGAGCAGCGCGGCGTAGAACTCCGGGGCCCGATGGACCTTCAGGTAGGCGCTGGCGTAGGCCAGCAGGGCGAAGCTGATGGCGTGCGACTCGGGGAACCCGTAGAGAGCGAACGAGCCCACGGTCTTGGCGATGGAGTCGACAACCTCCGGGGCGACACCCTTGCGGGCCATGGCATCCCGCAGCGTCGCCGTGGCCTGGGCCATCTTCTCGTCGGACCGGTGGTAGCTCAGGGCCTTGCGCAGGTTCTCGGCCTCGTCGCCGCTGAAGTCGGCCATGACCATGGCGATCTCCAGCATCTGCTCCTGGAAGAGCGGCACGCCCAGGGTGCGCTCCAGGATGGGTTCGAGTCGGGGGTCGAGGTAGCGGACCGCCTCGAGCCCGCCTCGCCGCCGCAGGTACGGGTGGGCCAGGTCGCCCTGGATGGGGCCGGGCCGGATGATCGCCACCTCGATCACCAGGTCGTAGAAGCAGGCCGGCTTCATGCGCGGCAGCGTGGCCATCTGGGCGCGGCTCTCGACCTGGAAGACGCCGACGGTGTCGGCCCGCTGCAGCAGCGCGTAGGTGGCCGGGTCGTCCTTGGGAAGCTGCGCCAGGTCCACCGGGCGGCCGCGGCGGGTGGTGAGCTCGATCGTGTCCTGCAGCGCCGCCATCATGCCCAGGCCCAGCAGGTCCACCTTGATGATGCCCAAGCCCTCGCAGTCGTCCTTGTCCCACTGGGCCACCACGCGGCCGGCCATGGAGGCGTTCTCGAGCGGCACGAGGCCGGTGAGCTCGCCTTGGCACAGGATCATGCCGCCGGAGTGCTGGCCCAGGTGGCGCGGCAGCCGGCGCAGGCGGTGGCAGAGCCGGGCGAAGGCCGCGGCCCTCGGATGATCGGCACGCAGGCCTGCCTGGAGCATCTGCTCCTCGAGCTCGAGGGTGTGCGGGAAATCGCCGCCGGCCTGCAGGCTCGAGAAGCGGTCGAGCACGTCGGTCGGCAGGTTGAGGGCCTTGCCGATCTCCCGGGCGGCGCTGCGGCCGCGGTAGGTGATGACCGTGCCCGTCATGGCGGCGCTGTGCCGGCCATGGCGGCGGTACATCTCCTGGATGACCCGCTCGCGGCGTTCGCCACTGGGCAGGTCGATGTCGATGTCGGGCCAGCCCTTGCGGCTCTCCGACAGGAAGCGCTCGAAGAGCACGTTGAACTTGAGCGGGTCGACCGCCGTGATCCCCAGGCAGAAGCAGACGGCGCTGTTGGCCGCGCTGCCCCGCCCCTGCGCGAGGATGCCCTCGTCGCGGCAGAATCGGACGATGTCGGCGACGATCAGGAAATAGCCGGAGAACCCGAGCCGCCCGATGAGGGCCAGTTCCTTGTCCAGCAGCCGCAGCACCCGCTCCGGGATGTCGCCGCCGTAGCGGCCGCGCGCGCCGCGAAGGGCCCAGTCGCGCAGCACCCCTTCCATGGTCTCGCCGGGGCCGACGGGGTAGCGCGGGAACTCGTAGCCCAGGTCGTCGAGGGTGAACTCCAGCCGCTCGGCCAGCCGCACCGTCTCGGCCACCGCCTTCGGCAGGTCGCCGAAGAGCCGGGCCATGGTGGTGGCGGGCTTGAGGTGCGCCTCGCCATTGACGCTCAGGTGGGTGCCGGCCGCGTCGAGGTGCGTGTGGTGGCGCAGGCAGGCGAAGACATCGAGCACCTCCCGACCCTCGGCCGTGGCCTGGGTGACTCCGCCCGTGGCCAAGAGCGGGATCCGGTGCGCGGCGGCGAGGTCCTGCAGCGCGCGGTTCCAGCGGGACTCGCCACGGAGGTGCTGGCGCTGGATCTCGGCGTACACCTGCCCGTCCCCGAAGGCGCGCACGACCCGGTGCAGGACCGCGTCGGCGTCGCGGCCCGTGCGGATGGCCCGGAGCACCGGGCCCTCGAGGTCGCCCGTGAGCGCGACCAGGCCCGCGGTGAAGGCGGGCAGTTCGTCCCAGCCGACGACAGCCTCGTTCTTGGCCGCGCGCAGATGCGCCTGCGAGAGCAACCGGCAGAGGTTCCGGTAGCCCTCGCGCGAGCGCACCAGCACCGGAAGCACCGACCCGTCGTCCATCGCCAGTTCCGCGCCGAGGATCGGCCTCACGCCCTGCTCGCGGGCGGTGTCGAAGACGCGGGGTGCGCCGTAGAGTCCCATGCGATCGCACACGGCCAGCGCCGGCAGGCCCAGGCTGGCGGCCGTGCGGGTCAGCTCCTCGGGCAGCGAGGCGCCGCGCAGGAAGCTGAACGCGCTGCGGGCGTGCAGCTCGACGTAGCCGGGGGTGGACGCAGGCGAGGCCATCGGGGGAGAGGGGGTCAGTCGAGCAGGGCGTCGACGGTCCAGCCCTCGGGCTGTCGGACTAGCCGCAGGACCTGCCCGCGCAGGGTGGTGGCGTCCCATTCCTCACGATGCCAGGCCCCGGATTCCCACCAGCGGCCCGAGGCGCGCCAGGGCCCGAGCGTCACCACCAGTCGGCCCTGGGCGATCGGGCAGCGGATCGACACGGGGCGGCCCTCCACCGCTTCGACGGTGGCCGCCGGCGCGGGCCGGAGCCGACGCAGCCCGGGGGCCTGGAGCGCCGGGCGTGGCTGCGCCAGGGGCGGGATTCCCTCGAACTCCGGCGGGGCCAGGCGGAAGGCGTCGACGCCGTGCCGCGGCAGTTTGACTGGCGTGCCCACGCGGTCCGGGCCCAGGAGGGCGGCGATGCGGCCGAGGGTCTCCTGGAACTGGCGCGGATCCTTGAGCGTCGTCTCGAAGAGTCCGAACTGCCGCTGCGCCGGCACGGTGGTCTCGAGCGTGAGCCGCAGTCCGACGACGGCGCTCTCGCTGCGCACGGTCTCGAGGTGGGTGGCCAGCAGGCGCTGGAGCACGGCCGGGTCGCGGGTGGGTTCCGGGATGGCCAGCCGCCGGTCGAGCCGCGCCCCCGACTCGAGGCGCAGCGACAGGTCCATGGCCTCGGCCGCGCGGGCTCCCAGCGCGAGCCGGGCGCAGAGCGATCCGGTGAAGCGGTTCAGCAGGAAGAGCAGCGGCTCGAGGGTCTCCACCGGGTCCTCGAAGTCCCAGGATTCGGTCCACACCTCCGGGGGGCGGACCGTGTTCAGCGGCCGGGTGGTCCGCGTGGAGGCCGCGGCCAGCAGGCCGATCGCCTCGAGCCCCAGCCGGTCGGCCAGCTCGGCCGGGTCGAGGGCCAGCAGGTCGCCCACGGTGCGCAGGCCCCAGCCGGCCAGGATCCGGGCCGTGTCGCTCGAGGGCTCCAGTGCCGACACCGGCAGCGAGGCGACGAAGCCCGTGGCGTCGGTGACCACGTGGACCTCCTCGCCGAACAGGGCGGCATGGCGTGCCAGGTTGGGGGTCGCGCCGACGCCGATGCGGGGGCGGAGTCCCTGGGCCAGGAGCACCGCGCGCAGTTCGCCAGCCCAGGCCTGCAAGGTCGCGGGCTCCGGGGGCTGCAACCGGCTCAGGCCCCGCAGGTCCATCGTGCACAGGCCCGGGGCGGTGGATTCGAGGTGCGGCGAGAAGCCGTAGGCGCACTGCAGCAGGACGTCGGTGGCGGCCGTCTCGCTCGACGGGTCGCGGTGGCGGATGCGGACGCCCGCGCATCGGGCCAGCGCCTGGGTCGCGGTCTGCCCGCGTTCGACGCCCGACTCCAAGGCGGGCTGGGTCGCCTCGAGGACCACCGGGGTGCCGCGGGCCCTCGGGTCCACCAGGGCCACGGGCTGTTCCCAGAGGTCCGGGGCCGGCCGCAGCACGGCCTGGAGCGGGAACCGGGGCAGGTGGAGGGCGGCGTACATGGAGCGCGGGTCGTGAGGGGTGGGGCTTGGGATGGTTGGAGACGCGCTGGGCGACCGGGCGTTCAGGCCGTCCGCTGGAAGTCCGCCTCCAGGATCCGCCGGCGTTCGGCCTCGAATCGGAGGTCCAGGGCCCCGGGGGAGCGTTCGAGATCGCGGTGGTCGAGCCGGGTGCGCGAGACGATGCGCGCGGCGGCTCCGCTCACCAGGGGGTGCGGCGTCACGACCAGCACGGTGCCGCCCTGCTGTTCCATCAGCCGGCCGAAGCGGTACCACAGGGTGCCCTGGATGCGCCGCAGTTCGTGGGCCGGGTTCAGCTTCAGGTCCAGCACCACGAGGGCGATGTTGCGGTCGCGCAGCAGCAGGTCGGTGGTCTGCAGCGCCTCGGCGGTGCTGCGGCAGCGGATCCACAGCAGGTGGGCCAGGGCCTCGGGCTCCAGCGCGTCCACGTCGAGGCTGTCGGCGCCGTCCACCAGGGTCAGGAAGCGTCCGGCCGCGGCCGTGTGCCGCAGCAGCGCATGGAGGAACTGGGCGCTGCCGGAGCCTTCGCCCGGGGCGATCAACTCGGTGAATCCCCCCTTGGGCAGGCCACCTACGAGGGCCTGGTCCACCGCCTCGATGCCCGTGGCCAGCGTGTCGGGAGCCGTCCGTCGCGGCGCGATGCCCAGCCGGGCGCGCGGCAGCCGTTCGGCCAGGAATCGGCGCAGTTCGATGATCTGGGTGTCGTTGGGCATCGCAGGAACCGGGATCGGGCCGGGGGATCAGTCTAGGGCTTCCCGCCGGGTGTAAAACCCAAATCCTTCGGGCGTGCAGAATCCATCTGATCCCAGGACAAGGGGTGTCTGAGGGTCGATTCTCTGCGCTGGGAGGCCTGAGGCGAGGCGGGCCGGGCGGATTCCATCGATGGAGACTTCGTTTCATGGCTGATTTCCCGTTCCCGAGGGTTTTCGCGGCTTTGCCTCCGGGCTTCGCCTGGGGTTGACTGGGCCGATGATGTCTCGGGCGATTCGGACGGCGTTGACTCTGGGGATGGCGGTTTTGGTGGACGGGATGCGGGCCGCGGAGGTCCCTGGCGGGCTCACCTTCGAGCGGTTGGCTTCCCTCCGGCGATTGAGCGATCCGCAGCCCTCGCCGGATGGGCGGTGGATCGCCTGCGTGGTGAGCACCCCCGACCTGGCCACGAACCGCACCGACAGCGATGTCTGGCTGGTGCCGGTCGGCGGCGGGGTCCCGCGGAAGTTCGCCGCCTCGCCCAAGCACGACCGGCATCCGCGCTGGTCGCCGGACGGGCGGTGGCTGGCCTTCGAATCCCATCGCGACGGGGAGCCTCAGGTGTGGATCCAGCCGGTCGATGGCGGCGAGGCCCGTGCCGTGACGCGCCTGTCCACCGGGGCCAGCGCGCCGGTCTGGTCGCCCGACGGCTCGAGGATCGCCTTCCTGTCGTCGGTGTTCCCGGAGTTCTCGGGCAAGCCGGCGGCGGAATCCGAACGCCTCAACCGCGAGCGGATCCAGGGGCTGGAGAAGGGGCAGGTGAAGGCCCGGGTGTACGACGCGCTGCCGGTGCGCAAGTGGGACGCCATGAACGACGGCCGTCGCAACCACCTCTTCGTGGTGTCGGTGGCGCAGGGCGCGGCGGTGAAGGACCCGGTGGATCTCACGCCGGGGGCGCAGGACGCGGTGCCCTGGTCGAGCACCTTCGCCTCGGGCGACGAGTTCGCCTGGGCGGCCGATTCGAGGTCGCTGGTGCACACGCCGTCGCCGGCCCCGGTGCGCGAGGAGTCGTGGTCCACCGACCACAACGTGGTGTCGGTGTCGGTGGACGGGGCGCGGCATGAGCCGCTGACGACGCAGCCGGCGGCCGACGGGTGCCCGCAGTTCTCCCCGGATGGCCGGTGGCTGGCCTACCGGGCCCAGGCGCGGGCGGGCTTCGAGGCCGACCGCTGGCAGTTGATGCTCCGGGACCTGAAGACGGGTCGGGTCCACGGCCGGACCCGCGATTGGGACCATTCGGTGGAGTCGATTGCCTGGTCGAAAGGCGGCTGGCTGGTGCTCGAGGCGGAATCGAAGGGTCGCAAGCTGCTGTGGCGAGTGGACCCGGAGGGCGATTCGGCGCCGCGCGCGCTGACGTCGGTCGGCTCGGCGAGCGATGCGGTGGCCGGTGCCGACGGGGCCTCGGTGGTGTTTCTGGAGTCGCGGATGGATTCGCCGGCGGTGCTGAAGTCGGTGGATGCGGCCTCGGGCCGGGTGGTCACCGTGTGGGATCCCAATGCGGAGGCGCGTGTCGGTTGGGACCTGCCGGTTCCGGAGTCGGTGACCGTGAAGGGAGCCGGCGGGGTGCCGGTGCAGTTGTGGATCCTCAAGCCGCCGGGGTTCGATCCGGCCAAGCGGTACCCGCTGGTGTTCTGGGTGCACGGGGGACCGCAGGGGGCGTTTTTGGACAGCTGGTCGTATCGCTGGAATCCGCAGGTCTGGGCGGCGGAGGGCTGGGTGCTGGCGATGCCGAATCCGCGGGGATCGACGGGGTTCGGACAGAAGTTCACCGACGACATCTCGCGGGACTGGGGCGGGAAGGTCTTCAAGGACCTGATGGCGGCGCTGGACTGGTGCGAGCGGCAACCGTGGGTCGACCGAAAGCGGATGGCCGCAGCCGGGGCCAGCTATGGCGGGTACATGATGAACTGGTTCCAGGGTCGCACGGACCGGTTCAAGACGCTGGTGACGCATTGCGGGGTGTTCGAGTTCCACTCGATGTACGGGTCGACCGACGAGCTGTGGTTCGACGAGTGGGAGCATGGGATCCCGTGGAAGACCCGGGGGTTCGACCGGGACTCGCCGGACCGGTTCGCGGCGCGGTTCCGCACGCCGAACCTGATCATCCACAACGAGTTGGACTACCGGGTGCCGGTGGGGCAGGGGTTGGCCTTGTTCACGGCGCTGCAGCGCCAGGGGGTCGAGAGCCGGTTGCTGTACTTCCCCGACGAAGGACATTGGGTGCTGAAGCCGCAGAACAGCCGGCTGTGGCATGCGACCATCTTCGAGTGGTTGCACCGCCATCTGGATTGAGGGCCGCCGAGCCGGCCCATCGCCCACGGGGTAGGCTTCGCTCGCGAGAGCCCTCTCGTTGCGTGCGGGAGACGGGATGAACCGCCTCCCAGCGCCCGCCTTCGCCTCCTGCCTCCGGTTGGTGTCGGGGTGGGGGATGGCATGCCGTCCTGCGGGGGAAACGAAGTATTGTGCGCGACTGCCGGGTGCGGTGATTCTGTGTCACCGGTTTTAGCCGGTGTGCGGGTGTTCCGCAGAGGACCGTTTCTTATGCCAACCTTGACAGCCAGTCAGGTCGCCGAACGTGTCGGCGGCCGTGTGGTCGGTGACCCTTCCCTCGAGTTGACCGGGTTCGCCCCGGCCGACGGGGCCAAGCCCGGCGACCTCACCTTCGCCGAGAACGAGTCCTACTTCCTGCGGGCCGACCAGAGCGCCGCCTCGGCCATCCTGGTGGCGGGCGATTTCCGCTCGGCGACCGGCAAGACCACCGTGCAGGTCGAGAACGCCCGGGTGGCCTTCGCCCATGTTCTGCCCCTGTTCTTCCCCGAGCCCGTGCCCGCACCGGGCATCCATCCGTCGGCGGTGGTGGCGACCTCGGCCCGGATCGATCCGTCGGCCCATGTGGGTCCGCATTGCGTGATCGGCGAGCGGGCGCGCATCGGGGCCCATTCGGTGCTCATCGGCCGCGACTTCATTTCGGACGACTGCATGCTGGGCGACGGGTGCCGCCTGCACCCGAACGTCACGCTGTATCCGCGCAGCACGCTGGGGCGCCGGGTCCGCATCCATGCGGGCTCGGTGATCGGTGCCGACGGGTTCGGGTACGTCTTCGACAAGGGCGAGCACCGCAAGGTGCCGCAGGTGGGGCAGGTGATCATCCATGACGACGTGGAGATCGGCGCCAACGTCACGATCGACCGGGCGGCGCTCGGGGCGACGGTGATCGGCCGGGGCACCAAGATCGACAACCTGGTGCAGATCGCCCACAACGTGACGATCGGGGAGCATTGCATCGTCGTCGCGCAGGTCGGCATCGCGGGCAGCACCAAGATCGGCAACTACGTGACCATCGCCGGACAGGTCGGGGTGGCCGGCCACCTGCGCATCGCCGACCGGGTGACCATCGCGGCCCAATCGGGCGTCATGCACCCGATACCCGAGGGCCAGAAATGGATGGGCTCACCGGCCGGCCCCGACCGCGTCATGAAGCGCCAGTACCTGGCCATGGAGCGGCTGCCCGAGCTGCTGCGCCGCGTGCAGGAACTCGAGCGGCGCCTCGACGACAAAGGGGTCGGTCCTCACTAATGACACAAGCTTGTGCGGCGATGCCGGTCTGGGGCTGAGGCTGGCGAGCCTCTTCGAATCGTCGCGAAGTCGTGGGCGGTTCCCGGGACCGCAGGGACAAGATGCGTGGATCCCGGCTGGTGTTCCCATCGACACCCCGTCGGACCGAAGGTCTTTGGTTGTGTCAACAGTGAGGACCGACCCCCCTTGGGGTGTGCCTGGGCTTGTGGGGGGCTGGCGGGGTAAATAAGGTCATGGTCATGAGCTTTCCCCGAGGTGTTTGCCAAGCGTTCCGGGCATGGGGTGTGGTGCTGGCGACGGTTTTCGGGGCTGGCGTGCCGTTCGATGTTTCGGGGGCCGGGGCGACGAATGGAACCCATTGGGCCTATCGGCCGCTGCGGTCTCCGGCGGTGCCGGCGGTGTCTTTGGTGTCGGCTGGGATGGCCTCGGGGCCGTCGGACGCCCCGGGCCCGATGGCTCATCCGATCGACGGGTTCATCCTGAATCGCCTTGGGCGCGAGGGCATCCCCCCGGCGGATCTGGCCGATCGACGCACGCTGTTGCGGCGGGTGAGCCTCGACCTGACCGGCCTGCCGCCGACGCCGGCCGAGATGGACGAGTTCCTGAACGACCCGTCGCCCGGGGCCTACGAGCGATGTGTGGACCGTCTCTTGGCCTCGCCGCGGCATGGCGAGCGGTGGGCGCGCCATTGGCTCGACGTGGTCCACTACGGCGAGACCCACGGGTACGACAAGGACCAGCCGAGGCCCAACGCCTGGCCGTACCGCGACTATGTCATTCGCGCGCTGAACTCCGACAAGCCCTTCGGCCGGTTCATCCGCGAGCAGATCGCGGGCGATGTGCTCTGGCCCGACACCGAGGACGGCGTCACCGCCACCGGGTTCATCTCGGCCGGCCCGTGGGACCTGATCGGCCATGCCGAGGTGCCCGAGTCGAAGACCGACGGCAAGATCGCCCGGATGCTCGACCGGGACGACATGGTGGCCACGGTGATGAACACCTTCAACAGCACCACCGTGCAGTGCGCGCGCTGTCACGACCACAAGTTCGACCCGGTGCGATCCGAGGAGTATTACCGGTTGACGGCGGTGTTCGCCGCGGTCGACCGGGCCGATCGGAAGTACGATCCAGACCCCGGGGTGGCCGCGCGTCGACGCACGCTGGAGGCCCGCCGGGCCGGGTTGCAGGGGCGAAAGAAGGCCCTCGACGACGAGATGGCCCGGCTGGGCGGGCGCCGATTCTCGCTGCTCGAGCGCCGCATCGCCGCCGCGGAGGCGGGCCCGAGGGAGCCGTCGCGGTCCGAGATGGGATGGCACTCGGCCATCCAATCGAGCCCCGACGTGGTGCAGTGGGTGCAGGTCGACCTGGGGCGGTCGGTCGAGATCCGCCGCCTGCTCTACGCCGCCTGCCACGACGACTTCAACGGCATCGGCAAGGGGTTCGGATTCCCGCCGCGCTACCGGATCGAGCTGTCCGACGATCCCGAGTTCAAGGCCGGGGTCCGAAGCCTCGAGGACCAGACGGCGACCGACCTGCCCAATCCCGGGACGACCCCGCGCGAGGTGACGGTGCCGGGCTTGCGCGGGCGGTATGTGCGCTTCACGGCCACCCGGCTGGCGCACCGGATGAAGGACTACATCTTCGCGCTGTCCGAGGTGGAGGTGTTCGATGCGGAGGGCGTCAATCGGGCGCTGGGCGCGACCGTGACCTCCGAGGGCGGCATCGAGGCGGCCCCGCGGTGGGGACGCGACAACCTGACCGACGGCTGGTTCCCGGGCCGCGCCGAGTCGGCCGCAGGTGAGGCCCTGACCCGCTTGCGTCAGGAACGCCAGGCGCTCGAGTCCCTGCCGGCCTTGAAGGAGAGCGTGACCCGCCTGGCCCCGCTCCGCACCGAGTTGGAGTCGGTGAACCGTGACCTCGCCGGCCTGCCGCCGCAGCGCGTGGTGTATGCGGGCACGGTGCATCACGGGGGCGGGGCCTTCCGGGGCACAGGTGCTAACGGCGGCAGGCCGAGGCCCATCCATGTGCTGGCCCGTGGCGATGTGCGCAAGCCCGGCCCCGAGGTGGGTCCCGGTGTTCCGCGATCGCTGGGCTTCGACCGGGCGATCGAGGTCGATCCCTCCCTGCCGGAGGGACGGCGTCGGGTGGCCTTGGCCGAGTGGATCGCCGATCCGGACAATGTGCTGACTTGGCGCTCGATCGTGAACCGCGTCTGGCAGCACCACTTCGGCCGAGGCCTGGTGGAGACGGCCAACGATTTCGGGCGCATGGGCACGACGCCCAGCCACCCGGAACTGCTCGACTGGCTGGCCGTGTGGTTCCGCGACAACGGCCAGTCGCTCAAGGCGCTCCACCGGCTCATCGTCACCAGTCGAACCTACCGTCAGGCGTCGACGGTGATGCATCCCGGGGACCAACCCGGTATGGCCCGCGACTCCGACAACCGCCTGCTCTGGAGGATGAACCGCCGCAAGCTGGAGGCCGAGGCGATCCGCGACTCCATGCTCTGGGTGGCCGGCCGGCTCGACGAGCGGCGGGGCGGCCCCAGCTTCAAGGACTTCGTGGTGGAGCGGCCCGAGCACTCGCCGCACTACGAGTACGCCCTGCACAACCCGGAGGATCCCGAGTCGCATCGCCGTTCGGTGTACCGGTTCCTGGTCCGCTCGCAACCGCAGCCCATGATGGCGGCGCTCGACTGTGCCGACCCGTCCATCTCGGTGGACCGGCGCAACGAGACGCTCAACGCGCTGCAGGCGCTGGCGCTCTTGAACCACAAGCTCGGCGTGGCCATGTCACGTCACTGGGCCGCCCGGCTGGAACGGGAGGCGCGGACGACTCGGGAGCGGGTCGCCTTGGGGATGTGTCTGGCCCTCGGCCGTGGACCGACGCCCGAGGAGTCCGAGGTGCTGGTCCGCCATGCCGAAGCGCATGGCCTGGCCAGCGCTTGCCGGCTCATGCTCAACCTCAACGAGTTCGTGTTCGTCGATTGAGGCTGGTTCGGGCTCGGGTTGTGTGACACGGGTGGCGGTGTGCGCCACGCCGTGCCGAGACCGATGCGGTCCATGCCGGGTCCACCCGATGCGGTCCATGCCGGGTCCACCCGATGCGGTCCATGCCGCATCAGCGCCCCAGGTCCAGGCAGACCGCTTCCTTCGTGGAGCGGGCGAAGACCTTGCCGTTGGACACGACCGGGGTCGTCCAGCACTTGCCGTCGAGCACATCGGCGCGGGCCAGTTCCTGATAGCCCGAGGCCTTGGTCTCGATGAGCACCAGGTTCCCGTCGTCCGAGAGGGCGAGCACACCGCTGGCGGTCAGGATCACGTGGCCGGGGCCGAAACCGGGTTGCTCCCATTTCACGGAACCCGTGGCGATGTCCACGCATTTGACCGGGCCATTGCCGTATTCCTTGAACTGGAACATGCCGTAGAGGTGTCCGTCCTTGAGCACCGGCGTGGACCAGTGGTTGGCCAGGGGCTTGTTGCCGGGGAACCGGTAGGCCTCGGTGGCGGTCCACTGGGATCCGTTCTTGGTCACCTTGGCCGCGCCGGCGCCCACGCCGTAGCCGGCCGAGCAGTAGACGAGGTCGCCCGAGACGATCGGCGAGGCGGCCGTCGAGATCTTGTAGGGGAAGGCGTGGCGCCACAGCTCGCCCCCCGTCTTCGAGTCGACCGCGACGAGGCCCGACTGCAGGAACCAGATCACCTGCCGGACGCCGTGGATCGTGGCCAGCACCGGCGAGGCGTGGGTGATCTTCTCGTCGCCGGTCTTCCAGAGCGGGGCCCCGGTCTTGGCATCGAGGGCCATCAGGCTCTCGCCGGCCCCGCCGCCGGCCACGAACACCCGCCCGTCCTCGATCACCGGCGACTGCGCGTTCTGCCAGGAGATGTTCCGCCCGGCGTGGTCCTTGGCGAGGTCCCGCTTCCAGAGCTCCTTGCCGGACTTGGCGTCGAAGGCCTGGACCACCAGCTTGGCCGAGAAGGTGTACACCGTGCCGCCCAGCACGGCCGGTGTGGAGCGGGGTCCGTCGCCGCCGCGGTTCTCCTTGGTGCCGTCGTCGCCGCCGTCCCCGGTCTTCATGCCGCCGAGGGGTGCGGTCCACAGATCCTTGCCGGTGTCGGCATCCCGGGCCACGAGGGTCTCGAGCATCGCGCCCCCGGAGTCCCGCAGCTCCTGCGTGAAGCACCGGCCGCCGGCCACGGCGAACGAGCTGAAGCCTGCGTTGCTCGGGACCTTCCACAGCACCTTCGGTCCACCGGCCGGCCACCGCGTGGCGATCTTCTCGGCCGTGGACCCGTCATGGCGCGGACCGCGGTATTCGGTCCAGTCGCCCGCAGGCAGGGCGGACGGGACGAGCGCGGTGGCGACGAGGGCGGCTAGGGAGGACGGGCGTTTCATCTTCCAAGGCCTGATGGAACGGCCGTCCCCCGTCAAATCCCGAGTGCGGGTTCCTGCCGGGCAACTTATGCCTTCAAAGCGTTGGCCCGCTGCGCTTTGCTGGGCCCATGGACGCGTTGATCAAGCTGCTCCGACAGGATGCCACCCTCCGGCCCGCCGCCTTGGCCGCGATGCTCTGCCGTTCCGAGGCGGAGGTCCGCGCCGAGATCTCGCGCCTCGAGGCCGAGGGCATCCTGCTGGGCTACCGCGCCGTGGTGAACGAGGAGAAGCTCGGGCACGACGTCGTCCGGGCGATGATCGAGGTGAAGATCACCCCCGAGCGCGGGGGCGGGTTCGACAAGCTCGCCGAGCGCATCTCGCGCTACGAGGAGGTGCGCTCCTGCCATCTGATGTCCGGCGGGTACGACCTGCTCGTGGAGGTCGAGGGAGCCGACCTGCGCGATGTGGCGGCGTTCGTCTCCGAGAAGCTCTCCACCATCCAGGGTGTGCTATCCACGGCCACGCACTTCGTGCTGCGGGCCTACAAGGAGCAGGGCATCCTGATGAAGCGCGACGCGGTCGAGGAGCGGCTGTCGGTCGCCCCCTGATCGCCGGCCGGGCCGATTCACAGCCGCAGGAATAGTCCCCGGCGGTGCAGGGCCCGCGCGAAGAGGAAGAGCACCAGCAGGCCGCCGGCCGCATGGAGGACCTCCCCGGTGGCACCCCATCGGCTCCGCACCTCGGGCGACAGGAACCGCCCGGCCACCGAGCCGTAGCCCACGACGCTGGCCAGCAGGTAGAGGGTGATCGCATTGGTTCCGATCCACACGAACGGCTGGCACCAGCGCCGCCAGCCCCACACGTCCACCGCCTGATGGAAGCCGGCCAAGAGCAGGAAGCTCCAGCCGCCGGCGAAGAGCACGAAGGACGAACTCCAGAGCTTCTTCACGATGGGGAAGACCTCGCCCCAGGCGTACCCCGCCGCCAGGCAGGCCACGCCCGCGGCCGCCAGCCGCATCGTCCGCTGGCCCGGCCGGAGCGATCCCTGGCGCAGGAGGGCGCCTGCGAAGACGCCGAGCAGGCAGGTCGCGATGGCCGGGAAGGTGCTCAGGATGCCCTCCGGATCGTAGTACTTGTCGTACTTCCGGCCCGGCAGGTGCTCGAAGTCGAAATGGTTCACGACATTGAGGCCCGGATCGTACCGGCCGCTCACCCGCTCGGTCGTGCCGTGGTAGAGTTGGTGCACGTTGGTGGCGCCGGTGCGGGCCATGCCCTCCTGGATCGCCGTCGGGGTCAGGGCCACGGCGCGGATGGGCACCTTGGCCAGCAGGGCCCAGTACCCCAGCAGCAGGCCCGCGCACACCCCCAGGAGGGCGCGGACCGGCAGGAACACCAGCAGGATGCCCGCCGCGGTGGAGGCCAGCGCGATGCGGTTGAGCACCCCCAGCCACCGGATGCCATCCAGGCCCTGCGAGATGCCGCCCGAGTAGAACACGCCGACGGCGAAGAGCAGCAGGCCGCGCACGAGCAATCGTCGCACGGCCGCCGCCTTGCCAGCGCGCTGGACGGCCTTGCCCGTGGAGAACACCAGCGACACGCCGGCGATGAACACGAAGAGCGGGAAGATCAGGTCGTAGAACCGGAAGCCCGCCCAGTCGACATGGGTGAGCTGCTGCCGAGCCCCGCCGAGGATGGGCGAGCCGCTGAACTTCTCGAGCGCCCGCAGGATCGAGGCCCCGCCCACGATCCAGAACATGTCGAAGCCCCGCAGGGCGTCGAGCGACATGAGGCGTTCAGGAAGCGTGGCGGGCCGGTCGGATGGCGCGCTGGGGACGATGGGTTCCGGGGGCATGTCGGTCGGGGGTGGCAAGTCCTGGGTGGGTTCGGGCTCAGATCCTCAGGAAGATCCGCCGGCCGTGGAGCAACCACGCGAGCCAGAGGCAGAAACCCACGGCGACGAAGGCGGTGACCACGCCCGCCGTGCCGGGATGGATGCGATCGAGCACGGCCGACACCTCGCCGCTGGTCAGCCGCAGGGCCAGGCCGCCCAGGTCGGCGAGGTTCGAGGCCAGGTACACGGCGATGGAGTTCATGCCGATCCAGGTGAAGGGCCTCGCCCAGCCCGTCCATCCCTTCACGTCCACCAGCCCGTGGAAGAGGGCCAGCAGCAGGCAGCTCCAGCCGCCGGCGACGCAGACGTAGGAGGAGGTCCAGAGGTTCTTGATGACCGGGAACCCCAGTCCCCAGAGGTGACCGACGGCCAGCAGGGCCAGGCCCGCCGCCGTCAGGCCCTTCAGGCGCGCGGCCGCGTCGCGCGAGGGATCCTTGAGGAACAGCCCGGCCAGCACGCCCAGCAGGCAGGACGCGATGGCCGGCAGGGTGCTCAGGAGGCCTTCGGGATCGTGGGCGCCATTCCACTTCTTGCCGCCGAGGAACCGCGCGTCCACCCAGTGCGCCAGGTTGGTGTCGGGGTCCAGGTTGGCCGGTCCCACGCCGGGCACCGGCACGAGGGTCATCAGGCCCCAGTAGCCGAGCAGGATCGCGACGAGCGTGACCCGCAGGGCCCGGGGGCTCAGGAAGAGGTGCAGCGTGGCCGCGGCGGTGTAGCAGAGGGCGATGCGCTGCAGCACGCCGAGGTAGCGGATGTCCTCATGCCAGCCGTCGTATCCCCGGTAGAAGAACACGCCCAGCAGGTACAGCAGCAGCCCGCGCCGTAGGATGGCCTTGAGTGCGCCCCCCCGCTCCCCGGCCGGCGGCTTGGACGACCGCGACAGCACGATGGACACGCCGCTGATGAAGACGAAGAGGGGGAAGATCAGGTCGTAGAACCGGAACCCCTGCCACTCGACGTGCTCGAACTGCAGGGCCAGCGTTTGGCTCACCGGGCCGCCGGCGGCCTTGGCGAAGGCGTGACCGAAGGCGTCGGCTCCACAGATCCAGAACATGTCGAACCCGCGCAGCGCATCGAGCCCGGTCAACCGGGTCGGGCTTCCGGGAACGTGGGAAGTCGGGGAGGAGGCCATGCTGGTACATGATCAAGCCCAGCCGGACGCGGGGTGCCAAGGACGGATTTTCCGGAGCCCTCGTCGGGCAGGGAGGCCCGGACGTCGGTTCCCCCGGGCCGGAGGTGACGGTCGAACCACTCGGCGAAGTGGCGGATGTCCCAGAGCATCGTGAGCCAGCCGTGGCGGCCGCCGGGATGGACCACCAGTTCCACCTCGGGCCCGACCTCGCAGGCGCGGGCCTGGTAGCGCTGCGACTGGTCCAGCGGCACGAGCGTGTCGGCGTCGCCGTGGTAGATGAGGGTCGGTGGCGTCCGGGGGTGCACGTGGAAGATGGGTGAGAGCGACCGCCCGAGGTCCGTCCAGTTGGTCGGCCCGCCGGGTTGCGGGCGGAAGGCCTTCACGAAGCTCTTGGGCGGGCCGCCGTCGTGGAGGTTCTCGGTCGAGGCCCCGAGGTTGAGCAGGTCGGTCACCGGATAGAAGATCGCCACGGCCTGCACTGCACAGCTCTCGCGGTCCACGGGGTCGGTCGCCTCCGCCGGTCCGGCCGCCCCGCGCGTCGCCAGGAGCAGGCTCAGGTGTCCGCCCGCGCTGCCGCCGGTGACCCCGAGACGGGTCGGATCGATGCCGTGCTCCCGGGCATGGTGACGGATGTGGCGCACGGCCCGGGACACGTCGTCGAAGATCTCGGCCACGGTCGCCGTGGGCTGGGAGACGTGGTAGACGGCGAGGATGGTGTACCCCCGGCGCAGCAGCGGGGCCGTCATCCAGGGGCGGAAGCTGTTGGTGCCCGACTTCCAGCTCCCGCTGACCATCAAGGCCACGCCAAGGCCGTTCGGGTTCTCGGGCCGGACCACGTCGTAGGCCAGTTCCTGCCCGTGCCGCTGTCCGTAGGGGATCCGGCGCACGTCGGCCACCGTCGGGTGGAAGTAGAGCCACAAGGCGCCGGCCAGGGCCGTCGTCACGAGCACCAGCCCGGCCAGCACGGCCAGGCTGCGGAGGAGGAACCGGCGCAGCGTCATGAGGCGGGATGGGTCGATTGCGGGGGGATGCGGAGTCCGGACTCCCCCCGGGCCCAACGGGCCAACGTCTCGGGGTAGAGCGTGCGCTCGGCCTCCTGGATGCGCTGGTGCAGCGAGGCGGTGGTGTCGCCCTCCAGCACAGGAACCGCTCGTTGTGCGAGGATGGGGCCGGTGTCCACCCCCTGGTCGACCAGGTGCACCGTGCACCCCGTCACCTTGACCCCGTAGTCCAGCGCCTGCTTCCAGGCCTCGAGTCCCGGGAAGGAGGGCAGCAGCGACGGGTGGATGTTGACCACCCTGCCGTCGAAGGCCTTGAGGAAGTCGCCCTTGAGGATGCGCATGAAGCCCGCCAGCACCACCAGGTCGATGCGGGCCTCCTTCAGGGCCGCGATGGAAGCCGCCTCGGCCTGCGGGTCCAACTTGGTCCGGAACGACCCCGGAGCGATGAAGCGGGCCGGGATCCCGCGTTCCCGGGCATGCTGCAGGATACCCGCGCCCTCCACGTCGCTGATCACCAGTCCCACCTCGGCCGGCAACGTGCCGTCCTCGATGGCCCGGGCGATCGCGACGAAGTTCGATCCCTTGCCCGAACCCAGGACACCCAGCCTCCATCTGTTCTCGCCTTGCACGGCCCAGATGAAGGCGTGACGGGTCGGCGATCTCAAGCTCCGGTTGCCCCCACCGGCACGGGCGGCACCGGCGGATCCCCGCTGAAGCGTTGACGGCCCCGGCCCGTCGGCCACGCTTCGTGGCTCTCGTATGCCTCGCCTCCAGCGCGCCCTGCTTTCCGTCTCCGACAAGACCGGACTGGTTCCCCTCGCCCGCACCCTCGTGGCCGCCGGCGTGGAACTGCTCTCCACCGGTGGAACCGCCCAGGCCATCCGCGATGCCGGCTTGCCGGTGCGCGACCTCTCCGAGCACACGGGTTTTCCGGAGATGCTCGACGGACGGGTCAAGACGCTGCACCCGCGGGTCCACGGCGGATTGCTCTATCTACGCGGCAACCCGGTGCACGAGGCCACGGTCCGCGAGCACGGGATCCTGCCGATCGACCTGGTGGTGGTGAACCTCTATCCGTTCGAGGCCACCGTGGCCAAGCCTGGCGTCCGCTTGCATGACGCCATCGAGAACATCGACATCGGCGGCCCGTCGATGCTGCGGAGCGCGGCCAAGAACCATGACAGCGTCACGGTGGTGGTCGATCCGGCCGATTATGCCCTCGTCTCCGGGCAGGTGGCCGCCAGCGGCGAGACCACGCTGGAGCTGCGGCGCACCTTGGCGGCCAAGGTGTTCGCGCGAACGGCGGCCTATGACGCGGCGATCGGGGCGCACCTGACCCGCGAGTTCTCCGGCCCGGAGGCGGCCCTGCCGGCCCTGGCGGTCAGCGCGCCGTTGGCCCAGCCGCTGCGATACGGCGAGAACCCGCACCAGAAGGCGGCCTTGTATGGCAGGTTCCACGAGTACTTCCAGCAGCTCCATGGCAAGGAGCTGTCGTACAACAACATCCTCGACCTCACGGCGGCCGCGGCCCTGGTCTCCGAGTTCGACGGGCAGGCGCCGACCCTGGCCATCCTCAAGCACACCAATCCCTGCGGCGTGGGCCGTGGCGCCGACCTGCACGAGGCCTGGCAGCGCGCCTTCGCCACCGACCGGCAGGCTCCCTTCGGCGGGATCATCGCGGTGAACCGTCCGCTGGATCTCGCCTGCGCCAAGGCCATCGCCGAGATCTTCAGCGAGGTGATCATCGCGCCGGCCTTCGAGGCCGACGCCCTGGAGTTGCTGCGCCAGAAGAAGAACCTGCGCCTCCTGCGAATGCTCCGCCCGCCGGTGACGGCCGGGTCGCACGACCTGCGCAGCGTGGGGGCCGAGTCGTACCTCTGGCAGCAGCGCGACCTCAAGGTCACCACCGAGGCCGACCTCAAGGTCGTGACCCGGCGTGCGCCGTCGTCCTCCGAACTCGAGGCCATGCTCTTCGGGTGGCGCGTGGTGAAGCACCTCAAGTCGAATGCCATCCTGTACTGCGGCGCGCAGTCCACGCTGGGGGTCGGGGCCGGCCAGATGAGCCGGGTGGACTCGAGCCGGATCGCCGTCTGGAAGGCCGGCGAGGCCGGGCTCGACCTCAAGGGCAGCGTGGTCTGCTCGGATGCGTTCTTCCCGTTCCCCGACGGCTTGATCGCGGCAGCCCAGGCGGGAGCCACGGCGGCGATCCAGCCCGGCGGTTCGGTGCGCGACGAGGAGGTCATCCGCGCGGCCGACGAGCGGGGCATGGCCATGGTGTTCACCGGGACCCGTCATTTCCGTCACTGAGGGTCCGGCGGCCCGTGGGGCGGCTCCGGGGCCGTGCCCGATCCGGCTACGAGGCCAAGCCCAGCCACTCTCCGGACCGGGAGAGGATGAGGTTCTGCTGGTGGTGGCGGCGCCGGGTGGCGATGAGCTTCTCCTCGAAGAGCCCCGGCAGGACCAGCAGCGGGAACGGTTGAAGCCAGGCGATCGCCGCCGCCTCGTGGGCGGCCTGTCGGATGGCCGGCACCAGCGACGGGGTCGCGTTGCGCTGGAGTGCCGCCGCAAGCAGCCGATCGAGAAGATGGTCGAGGGGCGTCGGCAGGGGGCGTGGCGAGAGGAACGCTCCCGCGATGGCCGGGGTCCGGATCCCAGTTCCGGGGCGGGTCCGGGATGGGGTCGCGGGGCGACCAGCAACGTCGCGAACCCGGGAACCGGGGCTGTTTCGCGGCAACGGCCGGCTGGGCGCTGGTGGGTGGCGTGTCATCGACGGATGGGATTGGTTGGTTTGGACCGGACCGCCCCCGGGACCCGTGGACAGCCCGGGACGGCCCCAGTCTATGTCCAACAAAGCCCAAACCGCGGCCGCGTCAATGGCCGGGGGGAGCCTGCGCCGACTGGCATCTCGATGCGCCGCCCCCGGCCACCTCGGGCCACCCACGGATTGCCCGAATTGGATTCCCGAGCCCGGGCCCGCTCCGTAGGCTGTCGGCGATGAGCGCCTATTCCACCCGGTATTATGAGGGGTTGAAGGAGGATTCGGCCGGGTCGGCCCGGGAGGTCGTCCCCCTGCTGCTGAAGATGGTGCCGGCCCGCACCGTCGTGGATGTCGGGTGCGGGTCGGGCACCTGGGCACAGGCCTATGCCCAGGCGGGATGCGAGGTGCTCGGCATCGACGGGGACATCGTCCAGGCCGACCAGCTCCTGATCCCGTCGGACCGTTTCCTGCGCCGCGACCTCTCCCAGCCCCTGCGACTGGACCGCCGCTTCGACCTGGTCAACTGCCTCGAGGTGGCCGAGCACCTCGACCCGTCGCGGGCCGATTCCTTCGTGGCCGACCTCTGCTCGCTGGGCGATGTCGTGGCCTTCAGTGCGGCCATCCCGGGGCAGGGCGGCACCCATCATGTGAACGAGCAGTTCCAGAGCCACTGGACCCGCCGGTTCCGCTCGCAGGGCTTCGTCCCGTTGGACTGCGTGCGGCACCAGATCTGGGGCAACGACAAGGTCGCCTGGTGGTACGTGCAGAATCTCTTCCTGTTCGTGCGGGCCGAACGACTCGCCGACCTCCCGGAGGCGCGGGAGGCCGCCCGCGACTGGCCCGAGGATCTCGTCCACCCGCGTGCCTATGTGACGGCCACGGTGCCCTCCCAGATGTCGCCCCGCATGCTCAAGGAGGTTGCCCTCGCCCTGCCGTATTTCCCGGGCAAGATCCTCAGGCATCTGCGCCGGTAGTCCCGTTCCGGGTCCCGTCAGCGTTTCCCGGCGAGGCGCCGGTCGATCTCCGCGAGGCGGAACCGCACCGAGACGATGTACGGCGGCTTGCCCGCGTCCCAGTGGCCGTAGGTCGTGGCCAGCACCGTCCCGTCGGGCAGCACCTCCACGCCCGGGTAGGCGCAGTCCCAGGCATGGTGGTTGTCGCCGAGGCGGATCCGATACTGGCCCTCGCGTCCCTGCATCAGGTCCTCGAACCGGCCGACCCAGGCGATCCAGTCGCCGGCGGTCGGGGATCCCTGGGCGGTGTCGCGGAAGGAGATCACCAGGCGGCCGTCCGGGGTGTGCTTGGCCGTGTGACGGTCCCCGGTGAGGCTGGCCGGCAGCTCGACCGGGTCGCCCCAGGTCGCGCCCTCGTCCGTGGAGACCATGCGGTGGGAGGGTTTCCGCCGGCGGTTCTCGCGCAGCAGCAGCACCAGGGTGCGGCCGTCCGGGGAGCGCACCGCGCCGGGTTCGCAGAGGTGGATCTCCGAGCCGATCCACAGGGTGCGCGGTTGCGACCAGGTCCGGCCGCCGTCCTCCGAGCGCACCTGGCAGAGCCGGAACTCCGGCGGCTTCGAGGGCTTGGCGTCCCTGGAGAAGAAGCGGCCGTCGTCATGGAACCAGGCGAGGTAGTGGCCCGGTTGCCGGCGCACCGCCTCCACCGACCCCATCACCACGATGCCGCCCCAGTCCCCGGCGGCCTTCAGGGGGGACCAGGTGCGACCGTCGTCCTCGGAGACGGACAGCCGCGCGGGCCAGAGGCCGGACCAGACGATGAGGCGCTTGCGACCGTCGGCGTCGATCACCCGGTGGAGGGTGGGTGTCTCCAGCGAGGTCGCCCAGTTCTCGGGCACGGGTTGTCGCGGGCCCCAGGTGCGGCCGCCGTCGGGGCTGCGCTTGAGCTGGATGGCTCCCTTGCCATGGCCCTTGGGGTAGACGCACAGGACCGTCGTTCCGTCCTCCAGCAGCACGGTGGTGGGATGGCCGAGGTACTGGCCCTCCTCGCGGTCCACGACGCTGCGCCGATCGTTCTCGGCGGCGAGGTCCACCAGCGGGATCTCCGCGCGCAGGGTCAGCAGCAGCGACAGGCTGCCCAGCACGGCGGTCAGGCGACGGCGGGCGGATGCGGCGGGCTTGGAAGGCATGGGATGTTGCGGGTGGATCCGGATGGGCCGCCGAAGCATGCCCCCATGCCCCGGTCTGCGCCAAGGCCTGTTGATGTCCCGTCCCAGGTCAGGGTCCCCCGCCCGGGACTGTGGGCCCGTCGCCCCTTGCCCGATGCCGGCCGGCCGCCGTCATGGGTGGATCAGCCGGAAGAACTGGTTGGAGTCGAGGATCTCGACCTGCTGGGAACTGAAGCCGGTCACCCCGCGGATCGGAGGCCCCAGATCGGAGACGTCGAGGAGGTTGGTCGAGACCTGCAGCCGATAGGTCCGCGAACCCAGCGTGAAGACGTCGAGCTGGACCGCCGGCAGGACCCGGACCGTCCCGTCGGCCGCCTCGCCGGGCACCTTTGGATCGGAGCCGAAGCGCCATTCCCGGGCGTCGGACAACCCGTCGCCATCGGTGTCCGCGGCCTCTGGAGAGGTCCCGAGGACGGCCTCGAGGCGGTCATCAAGGCCGTCCCCGTCGGTGTCGCGGGCCTGGAGCAGGGCCACCGTGTGGAATCCGCCGGCCGAGACCTGCAGGGCCGCCGTGGCCGAGGCCGGGACCCGGAGCACGTCGCCCGACTCGCCGCCCCAGGACACGAGCTCTCCGGTGTCCCGCAGCGCCACGGTGTGGTTGTAGCCGGCCTGGACCCGGACCACCCGGTCGAGACCGGCCGGAACCCTCCGTTGTCCGTCCCCGTCGGCCCCCCAGACCACCACGGACCCGTCGGCCCGCAGCGCCACGGTGTGCGCGTCGCCCGCCGCCACCGCCACCACGCCGACCAGGCCCGGAGGGGGCTCGCATTGGCCTGCCCGGTTGTTCCCCCAGCAGGCCACCGTGCCGTCCTTGCGGAGCGCGACCGCATGGCTCCAGCCGGCCGCGATCGCGACCACGTCGCGCAGTCCCGGGGGCACCTCAAGCTGCCCGCTGTAGTTGGCGCCCCAGGCGACGACCGTTCCATCGGCCAGCAGCGCCAGGCCGTAGTCGCCCCCGGCGGCGATGGCCGTCGCCGGGGCTCGCAGCGCGGGGGCGACGGTCTGGCCGGAGGCCTCCCGTCCCCAGCCGGTGATGCGGCCCGAGGCGTCGAGCGCCAGCGAGTGGTTGCCGCCGGCGGCGACGGCCACGACGTCGCGGAGGGTCGGCGGGACCGACAGTTTGCCGTCGGTCGAGTCGCCCCAGGCCACGACCGTGCCGTCGGCGCGGAGCGCCAGCGTGTGCCAGGTTCCGGCGCTGATCTGGCGAAGGGTCCCGAGGCCCCGGGGGACGGAGGTCTGTCCGAGGCGGCCGTCTCCCCAGGCCACCACGGTGCCTTCGACCGGGGACTCGCCCGGAGCATCCCCGCGGTCCGGTCCTGCGAGCCGGTACAGAGGCCACAACGGCAGCGGGGCCAAGAACCGCTGGGTCCAGCCCGGGGCCTCACGGCGGGGTTCCTCGAGGGAGGTCCACGTGAGGCCGTCCCAGGAACCCTGCAGGCGGTAGCCGTCGCCGCCGAGCGCGAAGGTCCGCAGGGAGACCAGCGGACGGATCCCCATCCACCCGTCGGGTCGCTCGGTGCCGACGAGGGCATCGAGCCCGTGCAGCCATTCCAACCGGTCGTCGAGGCCGTCCCCGTCGGTGTCCGCGAGGACGGGGCTGGATCCCAGGCGGGGTTCCAGACCGTCCTCGAGGCCGTCGCCATCGGAGTCCGGCGCGGCAGGGTTGGAGCCTGTGGCCCGCTCCATGGCATCGCTCACCCCGTCGGTGTCGGCGTCCGGGTCCGTCTGCACTGCCAGGAAATGTCCGGAACCCCCGGCCAGTCGCGTCACCTGCCGCAATCCGGCCGGCACCCTCCAGGCCGGCGCGTTGGTGTCGCCCCAAGCGGTGATCGAGCCGTCGGGCGCCACGGCGGCGCCGACCGACCGGGTGAGCGCGATCCCGAGGGCCGGGGATGCCGCTCCGGGAGGCGTGCCGGCCGTGCCCGGGACCGGGAAGACCGCCCCGTTGCGCCCGAGAAGGAGTCCCTGCCCATCCCGGGCGGTGAACCCCACGATGCCGGCGAGGTTGGTCGCCCCGGGGCTGCCCGCCGTCCGGAACCGTCCCGAGCCGTCGAGCCAGCCCGAGGCCGTGGCACCGGCGAAGAGTCGCGTGGCGCCGCGGACCTGGGCGTTGGTCTGGCCCGCCGTCGAGTCGCCCCAGGCCCAGATCCTGCCGGCTGCGTCGAGGGCGAGCGTGTGGAGATCGCCGGCGGCGATGGCCACGGCGTTGGTGAGCAGGCTGGGCACGGCGGTCTGGCCCCGGTCGTTGTCGCCCCAGGCGACCACCCGGCCATCCCGGGTCAACGCCACCGAGTGTCCGCCGCCCGCGGCGATGGCCACGACATCGGTGAGACCGGCCGGGACCCTGGCCTGTCCCCGCGAGTCCAGGCCCCAGGCCACCACCGTGCCGTTGGTGCGCAGCGCCAGGGAGTGGCCGAATCCGGCGGCGACGGCGTCGACCGGGCCGGCGCCCGCCGGCGGGCTGGCCTGCCCGAAGGTGTCGTCACCCCAAGCGACGAGGCGGCCGACCGACCGCTCCGGCAGGACCGCCCGGCGCAGTTCCAGCACCTCCACCCGCAGGCCTCGGCTGGTCTGGACCCGGTTCGTGAGGTCGAGGTAGGCCTCGAGCCGGTAGGTTCCGGACTCTTCGGGCAGCGTGTCGTGGAGGACCAGGCTCGCGTTGGTGTGACCGGCGATGGCCCGGTCGTTCCGGAACCATTGGAAGGTCGGCTGCTTGATGGCGGGAGCCGGAGGCGTCGGAGGCGCATTGGTGGAGGTTCCGCCCGTTTCCCCCGTCACGCCCGGGTCGGCCCCGGGGTCGGCCTCAGGATCGACGGGCGTTGGCGGCGGCGGCGGGGCCACCGGGGCCGGGGGGAGGGCCGGGGTGGCCGGAACCAGGGAAACCACCCTCAGGACCAGCCGGTCGCCGGCCAGGAGTTGCCGGTCGCGGTCCAGAAGCTCGAAGACGGGATAGCTCCCGGCCGAGGCCGGGTCGGTTCCGGCGGCGACTTCGTCACCGTCCGGGGCGCCGTCGGAATCGGTGTCCCGGGCCAGCGGGTTCAGGCCGCGTCGAAGCTCCTCGGTGTCGGGAATCCCGTCCCCGTCGGAGTCGGTGCTTTGGGAGATCTCGGACAGGTCGGCCAGTCCGTCGCCGTCGCTGTCCGGCAGGAGCGGATCGAGACCGAGACGAAGCTCGATCCCGTCCTCCAGCCCGTCCTGGTCCGAGTCGGGTGAGACGGTGCTGAGCCCGAGGGCCCGCTCGGTCGGGTCGTCCACCCCATCCTGGTCCCCGTCAGCGCGGCCCCGGATGCCCGCCGCCGCCTGGAATCCGGCCGCGACGGCCAGCAGGTTGGTCTGGAGTGCGGCCATGGGTGCCAGCCCGGTGGTTCCCCATCCGGTGCCGGTGCCGTTCGCGTCGAGCCCCACCGAGAAGGTGGCCCCGCCGGCGATGGCGATCAGCGGCGGCAGCCGGGGCGGGGCCGGGACCTGTTTCTGCGCGGTGTCGCCCCAGGCGATCACCCGCCCCTCGCGCGTGAGCGCCAGGGTGTGATGGTCGCCCGCCGCGATCCGGGCGATCCGAGGCGCCTTGGCCGGCTCGGTGGCCTGCCCACGCTCGTCGGATCCCCAGCAGACCACGGAACCGTCGGCCATCAGCGCCACGCTGTGGGCGGCCCCGGCGGCGATGGCCACCGCACCGGACACCCCCGGTGGCACGAGGCATTGCAGTCTGCCGTTGTCACCCCAGCAGACGACGGTTCCATCCTGACGCAGGGCCATCGTGTGGAATTGCCCGGCAGCCACGGCGACCACCGACGCCAGTCCCTCCGGCACCGAGGTCTGACCGAATCGGTTGTCGCCCCACGCCCGCACCGTGCCGTTGGTCAGGAGGGCCACGGTATGGAAGGCCCCTGCGGCCACGTCGCGGACCGGTGGCAGGTTGGCCGGCGTGCCCAACTGGCCCAAGGTGTTGGTCCCCCATCCCGACAGTTTCCCGCCGGCGTCCACGGCATAGGCATGGACGAAACCACGGGCGACGCCCACGGCGTTGGTCAGCCTCGGGGGGCTGGAGCCGACCTCGCGGCCCCATGTGACCAACTCCCCGGACGGCCTTGGGAATTCCCGCACCGCCCGGGTTCCCAGCACATCGATCCGGATGCCCTTCGGTTCCCGTTGGATCGAGTCCTCGAGCCGGGCCTCCAGCAGGTAGCGCCCGGAATCCGGCCGCTCCGCCCCGAAGAGCACCAGATGGAGGTTGGTCTGGCCGGGCAGCGCCCGCCCGTCGCGGAACCACTGGTAGGTGGTGTAGTTGGTGATCACCTCACGGTTCGTGGTGTAGGTCGGATCGCCCCCCGCGGCCGGCGGTTCGTTGGTGACGATGGTCTCGTTGGTCTTGAGCGACAGCGGCTTGATCGAGAGCGGCCGAAGCCTCAGGAGATCGCCACCGAGCAACTGGCGGTCCCGGTCGGCGGGCTGGAAGAGGGGGATGCTGGTCTTGTCGCGGGGCCGCGTCCCGGCGAGGTATTCGGCCAGGTCGTTGGCCCCGTCGCCATCGGTGTCCGCGGCGAAGGGGTCGCTGTCGAAGCGCAGTTCGAGCACGTCCGACAGGCCGTCGCCGTCGCTGTCCGGCTCCGGAAAGGCCTTGGCCCGCGGAGGCTGCGTGGATTTCGCGCCCAGGAGCGTGGAATCCACGCAGGTGGCAAGCAGGAGAAGCCCGGTCAGGATCGCACGGGAGAGGGAGTGAAAGCTTGTTTTCACGGGCATGTTCACGGGTCCCGGGTGCCGTCACCCGTCGTCCGGGAGGGTCTGCAGGCGGAGGCGGCAGGGAACTTGGCCATTCTGCAGCAGGAAAAATGCCGGGACAGCCCGGCATGGGAACGTTCCGGTGACGTTCCTGCGGCCGTGCGTCGCAGGGGCCCCTTTTGGGATGCCCCGAGCGGTTGGAGGATCACGGGTTGGAGGCCCCGAAGATCGCCCCGGGGCCTCACTGGGTGACGTTGAGCACCTGGATGCCCCCGGCGGCGGCGGGATCGATGGCGTTCAGGGCGTTGATGGCCGTGGTGGCCGTGCTCGGATCGGCGTCGTTCATCAGCGCCTTGAGGTCGGGCACCGCGGCCTTGGCGGCGGGCCCGATCTGGCATAGGGCATAGGCCGCCAGACGGCGGATCACGGTGTCCTCGGACTTCAGCAGCGGAATGATGTCCGTGACCGCACCCGCCGAGTTCGGCCCACCGGCGGCCAACTCGCTCAGGGCGTTGGCCTGGGCGTCGGTGTTGCCCTTGAGTTGGGCGACCTGTGCCGCGACATCGACCGCCTTCGGGCCGTCCTCGGATTTCCCGCAACCGGAGATCAGGAGGACGCAGAGGGTCAGCGAGGCACCGAGTGCGGAGGTCGGGCGGGAGATCATGGCCGGGATGTTATCGGGAGTGACGCCGCGGTCAATCGCCCGGAAAACAGAGGGCAGGGGAGGGTTGATCGCCATCGGTGGGCAGGTTTCGCCCATGGCCCCGGCGTGGTGGTTCGCGGCCTTGCGGATGGTGGGGCAGGGGATTCGGGGGAGAGGGGATGGGGCGAGAAGTTCGCCCCATCCCAAGGAAGGGATCGAGCGCGCGGTGGATTACCAGTCGAAGGCGCCCGGGGCCGGTTTGCCGCGGCCGGCTTCGATGCGGTGCGGGCGGCGTGCCTCGAGCATGCCGAAATCCTCCGAGCTTCCGTCGGCCCAGCGGACCGTGAGGCGGGCGCTTCGGGCCGCGCCGAGACCGAAATGGACCCGGGGATCGCCGCTCGAGCAGTATCCTTCGTTCGGGTGATTCCCCCGCCACTGCACACCGGACCCGGAATCGAGGCGCAGCATCGCGTTGCGCGGGCTGAGACCGGGGCGGCCGACCAGGTCGAGACGGATCCATGAGCGGTCGCCCGCGGCCTGGTTGCGCAGGAGATGCACCAGACCGTCCCGGTTGACCACCACCAGGTCGGGCGCGCCGTCGTTGTCGAGATCGCCGGCCGCGACGCCCCGGCTCGTGGCCTCCAGAGGCCGTTCGGTGCCGCCCTCGGGAAGCACGACGGCGAAACGTCCGTCCCCGAGGCCCCGGCGGAGCGAATTGACCTCGGCATACGGGTCGGCCGTGCCGCCGGCGGGCGAGGCCCCGAGGCGGACCCGGCCGTTGGCCACGTAGAGGTCTAGGAGGCCGTCGAGGTCGAAGTCGGCGGCGCACACGCCGAAGCCCGTGTGCGGCAGGCTGCCGGTCATGGGGCCGTCCCGGGTGACGGCGTCGACGAAAAGCCCGCGCTGGTTGCGGAACCAGCCGTTGCCCTCGCCGACGAGGTGCGTCACGAAGAGATCGAGCCAGCCTCCCTGCCCGAGGGCGATGGCCACCACGCCCATGCCCGCCCTTGGGATGCCCATCGAGTTGAGCGCACAGCCCCGAAGGGGCGCATCGTCCTCGAAGCGCCAGCCACCCCGGTTGAGCCAGAGCTGGTTCGGCGTGGCGTCGTTGGCGACGAACAGGTCGAGCCGTCCGTCGTGGTCGAAGTCGCCCGTGGCCACGCCCAGGCCGTTGCCGTACGCGCGGTCGAGCCCGGCCGCGGCCGTGACCTCCTCGAAGGTGCCGTCGCCGCGGTTGCGGAAGAGCACCGTCGGGGCCGGGGCGTTGTAGTTGCGCGGCGAGCAGTAGTCCCGCCGTCCGCCGTCCGAGAAGCATTCCATCTCGGCGCTTTGCGACCAGCGCACGTAGTTGACGACCATGAGGTCGAGGTCGCCGTCCTGGTCGAGGTCGACGAAGGCGGCGCTGGTGCCGAAGGGGCCCGCCGCCACGCCCGCCCGGGCCGTCGTGTCCTCGAAGGTGCCGTCGCCCCGGTTGCGGTACAGGCGGTTCGATCCCACCTGGGTGACGTAGAGGTCGTCGCGTCCGTCGCCGTCGTAGTCGCCGACGGTGCATCCCATGCCGTAGCCCGAGGGGCAGGCCAGGCCGGATGTCGCCGTGACATCCTGGAAGCGCCACCCGCCGAGGTTGCGGTAGAGCCGGTGTGCCGGGGCGGTCGGGCGTTGCGGGTCCAGCGAGCCGCCATCGACGCAGAACACGTCGAGCCATCCGTCGCCGTCGATGTCCAGCAACCCCACGCCGCCACTTTCCATCTCCGGCAACCAGAACCGGCCGGAGGCACCCGACCGGTGCGTGAAGGACAAACCGCTGCCGGCCACGACGTTGGTGAACCAGGGGGTTGCCGGATCGGCCGGAAGGGCCTGTGGTGTCGCCGGGGTGGCCCGGGCGACCGTGGGCGTTCCGGCGTCGGAAGGGGTTTCCCGCGAGCACCCGGTCATGATGGCGAGCAGGTTCGATCCGGCGGCCCAGAGGGCAAGGGCCGTCGGCCCGGATCGCCCCGGCCTTGGCGGTCGCGAGTCCTTCACGGGGGCCCTCCGGTCCGGGCGGCCAGCCAGCGGATCACGCCGGTCGTCCGCCGGGCACCCTCGGAGTCGCCGATGGCTTCCTGGACCTCGGCACGAAGCCTCAGCGCCGGCACCAGCGACGGCTGGAGGTCGATGGCCCTGTCGAGCAGGGCCAGGGCCACCGCGGCGTCTCGGAGGTTCCGCCACCGGATGGTGGCCGACTCGAGCAGGATCTCGGCGTTGGCCGGGTCGCAGCGGGACGCCTCGTCGAGGGCCGACAGGGCCTCGGCATCCTGCTCGGCCGCGAGGTGCGCGTTGGCCAGGGCAAGGTGCGATTGGGCCAGCCGTGGGGCGAGGTGCACCGCCTCCCGCGCCTCCGACTGGGCCGCCTCGAGGTTGCCCGCCTGGGCGAGGGAATGCGATCGGGTGATGCGCGGGGCCACCGCCCCGGGATCCTTCGCCAGCACCGGCGCCAGCAGGCCGAGCGCCTGCCCCGGCCGGCCGCAGCGGTTCAGGGCCACGGCCAATTGGTTCAAGAGGCCCGCGTGGTCGGGGTGGAAGCGGCGGGCGCGCTCGAGCAGCGCCACGGCCGCCTCGGGCCGGCCGGAGGCCGACAGGGCCTCGGCCTGCTGGAAGACCCCGGGCAGCAGGCGCACCTGCTCGGGGGCCGTCTCGGCCCAGGGGTCGGTCATCGGCTGCCGGGCCTCGCCGGTGCCCGCGGAGATGGCCACGCGGGCCTCCTCACCCCGGCCCTGCGACCGGAAGATCTGTCCCAGCAGGTAGAGGGCCGGTCGAGATCCGGGTTCGAGCTCCAGGGCCCGCTCGACCAACGGTAGCGCGTTGGTGGCGTCCCCCCGTCGGAATCGCACCTCGCTCAGGCCCATCGGGCCGCGGGATTCTCCCGGCGCCAGCCGGACCAGCGTCGTGAACGCCTCCTCGGCCGCGTCCAGTTCTCCCGATCGCAGGCTAGCCTCGCCCACCCGGTACCAGGCCGGTGCGAAGCGTGGAAAGCGGCCGGCCACCTCCCGAAATTCCCGCAGCGAACCCGGTCCGTCCGAGAGCTCCTGCAGGGCGATCGCCGCGTACATGGGGGCGAGGGGTTCTCCGGGATCGAGGACCGCCGCAGCCTGGAAGGCTTCCCGTGCCTCCCTCCAGAGTCCGTTGGCCGCCAGCGCGATCCCGAGGGAGGCCCGAGCCCCAGCATCCCTTGGGCGCTGCCTGGCGATCGCGGCCAGCCCGCTCACGTGGTCGACCACGGCCGGATCGATGCCGGATCCGGAGGCGGGATTGCCAATCGGTGGAGGCTCAGGACGGGAGCAGGCTCCCCAAGAAAGGAAAACCGACACCAGCAGCGCTCCACGCCATGGCGCATGCCATGAGGGCGGGGTCACTCTGCGGGTGTCGGTCGAGGCGGACGGGCTGGGATCGGGAGGGATCTCGGGGCTGGGATTCATCTCGCCGATCCCACCGGTGCCGTTCGGGCACCATCACGCGGGGTCCGGACCATTCGAGGTCAGCGGGTCGGGTTGACTTCCTTCACCGAGCTGCGGTCCTGCAACCAGGCCACGTCGACGTTGTTGGGGGATGCAATGCCCAGCGAAAGTGCCTGGCCGAAGCGGAGCATCGGGCGGGTGCGGCTGTCGACCCACTTGCGGATCTCCGAGTGGCCGTCGATGAAGGACAGGCCGCCGGCCGAATTGTGGTAGCTGGCCGGGAAATCGACGATGGTGTAGGCGGTGGATCGGATCGGGTCGTAGCCATCCATGTTCACGGCGAACCAGCCGTCGTTGATGCTGTCCTCGCGCTCATCGATGAACACCCACGTCTGGGAGGCCTTCTGGATCTGGCCCAGCTTCTTGAACTGGATATACCCGCCAGTGAAGGGGCCACCGCGCTCTCCCAAGTAGCCGTTCATGGAGATGGAGCGGACGCGATCCTCGCCGGTCTTTCCCTTGGAGCGGCTGCGATCGGCCGGGCACTTGTACACGCCGGGGGTGCCGGCGTATTTGCCCAGCTGCGAGTTCATCAGCATAATACGGTTGGTGTTGTCAGGGGTGTAGCCGGTATTGTTCAGCCAGCCGACGCACCAGGTGAGGTTGGTCTGGGCCAACGAGGTGCCGCCGTCGAGGTTGCCGGGCAGCACGTCGCGGTTGTCGCCGCAATAAAGCTGGTACGACAAGGCCATCTGCTTGCCGTTGCTCATGCACTGGATGCCCTGCGCCTTGGATTTGGCCTTGGCGAGGGAGGGCAGCAGCATGCCGGCGAGGATCGCGATGATCGCGATGACGACCAGCAGCTCGATGAGGGTGAATGCGGAGGCGCGTGGTTTCGCGGTCCTCCCGGGAGAAGGGGTGGCGTTCATCGGGGTACTCAGGGTTTGAGTGGTTTTTCCACCATTTTGACGGGGCGCGCAAGTCCGACTTTTCGGTGACGTTCTGGCGTCGCGAGCGGTCCCTCCGGCAGGCCGGCACCACCCCGGGGTTGGCGGCGTGGGTCAGAGCAGCCGTGGCTGGCGCATCGACGCGTCCAGCTCGGACGACAGCGTTCCGGACCGGGACCGGCGCCGCTCGATGATGTGCTTGTCGGTCGCCGGGTCGTAGGACACGGGATAGTTCCCGTCGTAGCAGGCCAGGCAGAACGACGACTTCGGCCGGCCGGTGGCCGCCACCATGCCCTCGAGGCTCAGGTAGCCGAGCGAGTCGGCGTTGAGGAAGCTGCGGATCTCCTCCTGCGTGTTGGTCGCCGCCATCAGCTTGCTGCGCTCGGGGAAGTCGATCCCGTAGACGCACGGATGGATGTGCGGCGGGCAGCTTACCAGCACGTGCACCTCCTTCGCACCCGCCTCCTTGAGCGAGGTGACGCGGGCCTTGCTCGTGGTGCCCCGGACGATGGAGTCGTCGACGATGACCACCTTCTTGCCCCGCACCAGGTCGGCGATGAGGTTGAGCTTCACGCGCACGTTGAAGTCGCGGATGAACTGGGATGGCTGCAGGAAGCTCCGGCCCACGTAGTGGTTGCGCACGAAGGCCATCTCGAAGGGGATGCCGCTCTCGAGCGAATAGCCCAGCGCGGCGCAGTTGCCCGAGTCGGGCACCGGCACGATGACGTCGGCGTCGATGCGATGCTCCCGGGCCAGCTGCCGGCCCATCTGCACGCGAACCTGGTAGACGTTGCGTTGGGCGATGTTGGAGTCGGGCCGGGCGAAGTAGACGTACTCGAAGATGCAGAAGGCCTCGCGGTGGGGCTCCGGGAAGGCCTGGATGCTGCGCACGCCCCCGGAGTCGATGATGACGATCTCGCCCGGCTCGATGTCGCGCACGTACTTGGCCTGGATGAGGTCGAAGGCGCAGGTCTCGCTCGAGAGCACGAAGGCCCCGTTGTCCATGCGGCCGAGGGCCAGCGGCCGGAAGCCGTGGGGATCGCGGGCCCCGATCAGCTCGTTCTCCGTGAGGATCACCAGCGAGTAGGCGCCCTCGATGCGCCGCATGGTCTCGACCAGCGGGCTGTCGTGGCCGGGCCTCGGCGGCTGGGCCAGCAGGTGCAGGATGATCTCGCTGTCGACCGTGGTCTGGAAGATGGACCCGCTGGCCTCGAGTTCCTCGCGCAACTGGGCCGCGTTGGTCAGGTTGCCGTTGTGCCCGATGGCGATGCGTCCCTTGGCGCAGTCCACCGTCAGCGGCTGCGCGTTGACGATGTTCGAGGAGCCTGTCGTCGAGTAGCGAGTGTGCCCGATGCCGGAGTGTCCCACCAGACGGTGGAGCACGTCCCCGGTGAAGACCTGCGGCACCAGCCCCATGCCCCGGTGGATGTGGAAGGCCTTGCCGTCGGTGGTGACGATGCCCGCGCTTTCCTGGCCCCGGTGCTGGAGGGCGTAGAGGCCGTAGTAGGTCAGCTCGGCGGCATTCGGATGCCCATGGATGCCAAAGACCCCGCAGTAATGCTTCGGATGGTGTTGCACGAGACGGCTGGAGAGTCCGGAAGCCGGCGTCGAAGGCAAAGGGCTTTTTTGCCCCATCGTCCTCCGAGGAGCGTGAGGCGACGGGTCTAGGGGTCCACGTCGTGCGCGCTGCGGAGTTTGATGACCAGGAAGGGCCCCATTGAGCCGTTCGTGGAGCGTGCCCGCCCACCCGGAGGATGTTGGCGCGTCGATCGCCTGCGTTTCGGTGCGGCGGTTCCGGGGCCACGGAACGACGCGTGTTGGCAGTCGAGGCTCCGAGGGTGTCGATCCGGCCCGCAGGCCCGGTCGGGACCTCGTCGGATGCCCGTCTCGACCCCGGCACACCGGGTCTCACGGAATCCGGACCTTGGCTGAATGGGTGCCGCCCGAATCAGCCCAGTTGCTCGGCCAGTTGACCCGTGGTCTCGCGCAGGCGCTGACTGAGCAGGCGAGCGATGCGCAGCAGGAACTTGGCGGCCATCTTGGGTTGGGTGTCGAGCAGGCGGTCGAACTCGGCGCGGGGCAGGATGAGCAGCTTGACCTCCGTGTCGGCGACCACCGTCGCCGAGCGCGGCTCGCGGTTCAGTACCGACATCTCGCCGAAGGACTTGTCCTTGCCGAGCCGGCCGACGGGCTTGGGAGCGCCGCCGGAGGCCGGCGTCTTCAGAACGGTGGCGGAGCCCTCGATCAGGATGCCCATGGAGGACTCCGTGTCGCCCTCCTTGCACAGGACGGAACCGGGTGCACCGGAGCAGGCCTTCATGAACTCAGCCGGGACCATCAGGTCGGACCGCGTGAAGCTCAACGACCAGGCCGACTGCTCGAGCAGATCGGCCCGCTGCTGGGGGCTGAGTCCGAGGACTCGGATGGGCGTGGGTTGCATAAGTTGCTGATTCCAATCATGCCTCATCCTAATATCCCAAAACAACCGAGATTTCGCCGGTATCCGCCCTGCTGAATGATCGTTCTCCCGCCCACCTCCGACCTGCCCCGGGCCTACCGGGTTCCCAAGGCATGACTCCCGGGTCCACGATTGTCGGCAACGAGGGCAGGATCCAGGCCTTCAGCCGCAAGCACCAGACCGGGTTGGTGACGCTGGTGTTCACCGACCTGGTGGGCTCGACCCAACTCAAGCAGCGCCTGGGCGATTGGCTCGGGGTCCGACGGATCCAGGAGCACCATGAGCTGGTACGGGGGCTCCTTGGCGAATTTCCCGAGGCGGCCGAGATCAGCACGGCGGGCGACTCGTTCTTCCTGGTCTTCGCACGGCCCTCCGATGCCGTGTTGTTTGCGCTGAGGCTCCAGAAGGCCCTTCGCGATTCGGTGTGACCGAACGAAGCCCCGCTGCGCCACCGCATCGGCATCCACCTGGGCGAGGTCGTGATCGAGCGGGTCGGCCAGAGCGAGAAGGACCACGCGCGCGGCGTGCATGACCTCTACGGCCTGCAGGTCGATCTTTGCGCGCGGTTGATGTCACTGGCCGGGGCGGGCCAGATCCTCACCAGTTCGTTGGTCTTCGAGAGTGCGCGTGGGGCAGTGGCTCGGGGTGCCGAGGGGCTGGAACCGGTCCGATGGGAGCGGCACGGGCGCTATGCCCTCAAGGGCATCGACCTTCCGGTGGAGGTGCATGAGGTCGGAGAGACCGGTCTCGCCCCGTTCTGGAAGCCGCCAGGAGTCCTGGTGGAGGAAACTTCCCGTCCGGCACCGCAGGCGCCCGATCCGGAGCCGCCGACCCCGGTCGTCACGCCCCGGCCGGCCCGTCGGGTGCCGTGGGTGGCCCTCGGTGTGGGTCTCGGCCTGTTGGTTTTGTCCGGCCTGCTTGGCTGGCGATGGCTGTCGCCGCGGACGGATCGCCTGGCCATCCTGCCCTTCCATGCCCCCGGGGCCGCCTCAGGGGCCGACGATTTCGGCACGGGTTTGGCCGAGCGCGTCGAGGCCAGGCTCCAGGAGCGCGTCTCCGATTCGCGTACCTTGCGACTCTCGCCGTTGCGCGACGCCGTGGAGAACGGTGTGACCAATGCGAGGTTGGCCGGTTCCAAACTCGCCGCCAACCCGATGGTCGAGGGGAGCCTGTCCGGCCCGATGGATCGACGACGCCTGGCGCTCAGTCTGCAGGCGCGTGCGCCCAACGGGGCCTTCGTCGAGCAGCGATCGGGCGATTTCACGCAGAAGTCGGAGGAGACCCTGGCCCAGTTCGAGGAGCGCCTGGCCCGGCAGTTGTCCGAATGGCTGGGGGCTTCCGGATCGAAGGGGGGGCTCCGGTGGTTCCGAGGTGCCGCCGGTTTCCGGAGAATCCTCACCCGCGGTGGATCCCCAGGTGGCCGAATTGCATCTCGAGGGCCTGGGTGCCCTGCGCAACCGCCACGCGAAGGGCAGCCTGGAGAAGGCTGTCCGGGACCTTCGGTTGGCCCACACCCAGCGCCCGGACGACCGGGACATCTGCGCCGACTACGCCGAGGCGCTGTTGTGGACCTTCGACCAGACCAAGGATCACGAGGATCTCATCTTGGCCGAGGAGGTCGCCAAGAGAAATGCCCAGCGCAAACTCGCGTCCGAGCGAGCCAGCGCGGTCCTGGGGATGATCCTGGTGATGACCGACCGGCCCTCCGAGGCCGTGCCACATCTCCGCAACGCCTTGGAACTGAGTCGATCCAACACACGGGCCCGGGTGGATCTGGCGTCGGCCTTGGGAAAGATGGGCCAGGCTGAGGAAGCCTCCACTGAGTTCGACCGGGCCACTGCCCTGGATCCTGGCGATTGGTACGTCCACAACCTAAGGGGCATGTTTTGGATGGACGAGGGTCGTTTTGACCTGGTTGAGCAGGAGTTTCAAAAAGTCGCCCGGATGGCCCCTGGCAATTACCAAGGGTTTGCCAATGCGGGCAGTTGCGCTCTGCTGCATCGTGGAGACAGGGCAGCCGCGAGGACACAGTTGGAGGCAGCCCTTGCCAACAATCCTCCGGTGGTGATGGCCGGCGAGATCCGGAGGAGGCTGGGGTGGGCGTTGCTGGTGGATGAGCCTGATCGAGCCTTGTGGGAATTGGAGACGGCGACCCGGGAGGCTCCCGCCAACCTCGAATGTGCGATGGTCCTGGGCGCAGCACTGATGTCCCGAGGCGGCTCCGAAGGCCATGCACGTGCGCTGGAGGAGTATGGGCGCGCTCTCCGGTTGCTGGATCAGAGGATCCGACGCCTTTCCAAACACGCCATCGATTCCGTGAATGATCGCATCAATCGGTCCCTGTGCCTGGCTGCCTTGGGGCGTTCCGCCGAGACGGCGACCGAAATCGGACGTTTGGTTTCCGAGGCGTCAAAGAACCCGGAGGCATGGTTGGTTAGTGCGATCGTCGAGTCGATGGCGGGACGGAAGGACCGGGCGTTGGAGGCGATGCGAATAGCCCACCGACTCGGCATCTCCGAGGCGCGCATGCGCGAGGAGTGGCCGCTGAAACCGTTGCTCCAGGATTTCACGGGCGATGAATGTCCATTGAGGAAAAAAACATGAGTACACCCAATAAACCCAATAAATCATCCGCCTCCAAGACCTCGGCTGTCGCCAAGGGCTCCAAGGCGGCCCCCAAACCCAAGACCGTCGATGCGCTGGCAGTGGCCGATGTCGTCATCGGTCTGGACACGTTCGGCCGCGTGACCTATTCGACCAATACCTTGGTGCCGGTGCTGGACGGTGAAATTGTCGTACGGCCGGGGGCCAAGGTGAGTTTTTCATGCCAGATCGGAGCGTTGGCGGTCGCCCTCTTGCCTGTGAGAATCCAGGGCCCCAGCATCGCGTTCAGGGTGGGGAGTGCACCGTCTGGAGGTCGGATTGCACTTATCGTCCCCAAGGAGGCGAAATCGGGGCTCTACAAGTACACGTTCACGATCTTTTTTGACAAATCGAAGTCCAAGTCGGGTGTCGGCAATGCAAGGACGGTAGACCCCAGATTTCGTGTCCTTCTTTGATCTTCCCGTATTCAGACCTTTTATGCCGGGCTCGTGCCGGTCTCATGGACAAAAAGGCTCCTGAGGCCGGTGCGGGCCCCGCTTTTTTCCGGGCGTAGCCCGAGGTCCTGCTGGCGGTGGGGCGGGGCTTGGGGCAATCTTCGGGTGATCTCTCGCCTATGAAGTCCCTCTATCGTCTTGCCCTGCTCCTGGCCCTGGCCGGGCGGGGTCTCGCCGCCGAGACGGCGTTGCCCACCAACCTGCTGCAGTTGGCCGACCCCGACCTCGAGGTCACGGTCTGGGCTTCGAGCCCGATGCTCAAGAATCCCACCAACCTCGACTTCGATCCGCAGGGCCGGATCTGGGTGGCCGAGGGGGTCAACTACCGCGGGCATTACAACCGCCAACCCGCCGGCGACCGCATCGTCATCCTCGAGGATTCCGACGGGGACGGCACCGCCGACACGCAGAGCGTGTTCGTCCAGGAACCGGCGCTGCGGGCCCCGATGGGCGTGGCCGTGATCGGCAACAAGGTGGTGGTCTCGATGGCCCCCGACGTGATCGTCTACACCGATGTCAACGGCGACCGGAAGTTCGATCCCGCCGTGGACAAGCGCGAGGTGATCCTGAGCGGATTCCACGGCAAGAGCCACGACCACACCATCCACAGCGTCACCGTGGGGCCCGATGGCCAGTGGTACTGGAACGCCGGCAACTGCGGGGCGCGGTTCACCGACCGCTCGGGCAAGACCTTCCGCATCGGCAGCGCCTACAATCCGGGCGGGCCGGAGCTGGGCTGGCACCCGACGCAGATTGCCGGCCAGAAGAGCGACGACGGCCACGTGTGGATCGGCGGGTTCGCCGCGCGCATGAACCCCGACGGGTCGGGTGTGCACATCATCGGCCACAACTTCCGCAACAGCTACGAGCAGACCGTCACCTCCTACGGCGACGTCTTCCAGAACGACAACGACGATCCTCCCGCCTGCCGCACGGCCTTCCTGATGGAGTACGGCAACGCCGGGTTCTGCTCGCTCGACGGGCAGCGTTCCTGGGGCGCCGACCGCCGTCCGGGCCAGAGCACGCCGGTGGCCGAGTGGCGACAGGAGGACCCGGGCTCGATGCCCGCGGGCGACGTGTATGGTGGAGGTTCTCCCACGGGCATCACGTTCTATGAAGACGGAGCCTTGGGCCGGAAGTACCGGGGCCTGCTGTTGAGCTGCGAGCCCGGTCGCAATGTCGTCTTCGGCTACCTGCCCAAGCCTGACGGGGCCAACTTCAAGCTCGAGCGGTTCAACTTCCTGACCAGCAACGCCGAGGGGAATTACTCGGGCACCGATTTCAAGGGCGGCAGCCGTGGCGAGCAGACCCTCAAGGTGATGTTCCGGCCGAGCGATGTCGCCATCGGCCCGGATGGAGCGATCTATGTGACCGACTGGTTCGACGCCCGCGTCGGCGGACATGCCGACTGGGATGACACCACCTCCGGGACCATCTACCGCATCGCGCCCAAGGGGTTCCGCTCCAAGATGCCGGTCGCCCGGTTCGACACGCTCGACGGAGCCCTGGCCGTCCTCAGGAGCCCGTCGGTCAACATCCGCGGCACGGCCCAGGAGGCCGTCCTCAAGCACGGCGACAAGGCGGTGAAACCGCTGGTGCGCCTCTTGAAGGATGAGAACGCCTTCGTCCGCGCCCGCGCCGTGTGGTTGCTGGCGCGACTCGGCAAGGCCGGCCAGAAGCCGGTCGAGGCCCTCCTGAAGGACCCGGACCCGCAGATGCGCATCGTGGCCTTCCGCGCGCTGCACCGCACCCGCAAGGCGCTGCCGGCGCAGACGGCCTCGTTGGCCAAGGATGCCTCCCCGGCGGTGCGTCGCGAGGTGGCGCTCGCGTTGCGCGACCTGCCGCTGGAGCAGACCCAAGACCTCTTCCTGGCCCTGGCCCGGGGCATCGACGGCTCCGACCGCACGCTGCTCGAGGCCTGGGGCGCCGGGGCCGCCGGCCATGAGTCGGCCCTCTACGACCGCGTCAAGCCGGTGCTCAACGACCCCGATCCGCTCCGCTGGTCGCCCGGGTTCGCATCCCTCGCCTGGCGCCTGCACCCGCCGCAATCCATCGGGGATTTCCGCACCCGGGCGTTGTCCAAGAATCTGGACCTCGCGGCCCGCAAGGCCGCCGTGACGGCCATCGGCTTCAACACGGTGCCGGCCGCCTCGGCCGCCATGCTGGACATCGCCGCCCAGGCCGAGGGCGTGGTGAAGGCCGAGGCCACCTGGTGGCTCATGAACCGCAAGGACTCCGTCTGGAAGGACCACGGCCTGGCCGCGTCGCTCAAGGCCCGGGGCATCTACGACCCGGAGTCGGTCGAGCTCATCTCGGCGACCATCCCGCCGGCTGAGAAGCCCTCCTTTACGGTGGCCGACGTGGCCGCGCTCAACGGCTCCGCCGCCCGGGGCCAGGAGCGGTTCAACACCTTCTGCGCCAGTTGCCACCGGGTGGGAGACACCGGGGTGGAATACGCCCCGAACCTCACCGGCTGGGCCAGGCGCCAGATCGCCGAGGTGTTCTTCAACTCGGTCATCAACCCCAGCGCCGACATCGCCAGCGGGTTCAACGGCACGGTGCTCAAGGCCAAGGACGGCACCGAGATCCACGGCGTGGTGATCAGCGAGGGCGATCCGGTCGTCATCCAGAGCGCGGCCGGCGTGGTGCAGTCGGTGCCGAAGAACCGGATCGCCGAGCGCAAGGGCCTGGGCCGCTCGCTCATGATGAGCGCCGACCAGTTGGGCGTGAAGGCTCAGGACCTGGCCGACCTCCATGCCTTCCTGAAGACCCAGTAGTCTTCCGCGGGTTCCAGCCCGTCCGGTCCCGTGCCGCCGTCGCCAGGGAATCCCCAGGCGACGGCGGTCGGCTTTCTCGTCAGACTCACGTTCCCGTGCATCTCGCCCTGAGCGCTCCCGACACCCTGCCGTTCCTGCGGGAGGAATTGGCCCGTGCCCTCCCAAGTCCGATGCTCGAGCCGCAAGGGGACTCCGTGCTGATGCTCAAGGCGCCGGGTTCCTGGGACGAGACGCGCAACGCGATGGGACTGACGGCCTTCGCCCGCCAATGGTTGCCGCAGGCGAGGGTTTTCCCGGTGCCCTCCATCCGGGTCGCGGCCGAGGCCTTGGTCACCGAGTGGATCGGGACGCTGCCCGACGGGGCCCCCTGGCGTCTCCACATCGAGCCCAGGCTCGGGGTGGCCGAAGCGGGGCGACATCGCTGCGAATTGATCCGCGAGGCCGTGGTGGAGCAATTGCGCAAGCGCCGGCGTTCGTTGCTCAAGGGCCTGGAGGCCGTGCCCAAGACGACCTCGGCCGATCCGATCGGAGCCTGTCCCTCGATCCGCGGAGCCTGTCCCTTGTTCGAGGCGCAGGAGTCGCTGGTGCAACTGCTGCTGGTGTCCCCGGAGATGGCCTTTTTGTCGGTCCTCGTGGCCCCGGAGCCCGCCCGGTCGCTGGGCTGGATCAGCCCGTTCGCCTCGGGAGAGGTGCCGGTGGCCGTGGACAAGGCCGCCCCCAGTCGAGCCTTCGCCAAGCTCGCCGAATCGGAGCTGCGCATGGGGCGATCGATCGCGGCGGGAGAAACCTGCGTGGACCTCGGGGCGGCCCCCGGCAGCTGGACCTACCAGCCGGTGCAACGCGGGGCCCGGGTCGTCGCCGTGGATCGGTCGCCGCTGCGCGAGGACCTCATGCGGAACCCCGGGGTGACCTTCCACCAGGGCGACGCCTTCCGCTTCGTGCCGGAGACCCCCGTGGACTGGCTGCTCTGCGATGTGATCGCCGCGCCGGAACGCAGCATCGGCCTGGTGCTGGAGTGGGTGCGCGAACGCCGTTGCCGCCACTTCGTGGTGACCGTCAAGTTCAAGGGGCACGCCGACTACGCCCAACTCGACGTGCTCAAGCGGGAGATGCCCCGCCATGTGGCGTCGTTCCAGCTGATGCACCTCTGCGCCAACAAGAACGAAGCCTGCGTCTTCGGGACCGTCGGGGACGGGGCGCCGAAGGACGCAGGCTGAAGTGTCCGGTTCAGTGCCCGGGCCGCCGTTGGGGCGCCCCGAGGGGCTGGACGACCCCACTGGTACGAGCCGGGCGGGGTGCTCAGGCCCGGAGCCGGACCAGCAGGTCCTTGCTCTCGACCGTCTCGCCCACCGAGCAGAGCAGTTCGGCGACCACGCCGTCGACCGGCGCGGTGACCGTGGTCTGCATCTTCATGGCCTCCATCATCAGCAGGCGGTCGCCCTTGGCCACCTTCTGGCCGACGCTGACCGCGATGCTGGCCACCAGGCCCGGGATGGGCGCCCCGACCTGGAGGGCGTCGGCGAGGTCGGCCTTGGGCCGGGTCTTGGTCAGCGGGGTGACCTTCTTGTCGGTGATGAACGCCTCGCGGGTCATGCCGTTGAGCTCGAAGGTGACCGTGCGACGGCCGTCCTTGTCGGGCTCGCTCACGTTGACCAGCCGGATCACCAGCGACTTGCCCGGCTCGATCTCCACGCTGATCTCCTCGCCCCGGCGCAGCCCGTAGAAGAAGGCCGGCGTGGGCAGCACGCTGACGTCGCTGTACTGAGAAAGGTGCTTGGCGAACTCGGCGAAGACCGCCGGGTACATCAGGTGCGAGTAGAGGTCGTCCTCGGTCGCCTCGCGGCGCATCTTGTCGGACAGTTCGCGACGCAGCTTGTCGAGGTGGACCGGCTCGGCACGGTTGCCGGCGCGCCCGGCCTTGAAGGCCGCCTGGGCCTCCTTGAAGCGCTTCTCGCCCAGCACCACCTTCTGCACCGCCTCCGGGAAGCCGTTTTGCGGCCAACCGAGCCCGCCGCCCAGCATGTCGATGACGCTCTCGGGGAAGGAGGTCGCCCCGGGCTCCAGGTTGACCACGTCCGCCGGACGGATGCCCTTGCTGAAGCAGAAGAGGGCCATGTCGCCCACCACCTTGCTCGACGGCGTGACCTTCACGATGTCGCCGAAGAGCTCGTTGACCTCGGCGTAGGTCCGGGCGATCTCGGGCCACCGGTGCGAGACCCCCATGCTGGCGGCCTGCTCCTTGAGGTTGGTGTACTGGCCGCCGGGCATCTCGTGGATGTACACCTCGGCCGAACCGGTCTTGGGGGCCGTGTCGAAGGGCGTGTAGTATTCGCGCACCTTTTCCCAGTAGTCGGAGAAGCCGTTGAGAGCCTCGAGATCGAGCTTGGTGTCGCGCGGGGTGTTGTGGAGGGCGGCCACCACCGAATTGAGGTTGGGCTGCGAGGTGCTGCCGCTCATGGAGGCCAGCGCCAGGTCCACCACGTCGACCCCGGCGTCGCTCGCCCGCAGGATGCTGGCGGCGTTGATGCCGCTGGTGTCGTGGGTGTGGAAGTGGATGGGTATGCCCACCTCGTCCTTCAACGCCTTGACCAGCTTCTGGGCGGCGTAGGGGCGGCACAGGCCCGCCATGTCCTTGATCGCCAGCAGGTGCGCCCCCATGCGCTCGAGTTCCTTGGCCAGCTTGATGTAGTACTTGAGCGAGAAGGTGTCACGGCGGCCGTCGAGGATGTCGCCGGTGTAGCACAGCGCCCCCTCGCACAGGGCATGGGTGTCCTGCACGGCGTCCATGGCCACGCGCAGGTTGGGCAGGTAGTTGAGCGAGTCGAAGATGCGGAAGACGTCCATGCCCGAGGCGGCCGCGTGCTTCACGAAACCGGCCACCACGTGGTCGGGGTAGTTGGAGTAGCCCACCGCGTTGGAGCCCCGGAAGAGCATCTGGAAGCAGATGTTCGGGATCTTCTCGCGCAACTGGCGCAGGCGCTCCCAGGGATCCTCGCTGAGGAAGCGCATGGCGGTGTCGAAGGTGGCCCCGCCCCACATCTCCAGCGAGAACAGGCCGTTCTTGGCGTCGCCGACGCTGCGGGCCAGCGCGTCGGAGCAGGCGAGCATGTCGAAACTGCGCACGCGCGTGGCCATGAGCGACTGGTGGGCGTCGCGGAAGGTCGTGTCGGTGATGAGCAGGCGCTTCTGCTTGAGCGTCCACTCGGCGAACTTCTTGGGTCCTAGCTCGAGCAGGAGGTCGCGGGTGCCCTGGGGCAGCGGGGCGGCCAGGTCGGCCTTGGGCAGCGGCGCCGGGTCGAAGGCCTTGGCCGGCTTGTATCCCTTGGAGTGCGGGTTGCCGTTGACGATGACGTTGCCGAGGAAGTTCAGCAGCTTGGTGGCGCGGTCTTTCCGGCTGCGGAAGGCGAAGAGCTCCGGCGTGGTGTCGATGAGCGTCGTGGTCGCCTGGCCGCTGCGGAACTGCGGGTGCAGGATGACGTTCTCGAGGAAGGGGATGTTGGTCTTGACCCCGCGGATGCGGAACTCCGAGAGCGCCCGGTCCATGCGGTTCATGGCGATCTCGTAGGACTGTCCCGAAGCGATCACCTTCACGAGCATCGAGTCGTAGAAGGGCGTGATCACCGAGCCCGAGTAGCCCATGCCGCCATCGAGCCGGATGCCGAACCCGCCGGGCGAGCGGTAGGCGAGGATCTTGCCGTAGTCGGGCGTGAACTTGTTCTCCGGATCCTCGGTGGTGACGCGGCACTGGATGGCGTAGCCGTTGCAGGGCACCTGGTTCTGCACCGGCATGCCCACCTCCTTGGAGTGCAGCGCGTGCCCCTGGGCGATGAGGATCTGGGCCCGCACGAGGTCGAGCCCGGTGATGACTTCGGTCACCGTGTGCTCGACCTGGATGCGGGGGTTCATCTCGATGAAGAACCACTCGTGGCGGTCGAGGTCGTAGAGGAACTCCACCGTGCCCGCGTTGTTGTAGCGGATCTCGCGGGCCAGCCGGGCGGCCGCGTCGCAGAGCTCCTGGATGACGTTCTCGGGCAGGCCGAAGGAAGGGGCCGCCTCGACGACCTTCTGGTGGCGGCGCTGCACCGAGCAGTCGCGCTCGAAGAGGTGGATGACGTTGCCGTGGCTGTCGCCCAGCACCTGCACCTCGATGTGCTTGGCCCGCGGGATGTATTTCTCGAGGAAGACCGCCGGGTTGCCGAAGGCCCGCTCGGCCTCGCCCTGGGCCTCGTCGAGCAGGCCCGACAGCTCCGACTCCTTCTTCACCACACGCATGCCGCGGCCGCCGCCACCGAAGGCCGCCTTGATGATGAGCGGGAAGCCGATCTTGCGGGCGGCCTTGATCGCCTCGTCGCGGTCGCTGATGGGATCGTCGGTGCCGGGCAGGGTGGGCACGCCGATGCGCTGGGCCACGGCCCGAGCGGCCGTCTTGTCGCCCATCATGTCGAGCAGTTCGGGGCTCGGGCCCACGAAGGTGATGCCCGCGTTGGCGCAGGCGCGGGCGAAGGCCGGGTTCTCGCTCAGGAACCCGTAGCCCGGGTGGATGGCGTCGACCCCCTTGGCCTTGGCCGTCGCCACGATGCTCTCGATGTCGAGGTAGGCCGCGACGGGCCCCTTGCCCTGGCCGATCAGGTACGATTCATCGGCCTTGAAGCGGTGGAGGCAGAAGCGGTCCTCCTGCGCGTAGATGGCCACGGTGCGCAGGTTCAATTCGGTCGCGGCGCGGAAGATGCGGACGGCGATCTCGGAGCGGTTGGCCGCCATGAGCTTCCGGAAGGGGCACACGGATTGCGGGGCGGTCTCGGTGGGATTTCGGGGCGGCATGGTTCGCGAGGGACATTCTATGGTTGAAACGGGTTGTCCTGACAAAGAAAACTCATGGATGCCATGACCGCGTGCGCCCTTGAGGCTCGGGCGGACGGGGGAGCGTGCCAGGACGGAGCGTGCCTGGGGGCGTTGGCCGGGTATCCGGGGCCGGACAGGCGGGGATACGCCCATCCGGCCCCTTCGGTCCGCCCACCCGGGCGGACCAGAGAAGGTCGCTTCCGGGTATCGGCCGATGCGGCGGAGGGCTTGAGGGCTTGACGGCGTGGGGGCTATCCACCGTGACGCACCCGACGGAAACTCGCGGCGATGTACATCGCCGATTCCTGCGGACTGCGGAAATCCACCCCCATCAGGATGTCGGCCTGCTGGTAGGCGGGCTTGCGCTGTTCGAGCAGTTCCTGGATCCGGGCCAGAGGGTCCGGGGTCGAGAGCAACGGCCGATGCCCCTGATGTCGCACCCGCTCATGGATCACGGACGGAGAGGCCCAGAGGCAGACCACCAGGGCATGGGTCCGAAGTGACTCGAGATTCTCCGGGCGCACCACCAGTCCGCCCCCGGTGGAGATCACCAGCCGCTGCCGGGTCTCGTATTCCCGGATCAGGCGGGTCTCGAGGTCCCGAAAATGCCCCTCGCCCTCCCGGGCGAAGATCTCGGAAATCCGGCGGCCTTCGCGGGCTTCGATCACCCGGTCGGTGTCGATGAACTCGAAGTCCAGGATCGAGGCGATGATCTGCCCCACGGTGGACTTGCCGACGCCCATGAACCCCACGAGGGCGATGTTGTGGTACTGGCGCGGCGGTTGCACGGGCCCGAGTAGAGCCCGGAGGCCGCCGGCATGGGAACCCCGGAATCGATCCACCCGGCCGCCCTGTGTCGGGGGTGCCGCCGGTCCGTTCCGGGCTTGTTGGCCGGCCCGGAACCCCGCAGTCTGACGCCCTCTCCGACCATGCTGCCGAGGTTCCTCCAGCGATTGCGATACCGCCTCTTCGGCGGCGACACCAGCTACGATGCCGGCCTCGAGGATGAGGCGAGGTTCTGGCGGCGCGCGCTCGCCGACGGCGGCCGGCGCTGGAATCCCGAGGCGTTCGGCCAGCGGATGGATCCGCAGTTCGCCTTCCCACCCCACCTGCGGGACCTCGTGGCCGCATCGCCCGCCGCCGTGTCCGACCCGGTCCGGGTGCTGGACGTGGGTGCCGGACCGCTCAGCGCCGTGGGCTTCCACTGGCCCGGACGCCGGGTGGAGTTGACGGCGGTGGACCCGTTGGCCGAGGTCTTCGACACCATCCTCGACGAACAGCGCCTGTCTCCGCCCACCCGCACCCGCAAGGCGGCCGGGGAGGAGTTGCTGGCGGCCTTTCCCGCCGACCACTTCGACATCGTCGTCTGCTCCAACGCCCTCGACCACAGCAGGGATCCGCTCCGGTGCGTCCGCCAGATGTACGCGGTGACGCGGCCCGGGGGATGGGTCTTCCTCTGGCACTACCGCAACGAGGCCGAGGAGGAGGGGTACTCGGGCCTCCACCAGTGGAACCTCGACGAGTCGTCGGGCGACCTGATCCTCTGGAACCGATCGGCGCGGCATTCCTGCCGGACCGAGCTGGGGGCCGGGGCCCGGGTGGACAACCGGCCCGACCCCGGGGTGCCCCGGGCGCTGGTCACCCGCATCCAGAAACCGGTGGCCTAGGCGGTCTTCCGGTGCTCCCTTCCGGCCGTGAATCGAATCGCCGTCCTCAATGTCGTCGGTCTCAGCGACCGGCACATCGGTCCGCACACGCCCCGGTTGTCCGCGCTGCGCCAGCGCTGGCAACGTGCGACGATCGACCCGGCGCTTCCGGCCGTCACGTGCACCGCCCAGTCCAACTACCTCACCGGTCGTCGCCCCTCGGAACACGGCATCGTGGCCAATGGCTGGTACGACCGCTTGCTCTGCGAGGTCCAGTTCTGGAGGCAATCCAACCACCTGGTGCAGACCCCCAAGATCTGGGACGAGCTCAAGGCCCGTGACCCGCGCTTCACCTGCGCCAAGATGTTCTGGTGGTACAACATGTACTCCGGGGCCGACTGGTCGGTCACGCCGCGGCCGATGTATCCGGCCGACGGGCGCAAGTTCTTCGACATCTACAGCTGGCCCTATGACCTGAGGCCGGCCTTGAAGGAGGCCCTGGGAGACTTCCCGTTCCCGACCTTCTGGGGGCCGGCGGCCGGGGTGAAGACGCCCCAGGGCGCCCCGGAAGCGGCCACGCGGTGGATCGCCGAGTCTTCCAAGTGGGTGGAGTTGCGGCACGCACCGACCCTGAACCTGGTCTACCTGCCGCACCTCGACTACAACCTCCAACGCTTGGGCCCGGCCCATTCGGCCGTGTCCGACGACCTCGGGCGCATCGATGCCATCGTGGGGGATCTCGTCGACTTCTTCGGCAGCCGCGGGGTACGGCCGATCGTGCTCAGCGAGTACGGCATCACCCCGGTGTCGCGACCCGTGCACCTCAACCGGGTCTTCCGCCAGAGGGGCTGGCTCACCCTCAAGGAGGAGCTCGGTCTCGAACTGCCGGACATCGGCCATTCGCGGGCCTTCGCCGTGGCGGACCACCAGGTGGCCCACATCGTGGTCAACGACCCGTCGCTGCACGACGAGGTCCGCCGGGTGGTGCTGGAGACGCCCGGGGTGGCCGAGGTCTACGGCTTGGCCGACCAGCGCATCCTCGGGTTGAACCACCCGAGATCGGGTGACCTGGTCGCCGTTGCGCAGGAGGACTCCTGGTTCACCTACTACCACTGGCTTGACGACTCGAAGGCCCCGGATTTCGCCCGCTGCGTGGACATCCACCGCAAGCCGGGCTACGACCCCGTGGAGTTGTTCCTCGACCCGGCCATCCCGGCCGTGAAGCTGCGCATCCTGTGGCGGCTCCTGCAGAAGAAGCTCGGCTTCCGCATGCTCATGGACGTGATCCCGCTGGACGCCACGCTGGTCAAGGGTTCCCACGGCGCCCGGCCCGCCTCGCCGCTGGACTGGCCGCTCATCCTCGCCGACCAGTCCCTGCCCGCGTCCACCCTCCGGTCCACCGATGTCTACGGCGTGATCCGCTCGGCGGTGTTGGGCTGAGTGCCCTCCCGGGGCAAGCGCATCCCGGAATCGGACAGTCGACGATGAGTAGGGAGTGAGGATCCGACGTCTGATGAGGCATCCATGATGCCCGAGGGAAAACACGTTCACCGACCGGCGCTCCGGATCTTGTCGCCGCGGTGGATCCGGTCGGGAGCGCGCTGATCGCCCCGGATTGTCGGGGTGGGGGCTATCCGGCTCAGGAATCGGTCGGCCCGGGAGCCGGTGCCGGAGGGAAGACCCCTTCCCAGCGGGCCACGACCGCGGTCGCCAGGCAGTTGCCCACGAGGTTCACGGTCGTCCGGGCCATGTCCATGAGTTCGTCCACGCCGATGATGAGCAGCACGCCTTCCAGGGGCAGGTCGAAGCTCACGAGGGTGCCGGCGAGGATCACCTGCGAGGCCCGGGGGATGCCGGCCATGCCCTTGCTGGTGAGCATGAGGGTCAGCAGGATGACGAGCTGCTGGGAGAGACTCAGGTGCACGCCGGCCGCCTGGGCCACGAAGATCGAGGCCACGGCGAGGTACAGCGTGGATCCGTCCAGGTTGAACGAATAGCCCAGGGGCATCACGAAGCTCACGATGCGCTTCGGGACCCCGAGGACGGCCAGCCGCTTCATGGCGTCGGGCATGGCTGCGTCGGACGAGGTCGTGGTGAAGGCCAGCAGGATGGGTTCGCGCAGCTCGGTCAGGAAGCGTCGCACCGGCACCCGGGCCCAGAGGGCCATCGGCAGCAGCACGGCCACGGCGAACACCGCCAGCGCGAGGTAGAGCGTGCCGATGAGCTTGGCGAGGTTGGCGAGCACGCCCAGCCCACTGTGCCCGACGGTGTAGGCCATCGCCGCGCCGATGCCGACGGGGGCGAACTTCATCACCACGCCGGTGAACTTGAACATCACCTCGGTGAGCGACTCGCAGAAGCGGAGCATCGGCGCCCGCTGGGCCTCGGGCGTCTGGACCAGCGCGATGCCGAAGAACACGGCGAAGAAGACCACCTGGAGCACGTCGTTGGCCGCGGCGGCCTCGAAGAAGCTCTTCGGCACGATGTGCTCGAGGATGCCGCCGAAGGTCACCTTGGTCGCGGCCACGGAGCCATTCCCGGAGTTGGCCGCCGGCAGCGCCACGCCCACGCCCGGCTGGAAGAGGTTCACGGCCAGCAGGCCGAGGGCCAGCGCCAGCGTGGTCACGACCTCGAAGTACAGGATGGATTTCCAGGCCAGCCGGCCGACCGACCTGAGGTCCTCGCTGTGCCCGGCGATGCCGACGACCAGCGTCCCGAAGACCAGCGGCACCAGGATGCACTTGATCATCTTCAGAAACATGTTCGACACGACCTTCAAGTGCTGCGACTCGGCGGGCAGTGCCCAGCCGAGCAACAATCCGCCCGCCATGGCCAGGAAGATCCAGTGGGTGAGGGAGAGGTTCCTCAGGAAGCGGGTCATGCGAGTTCCGGAGCCTCCGCCGAACCGGACCCGGAGACAAGGTCGGATGCCCCGGCCATGAACCACGCGTAAACACTTTTTTGGGGACCTCGGTCGGGCACTCCGAGCCGGAAGAGAGCGGGTTGGCGTCCTAACCTCCTACGAAGCGCCGTGCGCTACATCGAAGAGTTGGCACAAGGCTTGAGGTCTCAACCCAGCGGAGCGGAAGAGAACACCATCGTTTCTTACGCGTGGATTTGGGCCCCGGGGTCGGCCCGGGATTCCGGGGCGTTCGGGCACCCCGTGCTGGACCGCGCTCCGCAGGACCCCTCTGGGTTTTCGGCTCTCAGGCCAGCGCGCGGCAGAGGGCGACCGCCGCGACCGCCCCGGCGAGGTCCGCCGCCAGGCCGGCCAGGACCGCGTGGCGGGTGCGCCGGATGCCGACGGATCCGAAGTAGACCGCCAGGACATAGAAGGTGGTCTCGGTGCTGCCGAAGAGCGTGCCGCCCATGCGTGCCAGCAGGCTGTCCGCGCCGTGGGTCTTCACCAGGTCGGTGAAGGCCGCCAGCGTACCGCTGCCGGTCAGCGGCCGGAGCAGCGTCATCGGCACCAGTTCCGCCGGGTAGCCGACGGCGGCCAGCACCGGCTCGAGCCATCGGGTCAATCCCTCGATGCCCCCGGCCCCGCGCAGGCATCCGATGGCGACGAGCATCGCCACGAGGTGTGGAATGATCCGAATGGAGGTGTCGAATCCCTCCCGGGCGCCCGTCACGAACTGCTCATGCACGGCGATGCCCCGCAGCGCCGCGTAGGTGGGGATGCCCACCAGCAGGAACGGCAGGGCCACGAGCGACAGGGCACCCAGGGCCCGGATCGCGATGGAAGGGGTCCCTGCGGTCGTCTCGGCGGCCTCCGGCGGATGGAGGATGGCCTGGACCGCGAAGGTGGCGAAGGCCAGCACCAGCGCCGCGAGCAACACCCGGCCCATCCGGCCCAGGGGTGCGGGGGGCGGTGCGGCCGGGGTGGTATCGGAAGGTTCCGGCTCCGGTCCGGGGATCGGCGGCGATCCGGGGGCGGAGGGATGGGCCGCCGGGTCCGACGGGCTCGATGCCGGAGCCATCCCGGGCAGGCGGAACCATCGCAACCGCTGGGCAACCTTCACGACGAAGAGCCCGGTCAGGGACGAGCACGCCGTGGCCAGCAGGGTGGTGGCGACGATCGCCGTGGGGTTCCTGGATCCGTGGGCGGCCAGCACGGCGATGGCGGTCATCGGGATCAGTTGCACCGAGCCGGTGTTGATCGCCAGGAAGGTGCACATGGCGTCGGTCGCCGTGTCCGGTCGCGGATTCAGGCGTTGCAGGTCCCGCATCGCGCGCAGGCCCATCGGCGTGGCCGCGTTGGTCAGGCCCAGGGCGTTGGCCGCCACGTTGAGCACCATCGACCCGAGCGCCGGATGGCCCGGGGGGATGTCCGGGAAGAGGCGCCCGAGGAACGGTTGGAGCCAGCGCGCCAACGTGGCCACCAGACCCGCCTGCTCGGCCAAGCGCAGCAGGCCCAGCCACAGCGCCATGACCCCCACCAGTTGCAGCGAGACCGTCACCGCGGTGGAGGCTCCCTCAATGGCCCCGTCGGTCATCCCCGCGAGTCGACCCGTGGCCCCGGCCACCAGGGCCGAGATCACCAGCAGTGCGAGCCAGATCCCGTTGAGCATCGGCCTGGATGCTGCCCGTCGTGTCGCGGGATTTCGACTCCGGAGTTGGGGGCTCCAGCGGGCCTCCGGCGGACCGATGGTTCCTGCCACGCCTCCGGCGGGGCACTTCCCGTATCGGTGACTCGCTTGGGATGGGAAATCTGTTGAACAACGGTTGTCGTATGGTAACCAATAATTCTTGGTAGTGACCGATAATCTCTGATGCAGCAGCCCGCTGGCATACCCACCGGAGCCCAAAGGACCGGTGTACGACGGTGGGCTTCTTGTGGCCGAGGGTCTGCCGGCGGTGATCGAATCCAGCGCTCCCAATGCCTCCAGCACGGATTCCGCCTCCGGCTCATCGCAGGAGGAGGGTTCCAGTTCCGAGGCCACGACTCCGGACGAACTCCGGAACAAATACCTGCTCGTCGACCTTCGGAAGGAATCGGTGGCCCTGCTCACCCTGCCTGCGCGGCACAGCCGTGGAGACCTGCTCATCGAGCGCCAGCAGGTCCGGGCCAATCGGGGTCTGCCTGCGCCCTTGAGCCGGGAGACGTTGTCCCGCCTCATGGAGGACAAGCGGTTCCGCGAACCGGTCTATTCGTCGACCGACATCCGAGTCTGCGGGCTGGTTCAGGGCACCGCCGGCATGGTCAAGGTTGCGATGGACCGGGTGCTCGCCCAGAAGGACATCCGCCTGCCGGCGATCGAGGACCTCGTGGCCACCTGCGCCATCCATTATGCCACCACCGGCCGCCACCTCGTGCCCCTGGGGAGCACGGTCCGGGCGGCCGACGGGATCGTGAAGACCGCCCTCAACGGCGGGCAACTCCGGGTGGTGTTGGATGCGGTGGACCAGCACGCCAACGACCTGTGGCTGGTTGCTTCCGGTGTGGTTCCCCACGGGGCACGCTCCGTGGGAGGCCGGCCCCCGGAGGGCTTCCTGGGACGCATCGCCCGGTTCGCCGGCCTGTAGCCTTCTGGGCGCCCCCAACCGTCCCCGGCGTGGCCGCCGGCCACTTTGTTGCTGAATCCCTGGGGCTGGCCGGCAGAGACTCCGGGCCATGCCCTTGAACTCCTCGACGCCGATCCTGAGGTTCCCGCCGGCGCTTCTGCTCGGCGTCAGCCTCGTCACCGCCTTCGCTGCGCCGCTTGAGCCCAGGTTCCGGGCGCTCACGGTCGACACCAACGTGGCCGTCGGCTACGGCGTCACGGTGGCCGATGTCGATGGCGACGGGGGCCCCGACCTCGTCCTGTGCGATGCCAAGCAGATCGCCTGGTACCGTCATCCGAGGTGGGAGAAGCATGTCATCGCCGAGAACCTGACGCCGCAGGATCACGTCTGCGTGGCCGCCGCCGACATCGATGGCGACGGCAAGGCCGAGATCGCGGTGGGCGCCGGCTGGAACCCGGGCGATACGGTCCACAGCGGGGCGCTCTTCTATTTGGAACCGCCCGCCGATCGCACCGCGCGCTGGACGCCGATCCGCCTGCCCCATGAACCCACCATGCACCGCATCCGCTGGGTGAAGGAACCGCAGGGCTGGACGCTGTGGTCGGCGCCCCTGCACGGGCGCGGAAACCAGGACGGCCAAGGGGTCGGTGTGCGCGTCCAGCGTTACCTGCTCCTGCCCGATCGCCGTGGACCGTGGACGGTCGAGACGGTGTCCGACCAGTGGCACAAGGCCCACAATTTCGATCTCGTGGCCCGCTCCGGCGGGAACGCGGTGACCGAAGTGCTGGTGGGTTCGGCCGAGGGGGCGTTCCGGGGGATGCTGTCCGGGACGGGCGCCGCCCGCGGACCGGTGTCTTGGACCCAGGTGGGCAGTCCGGAGAATGGTGGCGTGGGCGAGATCCGCTCGCTGGGCGATGCGCAGGGTTCGGTCGTCGGCATCTCACCGATGCACGGCAACCAGTTGGTGGTCTTCCACCCGCCCGACCCCGTGGCCGGCGCGTCGGCGGCCGCACCCGTGCTGGGACGTCGGGAGGTCGTCGACGACGGGTTGATCGACGGCCACGCCCTGGCCTGTGGCGACCTGCTGGGCCTCGGCCGTCCGCAGATCGTGGCGGGATGGCGGGCCATGGGCCGGCCGCGTTCGGTGAAGGTCGGCGTGGCGCTCTACGTGCCGGTGGGGAACCGTTGGATGAAGGTGTGGGTCGACGACGACGGCATGGCCTGCGAAGACCTCGCGCTGGCCGACCTCGATGGCGACGGCGACCTCGACATCGTCGCGTCGGGCCGGTCCACCCACAACCTCAAGGTCTACTTCAACGAGTCGACCCGCTGATCCGCCCGCTCAGAAGTCCTCGCCCTCGAGGGGTGGAACGCTTTGGGGGTGCTTCCGGTGGTGGGTGGCCTGCTCGAAGGCGTGGCCGATGCGGAAGAGCACCGGCTCGTCGAAGGGGCGTCCGAGGAACTCCACGGCGATCGGACCGCCGCCGGCCGCGATGTATCCCGCCGGGACCAGCAGGGCCGGGAGTCCCGTGACCGAGCTCAGCGGGTTGTCCTTCTCGGGCTGCGTCTCGAGGTGGCCTTCCGGTGGCACCGACTTGAACGGGTACACCAGCGCGTCGAGCTGGTGCGCGTCCATCAGGCGGATCACCGAGGCCCGCAGGGAGTGGCGTGTCTTGAGCCGCGCGAGGTACCCGGGATCATGGGTCAGGGGACCCAGCTCCCGGACGCCCCGGCTGATGTTGGTCTTGAGGAGGTCGCCGCCCTTGCGGACCAGTTCCTCGACGCTCCGGATCGGGGCGTCCGGGCCCAGCCGGCGGAAGTACGTTTCGAAGGCCGAGGGGCCCTCGTAGTAGTTCAGGCGGGCGTCCTCGAGCACCGCGAGCAGGTCCATGCCCAGCGACAGCCCGTCGATGACCACGGCCCCCTCCTGCCTCATCGACGCGACGGCCTTCTCGACCAGTCCCACGCCCTCCTGATGCATGGGCCCCTTCCGGAACAGGTCGCGGAAGACGCCGATCCGTGCGCCGCGGAGACCGTCGGCCTTGAGGAAGTTGGTGTACGATCCGGCCGGGATCCGACCCAGTGACGGCAGGGTCAGCAGGTCGTCGGAATCGAACCCGGCGACGATCGTCGTGAGCGCGGCGACGTCGAGCACGCTCCGTCCCATCGGGCCGCAGCGCTCCTGGTGGAACGAGGTGACCGTCTGGCCGGCCCGGCTGATGAGGCCCTCGGTCGGGGCCAGGCCCACGAGGCTGTTGTTCGCCGTCGGGTTGCGGATCGACACGCCCGTCTCGCTGCCCAGCCCGACCTGCGCGAACACCGCCGCCAGGGACGCGCCCGTGCCGCCGCTCGATCCGCCGGGGGTCAGGTCGAGGTTGTAGGGGTTGAGCGTGCGCCCGAGCACGGTGCTCTGGTCGCCCTTCTTGGGCACCCCGAACCAGTCGCTCATGTTGACCTTCGCCAGGAGGATGGCCCCGGCCCCGCGCAGGCGTCGCACCACCGTGGCGTCATGGATCGGCCGGGAGTCCTTCATCGGCAGGAACCCGCAGGTGGTCGGCATGTCCCGCGTGTCGAAGAGGTCCTTCAGGACCACCGGAACCCCGTGCAGCGGGCCCCTCGGACCCTTGGCCCGGCGCTCGGCATCCAGTTGGCGTGCCTCGGCGAGGGCGTTCGTGTTGAGCGTGATCACCGACCGGATCGCCGGTCCCCGGGTGTCGTAGGCCTCGATCCGCCGCAGGTAGAGCGTGACGAGGCGCTCGGAGGAAAGCCGGCCGTCGTCCATCGCAACCTGCAGGTCCCGCAGGGTCGCCGTCGAGAGGCTGGCGGCCCGGGTGGCCGTCGTCACCAGCAGGCACAGCGCGGATGCGCCCAGCGCCCACGCGGGGAATCGATTCAGCGATGGGGAACGGTCCGTGGGTGGGTTCATGGGAGGCGATCGTCGGGTGGGGGCTGGCGTGGCGGATTCAGGCGGTGGCGACCGCCGGTGCGGCGACCGCGGTTGCGGACTCGTCGGCTTTCGGGCGTCGCGTGCGGGCGAGCAGGAGGAACATCGCCGGGATGACGAAGAGGGTGAGGGCGCTTCCGACCACCAGGCCGCCGATGACGGCGATGCCCATCGACACGCGGCTCTCGGCCCCGGCACCCAGCGCGAGGGCGATCGGCACGATCCCCAGGATGGTGGCGAGCGTGGTCATCAGGATCGGCCGCAGGCGCGCCGGTGCCGCCTCCTGGATCGCCTCCAGCGGTGTCGGCACGCCGGCCTCCAGGCGCTGGTTGGCGAACTCCACGATCAGGATGCCGTTCTTGGTCACCAGGCCGATGAGCATGATCAGCCCGATCTGGGAGAAGATGTTGAGCGTCTGCTCGAACCAGCCCAGCGCCAGCAGGGCGCCGCAGAGGGCCAGAGGCACGGTCAGGAGGATGACCAGCGGGTGGAGGAAGCTCTCGAACTGGGCCCCGAGCACGAGGTAGATCAGCACGATGGCGAGGATGAAGACGTAGCCCAGCGACGAGGAACTCTCCACGAAGTCCTGCGCGGCCCCGGTGAGCGAGGTCGTGAATCCTTCGTCGAGGGTCGATGCCGCCGCGGCCTTCAGCGCGTCGATCCCCTCGCCCATGGCCACGCCGCGGGCCAGCGTGGCCGAGATGGTGGCCGAGCTGTAGCGGTTGAACCGGTACAGCTCGGGCGGGGAGCTGGACTCCCGGAGGGTCATGAGGTTGGCCAGTTGCACCATGTCGCCCTCGGGGGTCCGCAGGGCGATGCCGCTCAGGTCTCCGGGCTTGGAGCGGAACTGCCGGATCATCTGGCCGATGACCTCGTACTGCTTGCCCTGGTACAGGAAGAAGCCCATCCGCTGTCCGCTCAAGGAGGCCTGGACCGCCTCGGCGATGTCGCGTGCGCTGACGCCCAGCACCCTCGCCTTGTCCCGGTCGATCGACACGGTGATCTCCGGCTTGTCGAACTTCAGGTCGCTGTCCACGAAGGTGAAGGCCGGGTTCTTGCGCGCCTCCTCCAGGAACCTCGGCAGCACCCTCCGCAGGTCGGCGAGTTCCGGGGCCTGGATGACGAACTGGATGCCGCTCTGCCCGGCCCGGCGCTCGCCGATGCTGGCCTCCTGCGTGATGTTGATCCGTGCGCCCGTCAGCTCCCGTTGCACGGGCTGCAGCGCCGCCGCGATCTCCTGCTGGGAGCGGTTCCGCAGGGACCGGTCCGAGAGGAACACCCGCACGAACCCGGAGTTGATCGCCCCCTGGACCCCCTGGGCCCCGCCGGATCCCGGGACCTGGGTCATGAGCAGCGTGGCCTCGGGCACCCGTTCCGCCGCGACCAGGGCCAGTTCGTCGGTGAGCGACTGCATGTGTTCGTAGCTCACCCCCTCCGGGGCCGTGGCGCGCAACCACAGGCGGCCCCGGTCCTCCAGGGGCGACAGCTCCCGGGGCAGGCGCTGATACACCGTGTAGCCCGACCAGCCCGCGAGGCCCAGGACGACGACCGAGAGCCACCGCCAGACGAGGAACCGGCCGAGCAGCGCCCGGTATCCCGACTCCATGGCCTGGAAGAACCCCTCGGTGCGCCGGAACAGCCACCCTTGCCCCACCGATGCCGACAGCATCCGGGCGCTGAGCATTGGCGTCAGGGTGAGGGCGACGACCGCCGAGATGAGGACCGCCCCGGAGATCGTGACGGCGAATTCCCGGAAGAGCCGCCCGGAGAGACCGCCCATGAAGAGCAGCGGCAGGAACACCACGGCGAGGGTCATCGTGGTCGAGATCACCGCGGTGAAGATTTGCTCGGTGCCGGCGATGGCCGCGGCCATCGGCCCTTCGCCATGTTCGATGCGCTTGTAGATGTTCTCGAGGACCACGATGGCGTCGTCCACGACCAGACCGATCGCCAGCACGATGCCCAGGAGGGTGAGGGTGTTGATGGAGAACCCGCAGGCCGCCATGATGGCGAAGGTGCCGATGATGGAGACCGGGATGGCCAGGACGGGGATGAGGGTGGTCCGCCACTCGCGGAAGAAGGCGAAGACCACCAGCACGACCAGTGCGAAGGCGATGAAGATGGTCTCGGTGACCTCCAGCAGGGAACGGCGGACGTAGGAGGTGTTGTCATAGGCCACCTCGAGCCGGATGTCGGGGGGGACTTCCTTGCGGATGCGGTCGAGGCGCGCCCGCAGGGCGTCCACGATCTCGATCTGGTTGGCCCCGGGCTGCGGCCGGAAGTAGAGGCCGGCGATCGGTCGGCCGTCGGCCTTGAGGGCTCCCCGCTCGTTCTGGGGGCCGAGTTCGGCGTAGCCCACGTCACCAAACCGGACGATGGAGTCGCCGTCCCCCCGCAGGATCATGGCGTCGAAATCGGCGGGGGTGTTGAGCCGGCCGAGGGTCTTGATCGGCAGCTCCACCGACTCGCCCTCCACGCGGCCGGAGGGAAGCTCGACATTCTCACGGGCCAGCGCGCGGCGGATCTCCGCCGGCGTCAGGCCGTGGGCGGCCAGCTTTTCCGGGTCCATCCAGAGACGCATGGCGTAGCGCTTCTCCGCCGGCTGGTCGACCTGGGCGATTCCCGGGACGGTCTGCAGCCGCTCGCGCAGCGTGTCGGCGAATCCCGAGAGCTCAAGCTGGCTGCGCAGGTCGCTGCGGATGGCCACTCCCAGCAGGGGTGAGGAGTCCGCGTTGGCCTTGTTCAGGACGGGCGGGTTCGAGTCCGGCGGGAGGTTCCGGGCAGCCCGGCTGAGCTGGTCCCGGACGTCGCTGGCGGCCGTGTCGAGGTCGGTGTCGAGGGTGAACTCGACGGTGATCTGGCTGACGCCCTCGCGGCTGGTGGACGTCAGGTTGCGGATCCCTGAGACGGCATTGACCGCCTCCTCGATCGGCTCGGTGATCTGCGCCTGCACCACCTCGGAGGCGGCCCCCGGATAGCTGGTAATGATGGTGATCGTGGGCGGATCCACCGCCGGGTACTCGCGCACCCCCATCCGCGCGAGCGACAAGCCCCCGGCGAGGGTGATCATCAGGGAGATCACCAGCGTCAGCACCGGCCGGCGGATGCTCAGCTCGGCGAGGGTCATGTCGGGGGCGCCTTCTCCGCGGCCGGGGCCGCCACCCGCACCGCCGGCCCCGGCGCCGCCGGCTCCGGACCCCGGCCGCCCTGCGGCCCCGTGCCGCCGGCCACGGGATCCACGGAAAGCCCCTCGCGCATCTGCTGGAGGCCCGAGGTGATCACGAGGTCGCCGGGCTGGATGCCGGAGACGATGTGCACGGTCGACTCCGTGCGCGAGCCGGTCTGCACCGCACGCCGCGCGGCCCGGCCGTCGGACACGATGAACACGCTTCTCTCGGCCGGCCCCGGCACGACGGCGACCGAGGGCAGGATGATCGCGTCGGCGAAGGTCTCGAGGGTCACCTCCACGCTCACGAAGGACCCGGGCCGGAGCAGTCCGTCGGGGTTGGCGATGACCGCGCGGGCCGTGAGCGTGCGGGTTCCGGCGTCGAGGCGGGGCTCGACGGCCGAGACCTCCCCCCGTCGCCGAGCCCGTCCGCCGACCGAGAACTCCACCACCGTGCCCGGCGTGACCCGCTCGGCGAAACGCTCGGGCACCGAGAAGTCCAGCTTGAGCCGGTCGACCGCCTGGAGCGTGGCCATCCGGGCGTTGGCGTTGACGAAGGCTCCCTCGCTGATGAACCGCAGGCCCACCACGCCCTCGAAGGGGGCGCGGATCTCCGTCTTGGCGATCTGTGCCCGGATGACCGCCACCTCGGCCTCTTGGACCGCCGTCTCATTGACCGCCGTGTCGTAGTCCTCGCGGTTGGCGACGCCCTCCTGGAAGAGCCGTTCGATCCGTGCCCGCCGTTGTGCGGCGAGGTTGAGCCGGCTTGATGCCCGGGCCAGCATCGCCTGGAGGTCGTCGTCGGTGAGCTTGACCAGCAGGTCGCCCTTCCGGACCCGGGATCCCTCGGTGAAGTTGATGGACCGCACGCGACCTCCCGTCTCGGCCTGCAGTTCGACCCCCTCCTCGGCCCGCAGGGTCCCGGTGGCCGTGATGTGTTCCGCGAACGGGGCCGGCACGGCCCGCACGGTCGACACCTTCAGGGAGGGCGCTTGCCGGCCGGCGGACCGACGGTCCGGTGCGCCCGGTGCGCCCGGGGTTGGCTTCGTGGCGCCCTTGACCCCCCCGGCCGTCCGTGTCCGCTGGACTCCCCAGAACACGGCGGCGCCGAGGGCCAGGATCCACAGGAGGACGGGGCGTTTCATGGGTGTCGGAAAGGGGTGCGTTCCGGGGGGGCGATGGGTTCAAACCATCACGGGTTGATGCCCGCCGAGCACCTTCTCGAGATGGGCCATCACGGCGAAGACCACGTGCTCGGTCCAGGGACGGCCCACGACCTGCACCCCGATGGGCAGACGGTTGCTGCAGGAACCTCCCCGCACCACGCCCGCCGGGTATCCGGTGACGTTGTAGATGGAGGTGAAGCCCGACCCGGCCAGATCGGCCGTCTTGTCCGGGTCGCCGATCCGGGGAACGGGGGTGGACCGCACCGGGCAGATCAGGATGTCGTACTTCTCCATGAAGGTGAGGATCCTGGACTTGATGGCGTCCTGCCGCTCGAGCATGGCGACGAAGTCGGCGACCGGGACCTGCGGCTGGTTGAACTTGCGGGCCGGTCCCGGGACGATGGTCTGGTAGCGGTCCGTCAACCGCTTCTGCCACGCATTGCCATCCCCCGTCGTGAGCTTCCGGCGCAGTTCATCCATCTCCATGAGGTGCGGCGGCACGTCCTCGCCGACGGAACACCCGGCCGACTCCAGCGCCTTGGCCGCCGCGGCGATGACCGCCACCACCTCGGTCGAGGCGCCGGCCGCGCCGGGGCCCTGCTGGGTGTAGAAGGCCACCCGCAGCCCGGCGATCCTCACCGAGGCGACGTCCCCAAGGGGGACCGGGTGGATCGCCGCATCGAGGTCGTCGGGTCCGCTGATGATCGGGAGCAGGGTGACGAGGTCCTCGACCCTTCGGGCCATCGGCCCGAGCTGCTGGTAGTTGTCGAAGGTCCCGCCGTAGTCGACGATGTGGCCGGTCCGGGGCACCCGGCCCGAGGTGGGCTTGATGCCGGCGATCCCGCAGGCGTGGGACGGCCCTCGGATGCTCCCGCCGAAGTCGCTCCCGATGTCGAAGGGCGCCCCTCCGGCGGCGACGATGGCCCCGGCGCCGCCGCTCGAGCCGTAGACCGTGTGCCGGGGATCGTACGGGTTCCGGGTCATCCCGTGGAGGATGTTGGCGGTGGTGCCCAGGCCGGAGACGCCGCCGATGGTGAATTCCGGCGTGTTGGTCTTGCCGAGCAGGATCGCCCCGGCGGCCCGGAGCCGCGCCACCACGGTGGCGTCCCGCTTGGGCACGTGGTGCGAACGGCCCTGGGTGCCCCCGGTGGAGATCACCCCCTCCGTCTCGATGGAGTCCTTGATGGTCATCGGGACGCCATGGAGGGGCCCCTTCGGCATGCCCTTGGCCAGTGCCGCGTCGGCGGCCTTGGCCTCCTCGAGGGCGCGCTCGAAGCACGGCATCACCACCGCGTTGAGCATCGGGTTGACCTTGTGGATGCGGTCGATGTGCGCCTGCACCACCTCGGTCACGGACACCTCCTTGCGCCGGATCATCGCGGCCAGTTCGGTCGCGGACCGGAAGAACAGGGGGCCGCCCTGGGGGGCCGCGGAGAGTGAGGTCGCCGCCGCGGTCGCCGCAGCGGTCGCCGCAGCGAGGGTCCGGGCCGGTAGGAGGTTTGCCGCCGCGATGGGTGCCGCCGGGAGTAGCGGGGGATGGTGGGGCTGGCGGTGGCGTCCCAGTCCCAGCAGGTCTCGCCGGGAGAGGGGCCGGCCGCGGGCCTGCAGGACTTCCGTTGCTTTGCGGTGGCCGGGGGTGTGGGCGGATTGGTTCATGGTCGGGTGGGGCTGGGTTCGGGACGTCACTTCGAGGCCATCATCATTCCGGGCGGCTTCCATCCGGCGCCCTTCTCGAGCGCGGCGGCGACGGCGAGGATCACGTCCTCGCGCCAGGGCTTGCCGACGATCTGGAGGCCCAGAGGCAGGCCCTCCGGGGAGGTCCCATACCGGACGACGACGGCCGGCCAGGTGGTCAGGTTGTAGACCGAGGTGTATCCGGCCTTCTGTGGCACCGGCTTGTCATGGGCCGGAGCCGGATGGGCGTGGGTCGGGCAGAGGATGAGGTCGTAGTCCCTCATCCAGGACAGCAGCCGGCTCCTCAGGGCGTCCTGTCGTTCCATGGCGTCGGTGAACTCCGCCGTCTCGATGGTCACGCCGGTGAGGTTGTCCTTGATGCCGGGGGAGGGTTCCTTGGTGCCGGCGCGGTCAAGCAGACGCTGGTACCAGGCCCCGCCGTCGGCCTTGGTGAGCCGGTTGCGGAGGTCGTTGGCCGGACCGTCGCCGCCGTGGAAATCCTCCTTCACCGAGGCGCCCAGCGACTTCAACGCCGCCGCGGCCGTGCGGACCATCTGCTGGGTCTCCGGGGTGGGGGTCACCACCTGATTGTCCACGTAGTAGGCGACCCGGAGCCGGGCCAGGTCGACCTTCGACGGATCGCCCAGGGGGGCGGGCACGGCGTTGGCGTCCCGGAAGTCGGGGCCCGAGAGGATGGGCAGGATCGTGACCATGTCCTCGACCCAGCGGGCCAGGGGCCCGAGCTGCTGGTAGAGGTCGAAGGCCCCGCCGTAGCCCGGCCAGTGCCCGGTGCGCGGAACCCGCCCGGTCGTCGGCTTGAGGCCGACGATCCCGCAGGCGTGGGCCGGCGACCGGATGCTGCCGCCGAAGTCGGAGCCGATGTCGAAGGGCGAGCCGCCCGCCGCCACAATGGCGGCGGCCCCGCCGCTGGAGCCGCGCGGCGAGTGGGCGGTGTTGTAGGGATTGTTGGTCTGCCCGTAGACGAGGTTGTAGGTGCCCCGGGTGCCGCCCCCGAGCGTGAACTCCGGCGTGTTGGACTTGCCGAGCAGGATCGCCCCGCCGCGCCGCAAACGGGCGACGACCGTGGCGTCGGTCTTCGGGATGAAGGACTTCAGGCCGAGCGTGCCCGCCGTCGACACGACCCCCTCGGTCTCCAGCGAGTCCTTGATGGTGAAGGGAACCCCGTGGAGCGGCCCGAGGGACTCGCCCTTGGCCGTCCGCGCGTCGGCCGCCTTGGCCTCGGCCCGGGCGCGGTCGGCGCAGAGCGCCACCACGGCGTTGATCTTCGGGTTCACGGCCTCGATCTGCGCCAGGCACAGGTCCACCAGCTCGGCGGAGGAGATCTTCCGCTCGCGGATCATCCGGCCGAGTTCGGTGGCCGACTTCGACAGCACCTCCGGGCCGGGTGCCGCCAGGAGCCGCATCGGTGCCGAGGCTGTCGCGAGGAGGCCCCCGGCCGCCGCCGTGGTGCCGAGGAAGCGCCGTCGCGACCAGTCGCCGGCGGCTTGTGGCGTTTCGGGTGTCGCGGCGGGTCGGGCGTCCCGGGATGCGGTCGGGGTGGACTGGGGGTTCATGGGTCCTGGTTCTGGGGTGTGGGGTTCGGTTCGGAGGGGGATGGGTTCAGCGCGGTTCCGTCGCGTTGAGCCAATGGCGGCTGTTGTCCTTGAGGAAGGCCTTCTTCGGCACCATCGCATGGATGCCCTTGGTGCCATCGACCACCTGGGTCACCCGGAAATCGACCGCGATGCTCGAGAAGGCGTACGACCGGAAGAAATCCCAGCCCCTCAGTTCCGAGAGGAGCGTCGTGGTCTCCTCGATGGCCATGCGCATGGCCTGGTCAAGGTCGGGGTCCAGTCCGAAGGCGATGTGATGGGTCGGCGACTCGGCCCTGGGTGCCGACAGGCGTCGTCCCTTGTGGAGGATGAATTTCAGGATCGCGGTGTTCGCGGTCTCGATGGCGTTCACGGTCACCTCGCCGTCCCCCTGCGCCGCATGGGCATCCCCGGTGAAGAACAGGCCTCCCGGGTGGAACACCGGCAGGAAGAGTGCCGTGCCGGCGACGAGTTCCTTGCAGTCGAGATTGCCGCCGAAGCGACCGGGAGGACCGCTCCTGCGGTTCGGTCCCTCCTCGGTTGGGGGAAGCGTTCCCATCACGCCCATGAAGGGTCCCAGTGCCACCTCCACGCCCGGTTCAAACACGCCGACGTTCCTCTCCAGGTCCAGGTGGACCACCCGGGTGAACGGCCGGGGCACCTTGTCCGGCAGTCCTCCACGCCCGGGCATGCCCCCCACCGTCCCGTAGGGGATCCTCGGTCGCACCGATAGGATCCGCACCTCGATGGAATCCCCGGGTTCCGCGTTCTCGATGGCCACGGGCCCGAGCAGCAGATGGCCATTGGTGATGCCGGCCCATCGCGGCGTCTCGGCGAGCACCCGCATCGTCTCCGCAAGGCAGGCTTGGTTGGTGGAGATGTCGATGCCGTGTCCCCGCAACCAGGATTCGGGTCCCTGGTCCGAGGTCCAGCGGGCGCCGCCCCCGGTGTCGAAACGCACCGTCTCACCCGACCGGATGGTGAGGATGGGCTTCTTCTGCACCGGAAAGTTGCCGATGGCGGAATTCTCCGGGGTCAGGGGGACATGATGATCCCAGCGAGGCTCGGCATCCGGAGAGGCCAGACCTGCCAGGCAGGCGACAACCGCCAGGGTCCCGAGGAACGCCTTCCCCAGCCCGGAGGCCATGGGAGAGCGGAGGAGACCGGAGAATCCGAAGGCGATGGGAGGTCGGGGGATCATGGCGTCGGAAGGTCGAAGGATTCGCCCGGCAGTGGCGGCGTGCTGGCCGGCGTGCGCCGGTTCGGGTGGACCGCCTCGAAGCTGGCGGCCAGGCGCAGCAACTGGGGCTCGGACCAGGGCCGACCGAGGATCTCCAGACCGATGGGCAGGTTCGCCGGCGTGAAACCCGCCGGCACGATGAACGCCGGCAGGCCGGTCACCGGGCTGGTCTGGTTCGGGGTGTACCTGCTGGTCGGCGCATCCTTGTGCCCGATGAGCAGGGGCCCGTGCAGCTTGTGCGGGTAGACGAGGGCGTCCAGACGGTGCCGGTCCATCAATTCGACGATCATCTCCCGGAGGGCGGCCTTCGCGGCGAGCGTGGCGCGGTACTCCGGGTCCCGATCCAGGTTACGTGGCTTCGACGCCGCCTCGACGGTGTCCGGGCGCACCGGATGGATGGTGTTGGCGATCATCTCGCGGACATCCTTGAACTTCGCGGCCGGCCCCTGGCGGGCGAGGTACCGGTTGATCGCCTCGACCCGCTCGTAACGGCTCGGGGAGGCGTTGGTGAGGTACTTCGGCAGGTCGATGCCCAGGCTCACGCCGCGCACCACCTGGCCTCCGGCCCGCTCGATCGCGGCGTAGGCCGTCTCGAAGAGTTCGACCGCCCCGGGCTCCACCGGCTTGAAATCGTAGGCCTCCTTCAGCACGCCCAGCCGCGCCCCGCGCAGCGCGTTGGTCACCACGAAGCTCGAGTAGGTCTCCATGGGCATCTTCCCGAGGCTCTGGGCCGTCCACAGGTCGGCCGGGTCGAATCCGGCGATGACATCCAGCACCGCGGCGACGTCGGCCACCGAGCGCGCCATCGGTCCCCCACGCTCGCCGGTGATGTAGCTCCACATCTGGCCATCGCGGCTGACGAGCCCCGAGGTCGTCGACAGTCCGCAGAGGTTGCCGTCGGAGGACGGGGTCCGGATGGAGAATCCCGTCTCGCTGCCGAGGCCGACGGGCGAGAAATAGGCCGCGAGGCCCGCCGAGGTGCCGCTGCTCGACCAGCCCGGTGTCCGGTCCAGCGCGTGCGGGTTGAGCGTGGATCCGCCCAGGCTGCTGCTGGCGATGATCTCGGTGGCGCCATACCAGTCGCTCTGGTTGACCTTGGCGAGGATGATCGCCCCGGCGGACCGCAGCCGCGCGACCACGAACGCGTCCTTCGTCGGACGGGCGTCGGCCATCGCCTTGAAGCCGCCGGAGGTGGGCATGTCGTCGGTGTCGAAGACGTCCTTCACGAGGACCGGGATGCCATGCATCGGGCTGCGTGGCCCCTTGGAGCGACGCTCCGCGTCCAGGCCCCGGGCCGTGTCGAGGGCGTTGGTGTTGAGGTGCAGGACCGCCCGGATGGCCGGCCCCTTCCGGTCGTAGGCCTCGATCCGGTCCAGGTACATCCGGACCAGCCTCTCGGAGGTGAGGGCACCGGAGTCCATCGCGGCCTGGATGTCCCGGACGCTGGCGTTCTGGAGGTCGAACCGGGCGGCCTCCGGTGCGAGCCCGATCCAGAGTCCGAGGAACACGGCGAGCCATCGGGCGATCCCGGAGGGTCGCGCCGGGGCGCGGCCGGAGCCGATGCCATGCGCGGAGCCGCGTCCGGATCGGAGGGCCACGATCGAGTCAGTAGTCATGGAAGATCTTCCGGATGGCCTCGAAGCCGAGGCCCTTGGCGAGTGCGAGTTGGAGGAGGATGCGCGCCTTCTCGGGCTGCAGGTTGTCGCCCGGGAGGATCGACGCCTCGCGTCGTCGCTGCGTGTCCTGGACGCGGCCCGAGCGGGTGCGCGTGGTGGCCACCACGACCACGCCCGCCGCCTGCGCCCGCTTCACGCCGTCGACCTGGCCCCCGGCCAGCGCCCCGGCGCCGGTGCCATCGATGATGATGCCCTTGACCCCGTTGGAGAGCATCGCGTCGAAGAGGTAGCCCGGGGCGTCGGTGTAGCCGTAGAGGACCTCGACCGGCGGCAGCGCCTCGGGCAGTCCGGCGAGGTGGAACTCCGAGGCCCGCGTGTGCCGGCGCAGCGGAGCGGTGTGGAAGACCACCCGGTCCGGGTCGACCACGCCCAGGGTGCCGAGGTCCGGGCTCCGGAACGCCTCGACGCGGTAGGCGCTCGTCTTCATCACGTCCCGTGCCGCGTTGATGTTCTGGTTCATCACGTGCAGCACCCCCTTGCCGGCGGCCTCGGGCGACGCCGCGACCCGGACCGCGTTGATCAGGTTGAGGGGTCCGTCCCCGCTGAGACCCGACCACGGGCGTTGGGCGCCGACGAACACCACCGGCTTGGCCGTGTTCAAGACGAGGTTCATGAACCACGCCGTCTCCGCCATGGTGTTCGTGCCGTGGGTGATCACCACCCCGTCGACGGAAGGGTCGTCCACCAGGGCCTGCACCTTCGCCGCCACCTGCCGGATGTGGGCGGTGGTCATGCCGCCTCCCGGTCCCCCCGAGGGATCCTCCGGCGGGCGCTGGTCCTCGGTCGTGACCCGGGCGATCAGGGCCAGTTCGGGCAGGGCGCCGGTCCAATCCTCCGGGGCCACGCGGTTCCCCTTGCCGCCGTAGTTGTTCAGGTTGAGCCGGCTGGAGGCCTTGCTGGCGATGGTTCCGCCCATCGAGACGAGGACGACCCGCGGCAACCCCACTCCGGGCGGCGCCACCTTGGGGATCTCCTGGGCGTGCGCGGTGTGCAGCGCGGCGCCGGATCCGAGGATCGTCCCGGCCCAGGCGGCCCCGAACACGGTGCGCCGCAACGCGTCGCGGCGGCTGATCCGGTCGTCGATGGAGTGGGTGCGGGCCATGGTCAGTACTCGTTGAAGATCCGCTGCAGTTCCCGCACCTCCCGGGTCCGTGTCAGCGCCAGGCGCAGGAGGATGCGCGCCTTCTGGGGGTTGAGGCTGTCGCCGGTCACGACACCCCGCCCGAACTGGCGTTCGCTCTGGAGCACCCTCCCGGAGCCTTTCCGGTCGCTCTGCACGACGCTGACGCCCTGCGCCATGGCCGCCTGCAGGGCCTTGGTCACGGCGGGGGACCCATCGGCATAGACGATGCCCGCCACCTTGGCCTCCACCAGCGCCTGAACCGGTGCGGCCGAGGCCTCCTGGTGGCCGTAGACCACGTCGACCGGGGGCAGGTTGGTCAGGCTGGCGACATCGAACTCGCTGCGCAGGGTGTGGCGTGTGAGGGGTTGCCGGTAGAAGACGACCCGGTCGGCGTCGGCGTAGCCGATCGGTCCGACCTCCCGCGAGACGAAGGTCTCGACGCGGGTGGTGTTGCCCTTGGTCACGAACCGGGCCGAATGGACGGTGTCGTCGAGCAGGACCATCACCCCCTTGCCCGAGGCTTCCGGGGTCAGGACCGTGCGCACCGAATTGTAGAGGTTGAGCGGTCCGTCCCGGCTGATCGCCGACCACGGTCGCATGGCGCCGACCACCACGACCGGCTTGGCGGACCGGACGACGAGGTGCAGGAAATAGGCCGTCTCCTCCAGCGTCCCGGTGCCGTGCGTGACCACCGCGCCGGCGATGTTCGTGGAGGCCAGAGCCGTGTTGATGCCCTTGGCCAGCCGGAGCAGGGTCTCGGTGGTCACGGTCCCGCTGCCGGCATTGCCGATCTCCGTGACCTGGAGGTTGGCCAGATCCTTGAGTTCGGGCAGGTCCGCGAGCAGTTGGTCGGGGCTGACCCGTCCGTCGCTGTACTCGGAGAGTTTCTGCCGGTGGGCCCCCGCGCTCTGGATGGTTCCCCCGGTGGTGAACAGCGCGACGGTGGGCAGGTTCGTCGCCGCCGCCAACCCCGTCGCGGCCGTCGCTGCGATCCCCAGCATCCCCAACGTCTCCAGCAGGCCGGGGATCCATCGTGCGATCCGTGCCGCAAGCGGTCTTCGGATCCGGGTTTCAAGAGCGGGTGTGGGGTCCATGCCGTGGTACGGGTTCGGGTGGGGCGGCGACCGCCGGAGCTTCAGGAGGCCGCCAGGCGGGGTTTCTTCCAGCCGCCGAAGCGGGCCTCCATCTCGGAGGCCACGGCGATGGCGACATCCTCACGCCAGGGTCGCGCCACGATCTGGAGCCCGATCGGCAGGCCCTCGGGCGAGGTTCCGGCACGCACCACGATGGCCGGCCAGCCGGTGAGGTTGAAGAGACTCCGGTAGCTCGTGGTCTGCGGGGCCTTCTCCCCGATGATCCGGGCCGGGGCGGCGTCGGTGGGGCAGAGCAGCACGTCGAAGTCCCGGAACCAGGACAGCATGCGCGATCGGAGCGTGTCCTGGAGTTCGAGCAGTTCCTCGAACTCGGGCACGGGAAGCATCGGGCCGTCGAAGACCCGGCCCGGGGAGGGCGGGGTGGTCCCGACCCGGCGGTTCACCCGGCCGATCCACGCCCCACCGTCGGCGTCCCTCAGGCGCGGCATCAGCCCGTAGGCCTCCATGTATCCGGAGGGCGCCGACTCGGCGACCGGGCAGCCGATGCCCTCCATCGCCTTGGCCGCCGCCGCGACCATCGCCACCGTCTCCCGGGTGGGTCCGTGGTAGCCGTTGACGTCGGTGAAGAACGCCACGCGCAGTTTCTTGAGGTCCACGGCCGAGGGGTCGCCGTTCGGCATCGGCTTGATCGCGGCATCCTGGAAATCCGGTCCGGCCAACAGGGGCAGCAGCAACGCGATGTCCTCCACGCGCCGGGCCATGGGACCGATCTGCTGGTAGGTGTCGTAGACGCCGCCGAAGTCCACGACATGCCCCGTGCGCGGGACGCGACCCGTCGTCGGCTTGAGGCCCACGATGCCGTTGCAATGGGCCGGGTTGCGGATGCTCCCGCCGAAGTCGCTGCCGATGTCGAAGGCCGACCCGCCGGCCGCCACGATCGAGCCGGCGCCGCCGCTGCTGCCGCCGCAGGACCGCGCCGGATCGTAGGGGTTGCGGGTGACGCCGAAGAGGATGTTGGACGTCGTGCCGAGGTCCCTCAGGCCCGGGCTGCCGAGGGTGAACTCCGGCGTGTTGGTCTTGCCCAGCAGGATGGCCCCGGCGGCGCGGACCCGGGCCACGGCGGTCGAGTCGGCGCCCGGCACGCGGGTCAGCCAGCCCAGGGTGCCGCCGGTGGTCCGCACCCCCGCGGTGTCGAGCGAGTCCTTGATGGTCATCGGCACCCCGTGCAGCGGGCCCGTGGGCAGGCCCTTGGCCAGGCGCTCGTCGGCGATCCGGGCCTCCATGCGGGCCCGCTCGGCACAGAGGGTCACCACGGCGTTGAGCAGGGGGTTCACCCGGTCGATCCGCCGCAGGAAGGCCTCCACCGCCTCGGTGGAGGACACCTTCCTCTCCCGGATGGCCCGGGCGAGGCGGAGGGCCGACCATTCGGTGATGTCGGTCGCCGGGTCGGCCGTGGGCGTGGGCGTGGTCGCCGGGGCGGACCGGGTCGTGGTCGGTATGGTGACCGCCGCCACGGGAACCAGGCGACCGAGTCCCCGGAGGAACCCGCGTCGGTCGGAAGCCCTTCGGGTGGCGTGTCTTTGGGGGGAAGCGTTCATGGCGGGTCGTTGGGCGGAGTTCAGATCGCGGGCGGTTTCCATCCCCCGAACACCGACTCGAGGTGCTCGGCGACGGCGAAGGCGACATCCTCCCGGAATGGGCGGGCGACGACCTGCAGGCCGATGGGCAGGTCGCCCTCCGAACCGCAGCGCACCACGACCGACGGCCATCCGGTGATGTTGTAGATCGTGGTGTAGCCCGCACCGGGGTGTCCCTCGTCGCCGATGAGCCTCGCCGGGGAGGAGTTCGTGGGGCAGATGAGCACGTCGTGGTTCCGGAACCAGGCGAGGCATCGGCGTTTGAGGTCGTCGCGCTGCTCCACCAGGGCGCTCACCTCGGGCACCGGGGTCATCGGCTCATCGAACTTGCGTCCGGCCGCCGGGAAGAGCGTGCCGGAACGCTGGGCGATGCGGCGGATCCACCGGCTGCTGTCGACAAACCGGAGCTTGGCATAGAGGGGCCAGATCTCGGAGTAGCCGTCGGGAGCGGATTCCACCACGGGGCCGCAAACCTCCCCGAGCGCCTTGGCGGCCGCCTCGACGGTCTTCACGGTGCCGGGCGTCGGTTTGTGGTATCCGGCGACGTCCGAGAAGAAGGCGACCCGGAGCTTCTTCAGGTCCACGTCGGCGGCCTGTCGGAAGGGCGCGGGAATCATCGCGGCGTCCTTGAAGTCCGGACCGGACAGCAGGGGGGTGATCAGGATGAGATCCTCGACCCGGCGGGCCATCGGGCCGATCTGCTGCTGGCTGTCGTAGATCCCGCCGTAGTCCACCGCATGGCCGGTCCGGGGCACGCGGCCCGCCGTCGCCTTGATGCCGGTGATGCCGTTGTGATGGCATGGCGAGCGGATGCTCCCGCCGAAGTCGCTGCCGATGTCGAAGGCCGAGCCATGCGCCGCCACGATGGCCCCGGCGCCGCCGCTGCTGCCGGCGCAGCTCCGGCGGGTGTCGTAGGGATTGCGGGTGAGGCCGAAGACCAGGTTCATGGTCGTGCCCACCGAGTAGGATCCGCTGCCGATGGTGAACTCCGGTGTGTTGGTCTTGCCCAGCAGCACCGCGCCGGCGGCCCGGGCCCGGGCCACCGCGGTCGCATCCTGGTCCGGCACGGTGTTGAACCGGCCGAGGGTGCCCCAGGTAGTGCGTACGCCCGCGGTGTCGAGGGAGTCCTTCACCGTCATGGGCACCCCGTGCAACGGGCCCCGGATCACCCCCTTGGCCAGCGACTCGTCGGCCGCCCGGGCCTCGGCCAGCGCCAGGTCGAAGGACCGCGTGACCACGGCGTTGAGGTCCTGGTTCACCTTCTCGATGCGGGCGATGTAGGCCTTGACCACCTCGGTGGAGGACACGGTCTTCCCGCGGATCATCTCGGCCAGGCGGGTCGCCGAGCATTGGGTCAGCACCGGGTTCCTGTCCTTGGAGCGCAGGTAGGACCCGGCCGGGGGCGTCTTGTCCGCCCCCGCCACGGGGGGCGACTGCAGCGCCAGGATGCCCGTGAGCCCCGCAGGCAGGCCCAGTCGGCGGGGGGCGGAGAGGAAGCTCCGCCGGCTGACCGGTTCCCCGGGTGTCCCGGGACGGGGGCCGGCGGCGGTGCGGTCGGAAGTATGGACCAGTGGCGGGTTCATGGGGTCTTCAGATCGGTGGGGTGATCCATCCGCCGGTGCGCTCCTCGAGGAAGCGGGCCAGCGCCAGGGAGACGTCGTCGCGCCACGGTTTGGCCACCACCTGGATGCCGATGGGCAGGCCCTCGGGGCTGGTGCCGCCGCGGACGACCGTCGCCGGCCACCCGGTGACGTTGTAGATGCGGGTGTAGTTGGTCTCGGGCGGTGCGGGCGTGTCGAGGCGGGCGGCCGGCAGCGCGCTGACGGGGCAGAGGATCGCGTCGTAGTCCTTCATCCAGCCCAGCATGCGGCTGCGCGCGTGGTCCACCTCCTCCATCAGTTCGAGGAAGACATCGGTCGCCACGGGCTTGCCGCTCATGCGCCGAAGCAGGCCGGGGTCGGCCACCGAGGTGCCATGGCGCTTGAGCAGGCGCGCCTGCCAGGCTCCGCCCTCGCCCTCCCGGGCCTTGTTCGAGACCTCGTAGTCCGCCTTGTAGTTCGGATGGATGTCCTCCCGCACCTCGGCCCCGGCCTCGCGCAGCCAGCCGGCCGCCTTCTTCACGGCGGCCTGGGTCTCCGGACTCGGTGTGAACACCCCGTTGTCCGTGTAGAAGGCGATGCGCAACCCCTTCGGAGTCACCGTGGATGGATCGCCCAACGGGATGTCGTAGCAGAAGGCGTCCTGGAGGTCCTCGCCGCAAAGGATCGGCATCAGGAGGATCAGGTCGTCCACCCGGCGGGCCAGGGGTCCGAGTTGCTGCCAGGAATCGAAGAGCCCGCCATACCCCGGGACGTGCCCGGTGCGCGGCGTGCGACCGGAGGTCGGCTTGATGCCGGCCACGCCGTTGGCATGGGCCGGCAGGCGCACGCTGCCCCCGAGGTCGGAACCGATGTCGAAGGCCGATCCGCAGGCCGCGACGATCGCACCGGCGCCCCCGGAGCTTCCGGCCGGGGAATGGGCCAGGTGGTAGGGGTTGTAGGTCTGCCCGAAGACGAGGTTCGAGGTTCCCTTGGTGCCGCCGCCCATCGTGAACTCCGGCGTGTTGGACTTGCCGATCAGGATCGCTCCCGCCGCGCGCACCCGCGCCACCACCGTCGCGTCCATGGCCGGGACGAACGAGGCGCGACCCAGCGTGCCGGAGGTGCTGCGGACCCCGGCGGTCTCGAGCGAGTCCTTGATGGTGAACGGGACGCCGTGGAGCGGTCCCAGCACCGCCCCCCGGGCCACCGCCTCGTCCGCCGCCCGGGCCTCGGCCAGCGCCCGCTCCTCGCAGAGGGTCACCACGGCGTTGATCTTCGGGTTCACGACGGCGATGCGGCGCAGGTAGGCCTGGGTCGCCTCGACGCAGGAGACCTTGCGGGTCCGGATCGCCTCGGCCAGCCGGGTGACGGACCAGGTCACGAGGTCCTCGGGCGACGGGGTCGCTGCCGGCGATGCGCCCCGGAGTCCGCGGGCCCCGGTGGCCAGGGCTCCGAGGGTGATCCCGCCGGCGGCAAGGAATCGCCGGCGGCCGGGGTCGCCTGGGAGGGTCGTTCGAGGAGGAGGGATCCGGGCGCTCATGGGGTTCGGGTGTGGGGCGTGGGAGGGGAGCGGTGGGTTCGGTCAGGCGGCGAGGTTGGGCGGGGTCTTCCAGCCGCCGGTCATCGTCTCGATCGCGGAGAGCACGGCGAACACGATATCCTCCCGCCAGGGCCGCCCGATCACCTGGATGCCCATCGGCAGGCCCTCTGGCGAGGTGCCGGCGCGAACGACCCCGGCGGGCCAGCCGTTGAGGTTGTAGATGGTGCGATAGCTGGCGCGGCTGGGGTTCGGGGCGTCGTGCAGGGGCGCGGCGTGGGCGTGCACCGGACAGATGAGCACGTCGTGGTCCTTGAACCAGCCGAGCTGCAGCTTCCGGATGCGGTCCTCCTCCTCGAGCAGGAAGGTGAACTCCGAGGCCGGCCGCACCTTGCCGGTGACCCGTTCCTGCACCTTGGGGAAGAGCCGGGTGGTCCCCGACCGGCCCGCGGTGCGGGTGATGTGGCTGCCGCCCCCGGCGTCGCGGGCCTGCTGCATGATGGACAACCCCTCGGCGATGGCGGGTGGGGCGCTCTCGGTCACGGTGGCCACCGAGGCGGCCAGCGAGCGGACCACGCGGCCGACCATCTCCACGGTCTCCGGGGACGGTTGGTGGTGACCCTCGGCGTCCGTGTAGAAGGCCAGGCGGAGGTCCTTCAGCCGCACGGCATCGACCGGTCCCAGCGGCACGTCGGCGACATGGCTGTCGATGAAGTCCGACCCCATGATGATCCTCAGGACCAGGTCGAGATCCTCCACCCGGCGGGCGATGGGGCCGAGCTGGGTGCGCGTGTTGAAGATCCCGTGCAGGTCGACGATGTGGCCGGTCCGGGGCACGCGGCACTGGGTGGGCTTGATGCCGGCCACGCCGTTGAAGTGGCATGGCGAGCGGATGCTGCCGCCGGTGTCCGAGCCGATGTCGAAGGGGGTTCCCTCGGCCGCCACCAGCGCCCCGGATCCGCCGCTGCTGCCGCCGGGGATGCGGGTCAGGTCGTAGGGGTTGTTGGTCCGGCCATAGACGAGGTTGTCCGTGAAGGAGCCCATGGTGAACTCCGGCGTGTTCGTCTTGCCCATCAGGATCGCGCCGGCGGCACGCAGTCGGGCCGCCACGGTCGCGTCGGCCTTCGGCACGAAGCCCTTGCGTCCGAGGGTGCATCCGGTGCTGATGACCCCCTCGGCATCGATCGAGTCCTTGAGCGTCATGGGCACGCCATGCAGCGGCCCTCGCACCTCTCCCCGGGCCAGCAGGGCGTCGGCCTTCCGCGCCTCGTCAAGGGCCCGATCCGCGCACAGCGCCACCGCGGCGTTGAGCTTCGGGTTCACGGCCTCGATGCGCTGCAGGAAGGCGGTCACGACCTCGACCGAGGAGACCTTCTTGCCCCGGATCATGGCGGCGAGACCGGTGGCCGACAGGTGGGTCAGCCCGGTGCCCTTGGGCTCCGGGGTCGTGCCGGGCTGCGCGGCCTGGGTGCGCCTGAGGCCCAGTAAGGCCGCGGCGGCGATGCCGGTGCCACCGGCTGCCCGCTGGAGGAATACCCGCCGGTCCAGACGGTCGGGTCCGCCGGCTGGAGTCGCCTTCCTTCGGGATGTCCGGATCGGGAGCGTGCTCATGGAGATCCTCAGAAGGCGCGTGCGATGGTGAACTCCATGCCGAATGGCTGGCGCACCCCCAACATCATCCCTTGGTTGGCTCCCCGGACGAAGAACAGCTCGTCGGTGATGTTGTTGAAGTCGAGCTTCGCGTTCCATTTGCCCTTCGAGTAGAAGAGCGAGGCGTTGAGCACGGTCACTTGGGGCAGCACCCAGATCAGGGTCCGGTCGGCGGAAAATGCGCCCTGGTGGGTCACCCCGAGCGACGTGCCGACGCCGCTGTCGTGCGTGTAGGTGGCGAACAGGTTCAGGACCTTGTCAGGGTTGCCAGGAACCTCCGGGTAGACCTCGCCCCCGAGGATGCGCATCTGCGGGATTCCGCCCCATCCGAAGGCCTCCGCCGGCACGATCACCCGCCCCGTCGCTGGATCGATCACGTCGGAGAACCCGGCGTAGCGGCCGTTGATGCGGACCGTCTGGTCGGAACCGTTGAGGAACCGCGCCTTGCTGAACACCATCGAGCCGACCAAACTGAAACTGCGGGTTGGTGCCCATCGGACCTCCGTCTCGATGCCCTGGGACTCCGTCTTGTCGACCGAGGCTTCGGCATCCCCCTGCGTGAAGGCGATGCGCGACTGCCGGAAGGCCGCGACCGTCAGGAACAGCTTGTCCTTGAAGAGGGAGGTCTTGATGCCGGCCTCGTTCAGTTCAGAGCTGCCGAAGGCGCCATTCAGCCAGGTGTTTCTGGCCACCGAAGCATCCGATGCGTCGACGATGAGCGCGGCCTGCTGGGCGATCGTGAAGTAGGGCCGGATGTTGAATGGGAGCCCGTAGCTCACGCTGCCGTTCCAGCTCCAGGCGCTGTCACGCCCTGAGGTGAAAGTCCCGGTCTGGGTCAGGCGCTGGTCGAGGGCCGATGTGGTGCCGACGTTGCCGGCATTCTTGCCACGGAAGACGCCGGCCGGCTCAAAGTGGTCGCCCGCTACGTGGTCGAAACGCCCCCCGGCCACGAGGTTGAGCCGGTCAAAGAAGGTCTGGTCGGTGAGCAGACCGATGCCCGACTCCCAGTATCGCGAGCTGTTGATCTGGGTGATCGCGCTCCCGTCGAGGCCCCGCCGGTCGAGGAAACTGTAGAAGGTGTCGTTGGGCCGGTATCCGCCGGCCGGGCCCGACATCAGGTCCCGGCGCTGGTCGAAGTCTGAGTTGGTGGTGTTCTCCCGGTAGGTGTCGGTGAACCGCACGTTAGGGGACGCGAGGAACTTCGCGTCCCACCAGGAGGGCGTCCAATCGCCGTCGTGGGTGACGACGAACTTCTCCTCGAAGACCGAAGGCTCCTGGATCTGTGAGAACGGGTTACGACCGTCCTTGATCTGGTTGTAGAAGTGATAGAAGAGCTGGTTGCGCATCGTCAGCCGCTCGTTCCCGTCGTTGATCGTGTCGAGGAAGAAGTCGTAGATGTCGGCCTGGTAAAAGTCCTCGCCGAGCGTCTTGCGGTAGTCGACATCCACCAGTTGGAAGCTTTTGTAGTCGAGCTGCCAGGGTTCCGGCAGCCGGGTCAGCGCGGCCGCCCCGGTGCCGATAGGTTTACCGGTCACGATGTCCACGATCGGACCGTTGGGTTTCCCGGTAGCGTCCACGGCCTGCTTTTTGAGGCTGGCCAATTGGCTCGGAGTGGAGATGGTGCCGAAGTTGACGAAAATCGGGTTGTAGGCGGCCGTGGCCGGCCGCGAGGCGAAGAGCTCGCGCTCGGAGATCTTTCCGTTGCCATCGGCATCCAAGGGTACGGCAAAGTCGCCCCGCCAGTACTTTCCCTGGGTTAAGAATTCCTTCGTCACCCGGTTGATGCCGCCATTGAGGCCCCCCTTCGAGAGCTGGGCTACCGCCCCGGTCTCCAGACGCCACTGGTCGTTGATGTCGGCCGAGAAGGCGAACTGGTTGATCAGGTGTTTTTCAAACGAGGTTTCGTAGAACGAGCCGGAATCCTCGAAGTATCCGTAGTAGTAGAACCCGGCCTTGCGGTCCCCGGGCAACCCGTTCACAGGGCCGCCATAGTCGAGGGTGGCCACGCGTCGATCCCAGGAGCCGACGCTGAGGGACACCTTGCCCTCGGACTTCTCGAGGTACTTGCCTGTCGTGCTCCGGGCGGTCTTGGGGTTGAAGTTGATGTAGCCGCCGATCCGGCCGCCGCCGAAGATCGGGGAGGCGGGCCCGCGCACGATGTCGATGCTGTCGGAGGCCGTGAAGATCGTGCGGTAGTTGCCCTGCGGGTCCGGCTTCTTGATGCCGCGGAAATAATAGTCGCCCGCCTGGGTGCGTACACTGATGCCACCCTGCAGGCCGAAGCGGAAGTTGGTGTAGGTGCTTGGGGCGATCCGGTAGAGGTCCTCGACATTCTCGATGCCGGCGGCGTTGAGCAGTTCGCTGCTCACCACCGAGACCGACCTCGGGGTCTCGACCAGGGTCTTGCCGAAGCCGACCACACTCTGGATGGGCTCGGTGGGAATGACCTCGGTGTAGTCCCCCTGGACGATCACCTCCGTCATCTTGTTGGTTGATCCACCCGAGACCGGAGTCGTGGGAACTGCCGGGGCGGTGGTCTGGCCGAGGGCGGCCAGCGCACAATGGGCTCCGGCGGCGGCGAGGATCGCGCGCCGCCAGGAGGCGGAACGTCGGGGGGTCAGCGGGCAAACGACCGACCGCTGGGAGGATTCTGGGGAGGTCATGTTCAGCGTGGGTTCCAGTGGGCCGTGGGTTTCGGGAGGCGTCGGGTGATCGGGCGGGGGGTGGACCGGGTTTGAGATCGATCCGGCGGGATCGCCGGTCCGACCTGCCGTCCCGGGCGTCGCTCCCGGGGTTTGGCAGGACCACCGCCAGCACCGGATGTGCCAAGGGAAAAAAAACCCGGGACGCGAAGTCCCGGGCTGCGGGGATCGAGCACGTCGGCGCATCGAATCCATGACGCCCATCGCATGGTCCGGTCCCTGGGCCTCCCGGATCGCTGGGCCGATGGACGCGGTCTCGGGCGATGCCGCCTTCCGACGGCCGGGGGGCTGTCCGAGGTTGTTCACCCGACGTCTCCGCGGGGCCGCCCGTTGTCCAATCCGCGACATCTGTCCATGGACAACCATCTGACCACGGCATCGGTCCGATGCGAGGGGCGCATGCCTTCCGGACCGGCGGGGTGTCGCGGGATCCGGGGAGTGTCGATGGTCTGGTCCCTGGCGGGGCGGTGATCGAACCTGGATCTCCCCGCTGCTGGTCGCGATTCGACCACCCAACCGGTGGCACCGTCGATCCCTGCGCTGCCTGCGAACACGCTGGCCAAGGGGCGTCATCCGCGCCGGTCATCGAATCCAGTCCGCAGGTTCATCGATGACGGGAACGCCCCGTTTACGGCCGTTGCAAGGGGGGATCCGGTACTGCGGGAGGCAGGCGTCACCCCGGATCCGCAGCATTGGCATGTCCGATGCTGTAGGGGTCTTGTCGCTTTTCGACCCATGAGCCGGACTCTGGCGGACGGAGAAACCCAGGCATGGCCCCTGGGGCGGCGATCCCAAACCACGAACCGACGCAGGCATCCTCCATGAATGGCGCCGTCTCCACTCCCGACCCTTCGGCCTTGCCCCAGTCCGACGCGATCGTCTCGGACCTGAGTCGGTTGTGCCTGCCCGTCGAGGAGAACGACGAGGCGCGCGTCTGCACCTGGTCTGCCACCATCTCCGGGTTCCTCCTGTTCATCGGCACCTTCGGCTTCTTCCGGGAGCCGCTGACCTTCGTGATGCAGCTGGAGCGCGAGCCCGAACCGGTGCCCGTGCTGGTCGAGACGCCGCCGCCGACGCCCACCGAGGCCGAACAACCGCCCGAGACCAGCGATTCCTCCGACGCCTCGGCCGAGGCCGTACCCACGGTGACCGTGGTCGCCGCTAATCCGACGGAGGTGGCCTTCGCGGTGCCGGTGGTCGGCGCGACGATGGTCGGCCCGGCCAAGATGGCCACCGCGCCCCCGATCAACAACGTGGCGGTCGCGAGGCCACAGGCTCCTCCGACGCCCAAGATCACCCTCTTCACGGGAGAGGAGAACCGTTCCGACTATCCCCATCCCAGCTATCCGCTGGAGGCCCGGAAGCGTGGCATGTCCGGCAACATCCTGCTGGTGGCCCATGTCGACCCGGCGGGCGCCTGCACGCGGGTCGAGGTGAAGCAGAGCTGCGGCCACTCCTTCCTCGACTCGTTCTCCGCCGACTGGATCCGCAAGCGTTGGGTCTGGCCGGCCGGTTCGGCCCGTGTCTTCGAGATTCCCGTGACCTTCAACCTCAACCGTTGACCGGTTTTCCGACCCCTCGCCTGTCGCCCAAGCCCGTGAACCTCCCAATCCCTGAACCCCTGAACCACAACCCCATCCTGCAACGACCATGACCGAACCCATGCTTGCCAACGTGCTGATCGACCTCTTCGTGAAGGGCGGCCCGATCATGTGGCCGATCCTCCTCGCCGCCCTCGCCGCCATCGCGGTGGTGGGCGAACGGGTCTTCTGGTGGACCCTCCATGCACGTCACCGCGCGCCCAAGGTGCTGGCCCAGGTGTTCTCCACCCTCGAGTCCGGCGACCTGGCGCGCGCCATCGTCGTCTCCGGTGGTTCCTCGGACCCGGCCCTCAAGATGATCCACCACGGATTGAAGAACTATCCGACCTCGATGCCCGAAGCCATGCAGGTCGTCGCCATCGACGAGGTGGAGAAGTCCGGACGGTTCATCCCCGTGATGGACACGCTGATCACCCTTTCCCCGTTGCTCGGGCTCCTGGGCACGGTCACGGGCATCATGGGTGCCTTCTCCTCGATCGGCGGCTCGGAGCTCGCCGTCGAGAAGGTCACCGGCGGCATCGGCGAGGCCCTCATCGCGACGGCCGCGGGTCTGGGCATCGCGATCCTGTGCCTGCTGCCCTACAACTGGAGCAACCGGAAGTCCTCGAGGCTCGCCGCCGAGCTGCAGAAGGTGGCGGCCCATCTCGAGGGCCTGATGAAGCGCCTGAACCCGCTGCCCGCCTCCAGGCTGTCGGACCCGTCGTCCGCCTTCGAGCCGAAGGCCTGAGGTCCGTCCTGCCACGCGCACCGTTCCCTGAAACTCCAGCCCTCCCTTCGCCCCGATGAAAAACATCATGGCCGGCCACGGCACCCCGCACGCCCGGATCGAGATCGTCCCGCTCATCGACATCATGTTCTTCCTGCTCGCCTCCTTCATGCTGGTGAGCCTGACGATGTCCAAGCAGCAGACCATCAAGGTCGACCTGCCGTCGGCGGTGGCGGCCCGGCAGGACTTCAAGCCCGAGATCATCAACCTCGCGGTCGATCGCAGCGGGTCGTACTTCCTCGAGAAGCAGCGGATCACGCTGCCGGATCTCCAGAAGGAGCTCACCCGTCGCATCCAGGCCAACACCAACTTGCCCGTGTACATCAGCGGGGATCTGGACACCACCCACGGCGCGATGGTCGGCCTGCTCGACCTGGTCCGCGGCTCCGGCTTCCAGCGGGTCGCCTTCAACGTCAAGGCCGGCGCGGCGGGCAAGTGATCGCAGCCCATCCCACCCATCGAAATTCCATGAAGATCTCACCGGTCAAGACCGTGCTGGTCCTGAACATCGCCCTCTCGATCCTCTGCCTCGTGCAGTGGTCGCGGGAGACCCGCCTGCACGCCGACCTTGCCCGGGTCGGCGCCGAGGACAACAAGAAGGCCGAGAACATCCACAAGCTGGAGGGCACCGTGGCGAAGTGGGAGAAGGAGATCGCCCGCCTCGACGCCAAGGTGCTCGACCTGCAGGCGATCGAGAAGACCAACACCGTGCAGATCGGCGACCTGAACCGGGAGCTCAAACGGTCGGAGAACGCCAAGTTCGCCCTCGAGAAACAGGTCACGGCCTTCAAGGAGGCCGTCGCCAACCAGAACGAGAACATCAAGGCCCAGAACCTGAGCATCGCGAAGCAGAACCAGATCATCCGGGACCAGAACGACGCGCTCAAGAAGGTGGCGGACGAACGCAACCAGCTGGTCACGGTCGTCAACGAGCGGACCACCGCGCTCAACGACACCATCAACAAGTTCAACACCTTCGTCGCCCAGGTCGAACAGGCCCAGGCCGCGGCCAAGGCGGCGGCGGAGAAGAAGTGAGGAGCTGTCCGACCATGCCCAAGGTTGCCACCCCGGACCCCGGGAACCGGTCGGAGTTCCGGGCCGAGGCCTTCCAGCCGAAGCCCAACCCGGAGATGCGCAAGCTCTACAACTCCAAGCACCTCGAGATCTTCCGGTTGCTGGCGTGGAACCGGAACTTCACCCAGACGGCCCTGACGGCGCGCATCAGCCAGTCGGCCGTCAGCCACATCCTGCAGTCGCTGGAGAAGGAGACCGGCTGCCGTCTGGTCGAGCGCAACAGCCGGCATGTCACGCTCACGCCCTCGGGCGAGCAGTTCCTGCATCATGTCGAGCGGATCCTCGAGGAGATGGCCTCGGCCGGATTCGTGCTCGAGCGTCTGCGGACCTGGGGCCAGGTGAGGATCCGGGCCTCGGCCCAGGCTTCCCTGTGCGAGCGGATCCTGCCACAGGGCCTGCAGGGGGTCCGCCGGCAGTATCCCAACTGTTCGGTCACCCTGCTGGCGGCCGACCGGGACGACGCCACGGGCCACCTGCTCGACGGCCGCATCGACGTGGCGTTCACCACGGGGTCGGAGCCGGACGAGCGGTTCGAATGCCATCCCCTCTTCTGGGACGAGCTGGGGTTCGTGATGCCTCTGGACCACCCTTGGTCGGTCACGTTGCCCAGGCTTCCCGGCGACATCACGGCCGAACCCCTGATCGCCGCGCCTCGCGACTCGCACACGCTCAACCTCGTGCTCCATCACCTGCGACCCGACCAGATCGAGCCCAATGTGCTGATCGAATCCAACAGCATCCCGGCCATCCGGGACATGGTTCTCCGGGGCATGGGCGTGGGAATCCTCCCGAGATGGGCGGTCGACGGGGACATCGCCCGCGGTGAACTCCGCTTCCAGACCCTGGGGCCGCGGCCGCTGTTCAGGAAATGGAGCGCCCTCAGCCTCCGGGCCAAACGACTGTCCCTCCCCCAGACGATGCTCATCGCCGAGGTCCGGAGGTTGTGCCTCGAAGCCCTGCCAGGGGCCAGGGCCACGGAGCCTCGCGATCCTTCCCAGGCGGAATGAGCCTGCGACGTCACCGGCCCGTCGCGGGCCGGCGTCGCCGTCCAGCAGACTTCGAGGGTCCGGCCCTGACGACGAATGGAACGCGCCCCGGGCAGGGCCGAGTCCGGCGGCGGGTCTTGGGCGAACTCCGCCCGCACGCGCAGGAATCGCGACCGGGCCTCGTCGGCGTCGGCGGTCATCACGGCCTTGCCCGCATCCAGGATGGTGAAGCGGTCGATGAGCCCCTCGAACTCGCTGATGAGGTGGGTGGAGACCAGCACGGTCCGCTCCCCGGGGTCGGCGTCCTGATAGGCCCCGATCACCGTCTGGATGAACTCCCGGCGGATCAGGGGATCGAGGCCCGAGGTCGGCTCGTCGAGCACCAGCAGCTCGGGCTCCGCGGCGATGGCCCCGATCAGGGCCAACTGCGTGCGCTGCCCCTTGCTCAGGCCGCTGGTGGGCGCCGCCGGGTCGAGCTGGAAGCGCTTCAGCAGGCGTTTTTCAAGATCCGGATTCCAGCGCGGCCGGAAGCTCGCCAGGTAGTCGAGCGCCTCTCCCACACGCATCCACGGATAGAAGGCCACGAAGTCGGGCACGTAGGCCAGGCGGGCCTTCACGGCCACTTCTTCCCGCACCGGATCGAGCCCGAAGACCCGGATGGTTCCCCGCTGCGGACGCAGCAAATTGAGCAGGCACTTGAGGGTGGTGGTCTTGCCGGCATCATTGCGGCCGAAGAAGCCGTAGCAGCGGCCCCGTTCCACCGTCAGGGACAGGCCGTGGACCGCCTCGGTGCGGTCGTAGCGGAGGCTCAGGTCGCGGATCTCGATCGCGGGGATGCTCATGAGGGCGTCGGTTCGGGGGTTCGGGTCGGACGATGGGGCGGGGCGATGGGGAGCGGGGATTCAGTCCTGCAGGGATTGATGGTCTTTCTGGCGCTGGCGGAAGGCCTCGAGGCGTTCGACCAGGAGCGACTGGAGTTCGGCGTCGGAGATTTGCAGGTGGTGCGCCTGGACGATCACCGCATCGAGCGCCTCGGCGAGCCGGCCCGAGCGCACCGCCTTGCGCAGCGGCGAGGCCCCGCCGTCCTTGAGGAAGCAGCCCGAGCCCTGGCGGGTCTCGATCACCGACTCGGACTCCAGCTCGGAGTAGGCCCGGGCCACGGTGTTGCGGTTGATGCGCAGGTCCTCGGCCAGGGCCCGGACCGAGGGCAGGGGGTCGCCGGGCCGGATCAGCCCCGAGGCCGCCGCCGCCTTCACCTGCTGGACGATCTGCAGGTAGACCGGCATGCCGGAGTGGAAATCGATTCGTGCGATCATCGGAGGTACGGCTGAAAACTGTCATAGGACACTAGGACAGTCAATCGGAAATCGCTCGAATGGCCGGGCCCGCCTCGCCCGTCGGACCCGGTGCCATGCGTTGGATCGCCCTTCTGTGCTCGTTGACCTCCGCGCTCGTGCCCCTCTCGGCGGCGGTGCTGGTCGTCCGTCCCGATGCCAACCTCGGAGGCAACGGGGCCTCCCATCATCCCTTCCGCTCGCTGCCCGAGGCCCTTCGGGCCGCCGCCGCCGCCAAGGCGAAGACGGACCGCCCCGGGGATCCGGTCACCGTCCTGCTGCAGCCCGGTCGGTACGAACTGAAGGAACCCCTCCGGATCGGGCCCGAGCATTCGGGCATCACCCTGCGCTCGGCGGTCCCGGGCCGGGCCGTGGTGAGCGGTGGCACCCGGCTCAGCGGCTGGCGTGAGAACCCCGGCCGCCCGGGCCTGTGGGAAATCCACCTGCCCGACGTCACCAACGGCCGGCCGGCCTTCCACCAGCTTTTCATCGACGGCCGGCGGGCCCAGCGGGCGCGCACCCCGAACCGCGGGTTCTTCCGCGCCCGGGCTGCGCTCGGCAATGGGTCTCCCATCGGGTTGCCCTTCCAGCCCGGGGACCTCAAGCCGGAGTGGGCGCGAGTGCCCGGGGTCCGGGTCGGGGTGCTGGCCAAGTGGACCGACCTCCACCTGCCGCTCGGCGCGGTGGACGAGGCCCGTTCGATCGCCCTGCTGCCCGGAGGGCCGCGACCCGACTGGATGGACGAGCCCGATGTCCGCTACTGGATCGAGAACCTGCCCGAGGCCCTGGATGAACCGGGGGAATGGCATCTCGACGCGGCCACCGGCTGGCTGCGATGCCTCGCCCCGGCCGGGGTGCGCCTCAACCGCGTGCCGGTGGTGGCCCCGCGCCTCACCGAACTGGTCCGGGTAGATGGCGACGCCGCAGCCGATCGCCACGCCGCCAACGGCGTGGTCGAGGGGGTGGTCTTCTCGGGCATCACCTTCGCGGAGACCGACGACGGCATCCCGCCCGAGGGCCTCCAGTCGCCGCAGTCGGCCGTGCCCATCCGGGGCGCCTTCCGGGTCAACCATGCGGTGGACGGCCGGATCGAGGACTGCGTCTTCGCCAACCTCGGCGGCCACGCCATCGATCTCGGCCGGGGTGCGCAGCGCTGGCGGGTGGTGGGCAACGTGGTCCGGGACATCGGTGCCGGCGGCCTCCGCATCGGCGAGCCCGGGGACACGCAGCCGACCGACCGGGACGCCTGCCATTCCCACCGGATCACGGACAACGAGGTGGTCCGCCTCGGCCGGGTGTTCGCCCCGGGTTGCGGCGTGATCGTCTTCCAGTCGGGCACCAACACCATTGCCCACAACCGCATCGCCGACCTGTACTACACGGGCATCTCGGTGGGTTGGAACTGGGGCTACCAAGAGACCCCGTGCCGCGCCAACGTCATCGAGCACAACCTCGTCGAGCGGGTGGGACAGGGACGCCTGAGCGACATGGGCGGCATCTACACGCTGGGGCCCCAGCCCGGCATGGTGATCCGCAACAACCTCTTCCGGGACATCCAGAGCCACCGCTACGGGGGCTGGGCTCTCTACACCGACGAGGGCAGCACGGGCATCCTCATCGAGAACAATGTCGCCACCCGATGCACCGACGCCGGGTTTCACCAGCACTACGGCCGCGACAACGTGATCCGCCACAACCTCCTGGCCTTCAACACCAACCATTCGGTGATGCGCACGCGCAACGAGCCGCATCGGTCCTTCTGGTTCACCAACAACGTGGTGATCACGGCCAGCGGCACCCTGCTGGGCAGCCGGTGGGAAGGTGATCCCTCCCGTTTCGTGAGCGATGGCAACCTCTGGTTCGACCGTCGCTTGGGCACCAATGCGGCGGCCTACCGCTTCGCCGGCCAGTCCTGGGAGCAGTGGCGACAGCGGGGACACGATTCCGCCTCACGCATCGCCGACCCGCTCCTGATCGACGATGCCCATCCGGAGCTGGGGTTCGCCAAGGGGTCGCCCGCGCAGTCGGTGGGCTTCCGTCCGTTCGGGCAAGGCTCGGTGGGGCCCAGAACCAAGACTGCGAGACCTCGTGCGGTTCCCTGAAACGGATCCGGGGAGGCCGCGGGGGGCGGTCAGGCGAGCGAGCCGGCCCACTCGCCCGCCGTCAGCAGCGCCGACAGCACGCCGGATTGAAGGGCCTGCAGGATGGCGCGGTCCATGAGGTCCGTCGGCGATTTCGACCCGAGCACGCCGACGGCTTCCGAGGCCCGCTGCCACAGCTTGCGCAACGGGCGCACGAAGGGCGCCATCGAGAGGCTGTGGCGCAGCATCGTGTGCCCTTGGAGAATCCGGCGGATCCGATCGGCATTGCCCGGGAGTCCCATGGGGCCCATGGCCTCCGGAGCCTCGGACTTCCGGAACACCGCCGTCAGGTTGCCGCCGTCGGAGGAGGTGAAGGCCCGTACCGCGTCGAATCCGGCCCGGCGTCCCAGGGCCATGAGCGTCGCGTCGTTGAAGTTGTAGAGGTGCGCCCGGTGGAAGCGGTGCGTCGGGGCCTGGCAGACCGCCTCGACGTTCGGCACCTCGATCCAGAGCAGGCCGCCGGTCCGGAGCCAGCCGTGGATCAACCGCATGGCGGCCAAGGGGCGGTCGAGGTGTTCCATCACGTGGAAGAGGGTCACGGCCGACAGCGAGGCGGGGGCGATCTTCGCCTGCTGCCAGCGGCCTGAGCTCACCGCCACCCCGAGCTGTTCCCGGGCGAAGCGGGCATAGCCCTCGTTCGGTTCCAGGCCCCGGGCGTCGAACCCGAGGCGCTGCAGCACGTAAACGACCTCGCCCCCGCCGGCCCCGAGGTCCAGCACCGGTTGCCCCGAGGTCAACTCCGAGCGGAGCTTCCGGCACCTTTCGATCGCCACCCGTACCGCCCTCAGGGTGTGTTGCGGCTTCGGCTCGACCGTGCCCTTGTAGTCCAGCCTGTATTCCTCCCGGTAATAGGCCTCGAGCGCCTCGGCGCTGGGACGGGGATCGTTCCAAACCAGGCCGCAGTGCGGACACATCACCACCCGCAAGGGCGTGCCGTCGCGTTCCCGGGTGGCGACAATCTCGACGGAATCACGGGTGCCGCAGAGTTCGCATGGCACCGTGGCGCTGGTCTTGACTGAAACCATGGGGCGCGAGGCTGGCTGGAAGGCGTCCGGAGTCAAAGGCGAACTGCGTCAGAATGTTTTCCGTCCACCCTGGGCAGGTTGCCCGCCCCGTCCGTCGCCGGTTCCTGGGAACGGCGGCGGGCCCTCCCGGTCTTCCGAGGCGGCCCGAACCATCGCCCCGGAGGCCCCGGTTTGAATCCGACCTCCCCTTCGGTCAACCTGAGCCCGGAATGGAACCCTTCCGACACTTCCACCGGGTCACCTATGCCGACTGCACGGTCGGCAACCATGTCTACTATGGCCGATACCTCGCTCTGCTCGAGGCGGCCCGCGGTGAATGGCTCCGCTCGATCGGCAAGTCCTTCGATGACTGGCACCGGCGCGACGGGCTGATCTTCCCGGTGCTCGAGGTCCACCTCGCCTACCGGTCACCGGCGCGCTACGACGAGGTGCTGACGATCGAGGTGCGTGTCACGGCCGCCCGGGGCGTCCGCCTGAACCTCGACTACCGGGTGCTGGCCGACGACGGCCGGGTGATCCTGGAAGGCCAGACCCTGCACGTATGCACGAGCCTCGAGGACAAACCCCGGCGTCTCCCACCGGAACTCGTCGCTTCGTTTGGCCCGATGCCCGGGGGCGCGGACCGATCCCCGTCCTGAAACCGCTCTCGTCGGCGCGGTCCAGGCGGGCACCTACGCTGCGGTGGCGCTTGAGGATCCGTTGGCCGCGGCCGCGAGGGTCTCCTCGAACTCCACGAGTTCGTGGATCTGGGTGAGGAACCAGCGGTCGATCTTGGTGAGGTGGAAGACCTCCTCGACGCTGAACCCGGCGCGGAACGCGTGCCGGATGAAGAAGATGCGCTCGGCGTTGGGAGCGCTGAGCTTGCGCGAGATGAGGTCTTTGGGCAGCACCTCGCGGTCGCCGTAGCTGTGGGTGCCCACGCGCCAGGGCTTGCCGTCGCCGCCGAGGCCGCTGCGGCCGATCTCCAGCGAGCGCAGGCACTTCTGCAGCGATTCCTGGAAGGTGCGCCCGATGGCCATGGCCTCGCCGACGCTCTTCATCTGCGTGGTGAGGGTCGGGTCGGCCTGCGGGAACTTCTCGAAGGCGAAGCGCGGGATCTTGGTCACCACGTAGTCGATGGTCGGCTCGAAGCTGGCCGGGGTCTCGCGGGTGATGTCGTTGCGGATCTCGTCGAGCAGGTAGCCCACCGCCAGCTTGGCCGCGATCTTGGCGATCGGGAACCCGGTCGCTTTGGAGGCCAGGGCCGAACTGCGGCTGACCCGGGGGTTCATCTCGATGATGACGATGCGCCCGGTGTCGGGATGCACCCCGAACTGGATGTTCGAGCCGCCCGTCTCGACGCCCACGGCGCGGATCACCGCGAAGCTCTGGTCGCGGAGCATCTGGTACTCCTTGTCGGTGAGCGTCTGGATGGGGGCCACGGTGATGGAGTCGCCCGTGTGCACGCCCATGGGATCGAAGTTCTCGATGGAGCAGATGATCACGCAGTTGTCGGCCCGGTCGCGCATGACCTCCATCTCGTACTCCTTCCAGCCCAGGAGCGATTCCTCGACCAGGATCTCGCTGACCGGCGACAGGTCGAGGCCGCGTCGCGCGATCTCCTCGAACTCCTCCCGGTTGTAGCCGATGCCGCCGCCGGTGCCGCCCAGCGTGTAGGCCGGCCGGATGATCAGGGGATAGCGGCCGATCCGGGCGGCGATGGCACGCGCCTCGTCCAGGGTGTGGGCCGTGCCGCTGATGGGCACGTCCAGCCCGATCGAAAGCATCAGGTCCTTGAAGATCTGCCGGTCCTCGCCCTTCTCGATGGCCTCGGCCTTGGCGCCGATCATCTCCACCCCGAGGCGCTCGAGCGCGCCCGATCGGTGCAGCTTCATCGCGGTGTTGAGGGCCGTCTGCCCGCCCAGGGTCGGCAGCAATACCAGCTTGCCGGTGGCTCCCAGGCGCTTCATCTCGGCCTGTTCGCGCACGATGATCTTCTCCACCGCCTCCGGGGTCACCGGCTCGATGTACGTCCGGTCCGCGAACTCCGGATCGGTCATGATGGTGGCCGGGTTGGAGTTCACGAGGACCACCCGGTACCCCTCCTCGCGCAGCGCCTTGCAGGCCTGCGTCCCGGAATAGTCGAATTCGCAGGCCTGCCCGATGATGATGGGACCGGCGCCAATGATGAGGACGGAGTGGATGTCGGTGCGCTTCGGCATGGTCAGAAAAGCTGGCGGATGAAACACGGTCGGACGGCGCCGGGCGACGGAAATCTGTCGGCCGAACGCCGCGGCACGGGGTGGATCTGGAACCCCGAGGAACGCCCGGGAACACGCTCACATCCCGCACCGGGCCAGCATCGCCTCGATCTCCCCGGGCGTGGCCCGGAGTTTCGGGGCCCCGGCGATGAGGTCGGCCGTTTTCACCCCGTACCAGTGGCCCTTCTCCGGCCGGCAGAGTCCGGCCACGTTGATGGGGTCGATCGCCCGGGCCACCCGGTCGATCCAAGGCTCGTCCGGCACACGGCCGGCGTCGGCCAGCAGCGATCGGACGGCCGGGCCGATGTCGGGGTGGTTCCGCAGCAGGAAGCCTGGCGCCAGGTGGGGCCGGCCCAGCCTCAGGGCGCTCTCGGCGAAGCTGGCACCGGCGAAGTACAGCATGGTCAACGCCTCGAAGGCCCGGGGGCGACCCATCACCCGGTAGGCCCCGCCGATGAGGCGGGCGGTCGCGTCCAGGTCGGCCAGCGTGTCGGCCTGGTAGGCGGCGAGGTCGGGCTCGGGGCCGCCGTGCTCCAGCGCCTTGGCGAGCCGGTCGATGCCCAGCAGGGACAGCACGAACCCCGTCGAGAACAGGGGATCGACGAAACCCGCGGCCATGGGCAGCTGGACCCAGCGGGGACCGGCGCAACGGGTAGTCCGGAAGGCCAGCGGCTCGGCGCAGGACCACGGCCGGATGGCCTCGGCCCTGGCGAACTGCCCTCCGATCGACGGGTATCGCCGCAGGAAGACCCGCCACGCGCCCTCGGGATCGACGGCCGGATCCGGCGCTGCGGGATCCGAGCCGCCGGCTTCGGGCACCCGACTGGCGAAACCGGCGCTGGTGACGCCGTTGTTGAAGCGCAGCACCCACATCCATCCCCCCTCGAAGACGTGGTGCAGGGCCGCGTCGTCCGGCGGGAACGGGGCGGGATCGAAGCCAGCCTGGCAAGTGCCCCATCGCTCGACCCCGGTGAAGTGCGAGAACAGCGCGCGGGTGCGGGGGAAGTCGTCGTAGCCGGCCTCGGGGATGGACAGGGCCCGTTGCAGGAACCCGCGCGGACCGCTCGCGTCCACCAGGAACCGCGCGGCGGCGCGGAATCCTGTCCGCATTCCATCCGCGCCCTGCCGGAATCCCTCCAGACGCACGCCGGCGGGGCCTGTCTCGCACGCCGTGAGGGTGGTTCCGTCCACGTACTCCGCGCCCAGACGGGTCGCCTCGTCGACGAGAAAGGCGTCGAAGTCCGGCCGGTACCAGTGCGTGTCGGCCACCTCGTCGCTCGGACTGGCGGCCACCAGCAGCTGGTCGGACCGGTCGCCGCGACCCTCCCAGGGCCTGCCCGCCTCGTGATGAAAATAGCTGAACCCCCGCTTGAGCCCGCAGGCGATTTGCGGGTGGGTCGTCTGCCAGGTTCCCCATTGGGACAGTGCCCGGAGGCATGGCAGATCGTAGCGGTCGCCGAGCGTCTCGAGCCACAGGTTCGACAGCGGCGTGGACGACTCCCCGATGGCGAAGCGCGGGTGGTGCCCCCGCTCGACGAGCAGCACCGACCGGCCGAGGCGCCGGGCGATCTGGGCCAGCAGCGTCCCGGCGAATCCGCAGCCCACGATGGCGAGGTCGAAGTCGGCCGTCACACCCGGCAAGGTACGGATCGGCCGCAGTCCGTAAACCTTTTCCCCACCACTCCGGTCTCGACGTTGCGAGGGCTGCGGGTACGTTGCCGACCGTCATGTTCAACGACGCCCCGTCGGGGCCGCCCGGCCCGGTCCCGCCCAGGAAAGTGAATCTCCGGCGACCCGACGTCATGCAGGAGGTCGCCGCGCAGGTGGTGGCCCATTATCGCAGCGAACTGGTCGAACGGCTCCGGGCCAATGGCGGCACCTTTTCGTATGGTGGCCTGACCATCCGGTTGGCCAAGGAGTTCGGCTTCTGCTATGGCGTCGAGCGGGCCATCGACCTCGCCTACGCCGCTCGCCGGGTCTTCCCCGAGCCCACCCGGATCTTCCTGCTGGGCGAGATCATCCACAACCCCGAGGTCAACGACCAGATCCGGGCCATGGGCATCGTGAGCATCTCGCCCAAGCCCAGCGACCTGGAGCTGGCCGGCCTGCGCCTCAATGCCGACGACGTGGTGATCATCCCGGCCTTCGGCACCGAGGTCTCGACCCGGCAGCGCATCGAGAGCTTCGGCTGCCAGACGGTGGACACCACCTGCGGCGACGTGATGTCGGTGTGGAAGCGGGTGCGTCAGTACAGCAAGGAGTCGGTCACCAGCATCATCCACGGCAAGGCCAAACACGAGGAGACCAAGGCGACGACCTCGCAGGCCACGGCCTACGGCACGGGCCATTACCTGGTGGTCTTCGACCTGGCCGAGACCGACTACGTCTGCGACTACATCCTTCAGGGTGGCGACCGCGAGGAGTTCCTGCGGCGCTTCAAGGGCGCGCATTCCCTGGGCTTCGATCCCGACCTGCACCTGGTGGCCGTCGGCGTGGCCAACCAGACCACCATGCTCCGGGGCGAGACCGAGGAGGTCCAGAAGCGCTTCCAGCGGGCGATGCAAGAGAAGCACGGCCCGGAGAGCGTCTCCCGGCACTTCCGCTTTTTCGACACGATCTGCGGCGCCACGCAGGACCGCCAGGACGCCCTCGAGAAGATGCTCCGCGAGCCCATCGACCTGCTCATCGTGGTCGGCGGGTACAATTCCTCCAACACCTCCCACCTCGCCGAGATGGGAGAGAAGGTGCTGCCCACCTACTTCATCAAGAACGCGGCCATGATGGAGTCCCCGGCCCTGATCCGGCACTGGAACCAGCACACCACCGCCGAGGTGACCACCGCCGACTGGTTCCGGATCGCCGGCCCGCTCACCGTCGGCATCACCGCCGGGGCCAGTTGTCCCAACAACCTCATCGAGGACACCATCAAGCGTCTGTTCGGCTTCCGGGGGCTGGACATCCTCCAGGCGCTCAATCCGGGAGGGGTGCCTTGAGGTCGCTCACCGGCTCCGGATCGCCCCGCCGCCCGCGACAGGGGCCGGACTTTGGGCTTGCCCCCGGGCCCAGTGCTTCCTATAGCCAGCCACGTTCCTCGAAGCCGAGGATGGTCCTGAACCGACGCATGATGTCATTCCAACCGGAGGCGGTCCTTTGAGCCGCCCGTTCTCACGCCCCCAGCCAGGCCAACCGCAGCACCGCATCAACGGCAAGATCCGTGCGCGCGAGGTGCGCGTCATCGGCATCGACGGCCAGCAGGTCGGCATCCTCGACCTCGCCGCGGCCATCAACCTGGCCCGGCAGAATGGCGTCGACCTGGTGGAGATCGCGGCGACGGCCGTGCCGCCGGTCTGCCGGATCGTCGACTACGGCAAGTTCAAGTACGAGTTGGCCAAGAAGGAGCGCGACAGCAAGAAGCACCAGGCGGTGAACCTCGTGAAGGAGGTGCAACTCTCGCCCCGCATCGACCCCCACGATCTGGGCATCAAGCGCGAGCACACCATCGCGTTCCTCTGCGAAGACATGAAGGTCAAGGCCACCCTCCGTTTCCGCGGCCGCGAGATGGCCCACACCGAGGTGGGCAAGGAGGTCATGGACCGCTTCCTCGAGCAGTTGGTCCCGTGGGGACATCCCGACTTCCCGCCCAAGCTCGTCGGCAAGGCGATCAACGTGATGATCAGCCCCCTGCCCAAGAACCGTCGCGCCAAGAACCCCAAGGAGGCCCGCGAGACCGAACCGGCCCCGGCGGCGAAGGCCCCGGAGAAGGGTGCCTCGAACCCCCGCCCGGAGCCCGTCCGCGTGGCGACCGACGCCGCATCGGCCCCCTCGTCCTTCGGACAGAGCCCGTTCTCCGGATTGTCCCTGCCGACCCAGGCCTGAGCCCCCCGGCATCCCTGTCGTCCGGGGCCCTGGGCTTCCGGGCGGCCCCGCGGGAGCCTGTCCTCCGTCACGACCCCTGCATCCCCATGGGACGCCTTCGAGCCATCGCCGCGATGTCGGAGAACCGGGTCATCGGGAACTCCGGTCGCATCCCCTGGCATCTGCCGGCCGACTTCCGTTGGTTCCGCCAGGTGACCCACGGCGGCATCCTGGTGATGGGCCGGAAGACCTGGGAGTCGATCGGAAAGCCGCTGCCCGGCCGAGAGACCTTCGTGCTCACCCGCAGCCCGGTCGGGATCCCCGGGGTCCGCTCCTTCCCCTCGACGGACGCCTTGCTCGAGGCCCTGCGGCAGGATCCGCGCCCGGCCTGGGTGTGTGGCGGGGGCGAGGTCTACTCGCTGCTGTTGCCCCGGTGCGCCGACCTGTTCCTGACCCGTGTGCCGGTCACCGTCGAGGGTGACGCGCTCTTCCCGCCCTTCGAGCGCGACTTTGTGCGGATCGCCGAGGTTCTCGCGACCCCGGAGTTCCGGGTCGAGCACTGGGCGCACCGCGCCACGCTGATCGCCGGAGGTCCGGCGGCGGCCACGACCTCAAGCCCGGCCGTCCTGGCCTGAGGCCGACGGCGGGGAGGCCAGGCACCAAGGGCCCCAAGGGCACCATGGAATGCGGACCCGCAACCTCGCCCCCGGCTTTCAGGCGATCGGTTGGCTGGCCTGCAGGCTGGCGATGAACTGCTTCATGGCCGGCGAGAGGACCTTGGTCTTCTTGTGGATCAACCCGATGGGCCGCTGCAGCTCGGCGTCGGCGAAAGGCGCCGACACCAGGGTGTTCTTGGAAACCTCTTGGGCGACCGCGCCCGCCGGCACGATGCTCACGCCCGCCCCGACCTCCACGGCACGCTTCACCGTCTCGATGTTGTCGAACTCCATCACGTGCTTGACGCTGACCCCGCGCTCCTTGAGTTCGCGGTCGATCGCCTTGCGGGTCGGGATGTCCGGCTCGAAACCGATGAACTTCTGCCCCTCGAGCTGCCCGAGCTTCAGCTCCTTGGACTTGGTGAGGGCGTGGCCCGGAGCGCAGATGAGGACGAGCTTCTCCGGGTTAAGCGGGAGGATCTCCAGCTTCGCGTTCTTCTGCGGGTACGCCACGAGGCCCAGGTCCACCAGGTTGCTCTGCACGTCGTCGTACACCTGGTTGGCCCGCTGGTACTCGACATGCACCTTCACCGAGGGATGCAGCTTGAGGAAGCGCTTCACGTAGGGTTGAAGGTTGTGGAGGCCGATGCTGTAGATGGCCGCGATGCGGACGGTGCCCGAGATCACGTCCCGGAGTTCCTGAAGCCGGTTCAGGAGGGCGTCGTAGGTCAGCATGATCTGCTTGCCATGCTCGTAGAGCAGTTCGCCCTCCCGGGTCAGGCGGAACTTCTTCTTGCTCCGCTCGATGAGCAGCGTCTTGAAGTGGCGTTCCATGGAGGTGATCTGCTGGCTCACGGCACTCTGGGTGATGTTGTTGACCAGCGCCGCCTTGGTGAACGATTCGTTCTCCGCCAGATCGCAGAAGACCTTGAAGGACTCGACTTGCACGCATCCACGATACCCCGAAATCGTCACCTGCCAGCATGAATTTTTGGGGTGGCCGGCGCGGGTCGCCCCGTCGGGCAGGATTGGCGTGAGGTCCCGCCCCCGATGTGGTTCGATCCGGCGTGGCCAAACCTGCCAGCTTCGAACTGCCCGACGGAACGATCGTGAACATCCTCTACGAGGATCGCGGGGTGCTGGCCATCGACAAGCCGGCCGGCTGGATGCTCGGTCCCGACGATGGTGAGCATGCCGATCGGGGGCTCCACCGGGCGTTGGTCGACGCCATCGAGACCGGGGAGTGGTGGGCCCGGTCCCGCAACCTGAAGTTCCTGCGCTTCGTGCACCGGCTCGACGCCCCGACCACGGGCGTATTGCTCTTCTCCAAGAGCCAGGGAGCCATGCCGGCCCTGTCGCGTGTCTTCGCCGAACGCACCGTCCAGAAGGCCTACCTGGCCGTGACCGATGGCATTCCTCGCCTGGGCGAATGGGTGTGCCGGGAGCCGCTCGGGCCCGATCCCACCGAGCACGGCAAGCACGGGGTCGACCATGGTCCCAACGGCAAGCCGGCCGAGACCGCGTTCCGGGTGCTGGGTTCCCGCGAGGGCCGGGCGCTGGTGCTGGCGCGGCCCGTCTCGGGCCGCACCCACCAGATCCGCCTGCACCTCGCCCATGCCGGTTGCCCCGTGGCCGGCGACATCCTGTATGGCCGGCGTGACTTCCACGGGCTGGCGCTCCGGTCGTTCCGCCTGGAATACCCGGACCCGTTCCTGAAGCGCACAACCACCATCATCGCCCCGACGGAGGCCTTCTGCCGCCGTTACGGCTACGACCCGCTGCTGGTGCCGGAGGCGTTGCGCACCCGACTGAAGCGTCCCGGCGTTCCCGCCGGGACTGCCCCGGCCGGGAAACCCGCCAACGGAAAGGCCGCGGGTGGCTCCGCGCCCGCCGGTTCACGCGGCGCTGCCGGGGCTCACGCGAAGGGAAAGCCGGCCCCCGCTGCGAAGCAGGCGCACCGGGTGGTCGAACAACAGGCTCAGCGACCGGCTGGTCAGCGTCCGCCCGATCGGTCCCCGGGCCAGCACGGTTCCGCCGCGCAGCAGTAGGGCGTGGCTGAAGATCGGGGTGATCTCCTCCACATGATGGGTCACCAGCACCAGCGTCGGCGCATCGGGGCGGCGTGAAAGCCGGCCCAGGAACTCCAGGAACAGTTCGCGCGCCACGGGGTCTAGCCCGGTGCAGGGTTCGTCGAGGATCAGCAGGCGGGCATCGGACATCATGGCCCGCGCGATGAGCACCCGCTGCCGTTCCCCTTGGGACAGCACGGCCCAGGGGCGCTTGGCCAGGTGGCCGATCTCCACCGACTCCATCAGCTCGCGAGCCTTCACGGCGTCGGAGCGTTTGGGAGTGCCCCAATAATCGATGATCGCGTAGCGGCCGCTGACCACCGTGTCGAGGGCCGGCTCGGTGTCGTTCATCATCTGGCGCACCGATGAGCTGACGATCCCCAGCTTCATCCGCAGTTCGCGCCAGTCGGCTTGTCCGTACTGTTCGCCCAGGAGGGCGATGTCGCCGGTGGTGGGCATCAGGTAGCCCGCCAGCGCCGACAGGAGGCTGGTCTTGCCTGAGCCGTTGCCGCCCAGCAGCGCCCAGTGTTCGCCGGGCATCACCCGCCACGACAAGTCGGTCAGGATCGGGACCCGATCGCGCAGGATGGTCAGGTTCGTGATGTCGAGGACCGGTGCGGAACTCATGGAGGCGGAGACACTCGGGAATCCGAGTGCAAAAGGGAAGCCGTCGCGGGGCGCTGGCCTCAGGTGCCGGCCACCAAACCTCCCGCGCTCGAATCGAGCCCGGTCCATCCGTTCAATCGTTTTCCGGAGGCTTGCCAGCGGACTCGGATCGTTGGCGCGACTCGATCCTGCCGATGGCCCAGGCGGCGTGCTCGGCGATGAGCGGCTCGGAATCCAGCGCCGCCCGGCGCAAGGCTGGCAATGCCCGGGCATCGCCGACATTGCCCAGGGCCACGCACACATTGCGCAGCAGCCCGCGCCGTTTGGTGCGCAAGAGGGGCGTGCCTGCGAAGCGCGACCGGAAGGCCACCTCGTCGAGCTCGAGCCAGTCGACGAGGTCGGGCCGGGCGAGATCGGCGCGATGATGGGCCCCGAGGATGGATCCCTCGCGGGCGAAGCGGTTCCAGGGGCAGACGGCCAGGCAATCGTCGCAGCCGAAGATGCGGTCGCCGATGGCCGGGCGCAGCTCCTCCGGGATGGAACCGCGGTGCTCGATGGTGAGGTACGAAATGCACCGACGGGCATCCAGCGTGAACGGCGCGGGCAGGGCTCCGGTGGGACAGGCGGTGAGGCAGCGGGTGCACGACCCGCAGCGGTTGTGCTCCGGGGTGTCGGCCTCGAGTTCGACCGTGGTCAGGATCTCCGCCAGGAGGAACCAGTTGCCCAGGCTTCGGGAGATCAGATTGGTGTGCTTGCCCACGAAGCCCAGGCCGGCCCGCTGGGCGAGGTCGCGTTCGAGGATCGGCCCGGTGTCGACGTACCAGAGCGATCGCTGGGATACGCCGGCTGCGGCGTCGAGGAACGCGGTGAGCGCCTGCAGGGGATGCTTCAGCAGGTCATGGTAGTCGGGGTGCTGTGCGTAGCGGGCCACGACGCCCTGCGGACCGGAGCCGAGGCCCGCATCCGAGCCCGGAGGGTGCGTTTCGTTCTCCGGGTGGCTCGGCGGGCCGTGATGATAACTCACCGCCAGGGTCACCACGCTGCGGATCCCCGGCAGCACCCGGCCCAAATCCGCCCGCTTCTCCGGTGCCTTGGCCAGCCAAGCCATGTCGGCATGACGCTCCTCGGCCAACGCCCGCTCGAAGTCCCGGGCCGACGCGGGCGGTTCGGCCGTGGTCACCCGGCAGGCGTCGAAGCCCAGCTCGGCGGCCCGTCGGAAGAGCGCCGCCTTGAGTTCGGCCTTGGGCATCCCCCCGGGGCTCATCGACCGAGCATGCGGCGCAGCACGTTGTGGGTGATTTGCTGCACCCGCGGATCGGGCCCCTTGGGCTCGGTGTACACCTTGGGGTGCAGGTAGCCCGGCGGCTCGGCCAACCCGTCGGCCCACCAGCAGGTCGCGGCGTTGAAGACGATGTTGGTCTTCGGGCCCGGGTAGGTCGTGGCCGTGTAGACGCCGCCATTGGGCTTGCCCGGGGCGTCCTGCGTGGGACCGGTGGCCACGATGTCCAGACCCGGGATGGGCGCGGGATCGCCGTGCCATTCCCAGCCGATCAGTCCGGGGATCCGGTCGCCCTCCTTCATGCGGGTGTCACGGTAGATCCAATGGTCGGGCCGCGTGCAAATCCAGTCGGCGCCGCCGGTGACCGGACCCGTGCTGTGGGCTCCGACCAGTTCGTTGGCATAGGGGCGCTCGTGCTGGAGCGAACCCATCGACACGAATTCGCGGGTGCCTCCCGGCGGGCCATACACGCCGACGCGCTCGAAGGATCGCAGCTTGGGATCACCCTCCAGGATGCGTCCGCAGACGGCGTTGCCTGAGAAGAAGCCCACGCTGACGCCGGCCAAGATCGCCGCCTCGACGTTCCGGTACATCTGGATCGTCCAGTACTCGTCGTGGCCGACGCTCAGGAATCCATCGGCCCGCAGCAGTCCGGTGCGATCGAAATGGGTGTCGGCGTTCGAGAGGTAGCTCACGTCGTAGCCGTGCGCCTCGAGCCAGTACACGAAGGGGTATTCCCACAGGAAGAATTCCCCGGAACCGATGGACAGCGGTTGGTCCACGATCTGGCAGTACTTGCCGTAGGGCCGGTTGAAGCCCACGCGCACGCCGCCGCCCCAGTACCATTCGTTCTTGCCGTCGTCGTAGAGGGAGAACTGCGAGGGCCAGCGGTTGTAGGCCTGCCAGGTGTTGTCGGAGCACTGGAACAGGTAGCTCGCCTCGCGTTGGTCGCGGACGATGAAGATGATGTAGCTCTGCAGGCCCTCCTTGAGCTCGGTGAGCTTGGCGACGTAGACGCCGCTCACCCACTCCTCCGGGATCCGCAATTGCGCGCAGGGTTCCCACTGGCAGCGGCGTTCCCGCTTGGGTCCCACCTCCGGATCGGGCTGCACCTGGCCCTTGAATGGCCCCAGATGCCGCATGAACCGGCCGGCCTTCCCGCCGTAGAAGCCCATGCGGTAGATGTCGATGGTAAAGTCCGACGCCGGGTTGGTGCTGACGTGGAAGGTGAGGTATTGGCCCGCGCTGACGCTGGTCCGCGAGGCGTAGCCTTCGATCCACGGGCATCGGTAGCGGGTCGTCGGGTCGATCCGCGTCTTGGTGAGCATCCAATCGCGGGTGCCCGGGTTGAGATTCTCGAGGCGGACTTGGTTCAGTCCGCGGTCATGGGCCAGCGGCGCGGCGGATCCGCCCAACGCCAGCGCACCAGCCGCCCCGGCCATCGCCTTCACGGCCGCCCGACGGGACACAGGGTTCGATTTCATCATCCGCCCCAGAGCCTAATCCCCACCCCCGCCCGATGCACTCGGAGAGTTCCTGCCGGAAAGCTCCCGCCCCTGGCCGCATCCCGAAGAGCTCCGGAGGATCCCGACGAGAGAGCCCACCCGGCACCAAACCTCAGCAAGGCCCGTAAAGCCCCGTGAAGCCCGGTGAAGCCCATGTCCGGGCCACCATTGACGTGACCTCGCAAAACGGATCCAGAGGGAGTGAGAGTCTGGGCGACCAAGAAAGGGACCAGACCATGAAAGGAAAGCGACACGCGACAGAGGAGAAGATCCGAGCCTTGAGGGAGGCGGATGGCGGGAAGCCGATCCGCGAGGTGTGCCAGGAGAGGAACCTCTCTGAGGCAACCTACCACCGGTGGCGTCAGCAGTTCGGATTGATGGGGGTGGATGAGGCCAAACGGCTGAAGGAGCTGGAACGAGAGAACAGCGAGTTGAAGAAGATGCTGGCGGAGTCACTGCTCAAGAACCGGGTCTTGGAGGCCGTATGCGAAAAAAGGCTCTGAGCCCGGCGGCACGCCGGGAGCACGTGAGGCGGTTGAGTCAGGACGGGGTCTGCTCGATCCGGGCTGGGTGCCGGATGCTGAAGCTGGCCCGGTCGACCTGGCGGTACCGAGGAAGAGAGCTCAGCGAGCCGA
>Ga0194123_10000221_pt1 | contig 116004 bp, 110 predicted proteins | sample TA2MahsurfametaG_5_FD_155479 | JGI IMG/M metagenome (GOLD analysis project Ga0194123, IMG submission 155479) | Freshwater microbial communities from Lake Tanganyika, Tanzania - TA2015023 Mahale A surface | ecosystem: Environmental > Aquatic > Freshwater > Lake | place: Tanzania: Lake... | reverse complement strand
CTGTCACCCATGACGCGGTCGAGGCCGAGTTGCAAGAGCAAAAGCCATTCAGGATGCAGCGCTTGGCGCAGGACGGCAACGCCATCGCGGGCATAGGTGTCGCGAACCTCGGGTGTGATCAGCGCGACGGCTTCTTCAACTGTTGCCGGTGCCCCCATACAACGAGATTAAATCGCCTCAGTGGGGTCGTTGGATACGGTCGCTGATGCGGTGGTAAACGGCCATCAACGAATTGGGTGCGATGGCGTCGGTCATCTTCACCGTTCCGGCCGCAATGTGCTCGCGGATCTTGCCGAAGGCAGCGCCGTAGGCGTCTTGGTCGGTGTGCATGTGCTCGTAGACCGCGAGAAGCGGGTTCTCGCTGACCCACGGCTGGCCGACCATGTTGATGTCGGTTTTGGTGTAGCGCTGTGCGGCCGTGAACCCGGGAAGGTCGAGCACGTCGGGAAGGTGTTGGGTGTCGTACCAGTGATCCAGCTCGGCGGCGCGTTCGGCTGCAGACGGAGCGGCGTAGGCAAGAAACACGCCATTCGGCACGTCCGCTTGCTGCAACTTGCTCGTCTGCCGTGGCGAGCGCTCGAGGTAGTACATCGCGCGCATTGTTTCGCGGTCCATCGCACCGTCGGGTGAGCGACGCATCTCGCCGGCGCCGATGCGCCTCATGTGCTCGTCGGAGATGCGTTGAATATGCGCGGCATCGGTGACGTCGAGGTCGTAGATGGTGAGGTACCGCTGGGGAATCGGCAGCCACGCGGGGAAGCCCTTGTAGCGAATGGCCGACACGTAGCCGGGAACCTCGAGCACGTCGGGCAGGTGAACGTTGGTGTACCAGTCGTTGTAAGCGGCTTCGGCGTCGGGTGAACCCGGATTGGTAAGAACGATGAGTACGGCTTTCATGAAGGCTTGACCCAGTGGCCTTCCTCGTTGAAATGGAGCGGTGTGAGTTCGCCCTCTTTGACCTCGAAATCGTTGCGTAGCGACACGGGAATCTTCTGGTAGTTCCACTTCATGATGTCGAGGGTCATTTCGATGATCTGTTCGCGCGTGAAATGAACGAAGAGGCTCGAGCGAAGTTCTCCGCCGATCCGGCCGGGCTGGGCCATCACTGCGTCGGCGAAGCGGAGGGCGATCTTGTGGCGCTCGGGTAGGTCGCTCGACTCGTAGGACTTCACCTTTTCGATGGTGGGTTCATCGAGACCTTCCTGCTTGGCGACCGCCAAGCGGACACTCAGTCAAGTCTTGCAGTCGTGGTAGACCGCGCAACGCATGCGGACGATCTCGGTCGTGATCGGATCGAGACTCGCCATGCGGACAACGGCGGCCTGCCAGTCACCGAGCGGCTTGCGCAACGGCACCGCGGCGTAGGTTCCCGACGCAACGCGGGGAATGCGGTCACTCACTTGGCTTCTCCGAAAACCGTCGCCCATGTCAGGGCGATGCGCTGACGCTGTTCGACAACGAGGAGCGCCGAAACGAAATCGACCATTGCCTGGTCACCGAGCACAGTACGCACGGCTGCGGCTGATTCATCACTGAGGTTTGCGACGTCGATCATGTATTCCTCGGTGAAGGCGAGACATGCTCTTTCTGTCGCTGACAGTGATGCGTCTGCGTGCCAGTTCGCAAGTTGCGCCGAATCAGCCACCCCGAGAATCTCACGAATACGTTGTTCACACAGACCAAGCAGTCGGTTGTCAACGACGGTCCAGGCAGCGTCGCGAGCAAGGTTCAGTTGTTCGAGAACACCGGGATGGGCGGCGAGGTGTTCTTCGAGAATCGCATCGGCCGCCATGGGAAGGAGGCTAGTTCTCGTCCGGCGGGTCGATTCACCGTGCGTTTCGGGGTTTGCCCCGACGACACGCATCGCTGCAGTACTTCACCTGCTCCCAGTCGCGTTCCCACTTCTTGCGCCAGGTGAAGGGAAGCCCGCATGTGACACAGATCTTTTCGGGTCGGGGGGCCATGACAGGCAGAATAGAGGCATGGGAAAACCCGTGCTTTGCGAACGCTCGGGAGACGTGGTGCGCATCACTTTGAACCAACCCGAGAGGCGCAATGCGCTGTCGCTCACCGTGTTGCGTGAGTTGACCGAGGCGTTCGCCGCGGTCGGCAAGACGGATGCGGCCGGTGTGGTCTTGGCGGCACAAGGACCGGTGTTCTGCGCGGGGCACAACTTCGGTGACATGTTGGGCGCCGACTATGCCGCGACCTACGAGGTGTTCGAGACCTGTACCCGAATGATGAAAGTGGTGCAGTCGATTCCGCAGATCGTGGTTGCCCGCGTGCATGCCCTGGCGACCGCCGCCGGGTGCCAGTTGGTGGCGACGTGCGACCTTGCCGTCGCGGCCGACACCGCCTCGTTTGCCATTCCCGGCGGCAAGGGTGGGCTGTTTTGTCACACCCCACTGGTGGCGGTCGCACGCAACCTCGGTCGGAAGCGAGCATTGGAGATGGCTCTCACGGGCGATGCGATCGATGCCCAGACTGCATTGCAGTGGGGTTTCGTCAACGCGGTCGTTCCCATCGATCAACTCGACGATGCGGTAGCCGACCTGTTGAGACGCGCGACGCGGGGGTCGGCGCACTCGAAGGGACTGGGCAAACAGGCTTTCTACCGTCAGGTCGAAATGTCACAGGACGATGCGTATGCCTACGCAGTCGGCATGATGGCTGCGGCGGCAACGACGGTCGATGCGCAAGAAGGCATTGCCGCATTTTTGGCGAAGCGGCCGCCCAACTTTGGTGGTGATCCCAAGTGACCGCTGTCGAGACCCCGAATTCGATCGAGCTGTCGGTGTCGGGAATGACGTGCGGTGCTTGTGCCGCACGAATTCAAGAACATCTCAATGAAATCGACGGTGTGCAGGCCGCGGTCAACTATGCAACGGAAACCGCAACGATCAATTTGCTTCGTGGAATACCGCTCGAAAGATTGATCGGTGCAGTCGAGGAAATAGGTTACGGAGCCGAGGTGCGAGACGTCGAGTCGGCACATCTCGGGGCCAGCGACGAGGACTACGAGGAAGATCTCGGTGTGTTGCGTCGGCGTTTGTCGGTGTCGCTTGCATTGGCGGTACCCGTCACCTTGCTCTCGATGGTCGAGACATGGCAATTCCGCAATTGGCAATGGTGGGCGTTGTTGCTCAGCGCGCCCGTGGTGACCTGGGGGGCGTGGCCGTTTCATCGTTCGGCCGCGGTGAACCTTCGGCACCGCACCGCAACAATGGACACACTGATTTCGATCGGCGTGATCACCGCAGTTGCATGGTCGATCTGGGCTTTGGTGTGGGGCGATGCCGCAGCCATGTGGGGCTCGATGGGTCCGATGCTCGGTATGGACCACGGGGACGGCCACCACGTTTATTTCGAGGTCGCCACAACAGTGACCGTCTTCATCCTCTGTGGGCGTTATCTCGAGGCCCGTGCGAAGCGTTCCGCGGGTGATGCGCTCCGCGCATTGCTTGCCCTCGGTGCCAAGTCGGCAACGATCATGCGGGACGGCAGGGAAGTGCAGGTCGAGGCGAAGAGCATCGCGGTGGGTGACGTTCTTGTCGTACGACCCGGAGAAAAGTTTGCTGCCGACGGCGAAGTTGTGGATGGGTCGTCGTCGATCGACGTGGCCATGCTGACGGGGGAAAGCGTGCCGGTCGACGTCGCACAGGGCGATGCCGTGACCGGTGCGACCATCAATCTGACGGGACGTTTGCTCATCCGCGCAACCCGAGTGGGAGCCGACACGACGTTTGCGCAGATGGCCAAATTGGTGCGTGAGGCACAGGCCTCGAAGGCGCCCGTCCAACGCCTCGCCGACCGTGTCAGTGCGTGGTTCGTTCCGGTGGTACTGCTGATTTCGTCGATCACGTTGTTCGGCTGGTTGATCGTCAATGGTGACTCGGCGAAGGCATTCACCTCGGCAGTTGCCGTACTGATCATCGCCTGCCCGTGCGCGCTGGGTTTGGCCACGCCGACCGCACTGATGGTGGGGAGTGGACGCGCCGCACAGATGGGTGTCGTCATCAAGGGTGTCGACGTGTTGCAAGGGACTCGCCGCATCGACACCGTGGTGTTCGACAAGACCGGCACCGTCACGACTGGCGTGATGCAGTTGAAAGAGGTGGTGTGTGCACCCGGAGTGGACAGACGCGACGCGCTACGTTTCGCTGGCGCCGTTGAGTTTGCAAGCGAGCATCCGATTGCGAAGGCGATCGCCAGGGGAGCACTGCGTGAACTGGGCGACTTGCCCCGCGTCGACCAGTTCAACGCACTTGCGGGCGTGGGCGCGCGGGGAGTCGTCGATGGTGTCACGGTGATCGTCGGCCAGGAACGCTTGTTGCAGGGCGAAATGATTCTCGTACCCCGACCTCTGGGCACCGCGCTGGCCGAGGCCCGCGAGCAGGGCAACACCGCAGTCGTGGTGGCGTGGGGTGGTCAGGCACGCGCCGTCTGTGTGGTGGCCGATGCCCCGAAAGGAACGTCGGTCGAGGCGATCGAATCGTTGCGAAAGATGGGTATGGCGCCGGTGTTGCTCACGGGTGACACACAGGCAACGGCAATGGCAATCGCTCGACAGGTGGGCATCGAAACCGACGATTACCACGTGCGCGGTGGGGTTCTGCCGCACGAAAAGGTGAACGTGATCCGAGAGATTCAGGAACGTGGCTATGCGGTCGCAATGGTCGGTGACGGTGTGAACGATGCGGCGGCGTTGGCACAGGCCGATGTCGGTATCGCCATGGGCACGGGCACCGACGTTGCCATACAGGCGAGCGACCTGACGATCGTCAGCGGGGACCTGCGTCTCGTGGCGGATTCGATCGAGTTGTCCCGTGCGACGCTGCGCACGATCGGCGCGAACGTTTTTTGGGCATTCGCCTACAACGCGGCGGCGATTCCCGTGGCTGCAAGCGGCCACCTGAACCCGATGTGGGCCGGTCTCGCGATGGCATTCTCGAGCGTGTTCGTGGTGACGAACAGTCTGCGTCTGCGGCGCTTCACACCGCGACATCGCAACCTGGCGCGGCATCCTTCGCGTCGAGGGGCCTGAACTCTTCGACCCACGAGGGCACGGCCCTGAGTGCCGCCGCCTTGTGCCAGCGCACGGTGCGCTCGTTCATGCCGAGCCGTCGGCCGATGTCGGCGCCTTGCCACCCGTCGCACATCAGTCGCATGATGGTGACGCGCAGTGGACTGACGTTGTGGAGCTGCAGGTCGATGAGGAAATTGTGGACGTGGTCCTCCTCCGGTGGAGTCGAAGTTCCGGTTGGCGGTGTGCCCATGTCGCCCGAGAGGAAGAAGTCGTGGTCGACGAATTCGACCTTTGTGCGGCGCGCACGGTGTCCCGCCACGTACTCGAAGTACTCGATGTCGCGCACGATGTTCGCGGCAACCTTGTGGGGTCGGCGTTCGACTGGATAGCAGGAGATCACGAACCAGGCCTGTGTGACGAGGTCGCCGAGCGCACCCTCGATCCCCCCGACGTGGCGCCGGCCACGACGCCGCGCGATCGAGATCACCGGGGGCAACACGCGATGAAGAACGATCTGTGCCGCGAGACGGTCCGTTGCGGCCAGGCGCACGAGACTCAACAGATAGGCATCGGCATCGTCACAGTCGGGACGGCCGCCGAATCCGGCCCGAACGACCATGTCGTTGAGGTGTGCCACCGGTCCGCCCGGCAGGCCCCACGAGTTGGCCCGGCGCAGGGCCCGCGGGCTGCGGGCGGCCGCCTCCCAGTCGTCGAGGAGGCCCTTGACGAGGGGACCCATTCGTCTGGTGCGAATGAGTGCATCGTTGGCTGTGGATACGGGTTGTGGTGTCGGATGTGTCGGCATGCGCGTGACTGTGCGCTCGGGCCCTCTCCGCACCTCTCGGTGCGGGTCTCACCGCAGGTCTCACCGGTGGAAGAATCGCGCCATGCGCATCGCCCTGCCCTCCGGAACCGTCGCCGAAGTGGTCCGGCCCGCTGGCACGCCGCGACTCGGCCTGGTTGTCACACCCGACATCTTCGGTGTTCGTCCGCATTTCGACGCCCTTGCAGCGGGGTGGGCACGCGACTGGGGGATGGCCGTTGCGGTGGTCGACCAGTACGCCGGAGCCCAACCGGGCGAGGACGCCGACATTGTCGCGCGCTACGCGGCAGTTGCCGGTATCGATGACGACCGCCATCTCGCCGACCTCCACGCGGCGGCCGATGAGCTTGCAACACCCCTGGCCGGTCTCATGGGTTTTTGTATGGGCGGTATGTACTGCTTCAACTCGGCACGCAGCGACCGCTTCGCGCGGATCGTCAGTTTTTACGGGATGATCACACTGCCCGACGCCTGGAAAGGACCCGGCCACCGTGAGCCACTCGACTATCTGCGCCGCGGACACGCGGATCGTGTGCTTGCCGTCATCGGTTGCAAGGACACGTGGACACCCGCCGATCAGGTGGCGCAACTGCGCGAGCTGGGTGTCACCGTGGTCGATTATCCCGAGGCCGAGCACGCATTTGCCCACGATCCTTTGCGTCCCGCGCATCGAGCCGACGACGCAGCCGACGCATTCTCACGTGCCCGCGCCTGGTTGGAGGGCGTCTAGTCAGGTGGCGCGTTGCTCAAGATTCGCGCGGTTCAGCAACTTGTACTGACGGTCGCGCTGTTCGAGCCATCCGAGGCGGATGAAGCTGGCGATCGCTTTGTTGACACGCTCGCGTGATGCGCCAACCATGCCGGCGAGTTCCTCCTGGGTCACGGGGAGCACGAACTCGTCCACACCGCCCGACAGTTCGAGCAGCCGTTTGGCGGTACGACCGGTGACGTCGAGAAAAACGCTGTCGGCGAGGGCTTCATCCATCGCGCGAAGTCGCGTGGCAAGAACCTTGGTGACGGCCCAGAGGAGATCGGGGTTCGAGCGCAACTGTGGTTCGACCGCGCTGTAGGGGATGCGCAGTACCTTCGATGGTTCGAGCGCGCGGGCCATGGCGCTTCGTGCGCCACCGTCAAGAAGCGCCAGATCACCGAACAAATCGCCGGTGATCATCAGGGCCACGACACTTTCGCGCGAATCAAGTGGCTTGTTGTCCATGGCTATGGCGATACGACCAGAAAGAACGATGTAGAGCGCGTCAGGTGCATCGCCTTCGTTGAAGAGGACTTCGTTGCGCACGAGGGTTCTTTCGTCGGCCTGGGCCGCGATGGACTCGATGACCAAAGGGCTGGCACCCGAAAAAAACTGACTGGAGGCGATCACGTCGGCGTGCAACATATACAGATGACCGTACTACCCTCCAACGCATGGCTGCACCGCCAGAGACCATCTGGACCATCGTCGTTGCGGCCGGTTCGGGCCAGCGGTTCGGCGGCTTGAAACAGTTCAGCGAAATGGGGTCGCGCCGAATGGTCGATCGGGCGGTGGAAACCGCGGCCCGTGCGAGCGCGGGGGTCGTCGTCGTGGTTCCCGTCGGCCAAGCCAACGACCCGGCGTTCGAAGTACCGAACGGAGCCACCACAGTCGTCGCAGGTGGTTCGACGCGCAGCGAGTCGGTGCGTCGGGGTTTGGCCGCCGTGCCCGATGGTGTCGAAGTCGTGTGTGTGCATGATGCAGTGCGGCCTTTTGCCAGTGTCGAGTTGTTCGAACTGGTCATTGCCGCCGTGTCGCGGGAAGGAGTCGATGCCGCGGTGCCGGGACTTGCCGTCGCTGACACGGTGAAGGTCGTCGACCGGGCCGGCCGGGTGGTGTCTACGCCCGACAGGGCTCTTTTGCGTGCGGTCCAAACACCGCAGGCCTTCCGAGCGGCAGCACTTCGTGCCGCACATGCATCGTCACCCGAGGCGACCGACGACGCGGCGGTCGTGGAAGCGGGTGGCGGTTACGTTGTCGTCGTGGAAGGCGAGGCCGACAACCGAAAGATCACCGCGGCCGAGGACCTTGCATGGGCGCAGGAACGGTGGAACCGATGATCGTGCGTGTCGGTCAGGGCTTCGACATCCATCGATTCGAGGAAACACCGACACCGGGACGTGTGTTGGTGCTGGGTGGCCAGAGGTTTCCCGACGAGCGCACCCTCGTCGGCCACAGCGATGCCGACGTCATCGCGCACGCGGTAATCGATGCGTTGTTGGGCGCGGCGGGTCTCGGAGACATCGGTCAGCATTTTCCCGACACGGACCCGAAGTGGAAAGATGCCGGCTCGATCGAGATTCTGCGCCTGGTTGCGAAGATGCTCGTGGATGGTGGCTGGAACGTCGGTAATGTCGACTGCTCCGTGGTGTGCGAGCGCCCGCAGTTGGCACCCGCGCGTGATGCAATGCAGGCGAACCTCTCGGGCGCAGCGGGTGCACCGGTGACCGTCAAAGGCCGGCGGGCCGAGGGACTCGGTGCGATTGGCCGAAGCGAGGGCATCGCATGTTTCGCCTCGGCCGTTGTCACGCGAGGCTGACCCGATGGCGGGAGGAGCACGTCATGGTCGCCAGGGTGGCGGTCAACGCCCCGTGCGGGGACGTCGCGGACAAAGCTCGGCAAGCAGTCAAGGTCGAGGGACCCCGCCGAGCGGTGGTCGACCAAGGACGGGTAACGCGCCACGCAAGTCGAACAGCGAGAGGTCGCTGGGTGGTGAGCAGGTCGAGGGTCGACAGGCGATTCGCGAGATGCTCATTGCGGGACGACGCAAGGTGCGTGAGATTTGGATTGCCGGTGACATCGACGCAGCCGACGTGATCGATGACATTCGCGAACTCGCAGCAGACTCGCGGGTACAGGTTCTCGACGTTGCGCGCAAGAGGATCGAACAAGCAGCACGCAGCGAGGCACCCCAGGGTGTGATCGCGTTTGCAGCACCCTTACCCGAGGCCGACTTCGACGAGTTGCTGGTTCCTCGCGGCAAGGTGAATCCCTTTCTCGTCGCACTCGATGGCGTCACCGACCCCGGGAACCTCGGCGCATTTTTGCGTTGTTGCGATGGCGCCGGCGTCACGGGCGTGATCCTGCCCAAGCATCGTTCGGTGCACATCACGCCGACCGCGGCGAAGGCAGCCGCCGGGGCGATCGAACATCTCGACATCGCAGTCGTGCCGGGTTTACCCAACGCAATGGAGCGCATGAAGAAGGCTCGCGTGTGGACGATCGGGCTCGACGATGAGGCTGGGAGATCGCTCTTCGAGATCGGCGAACTCGCGCGTGATCCCGTGTGCATGATTCTCGGTGCAGAAGGAAAGGGATTGTCACGACTCGTGCGCGAGCGCTGCGACCTCGTGGTGTCGATCCCGATGCAGGGGCAGTTGTCCTCGCTGAACGTGTCGGTTGCCGGAGCCCTTGCGACGTATGAAATTCTCAGGAACCGCCGCCCGTAGACTGACCCCGCCATGCCGGGTTAGCTCAGTGGCAGAGCAACCGCCTTGTAAGCGGTAGGTCGTGGGTTCAAATCCCACACCCGGCTCCATTTTCCCAACTACGGTGGGGTTTTGAACCGTTCACAAAGACGGAGGTAGTCATGAGTCGTCAAGCAGGTGCACGCCGCGGGGGTTCGGCTGGCCTCGGTGGCCCCCAGGGCTTCAACGCGACGGCCAGTCTCGTGGCCGCGGCCGTTGCCGTGATCCTCGGTTTCTTCATTCTCCGCGACATCAACAACGACAGTGACAACGGTGGTGGCGACGCGGCTCCCGAGACCACGCTGGCAACCGACACCACCATCCCCGGCGCAGCCACCACGACACCCAGCGGTCCAACGACGGGCTTCAAGGTTCAGGTCGTCAATGCGGCCGGCGTGTCGGGTGCCGCGGGCGACATGACGGTCGCACTCCAGGGCCTGGGCTTCATCGTCCAGCCGGCCCTCACGAAGAGCGATGCAACGCCGAAGCAGACGGTGACGAAGGTGTACTACTTCTCGGGCAGTGAAGCCGCCGCCGCATCGGTCGCGGCATCTCTTGGCAACGTGGAAACCGCGCCGATGCCGGACCCGGTTCCCAGTGAAACCGGCAATATCGGGGAGGCGAGCGTGATGGTTCTGCTCGGCACCGACCTCGCGGGCAAGCCGCTACCGGGTCAGGTTCCACCCGCAGTCGACACGACGCTCCCGCCCGTCGCCGAAACCACCACCTCCGCCGGCTGACGCACAACGCCGACAACTCCGCCGCCCAGGAGCGGGAAAAACCGTCGGCCTCGCACGGTGGTTCGGGGCACGATTTCACCCCGCACGTCCGTGGGGATCGTGTCCCCGACGTGCGTGGCTGTCGGCCGGCCGTTTCCCGCCGCAAGGGGTATCGAAGCCGATGCCCGGATGGTGGTGATTACCCGGCCAATGCGCGGAGAAGGTCGGAGGCGGCGCGTTCGATGGACGTGCGTGTCTTTGTCACCGCTTCGTCGAGACCGTAGAGGGCGGTCAGGTTCGCCAGCGGAAAGTTCACCTTGATGTCGGCGTCGCCGACGATGGCGCCGAAGCGTTTGCTCTTTAGTTCAGCCAGGCCCTGCATCCCGCCGACGACCTTCCCGGCAAAACTCTGTTCGTCGAGGAATCCCTCCCCCGTGATCACGATGTCGCAGCGGTCAACCCGGTCGTCGAGACCGATTTCATCGGCGACCACGTCGAAGCCGGAAACCAACTGTGCACCGAGTGCAGCAAGACCACCGGCGAGACCGCCCGCTGCGCCGGCACCTTCGATGTCGCCGACGTCGACGCCGAACTGTTCGATGTAGATCTGGCGCAACCGTTCGAGTCGACCACTGAGAAGTTCCACCTGTGTGGGTGTTGCACCCTTCTGCGGTGCGAACACGCGCGCGGCGTCCGTGAAACGTGTCGTGACATCACAGGCGACGATGAACTCGACGGCTTTCAATCGAGCCGGAGCATGAATGGCGCGGACGGCACCGTAGCCACCGTCAGTCGTCGCGGAGCCGCCGAGGCACACGATGATCTTTTTCGCGCCGGCATCCAGTGCCTGATCGATCAATTCACCAGTGCCGGTCGTGGCGGCGGCAACAGGATCGTTTCGATCGAGGCCTCCGGCGATCTGCAACCCCGACGCGCGCGCCATTTCTATGATGGCGACGTCCCGCGACAACCGCCACGCAGCCTCGACGGTGTCGCCGAGCGGACCCGTCACCTGGCTGGTGCGGTTCGGCCCCCCGAGAACGTCGAGTGTGTTCTCGCCGCCGTCGGCGAGGGGTGCCTCGTCGCAGTCGAAACCCAGATCCCAACAAGCGTGCCCGACGGCGGCGCATGCCTCCGTCGCCGTTGCGGTGCCACGGAACTTGTCGAGGGCTGCCAGCACGCGCATGGCAAAAGCGTAGGGTTCGGACATGAGTTCAGGAAACGCGGACTCCCTTCTCGACCTCGACGCGAACGACCAAATCGGTGCGTTGCACCGTGGGATGGTGTCGCCGGCCGAGTTGACGGCTGCAGCAATCGCGCGCGCCGAGATGCTCAATCCGAAACTGAACGCGATCATTCATCCGCGCTTCGAGAAGGCGACACGGGAAGCAGCTGCACTCTCGGACGGCCCCGTCACGACACCACTACACGGCGTACCGGTGGTGGTGAAGGACCTCGAGGCTGCGATCGCGGGCGAGCCACATCACATGGGTTCGCGCGCGCTGAAGAATGTCGGATACATCGCGCCCGTCGACTCGTACATCACGCGACGACTGCGTCGTGCGGGCGCGGTCATCATCGGCCGCACCAACACGCCCGAGTTCGGCAGCACCATCACCACCGAGCCCCTCGCCTACGGCGCTGCACACAACCCGTGGAGTCTCGAGCATTCGACGGGTGGCTCATCGGGAGGATCGGCCGCTGCGGTGGGTGCGCGCATCGTCGCGGTGGGTCACGCCAACGACGGTGGCGGCTCAATTCGCATTCCGGCCAGCGAGTGCGGCCTTGTGGGGTTGAAGCCGTCCCGTGGTCGCATCAGCAAGGGTCCCGATGCGGGTGAATCCTGGATGGGCGCGACGATCGACGGGGTCGTCACACGCAGTGTCCGTGACACTGCCTTGATGCTCGACATCTTGTCGGGTTACGAATCGGGTGACCCATACACGGCACCTCCGTTTGTGCGACCGCTGACGCAAGAGGTGGGTCGCCCCGTCGGGTTCTTGCGCATCGGCATCATCGATCATCCGTTGATGGACGGTGGCGTCGATCACCCCGAGACGCGAGAGTCGATGCTTCACACCCGTAGGTTGTTGGAGTCACTCGGTCACATCGTCGAAGACGCTCATCCCGCCGCGATGGGTGACCCTGACTTCGCCGATACGTTCACGGGCATCGTCGCCGTGGCCACCGACGTGGGCCTGACCGATGTGGAAAGCATCATCGGCCGCCCCGTCGGCGAGGACGACATCGAGGCGGACAACCTCTTCATGCGAGAGATCGGCCGGTCGATCAGTGCGACGCGTTACATCGCGATGGTGAACTGGATGCACGCCTGGTCACGACGCATGCTCGACTGGTGGACACCTGCAGAGGGGTCACAGGGCTACGACCTGCTTGTCACACCCACGCTTGCAGGGCCCCCGCCCAGGTTGGGCTGGCTCACGGGCCCCGAGGCAGGTCTGCGTCTGCGGTCGATTCTGCAGTACACCGCGCAGATCAACGTGACCGGCCAACCTGCGGTCAGCCTGCCGTTGCACTGGAGCGGTGACGGATTGCCGATGGGTGTGCAGTTCATCGCTGCGGCCAACAGGGAAGATGTGCTCGTGCGCATTGCGTCGCAACTCGAACTCGCGGCCCCGTGGCGCGACAAAGTACCGCCGATAGCGTGTGGCGCATGGTGACCGTTCGTATCCCCACGACCATGCGCCCGATCTCGGGCGGAGCATCCACCGTCCAGGTCGACGGAGCGACTCTGCGCGACGTGTTGCGCAACCTCGACGCGAAGCATCCCGGTTTCGGCGAGCGCCTTTTCGACGAGACCGGCGCGTTGCGCAAGTTCGTCAACGTTTTCGTTGCCGACGACGACGTGCGCTACCTGCAGGGCCTCGATACCCCGGTGCCCGCGAACGAAACGGTCTCGATAATCCCCGCTGTCGCCGGCGGGTTCTGATCCAGCACCCGCGGGTGCGGGTCGACGACCTGTTCATCGCGGGATTCGCGTGCTCGAGGGAGCCGCCGCCGTCATCACCGTGGCCCAACGAGAGTCGAGTCCCGATGCTCGTCGCCGACGCAGCGACCTTCTGCGCCGCGCTCACCTTGCGCGGGCAGGCCGCCACTCCAGCCGCACCGGGCGGGCCACATGTGAGACAGACCCGTGGCCGAGGGGCGCTGCGTGAGCCAGACCCGGTGGCATTTCAGCGGCCGATTGTGGGCGTTGCGGTGAAGGCCGGCAGGTCGGAAAATCAAGAACCGGTCGGGAATCGGGTCGAGGCCGGCGTTGGCGGGTTAGCACTCACCCCGTTAGAGTGCCAACACTCGCGCACCACGCGCGCGTGACACCCCAGACATTGGGCTTTTCACTCATCGAGTTTTCGGAGGAGAACCATGGCAAAGATCATCGCTTTCGACGAGCAGGCCCGTCGCGGCCTCGAGGCTGGCATGAACAAGTTGGCCGATGCCGTTCGCGTCACCCTCGGACCAAAGGGTCGCAATGTCGTGCTCGACAAGAAGTGGGGCGCCCCCACCATCACGAACGACGGAGTGTCGATCGCAAAGGAAATCGATCTTGAGGACCCGTACGAGAAGATCGGCGCCGAACTCGTCAAGGAAGTCGCCAAAAAGACCGATGACGTGGCGGGTGACGGCACCACCACCGCAACGGTGCTGGCATGGAACATGGTCCGCGAGGGTCTGCGTAACGTCGCAGCGGGCGCGAACCCGTTGAGTCTGAAGAAGGGCATCGAGGCCGCCGTCGAGGCAGCAATCACCAGCATCAAGACCCTCGCCAAGGAAGTCGATTCGAAAGAGCAGATCGCCCAGGTCGCCGCCATCTCGGCCGCTGATCAGGAAATCGGCAACATGATCTCCGAGGCCATCGACAAGGTCGGCAAGGACGGTGTCATTACCGTGGAAGAGTCGCAGACCTTCGGCATGGAGATGGACCTCGTCGAAGGAATGCGTTTCGACAAGGGCTACATCTCGCCGTACTTTGTCACCGACGCCGACCGCATGGAGGCATCGCTCGACGATCCGTACATTCTCTTCGTGTCGTCGAAGATCACCAACGTCCGCGACATGCTCCCGGTCCTCGAGAAGGTGATGCAGGGCGGTCGTCCGCTCATCATCATCGCCGAAGACGTCGAAGGAGAGGCTCTCGCGACACTCGTCGTCAACAAGATCCGCGGCACGTTCAAGAGTGCAGCCGTCAAGGCCCCCGGTTTCGGCGACCGCCGCAAGGCGATGTTGCAGGACATGGCCATTCTCACAGGAGGGCAGGTCATCAGCGAAGAAGTCGGTCTCAAGCTCGAGAACGTCACCCTCGACCTGCTGGGCCGCGCCAAGCGCGTCGTCATCACCAAGGACGAGACCACGATCATCGAAGGCGCCGGCGCCGAAGATGACATCAAGGGTCGCATCAACCAGATCAAGACCGAAATCGACAACACCGACTCCGACTACGACCGTGAGAAACTGCAAGAGCGTCTCGCGAAGTTGTCGGGCGGTGTTGCGGTTCTCAAGGTCGGTGCCGCCACCGAGGTTGAGTTGAAGGAAAAGAAGCACCGCATCGAAGACGCGGTGAGCACCACCAAGGCCGCCATTGAGGAAGGTGTCGTGCCCGGCGGCGGAGTCGCACTTCTCCGTTCGCAGGCCGCGGTTCTGGAATGTGCGGGCAAACTCACCGGTGACGAAGCAACCGGGGCCAAGTTGGTCGCCCGTTCGCTCGAGGGTCCGCTCAAGCAGATCGCCGAGAACGCCGGAATGGAAGGCGGAGTCGTCGTTGAGAAGGTCAAGTCGCTCAAGGGCAACCAGGGTCTCAATGCCGCCACCGGCGAGTACGAGGACCTCGTCAAGCTCGGCGTCATCGATGCGGCCAAGGTGACGCGTTCGGCACTGCAGAACGCAGCATCGATTGCGGCACTCTTCTTGACCACCGAGGCCGTCATCGCCGACAAACCCGAAGCCGCCGCACCGGCCATGCCCGGTGGCGGTATGGACGACTTCTAGTCATCCGGCTTCATCGTCGTGATTGCGCTCGTCACCGCTGCGGTGTCGCGCGATCTCGACGAAGACATGCCGATTCTGGGTGCCGCGCTCGAGAGGGCCGGCGCCCAGTTCCATCTTGTGGACTGGCACGGGGACGTCGACTGGTCGCAGTACGCAGCGGTGTTCCTGCGCAGCCCGTGGGACTACCACTTGCGGCGCGACGAGTTCCTCGCCTGGATGCGGAACGTCTCGGTTGTCACCCGCATATGCAACCCGTACGAGGTCGTGGAATGGAACAGTGACAAGCGGTACCTCGGTGATTTGGTGTCCGCGGGGATTCCCATTGTGCCCACGTGCTTCGTCACGAACGCCGACGAGTCGTCGGTACGCGATGTTCTCGACGAGTTCGGCAACGATGTCGTTGTCAAGCCCAGCATCTCGGCCGGCTCGCATGAAACGCTGCGATACCGCGATGCGTCACTCGTCATTTCCGATGTCATCGACCACATTTCCCGAATCGTCTCCGCAGGTGCCTCTGCCATGGTCCAGCCCTACGAGGCAGGCATCGACGAAGAAGGTGAAACCGGCATGGTGTGGTTGAACGGTGAACTCAGTCATGCCTTCCGCAAAGGGTCGATTCTTGCCGTCGAACCCGACATGGACAACGGTCTCTATGCCGCCGAGGACATCGCCTCGCGTACCGCGTCGATCGAAGAGGCTGCACTGGGGGAGTCGATCATGGACTTTCTGCGCGATCGCTTCGGTGCGGCGCCTCTGTATGCGCGGGTCGACGTGATTCCCAACAATGCGGGCCGACCGCAGTTGATGGAACTCGAGCTCGTCGAACCCTCTTTCTTCTTGGCCTACGCCCCGGGGGCCGACGACCGGGTGGCTTCGGCGTTCGTAAACGCCCAGCTGTAGCGTTGCCTCCATGAGCGAACCGATGTCTCCCTCGATAGGAATGGGCGTCCTGCACCTCTTTTGTAAGGCCGGTGGATCATTCGATCGCCAGGCAACGATCAATGCGGTCAAGGAAGCCGAAGCCGCAGGTCTCACGGTCATCACGGTGTCGATGCTCGGTCACAAGAGCGATGCCTGCTTCATGGCGCTTGCCAACGACATGCGCGAACTTCGCCGCTTCCAGACAGCCATTCATCGCGCGGGCCTCGACATCGTCGACAGTTACGTATCGCTCACCGAGGTAAGCGAATACGCGGTGGGTGTGCCCCAGGAAATGCTCAACGCTCGCCTCTACCCGCAGATCCCCGTTCCCGGCAAGAACGCGTTCTGCTTCTACCCCATGTCGAAGCGCCGCAACGTGGGCGCCAACTGGTTCACTCTCTCCTACGACGAGCGTCTGCGGCAGATGCAGGAGCACGGACACAGCGGCCGCAAGTTCGGGGCCAAGGTCACGCAGCTCGTCACGGGTTCCACGGGCCTCGACGACTACGAGTGGGGTGTGACCCTCTTCGCCGTGAGCCCCGACGATCTCAAAGAAGTCGTCTACACGATGCGCTTCGACCAGGCGTCGGCTGAATATGCCGAGTTCGGTCCGTTCTGCATGGGCATGCTCACACCGATCGACGAACTGATCGACCTTCTCTGACGAAACGTGATGCACACCGATCTTGCATATCTGCGTGATGCGTTCGTGCGTGAGTTCGATGCGGCCGTCGTCGCGGTCGAAGGGAACGAGATTGCGCTCGACTCCACGTACTTCTATCCAACGGGTGGTGGCCAACCCCACGACACAGGCACGCTCGGCAGTGCCCATGTGTCGGATGTCCGCAAGGACGGGGACCTCGTATGGCACATCCTGCAGGGTCCGATCCCGAACGTCGGTGAAACGGTGCACGGTGTCGTGCACTGGGAGCGACGTTTCAACCTCATGCGCACACACACGGCGATGCACATTCTCTGCGGGGTCATCTGGAGGGAGTGGCAGGTACCCGTCACCGGCGGCAACATGGAGCCGCTTTCCGCGCGCATGGACTTCGAGTTCGACCCTCTACCGGAGGGCTTCGCACAACGCGTCGAAGAGCTCGTGAACGAAGCCATCGTCCACGATCACCCCATCGAGGTCAGTTTTCTCCCCCGTGACACGGCGGTCATGGATGAAGACCTCATCCGTACCAAGGTCTCCCTGATCCCTGAAACCGTGCGGGACATCCGCGTCGTCGACATCGTCGGCCTCGACAAGCAGGCCGACGGCGGTACCCACGTCGCGTCGACCAGAGACGTTGGTCGGTTGCGGGTCACCAAGTTGGAAAACAAGGGCAAGGGCAACAAGCGCGTGAGGGTCGAAATCACCGATTGAAGAAATTCGTGACGGGAACGCGATCTCCATCAAACGATCGCAGCCCGTGTCACCCGGCAGATCGGTAATGATGGGCTGATGCGATTCGGTGCCGTGGGAACCGCCGAGGTTCCTGCCGTCCCACGACGCGCGTGGTACGTACTGATGCTGACGTCGTTCGGCCAATTCTTTGTCATCTTCGACTCGACGGTTTTGAACGTGGGTTTCGCGTCAATCGAGAAAGATTTCTCGAACGTCGCGCGCACCACGCTGGCATGGGCACTGACGAGCTATTCAATCGGTACTGCGTCACTGCTGTTGCTCGCGGGACGTGTCGCCGATCTTTTTGGTCGCAGGCGGATCTTTCTCATCGGCATCTCGATCTTCGCCTTGGGGAGCCTCGGCGCCGGTTTGGCGCCAAACGTCGGGGTACTGATTGCGACGCGTACCGTGCAGTCGGTTGGTGGGGCGTTGATGGTGCCCACATCGATCGCGCTTGCATTGCCCGAATTTCCACCGGAGCGGCGCAGTTTGGCGGTGGGGGTGTGGGGTTCGATCGCTGCCCTGGCGGGAGGTTTGGGTCCGCCCCTCGGCGCCGGCGTCATCGAACTTGGTGGTTGGCGCTGGATCTTCTTCATAAACATCCCAGTCGTCGTGCTGGTCGTGGTGTCGGGACGCAACGTCCTGCGCGAATCGAAAGGTTCGTCGACGGGTACGGGTCTGGACATGTTGTCCGTACCACTCGGCACGACAGGCCTCGCGCTGCTGACGTTGGGGGTCTTGCAGGGTGCCAAGTGGGGATGGACGAGTCCGGGAATCACGGCGTCGTTCGTCGGCGCCATCGTGTTCGGTTGGATCGTTGTCCGGCGTTCGTTGACGCACGCGGAGCCATTGCTCGACATTGCGATCTTTCGGCAACGGCGGTTCACCGCGGCCTCGATTGCGACGTTCACGCTGAATCTTCCCGTGGCCGGTTTCTGGTTCAGCGCTCCGTTGTTTTTCCAGACGGTGTGGGACTGGTCGGTCCTCAAGAGTGGGTTTGCGATCATGCCGACTCCGGTCATCATCTTCGTGACCGCTTCTTTTGCGGGTCGCTACTCCGACCGCGGGCTGGTCAAGCCGATCATCGGTACGGGGATTGGCTGCTGCGCGATCGGCATCGTGGGACTCGCCGCCTTTCTCGACGCGGAGTCGAACTATTGGATGCACTACCTACCCTTCGCCGCCATCTACGGCATCGGCCTGGGCCTGTCCTGGTCGACGTTGACGGCCGCCGCGCTGATCGGTATCGACCAAGAAAAGTTCGGAGCAGCCAACGGGACCAACCTGACTTTCCGTCAGGTTGGCGGCGCAATGGGTGTTGCGTTGTCGATTGCCGTTGCCGGCGAGGCCGGGGTACCGGGCTCGGCAGCCGCATTCCATCGTGTCTGGTTGGTCCTTGCTGTGTGGGTGGCTCTCACCTTCGTCTTCTTCGTTGCTGCGTATCCGAGAATTTCACTTCCGACCAAAGAGGCCCACAACTAAAGTGACGCAGTGCCCGAGACGTCGAATCTGATCGCATTCATCAGTGCGACGGCAGTCCTTCTTCTCATTCCCGGTCCCGCGATCATTCTCAACCTGAACCGCACCCTGGCCGACGGACGGTCTCACGGTTTGGCAACGGTCGCAGGCCTCGAGATCGGTGACACGATCCAGGCCCTGCTTGCGGCACTGGGCATCAGTGCGGTTCTCGCGACTTCCATCAGCATCTTCAACGCAATCAAATGGGGTGGTGTCGTGTATCTCATCTTCACGGGGGTGAAGACGTTGCTGACATCTCCCGATGAAATACACGGAGATCCGACACATACGACACTCGCGCAGTCCTTCCGTCAGGGAATCATCGTGAATGCCCTGAACCCGAAGACATCACTCTTTTTCCTTTCCATCTTTCCGCAATTCGTCGATGCAAAGGCTGCCAACGCAAAGGTTCAGTCGCTTGTGCTGGGGCTGGTCTTCGTGGTGCTTGCGACGATCTTCAACGGTTCGTACACCTTGGTGGCGAGCGGATTGCGCGATTGGCTGTTCCGTGGTCGTGCGGTCTACGTGATGCGTCGATACGTCGCAGGGTTTGCCTTCATCGGTCTCGGACTCCTGGCGATGACCGCGGGACTCCCGTCGGGTACCGACTGAGGAACCCGATGTTTCCCGTGCACTTTGCATCACCGCGTGCCTTTCGCCAGGCGTTTCACCACGAGAGGGCAGGCAGTGGTTGCGAAGTCGCGATGGTGTGCGTCCACGGTTGGCCTGAAACCAAACGTCTGTACCACCGGGTCGTGGGTCCGTTGCGCGACGCGGGTTTCGATGTGGTGGTACCGGATCTGCGCGCCTTTGGGGATTCGGGCATCGGTCCCGACGGCTTCAACGATGTTGTTTCGCATGCACGCGACATCCACGCGTTGGTGCACGACCACCTGGGTTACGGCGAGGTGGTTCTCGTCGGGGGCGACCTCGGCGGCTCGGTGATCCAAGAGATTGCCTTGCGCTGGCCCGAGTGGGTCGATCGAATGGTGCTGTTCAATTCACCCTTGCCCTACATGAGGGCCGAGATGGTTGGCCTCGCAACCCGCGCTGATGCTTCGACGCGCGACTATTTCGAGCGGCAGGGAACGGATGCGGAGGGTCTGATCAGCGAGTTGACCTCGGCAGAAGCGTGTCGGAACTACGTGGCGCAGTTCTATGGGCCACGAAATTGGGCCCACCCGGGCAAGTTTTCGTCCTCGGATGTTGCCTATCACGTCGAGCCATTCGGCGACCCGCGCCGTCTGCGTGAAACGTTCGGCAACTACGAATCTGCCTACTCATCACAGAAACGTGTCGAGCAGCCGCTGTACGGGGCGAACTCAACGACGCCCACGCTCATTGTTTTCGGAACGAGCGATCGTGTGATCTACCCCGACTTCGACAAAATGGCAGAGATCGTCTTCGCCCGTCACCGAGACCCCGTGCGCATCGACGGTTGCGGTCACTTCGTACCATGGGAAGCCCCCGAACGTTTCATCGAGTTGACTCTCGGGTTCTGCCGCCGGGGTTAGCCTGCCGACATGAGCCAGGAACTCGGCCGTGCCCACTATGTCTCGTTCACCTCGTTCAAGAAAAACGGCGAACCGGTGTCCCTACCCGTGTGGGTAGTCCCGTTCGAGGGTGGATATGCGTTCACAACCGATCCCGACGCCTACAAAGTCAAGCGCGTCCGCAACAATCCGAAGGTGAGCCTGCGCGTGTGTTCGATACGCGGAAGGGTTGCGGCCGATGCAACGGTGTTCCACGGCACGGCTGAATACGTGGACACGGCGACGGCGGACCGCGTGAACGAGGCGATTCGCCGCAAGTACTGGATTGCCTATCGCATGCTCATCACCCCGTCGAACCTGTGGTCACGGTTGCGTGGCGAAGCGGGTGCCGCAGGCCACGCCGCCATCAAGGTCACGCTCGACTCCTGAGTCGAGACCCGCGCAAATGGCAACGACGTACGAATCTGCAACGAACGATCTGGTCGAGGCGATCGGTCGTGCCATCGAGCCTTGGCTTGTGCGGATCGCGGTTGACACGTTTGCCGCTGAACGCGGTTCGGTGTCGCCCGAGTTCCGTCAGGTCGCCCAAGATGCGGCTCGCGAGGGAGGCGAATGGGTGTTGGCGAGGTTGCAGGCAACCCTTCGGGTTGACGTCGATGCACAGCGGGTGAACCCCTTGCAGACGTTGCGTGACGCTGTCCGATTTCCCACACGGGTCCTGTGGGACGCGGGTGTCGCCGCGAAAGTCCGCGACGAGTACGACGAGAAGATCAACCCCGAAGACATCTACGGCATCGGACCGGCACACTGGACGGACATCGATGAGTCACTCACCGAACCGGGCATCGTATGGGGGGCGGCGAAGGCGAGCACGGTGTTGCAGCGTCGTCGAGCCGAGGGAAAACTTGATCCAACATGACGGATCCCGCGACCTTTTCCGCCCGACGTCGTGATCTGATTGCCGACTGGGGCGTCACAGCAGCCCCTTCCGGAACGCAGTTCTGTGCCGCTTTGTGTGGACTCACCGACGAACTGCTGGTGCTCCTGTTCGATGAAGCGGTGGCAAGGACGGGGATCAAAGGTGAAGTCGCCTTGGTCGCCGTGGGTGGTTACGGCCGCAGGGAGATGGCGCCGTTCAGCGATCTCGATGTGTTGCTACTGCATCGCAATGTGAAGAAAATCGACGAACTCGCGAGTGCGCTCTGGTATCCGCTGTGGGACCTCAAGTTCAAGGTCGGCCACGCGGTGCGGACACCGAAGGAGACGAAGAGCCTCGGCGATCGCGACCTCGACACTGCCACCGCACTCGTGACGTCTCGCCTCGTGGCCGGAGATACCGACCTCGCGGCGGAGGTCATCGACCAGGCACGCACCCGCTGGCGCAAGCGGGGGCGTGATTCGTTGCGTGACGTCCACAAGCGTGTCATCGAACGCCACGCGAGTGCGGGTGAAGTTGCTTTTCTTCTCGAACCGAACCTGAAAGAGGGCCTCGGTGGCCTGCGTGACATCCACGCGCTGTGGTGGGCACTCGAGGCGGATCTCGTTCTGAGCGACACCGATCAACAAGAACTCAGGCGAGCCAGCGAGGTCCTCCTCACTGCACGAGTGGCACTGCACCTCTCCACACAACGCGCGGGAGACGTTCTGCGTCTCGAAGACCAAGACGCGGTTGCGCGACTTGTCGGCTTTGGCGACAGCGACAAACTCATGGCGGAAATCGCCGCTGCGGGTCGCAGTGTGGCGTGGATCGCCGACGAAGCATGGGCGCGTCTCGACCCACCCGCGAATGTGAACGAACCACCCCGTCGGCTCGCGCCCGGCGTCGAACTCGTCCGCGGTGAGGTGCACCTCGACGAAACGGCGAACCCCGCAACCGACCCGACGCTTGTTCTCAGGGTTGCGACGGCTGCCGCGCGGCTGAATGCACGCATCGACCACGAATCACTGAACCGTCTGGGAGAAGAAACGCCCGTATGGCCCGACCCGTGGCCGGCAGGGGCGAGCGACGATTTTGTCGCACTGATGCTCGAGGGCGAACGGGCAATTCCGGTGCTCGAGTCGCTCGACCAGCGCGATCTCATCACAAAGGTGCTGCCCGAATGGGCCCCGAACCGCAGCAAGCCGCAGCGCAACGCCTATCACCGTTACACCGTCGACCGTCATCTTTGGCAAACGGTTGCCAACGCGGCCGGCCTCGCCGACAGGGTGTCGCGCCCCGACCTGTTGCTTTTCGCCGCGTGGTTCCACGACATCGGGAAGGGCTACCCGGGGGATCACACCGAGCTCGGGGTGAAGATGTTCGCCACGATCGGCCCCCGAATGGGACTTCCTGCCCACGACGTTGCCACGGTGCAGGCTTTGATCGAGCACCATCTACTTTTGGCGGACACCGCGACACGACGCGACTTGTCCGACGATGCGACCATCACCACCGTCGCCGCGACGCTGCAATCCGCGCTCACCCTCGAGTTGCTCTGTGCACTCACCGAAAGTGATTCGAAAGCGACGGGTGTATCGGCGTGGAGTGACTGGAAGGCGGGTCTCGTCACCGAATTGACCAAGCGTGTGCACCACGTTCTCGGTGGCGGTGACGTGCACGACGTGACCTGGAAGTTGTTCCCCGATGCGGAGGTCCTGGAAATGATGGCCGAGGGTAGGTTTGCGACGCGCACCACCGAGAACTCGGTCGTCGTCGTCAGCCCCGACCGTCCCGGAACCTTCAGCAAGGTGGCAGGGGTCATGGCGTTGTACGGCCTCGACGTTCTGGGTGCCGAGGCACATTCCGACGAGATGGGTATGGCTGCGTCTGAGTTTCGCGTCCAGCTACCCGCCACGCACTCGATCGAGTGGAGCCGTGTCGTCGAGAGTGTCGAACGGGCACTTCGCAACGAGATCGCGCTCGAGGTGCGGCTCGTCGAACGTGCCCGTGACTACGGCCCGTCCCGCGCGAAAACCGCCATCCCACTCGCCCCACCCACGGTGCGCTTTGACGACTCCGCATCATCAAACAGCACGCTGCTCGAAGTACGTGCACCCGACAAGATCGGTTTGCTGTACAACATTGCAAAGACCATCGCGGACATGGGACTCGACATTCGCCATGCCCGGGTACAAACGCTCACCAACGAGGTTGTCGACACCTTCTACGTTCGATCTGCGTCCGGTGGAAAACTCACCGACCCGATCCATCGAGCCGAAGTCGAAAAGGCGCTGCTCTTCGCCGTCTCCAAGTGACGCGGTACGGGTGCGGTCCCACACCGAACTAATCTCGAAATGTGAGCGAACTCGGACCACAGGACTTCACGCGGGATCTGTTGCGGTGGAGTGAAGCGCTGGCCGCAATCGCGCGCACCGGCATGGGCTTCACCCAGAATCTCTACGAGCGCGAGCGCTACGAGGAGGTGCTCCACGTTGCCGCCGACATCAAAGCCGCCGTGGACGAGGCATCCGAGGTACGGCGCGAGCGAGACCATTTTGTCCAGGAGTGGATGGAAAGCATCGGCGAAGGAGTTCCGGGCTATGTCACGCCCAAGGTTGCGATTGGTGCGATCGTGGGCAACGAAGCAAACGAGATACTTCTCGTACAGCGCAAGGACAGTGGATTCTGGTTGTATCCCACGGGATGGGCCGACGTGGGTTACTCGCCTGCCGAGGTGGCGCTGAAAGAGGTGCACGAGGAAACCGGCATCGAATGCGAGGCGGTCCAACTCCTGGGCGTGGTCGACGGCATGCGGATGGGATTCTCGCGCTTTGGTATGTACATGCTGTTGTTCCATTGTCGTGCAACCGGAGGCGAGTTGCGCGGCCATCCGCTGGAAACTTCGGGTGTCGGCTGGTTCTCGCGGGATCAGTTGCCGTACCCCACGGCCGGTGCGCAGTGGTGGGGACCGCTGGCGTTCAACGCTCTCGACGGGGGTTCACACACTGCAACCTTCGATGCTCCCCGCGCCCCTATATGGCGCGGTGGTGAGTCGCCCTAACGGCCGTCCTGGTCGCGGAGGAATTGTTCGACTTCCTCCATCAGCGTGTCGGTGTCGTCGACGTCGTTATCGGTGAGATCGACCGTGTCGTCACCGCTGTCGGTTGCAAAGTCGAACTGCAACTGGCTGTCATCGTCCTCGACGTCGAAGTCGTCGTCGTCGATCGACATTCCCGAGTCCGACATCGTCTCGAGACGACCGACGTAGGACTGCAGGTCGTCGTCGTCTTCGATCATCGAATCAAGCTGCGACTCGTAGGCCGCAACGGTGTCCATCATGTGACCGACCGGAGCGGGCGTACCGATGATGTCGCAGGCGCGCTGCATGAGTGCAACCGCCGCCTTCGGTGAGCTGATTTGTCCCGCGTATGCGGGGACTGCTGCCCACAGCGATGCCGAGGGCACGGATGACCTGCCGCAGACGTCGTGCAGCACGCCGACGATGCCCGTGGGACCCTCGTAGCGAGAACGCTGAAGGCTGTAGCGATTGACGAGCGAGTCATCCGTCGCGGTACCGATGAGTTGGACCGGCCGCGAGTGCGGGACGTCGGCCAGGAGTGCACCGAGTGTGAGAAACATCTTTGCATCGTATTTTTCGAAGACACCCAACAATTGGTCGGTGAACAGCCGCCAGCGAAGGCTGGGCTCAGGTCCGAGAACCAAGATCACGTCGGTACCCGCGGAGCGGGCGTGCCACAGTCCGATCGTTGGCCACACGATGCGACGCACACGACCACCGCTGAGTTTCACCTGTGGACGAATGCTGGCGAAATCCGTGAAGAGTTCAGGATCGATTTCGGCCAGTGCGGTGGCGCCCCACCCTTGGACGAGATTCTGGAGTGCCGATGATGCGGCATCAGCGGCGTCGTTCCATCCGGTGAAGGCGGCAATGACGGTGGGCTTCACGAGCCTGGGTTCGGAAATCCAACGGATGTGTTCGGTGCCGCCCATGACGCCCTAACGCTATCCAGCGATCCCCGCTATTTCGGACGATCCAAATTGGCCCGCACGTAGTAGTTGCCGCCCCCGCCTGCCGCCAGAACGTCGTCGAGCCAGTTGCCTTCGTACACGTCGTTCGGGCCCTGCATCAGATCGTTTTCCGTCGCACCTTCGGGCGTGGTCACCAGAGTCCATGCTTGTCGTTTGTAAGTCCAGTTGTCGGGGTCGAGTGCGTGGGCGCGACGCCAGTAGGGAATCGCTGCATCGTGGCCAACCGTGCGATGCAGGTGTTCGCCCATCGCAAAACACGCGGATGCGAGCGCATTGTCGTTCGAGATCGCTCGCGACACCCCAACGACTTCGTCCGGGGTCATTGCGTACGGACTCACCGAACCCTTGCGCACCCAGTCGAGCAGTGCCGCGCGGTACGCGGCGGAGTCATCGGGGATCGCCTTGACCTCGGTCATCATGCGCTTGAGTCGGTCGGGGACTCCGTCGGGGATTTGCATGTCGCGGGCAGGGCTGCGTTCGATCGACGCTTGTTCGGCTGGCCGCACGATGACACCGTTTTCGTCGATCCACACGGCCATCGGGACGTTGATGAAACCGAAGAGTTCGTTGGTGCAGTGCGTCGTGTCGATCAAGGACGGATGCGTCGGGGACGCCGCATCAATCCATGGTCTGGCATGTTCGGGTTTGATGTCGAGGGCGACCGTCACGACGGTGCCACCAAGCGGTTCGATTTCACTATGCAGTGCCTGCCACCCGGGCAGGGCCGTTCTGCAGCCTCACCAACTTGCCCAGGCAATCATGATCACCCTGCGACCGCGCAGTGACGCGAAGTCGAATCCACGTCCCATCACGTCGATGAGTGATGCAGGAAACCGAGCGACCGCGCTCGACAAGGTTCGACCCGTCACCGTCGCGGGTCCCAGTGACCACACGCCGTGATCGGCATCGTGGACGATGGGCATGCCGAGGCGGTCGGCCACAACTTCGACGTCGACCATGCCGTCGGTCAGGGCACCGGGTGCGGGCACGCAAAGCTCTCCGCGGCAGATGCCCTCGGGCTTGGCGTCCCATCCGCTCGTCGAGGAGAACTCATCGGCCGTGACGCGAAGGCTTGAGAAGATCATGTCGTGACTTTATGTCATGTCACGCGGCATCACGGGCTGACGGGCAAGAATGGACCCATGAGCGCTCAGATCGAAATCGCCCGCGAGGCCACCGACGAACTTGTGGCCGCGATGGCTGTACTCATGCCGCAGCTCTCGAAGTCGAACCCGCCGCCCACCAAGGCCGAACTTGCAGACCTCGTGGATTCCCGAGCCTGCACGATGTTCATCGCCCGCGTCGAGGGACGCATCGTCGGTTCGTTGACTTTGGTGATGTTCCGTATTCCCACGGGCGTGCGGGCATGGATCGAAGACGTCGTCGTGGACGATTCGGCCCGCGGCCATGGTCTCGGCGGGGCACTGAGCCGTGCCGCACTCGACTTTGCAAAACAGCACGGGGCCATCACCGTCGACCTGACCTCGCGGCCGTCACGCGAGGCAGCAAACCGCCTGTACCAGCGCATCGGATTCGTGGCACGCGAGACCAACGTCTATCGCTACACGCTCTGAATTCGATGCCGGATTGCAGCTATGGAGCCTGCGGTGCGGATCGGGTCATCGTCAACAAGAAGAGGGGCGAGTGAGACGAGCCCTGGTACTACTGGTTGACACGGCTGGTCGAGGCCGCCGAGGGTGAGCGACGGTTTGATTGCCCGAATTCGTCGCGTCGACTGAATCAGCCGATGCTGCACTTTTTCAGTGCGTGTGCCGCCTCGTGGAACTTGTGTCGAATGCGTTCTTCATCGACTCCCACCACCTCACGGTTCTCCATCAGGAGCTTGCCGTTGACGATGCTGTGCGTGACGTCATCGGCTCGCGACGAGTAGACGAGCGCCGATCGAGGATCGTACACCGGCTGGGTGTGCGCCGTATCGAGGTTCACAACGATGACGTCGGCTTTGGCGCCGACCGCGAGGCGGCCGGTGTCGGGTCGGTGCATTGCGATTGCACCCTGTGCGGTGCTCATTTCGAGGATCTCACCGATCTTGAGGAATTCGACGTCGGCAGTCGCTGTCTTGTGGATGAGCCCGGCGAACTTCATCTCTTCGAAAAGGTCGCTCGAGTTGTGGCTTGCGGGGCCGTCGGTGGCCAGACCAACCGTGATGCCCGCAGCCATCACCGCGCGAAGGGGCATCGTGCCCGAACCCAACTTGGCGTTGCTGACGGGGCAGTGGGCAACCTTCGTACCGGTGCGCGCGAGTATCGCGATGTCACGTTCGTCGAGACTGGAACAGTGGGCCGCGGTGACGTCGGGTCCGAGGAATCCGAGGCTGTCCAGCCACTGCACCGGACGCATTCCGTACGTCTCGGTGGTGTAGGCAACCTCTTGCTTTCCTTCGGAGAGATGGGTGTGGATCGACACTCCGAGTGAATCGGCCAGGCGCCGCACCTCGTGCCACATTTCGGCACCGCACGAGTAGACGGCATGCGGTGACAGTGCGATGTGGAGCAGGCCGTCACGGCTGTCGTGGTGCTCGGAGACGATGTCGGCAAAGCGCGCCATCGTGCGGTGCGAGTAGTCGGTGCGCGGTGCGTACAGCCCGCGATCGGCGAACCCGTAGCCGAGGGTCGCCCGCAACGGGATCTCCTCCAGCGCAGCCATCTGAGGCTCGACGTCATAGGCGTCGAAGTGTTCGTTGAACGAAGTGATTCCGGCCTTGACCATTTCGAGGTCGCCGCACAGACTCGCCCAGTAGAGGGTCTCGTGGTCAAAGTTGCGCTTCAGAGTCCACATGGTCTGCAGCCATTCGAAGAGCAGAACGTCTTCGAGCAGTCCGCGCAGGAGGAGATTCGACGCAACGTGGGTGTGGCTGTTGGCAAAGCCCGGCATGACCACCCCACCACGGGCATCGATGATTTTGCGTGCATCCGAGACGTCGGTTGCCGAGTCACCGACAGCAGTGATGGAGTTTCCCCTGATCGTGACGACACCCGACTCGATGTCGGGTCGGCCACCCATCGGCAGAACCGTGCCGTTGAGGATGGCGATGTCGCAGGCCATTCCATCAGCCCCAAGCACCGGGTTGGGCGGACGAATTCCACGTCTCGGTGATCTTGCCGTCCACCACGCGAAAGATCTCGACTCCACTGACCGTCTGCACGGCATTGCCATCACCGAAGGTGATGTTGTAGGCGCTGACCACGTGCGCCCCGTCATCAACGAGAACCACGTTGTCGAACTGCGTGGTCGAGGCCAATGCCAGGAAATCACGGACACGAGCGACGTTCTCCTCAATCGACATCGTGACAAGGTGGCCGTGTTCGTGGCGGAGACACGGATCGGCGATGTAGTTGCGCGCGGCATCAGGGTTGCGCGCCGTGTAGACATCGTCGATATAGCACTGCAGAAAATCTCTCAGGCTCATGTAGACGAGGTTACATCGACACAATTCTCGGGGATTTTGCCATTCGAGCCAGCTCGGTGTCATCTGCCGTTGGTCGTGGTGTCAACTCGCGGTCGTACTCTGGAGTTGTGGGGATGGAGCAGCGGCGCGTGGGTCTCGGCGGGATTTTGCGCGAGTGGGGTCGGATCGGTGTGACCGGTTTTGGTGGTCCACCCGCACACATCGCCCAACTTCGTCGGCTCTGTGTCGAAAAAAACGGCTGGATTTCTGAGCGTGAGTTCGAGGATTCGATCGCGGCGTGCAATCTGCTTCCCGGTCCGGCGTCGACGCAACTTGCGGTCCACTGCGCGTACCGTGTCGGAGGTTCTGTTGGGGCCGTCGTCGGAGGTTTGGCGTTCATCATTCCGGGATTGGTTGCCATCGTTGCACTGGCCGCCTTGTTTCTGGCCGAATCTCCCCCCGAAGTGGTTCTCGCCCTCGGTGCGGGTGCAGCCGCAGCCGTGCCCGCGGTCGCGGTGAGTGCGGGCGTCAGCCTGGCGCGTCCGAGTTGGTCGAACGCATCGACAAGCGGGCGTTGGGTCCTCTATGTCATGTTCGGTGCTGCGGCTGCGGCAACGGCCGGGCCATACGTGGTGTTGGTGCTGTTGATGTGCGGTTTCGTGGAGACCGCCGCAAGGCGAACCGGCCATTCATCGGTGTCAGCATTTCTTCTCGGAACGATCGGTGTCGCCACGACCGGCGGCTTGATGGCTCTCGTGTGGACGGCATTCAAAGTCGGTGCCCTGTCGTACGGTGGTGGTTTCGTGATCATTCCACTGATGCAAAACGACGCGGTATCCGCCCACGGCTGGATGACGGAGGCGCAGTTCCTCAACGCCGTCGCTCTGGGTCAGGTGACGCCGGGGCCGGTCGTACTGACGGTTGCGGTCGTGGGTTACGCCGCGGCCGGACTCGGGGGCGCGTTACTGGCGGCGACCGTCGCATTCGGTCCGTCGTTCGTCATCGTGCTCGCGGGTGCACGACATTTCGATGCGCTGCGGGCGAACGACGCCATGCGTGGTTTCCTGCAGGGAGCCGGTCCTGCCGCGATCGGTGCGATTCTTGGTGCGGCGATTCCGCTCGCTCTCGCCCTGGATCATGCCTGGCAGGTCGGAGTGCTGGCCACGGCATTCATCTGGTTGGTCGGACTCCGCAAGGGGGTTGTCCCCTGTCTCTTGATGGCGGCGGGCGTTGGGACCGCTGTCATGGCCTTTGGCGCGTCGGTCGCGTGACGACCGGAGTGAAACTGTCCACCACGATCGGTGGTGCGAAGGAATGAGTCGGTTGGGGCCGACTACTTGCCGAGTTCGGCGTCGATGGCCGTGATGATCGCGGGATCATCGGGCGTCACCGTGGGTGCGAACCGCGCGACGACTTCGCCGTTCTTGCCGATGAGGAATTTCTCGAAGTTCCACAAAACGTCGGGATCCTGATTCGGGGTCATGCCGAATCCCTTGAGACGATCCCGAAAGGCATCGGGGTCGCCCTGCGCGCGCGGTGCGGCGTTGGTGAGTTCCTTGTACAGCGGGTGCTGGTCGTCACCGACGACACTGATCTTTTCGAACATTGGAAAGTTGACCGAGTACGTGCGCGAGCAGAACTCGGCAATTTCTGCATTGGTGCCCGGCTCTTGCGCGCCGAAGTTGTTGGCGGGAAAGCCGAGGACCGCGAAGCCCTTGTCCTTTTTGTCCCCGTAGATCTTCTCGAGTGCCTCGTACTGGGGGGTGAGGCCGCACTTGGAGGCGACGTTGACGACGAGGAGGACGGTACCGGCGAAGTCCTTGAGGGACGAGGGCTTGCCATCGATGGTCTTCACCGGAATGTTTTGAATGTTGGACATCCGCCCAAACTACCCGTTTTGGTTGAGGCACGCGAACTCGCGCCGACGGCGCATCGGGAAACCCGGCCCCCAAAGTGCCGCGTGTCAGTGAGCACTGAGTGGACGTTCCCGCCTCGGTACACCCGTGCCCGTCACAACGAGTCCCGCTGCGATGACGATGCATATGAAGAACCACGTTGCGAGCGGACGGATGGTTCCGTCGAAGCGGTCGCCCGCAAAACCACCGAGTAGTGCGCCACCTGCAGTGGTCACCGTGGCCATCACGCTGGAGGCGGTGCCTGCGATGTGCGCGACGGGTGACATCGCAGCCGTGTTGCACAGTGGTCCGAGACCCTGGGCGATTGGAACGACGAGAAGGATTGCCAACATGTACAACCAGAATGCCGGCGAACCATCCGACAGCCACGCGATCGCAAGGAAGAGCACCGCACTCGCGATGGCGAGCGCAATGAGTCGTCGTATCAGCGGAATGTTGCCGTGGGTTCGCACCATGCGCGCGTTGTTCAGTGCATTCATCGAGAAGGCAAAAGCGACGCATCCGAAGATGAGTGGGAACCATGCGCCGTAGCCGTACACATCTTCGACGATGACCTCGGATCCGGCGAGATAGGCGGTGAGGACGGAAAAGAGGAACATCACCGCGAGTGTGAAAGTGACGGTTTGTCGGTGTGTCACCACTTCTCGTGCGGCCTCGCCGACCGATCTCCATGTGAACGGGCGCCGGCGTTCGACCGCGAGAGTCTCGGGAAGACGACGTGACCAGATGAGGAGAAGTGTCGCGAGAATCGCAGGAGATACGAAAACTGAGCGCCATGGAAACACTGTGAGAAGAAGAGCGCCGAAACCGGGGGCGAGAATCGGTACGAGGAGAAACACCGCCATGATCGTCGACATGAGCCGTGCCATCGTGTCGCCCTCGTAGCGGTCACGAATCATCGCAGTCGCAATCGCTCGCGGAGCGCCGGCCGCGAGACCCCACACGAAACGCGACACTTTGACCCAACCCCATGTCGGAGCAAGGCAGGCGAGAAGGGCGCAGGCGATGTAGAGAACCAACCCGATCATCAGCGGTTTCTTCCGACCGAAACGGTCGGAGGCCGGCCCGTACAGCCATGGTCCGATGGCAACGCCGAGAAAAAACGCCGTGATGATCCAACTGACGTCGGTGGAGTCGGGTGGCATGCCGAACTCACTTCGCATCTCGGGGAATGCAGGGAGCATGATGTCGATAGCAAGTGCCCCCAATGCCATGAAAGCGGTGACCATGGCGATGAATTCTTTGTTTCCCGCTGTCTTGCGGGCGTTCTTCCTTGTCGTCCCGTCGTCGACGACTTCACCCAGCGTCACGGAGCCAAACTAGGGGAGTTGCGGCGTCCTCAACGAGGCAAACCGTCGATGTCGAGGAGTGCACCGGTGGTGTAGGAACTCGCATCCGAGGCGAAATACAACGCGGCGCCCACGATTTCACCTGGTTCACCGCCGCGGCCGAGGGCGTAGGCGGTCTTTGCATGTTCGTTGAATGTCTTGATGTCCCACGCTTTTGAGATGTCGGTCAGAAAAGGACCGGGAACGATGCAGTTGACACGTACCGTTGGTCCGTATGCCGCAGCCAGGCTCTTCGTGAGGCTGTTGATGCCCGCCTTCGCGGCGGCGTAGGGAGCCTCGGCGGGACTGGGCCGACGGCTGGCGACCGAGGAGACGTTGATGATCGATCCTCCTCCTCCACCGACCATTCGCGCGCCGATGTTGGCGGACAAACGAAACGGACCTTTCAGATTGACGCCGATGACCTTGTCGAAGAGTTCCTCACTGACCTCGGCGAGCGAGGGATAGAGAGGTGACATGCCGGCGTTGTTGACGAGGATATCCACCCGTCCGAATCTGGCATAGGCGGCATCGGCGAGCGCATCGGCGTCGGACCAGTTGGCTGCGTGGTAGCCGACCCCAAGAGCCCGCCGGCCAAGGCTGCGCACTTCGTCGGCGACAACCTCGCAGTTGGCGACCTTGCGACTGGCTATGACTACGTCGGCCCCGTGAGCCGCGAAGGCCAGGACCATCTCGCGACCAAGACCCCTGCTACCCCCGGTGACGACGGCTACTTTCCCGGAGAGGTCGAACAATTCGTTGGTGTTGCGCTGGGTCATGGGCCAAAACTACCGACCCGGTCCCTGTTGTGGGGGCTTTGCGGTGTGCCACGGGAGGCGAGAAACGAGGTGCGTCAGTCGCTTGCCACGAACATCGAACCGATGGCCACGCCCACGACGCGTTCCCAATCCTCGGCTGCCACGGGTTCGGTATCGAGGTCGAGCAAGACACGAGCAAGGTTGTAGCTCTGGACGAATACCGCGAGCGCGCGTGCATCGATGTCGGCTCGAATCCAGCCCATTTTCTGCCCGTGGCGAACGGCTTCGGCGATCGACTCGGTGTATGCGTGCTGCTGAAGTGCAAGTGACTCGCGCAGTTCGGGTCGTCCGTACGAACTTGCGATCACCGACATACGGTTGTGTCGTGCACGTTCACGCTCGGCCGAATTGCCGGTTTTGACGAACGCCGCCGTTTTCGCGGCAAACTCCTCGAGCGTCGTTGCCTTTGTCAGCTCCTCGCGGATGCTCTTCGCGTCCTCTGAGATGAAGCGGCTGAACTGCACCACGCGCGCCGCTGCGATGAGACCTTCGCGGCTACCGAAGTGGTGGTAGAGCGAGCCCTTCGAGATGCCGGTGGTCTTGAGAATGTCGTCGAGGCGGACGCTGGCTTCACCATGTGCCTCGATCGCCTTGATGGTGGCCTCGAGTACACCTGTGACTGTCGCCTCTGCGCGGGCCTGAATCGGCCGGGGAACGCCAACAGGTACGTCCATATCCTTGACAATACTAACAGACCTCTGTTCTAGACGATGCCCGACAGCCGGACGTTTCAGTCCTTTTCGTTTCAGTCCTTTTCGATGTGGGGCCCGAGAACCTGCGCCACTCGCATGTGCGCGGGAATACGGTCGACGCCGATCGTGCGGTCAACCGTCTCGTGAAAGTGCCATATACGCCGCTCCTGATAGTTGACAACGACGCCCTTCATTGCCGGCGACTCGAGCGAGCGCTGCATCGGGGCCATGTTCCACTTGTCCTCTCCCATGATGAAGTCGAACTCGTCCATGCGCTGCTGCCAGTGCGGCGGCAATTCGTCGCCCTCCCAGTCCTTTGGCGCATAGTGCGACCACATGAGCCGGGTGTTCGACTTGTCAATCGGCCAGAACATGATGAACGGAAATCCGTACGAAGCAAGAGGCGAGATGAGATTCGGGAAGAGCGAGAACGCGGTGCTCGTCGAGCGAATCATGTCATTGACCGTTGGTATGTCGATGAAGCGGTCATCTCTGAAAGTCTGGAAATCGGCCCAGTCCTTCATGCCGCGGAGTTCGCAGGCCTTTTTCGAAAAGGGTGTGACCATGCGGCTGCAACCGTTGGGCAACAGACCCATCGATGCACCGCGGTTGTCGAGCGCACTCCAACCACCGCGGTCATGAATGAAACGGAAGTGATAGACCTCGAGGAATGCCTCCGCGGTGACCTTCCAGTTGCATGGAATGTCCATCATGCGCGGGCCGACTGCGCGCAGTTGCCCGCCGTCGAGTTCCTCCATTTCGCGAAACGGCACGCCGAACCAATCCTCGAGCGGGGCCGCGTCAGGGTCTTGATTCACCCAGATCCATCCCTGCCACGACTCACAACTGATCTCCTTGAGGAACTTCTCCTCACGACACAGACCGATGAAGTCGCGTTCATCGGGCACACTCTGGAGTCGGCCCGAATCGATGCTGTACACCCAGCCGTGGTACTGGCACCGCAACTGGTTGGCGCACCCCTTTTCCTCGCGCACCACCGGCGCACCACGGTGCTGACAAGTGTTGTAGAAGGCGCGCAACCTGCGGTCGTTGCCTCGCACGACGACGATCGGCACGCGCAGATGGTCGAACGTGAAGTAGTCGCCGGGGTTGGCAGCGTCTTCTTCCCGACCTGCCATCACCCACACGCGTGACCACAGGTGCTTTTGCTCGAGTTCCCAGAATTCATCGCAGATATAGCGATCAATGGGTACGTCATGAAATGCGGGGAAGCCCTCGGGGTTGCCCTTGCGCTCGAATTGCTCGTGCATGTCGCGCTTGATGCGCTCGATCAACGTTGCGTCCATTGGGCCCCTTCCTCGAAACGCGCGTTCCACCAACGTTACGGCTCGTCGCCACCCGTTTCGGAGTCGGACAAATTCGCAGCGGAAAGCAGATCCTCCGCGGCTTGCCGGACTTGCCAGTCGCGGTCGGTCAGGGCAGCGCGGAGGGCGGAAGTCACTTCGGGGGAGTCGAACGGGGCGAGCGAAATGACCGCCCGCCGACGCACTGCAGGCTTGTCTTTGCAGGCGTTGAGAATGGCGGGGAGTCCCCGTTCGTCGCCGAGCGAGCCGAGAGCCGCGATGCACGATTCGCGGACGAGAGGATGCTCATGCGCCGTGGCCGACATGATGAGCGCCTGCATTTCGGCATCCGACACGGCATCGCGTTCGCCCAGCGCCCAGGCGGCGGTCTCGGCGACGGCAAAGTCGTCGTCCGAGAGCAGTCGCAGAAGATCGACGCGTGGTTCGTGCGCGGCAATTCGGGCGAGTCGGTGACGAACCAATCGTTCGTGGTCCGTCAGCGCGAGAGCGATGTGTCGGGGTGTCAGCGCGTCGCATTTGTGCAGCGAGGAAAGCGCGATGGCACGCACGTGGGGATCGTTGCCATTGAGGGCGGCTTCGAGTGTTGCCGTGTCGTTCTCGTGAGCGGCAAGCGTGACGGCCGTCAGCGTGACGGGGACCGGCTCCACGGATCAGCGCAACAGGTCGTTGGCCGACTCGACCAGAAGGGCGACCGCGACGGACAGGGCGAGGGCGACGACGAGGCCCGCAGCGACGGCGAACCCGACGAGGCCACCTGTTGCCGTCATGCGGCGCCGTGCCGACGGTGGACGGTAGACCCGTCCGGCACGCTGGTCGACTCGCAGATAGATGGGTACGGGAGGCCGCCGGCCAGCCCGTATCTGGCTCCAGTCGACGCGTTGGCCAAGCACGGCGATGGCAAGAGCAGCGGCGAGACCCACGACACCGGCGCGCACGGTGACATCGGCCGTTGACAATGCAACAATCAGCGCGGTCATGTCAGATGCATCTCCCCATCAATCGTCGCCGAGCGTACTGCCCCCGCCGGTCATTCCCGCCGTCGCGCAGCCGACCGTGTCCGTGCGCCGATTGTGGTGGGCACTTCCGATGCTGACCCTTTCGTGGCTGGTACTCGCTGCGATCATCGTTGCGGGCGCAACGACCATCCAACGCTGGGAAACCGCGCCCGGTTCGGTCGATGCCGTTGCGCCCCGCCTTGGATTCGGTGCAGGTGCCATCGATGTCACGCGTTACCGCACCGGCAACAGCATCCGTTTCGTGACCGCGTACGGGTCACAGTTGACGGCGCTCGAGGGTTTTGTTGGCTGGATCGACAGGGACATCGTTGTGGAGACGAGACTCCAACGGTTCGGCGACAGGTCACCGCGTGAACAGCGTCGCCTCGGGTTCCAGGCAATGGTGGGTGCAAAACAGATCGCCGAATACGTGGCACTCAAGCGTCTTGGCTACGACGTCGCCCTCAAATACGGATCGGTCGTCGTCGAGCAGGTGATTTGTGAGGAAAGGCCGACGGTCGACTCGGCGTGCAAGCGGTTGAACCCGGGCGATGTCATCGAGTCGCTCGCCGGTACCCCGACTCCGGCTCTCGACGTTCTGGTGAAGGTCATGGAAGGTCGAAAAGTTGGCGAGGTCGTGGAAATCGTGGTCAACACGTTGAAGTCGAATCCCAACGAAACACGCCGCACGGAAAAGGTGCGTCTGATCGCCAGCCCCGATGACGCAACACGCACGATCATCGGAATCGTTCCTGCGGATACGCGCACCGTTGACATCCCCTTCGAGGTCGATATCTCGACCGATTCGATTGGTGGACCGTCGGCAGGACTCGCATTCGCACTGGCGCTTCTCGACGAACTCACCCCGGGCAACCTCATGGGCAAGGTATCTGTGGCTGCGACGGGAACCATTGCCGATGACGGAGTGGTCGGCTCAATCGGCGCGCTGCGACAAAAAGCCGTCGCCGTCAAACGCAGCGGTGCCAAAGTATTCCTCGTTCCCGCGTCGCAGACACCCGAGGAGATCGCATCTGCGCGCGCTGCGGTGGGTTCTGGCCTGATGATCGTGCCCGTCGGGACACTCGAGGAGGCACTCGATGCGCTCGCGACGTACGGCGGGGGCAAGTTGCCCGCACAAACGCCAGGCGACTGACGCCACCATTGCCACGGCTGGACAATGCCACGTTTGGGGTGCGGCGCGGGCGTACCATTCCACAAATGGCGATTTCATTCTCACGCCCCGACCCGTCGTCGCCCGCTGCCGTGAGTGCCGCGGCGTTCAGCGTCGCGCGCCGTGGCTATGACCAAGCCGAGGTCCGCGACTTCCTGCGCATGGTCGCGGCCGAGCTCGCCCGCCTCCAGGAGCGGGAGAGGTTCCTCGAAAGCGAACTGAAAGCGATGCAGACGCGGGGAATGTCCGCCCCCGGCGTGCTCGACGAGGAAGTCGTCACCACTCTTCTCGGCGAGGAAGCCGCCCGCGTCCTCGGGGCCGCCCGCGAGGCGAGCACCCAAATCCGCCAGCGGGCCGAGGAAAACGCCACCCGTCTGGTCAAAGAAGCCGCCGCCGACGCAGCCCGTCTTCGCGAAGAGGCCGAACTCGAGGCCGTACGCCGTCGTGATGATGCGGCTGGAGACGCCGAGGCCGAAATCGAACTCGCCAAACAGCAGGGTCGCGAAATGGTCAACGAGGCCCGCGAGTACCGCGAAAAGGTGCTCTCAGAGCTGGCCCGCCGCCGCGAACTTGCGCGCACCCAGATCGAACAGCTCGTCGCGAATCGTGATCGCCTGCTGAATGCTTTCGAGCGTGCCCGTCTCGCCACCGACGACGTGATGACGGGTCTGGTCTCCGTCGACGACGACCTGCCGCGCGAGTTCGTCAACCTCGCACCCACCACGGGTCCCGTTGCACCAGTCACACTCAACGCGCCGGTGGTCCAGATGTTCGACCGCGAGAAGCACGACCTCGACATAGGTCAGGCCGAAGAACCAAGCGTTGAACCGATCGGCGATGTTGTCATCGCTGAGGACCACATTGAACAAGCCGCGAGCGAACAAACCGCGAGCGAACAAACCGCGAGCGAACAAACTGCAGGCGAACAAGCCGCAGACAACGTTGTCGAAGTGGACGCCGAGGAAAACACCGACCAAGTTGCAGGGGCACCAGTCATCATCGAATCAACGCCCGAAGTGATGGTGGACGAAGTGGCGACGCCCGAGCCCTCGAACGTAGTTTCGCTTTTCGGCAAGGAACGCGCCCGCACGGAATCACCGCGCGTCAATTCCGAACATCCGAGTGTCGACCATTCGCAGTCCGAACCGGTCGACGAGGTGCCCGTCGACGAAGCTCCCGTGCCACCGCGCGACCAGGTGGACGACATCTTCGCCCGTCTGCGCGCCTCGTCGGTCTCGAAGCCCGAGAACGGCAGCGTCGTTGGGGTGCGCAAGAAAAAAGACGGCACGGGTGCGCCGCCAAAGGCGACACCCGCCGTCGAACCCGTGCGCAACGATGCCGCGTTCGAGCATCGTTCGGAGGCGCTCGCGCCACTGGTCACGAGGATGTCGCGCAATCTCAAACGTGTTCTTGCCGACGAAGAGAACGAAATCCTCGAACAGCTCCGCAAGCGCAAGCCCGTGATGGAACTCAAGGCGATGTGTGGGACCAGTGCCGGACACACGGCAAGGTACGTTGATGCGTTGTCGAACGAGGTGATGGCGGCCGCGAAGGCAGGTGCGAATTTCGTCGACGCCACCGCGAAGCGCAAGCCGACAAAGTCCGACACCAACGCGGCAATCACCGAGACGGTGAAGCGTCTTCTCGTCACACCACTGCGCGACAAGGTCGGCGAGGTACTCCAAGTGCATGCGACCGACAAGGAGGGCGCAGCGAAGGCGATCCGTGGCATTTATCGACAGTGGAAGTCGACCCAGATCAACGAGCACATTGATGACGTTGCGTGCCTTGCCTACAGCCGCGGGATGTACGTCACTTTCGCGCCCGGCACCCAGGTTTGCTGGATGGTCGACCCGAACGGTCCGGCGTGTGCCGACGCGGAGGACAATTCGCTCGCCGGCTGTGTTGTCCTCGGCAAGGAATTCCCCACGGGACACAGCGAGCCGCTCGCACATGCGGGCTGCCGTTGCCTGTTGGCACCCCTCCCGAACTAGCCTGCCCGCGTGCGCAATCCCTCGGACTTACCTGGTCAGCCCCGCCGGGTCCCGAAACTGAGAGTTCGCAGGCCGGGCCGGGGTCGCCTGATCATCATCGCTGTTGTTGGTGTTTTGCTCCTGCTGATTTTGTCGGCACGCAGTCTCTCGTCCTTCTACATCAACGTGCTGTGGCACCGTTCGCTCGGGCGCACCGATGTGTACTGGGGCATCCTGGGTACCAAGTGGCTGCTCACGGGGGCGTTCACGTTGATCTTTGCCGTGCTCTTGTGGGTCAATCTGGCACTCGCCGACCGCATGGCCCCGGTGTCGGTACCGGATTCGCAGGAACAAAGGGCGCTCGCGCGGCTGCGAACTTTGTTGTTCAAGCGGCGGCGACTCACGCGCTCCCTCATTGCACTGGTGCTTGGTCTCCTCATCAGCCTTCCCGCCTCGGCCCAATGGCAGAACTGGATGATGTTCCGGAACCACAGGTCCTTCGGTATCGATGATCCGTTGTTCAAGAACGACATCGGCTTCTACGTCTTTCGTCTGCCCTTTGCTGAATTCGTTGTCACGTGGTTCTTCGGGGCACTCGTCCTTATTGCCATCATCACCGGTGTCTCTCACTATGTGAATGGCTCGATTCGGGTCCAGGACCCCGAGCAGCGCGTCACGCCGCAAGCCAAGGTTCACGTGTCGGTGTTGTTGGCCGGTCTCGCGCTCGTGCGTGCGGCCGATTATTGGCTGCAGCGCTTCGACCTCACGCGCTCGACCCGTGGCGTCGTCCAGGGTGCCACCTACACCGACGTGAAAGCACAGCTTCCCGCCCTGAACCTGATGATTCTCGTCTCGCTAGCGGTCGCGATCCTGTTTCTGTGGAACGTGCGCCAGCGCGGGTGGCGTCTGCCGGTACTGGCCGTTGGTTTGTGGCTCGTGGTTGCCGTCGTTGCCGGCACCATCTACCCGGCGATCATTCAGCGTTTCGTCGTGCAGCCCAACGTGAGCAGTCGCGAGTTGCCGTACATCGACCGCAACCTCAATGCGACGAAAGCCGCGCTCGGGCTCGAGGCTGTCGAAACGGTCGACTTCGATGTCGACAACATCGGCCTCGACGAGGTCGAGGCAAACGTTGCCCCGCTTCGGGACGTACGACAGCTCGAACCGACGCAGATGCGCGACCGCTTCTCGCTCGACCAGGGTCTTACGTCGTTCTATGCGATTCGCGACCTCGACGTCGACCGTTATTCGATCGACGGCCGATTGCAGCAAGTCATGCTGGCGACACGCGAGCTCAACTCCGCGGGTATCCCGAACGGCACTTGGGTCTCGCGCCACCTCCTGTACACGCACGGCTGCAACGTCGTTGCTGCACCGGCGAGTTCGGTGACAACCGATGGACGTCCGGTGTACGTAGACCTGGGTGTCAAGCGCCCCGAGTTGTATTTTGGCAACGGCCCGTTGACGTATGCCATCACGAACACGGGCACGCCCGAGCAGCCGTGTTCCGGGGAAAAGTCCCGTGACTACACGGGCAAGGCCGGCATCAAGATGAACTCGTCGCTAAGGCGTATTGCGTTGGCCGTCAACTTCGGCGAATACAACCTCTTCGGCTCGCGCCTCGTCGACGGTGACTCACAGATTCTCCTGGTGCGTGACGTGCGCGATCGTGTGGAGAAGTTGGCGCCATTCCTCACCTACGACGCCGACCCGTACCCAGTCGTGCACGACGGCAAGGTCGATTGGGTCGTGGATGCCTTCACGTCGACGAGCCGTTACCCCTACGCGCAGCGTGCCAACACCGACCAGTTGACACCGGGTGGCGGTCTGTCGCATTCGTTCAATTACGCACGCAACAGCGTCAAGGCCGTCATCGATGCCTACACCGGTGACGTCACCTTCTATGTCATCGACGACGAGGACCCGATCATCCGGATGTGGCGTGGTGTGTTTCCAAAACTGTTCACCGACGGTGACAAGGCGCCCGAGTCGCTGAGTGCACACTTCCGTTACCCCGAGGACCTCTTCCGTGTTCAGACGAACGTTTACGCGAAGTACCACTTCGACGACCCCAACCTGTTCTTCAACCGTGACGGTGCGTGGAGCGTGGCGCAGGCACCGCCGCTTGAACCAGAGCAGTCAACGGCCCTCGCGGGCGGACTGGCGGGTGCGGCCACTGCCGCCGGTGATGCGGTCGACGTGCAGGAAGCGAATGTCGAGCGCTTCGAGCCGTACTACACGATCTTCCACGACCCGACCGGAACGGTGAAGGCGCCGACGTTCTCGATGTTGCGGCCGTTTGTGCCGTTCTCTTCTGACGACGCCCGCAAGGAACTGCGTTCGATGATGGTCGTGTCCAGCGATCCTGGCTCGTTCGGGAGGCTCACCCTCTACCAGTTCAACAACCCACTCCCACCGGGGCCCGCGACGGTCGCAGCCCAGTTCGACAGCGATCCGATCATTTCGCAGACCATCACGCCGCTCGACCTCCGCGGGTCTCGTGTCGTGTACGGCGATCTGCAGATCGTGCCCGTGGGCAAGGGTCTTGTCTACGTGCGCCCACTTTTTGTGCGCCCGGATGACACCGCTGCACGTCAGGTTTTTGTTCGCAAGGTGATGGCGTCTCACAAGGACGAGTCGGTGATTGCCGACTCCGTGAGTGCCGCGATCGGCAAGTTGTTCTCCGGGTTCAAGACCGATCTCGGTGACAGGGTCGACGACGGCAAGGGCAGCGGGTCGACGAGCACCAATACGGGTGCCACCGACTCCAGCACCACCGACTCGGGCACCGAGACCGAACCCACGGTGCCCGGTACGGCGGGCCAAACGCCTGCGGAGCTGTTGGCGCGAGCCGACGACCTGTTCGCCGAGGCCGACGCAGCACTTGGTCAGTCGCCGCCCGACTTCACCAAGTTCCAGGAGAAGCAGGCAGCCGCACGTGAACTCATTCGCCAGGCTCTCGAGGCCTTCGGCGGCTAACGCGAGCGTCGCAAATTGTCGGCGATCTCCGCCAGGTCCTGACGGAAGGCGATTTCGTAGCGCACCTGTTCGGCGGCCAGTCGTGCCTGCACCGCGTGCAGTTGGGCGACGGTTTCCGCCGACACGGAATCGGCGTGCTTTTCGAGACCGTCGATTCCTGTCGCCAATTCGTGGATTTGGTTCGCAAACTCGCGGCCCATGTGCGCCAAACGGTCGTCGAGCACCCGCAGGTCGGCAACCACCTTGTTGTTCGCGGCCAACAGGTTGTCGTTCATCGAGATCATTTCGTCGAGCTGTTTGCGCGTCACGTCGAGGTCGGTGCGCAAGTGAGCAAACTCGGCTCGAAGTGTGTCGATGTCGGTTTCAACCAATTTCCGGAATTTCTTGAAGCCGGGCTTTTTCGCCATTGACGCCAAGCGTAACCAGCCGGCGTGGCGCGGGGATGGTATGACGGAGCCGTGGCAAAGGCTCCGCAACGTTGCACGTGGTGCCAAGGAAGCGACGTATACGTCGCCTACCACGACAACGAGTGGGGCCGCGCCGTCACCGACGAAACGCGGCTGTTCGAAAAGATCTGTCTCGAAGGGTTCCAAAGCGGACTCTCGTGGATCACCGTGCTGCGCAAACGTGAATCTTTCCGCGAAGCCTTCGCAGGGTTCGACCCCGCGAAAGTTGCGCGCTTCAGTGACGCAAAAGTCGACAAGCTCCTCAAGAACGCGGGCATCATCCGACACCGCGGGAAGATCGAGTCGACCATCAACAATGCGCAGCGGCTGAATGTGATGCACAAGGCGGGGGAGTCGCTTGCGGCCGTCGTCTGGTCGTTCGCCGACAAAGCGACCCCTCCCGCCCCCGACTCCCTCGGATCACTGCTGGCCAGCACCGCTGCATCGACTTCTCTCTCGAAGACGCTGAAGAAGAAAGGGTGGTCGTTCGTCGGGCCGACCACCATGTACGCCTTCATGCAGTCAATGGGTGTCGTGAACGACCACTTCGCGGGCTGCCACGTCCGCGCGGCATGCGACCGCGAACGCCGCGCGATTCTTTGCTCGGGGGTTGGCGACCTCTGATCCGCCGATACACTTCATTCCACGACGCGGGGTGGAGCAGCCCGGTAGCTCGTCGGGCTCATAACCCGAAGGTCGCAGGTTCAAATCCTGCCCCCGCCACCATCCTGAGAAGACCCGGACCGCAAGGTCCGGGCCTACTCAGCCAGTACTGAGTGCTCCCGACGGACTGCTTACTCGCGTTCCATCGACACGGCCATTGGAGGTAGCGAAACCCAAGGCTGGCGATCGACGCACCACGCCTCGACGGTCGGGTTCACCGACGACTTGTCGTCGAGGACGCCTGCCTTCACGGCGATGATGCCGTTCGACTTCGCAAGCTCCGACACGATCGGCGAGCCGCATCCCGGGCAGAACTTGCGACGCACGTAGACGTCGTCCTTTCGCTCACCGCGCTCTTCGAAGGTTTTCAATTCGCCGTTCACCTTCAACTGCGATTCGTGGGCAACCAGGTTGACCGAAAAGGCCGACCCGCCCTGTCGCTGACAACGGTCGCAATGGCACACCGCGGTGGCGATGATGTCTCCCGTCAACTCGAAAGTGACGGCCTCGCACAAACAACGGCCCGTCATCATGCGCCCAGAATACATCTCCCAGTGTTGACGGATAGATGCCACGACCCTGTCCGAAGTCGTCGGTCGGGCGGGGATGAAAGAGGGCCATCCGGCCGCTTGCAAGGGCGACCCACAGGTGCACCGGAACGGTGACGCCCCGCTCGAGGTTTGTTCTCGCCTATCACCGGTCCCCTCGCGTCGTCATTGGTGCCGCCGCCCTCGGGAGAATGGGCCCCGAAAGAGTTGCGGTGAAGCTCCATCTGTCTTGCCGTCGCATCGAACCACACGAGCACCTCGGAGGCCAAGACCACGGCGAGATTGTCGAAGTTCTGCTTGTCGATGGCCATGTTCGGGTGATGGCCGAATCGGCGACGGCTTCACCGATGGGTGACGCTTTACGTCTTGTGTTACTCCCCGTCGTCGAGGCCGATGCGGCCGAATTCCTGAACAATCTGTGATCCGAGTTGTACGAAGCGGTGGTTTCGGTCACCGATCACTTCGCCGGCACCATCGACGACCATCACGTGGCCGTTCACGAACGAGGATTCGTCGGAGGCAAGGAACAGTGCGGCACTCGCAATGTCTCCGACGCGGCCACCGCGCCCCATGGGATTGGTGACACCGATCTTGGTCTGTGCTTCGTCGAGATTGTCGGAACTGCCCGTGACCAGCCATGCGGTGAGACCCGTGGTAGTTCCGCCCGGTGCAATCGCATTCGTACGGATACCGAATCGCCCCAGTTCGGTGGCGACCGATTGTGTGAGGCCGACGACACCGTGCTTTGCCGCGGTGTAAACGTGCGGGCCGAGACCGGCGCGAAGACCCGCGGTACTGGCGGTGTTGATGATGGTCCCCGCCGAACCGTCGGCGTTGCGGCCCTGTGCGATCATCGCCCGAGCGGCGTGCTTGATACCGAAGAACACACTGCTCAGCAAGACGTCGACCGAGCGTTGCCATTCGGCGCCCGGAATGTCGGCGACTGGTCCGACCGCGCCAAGGATGCCGGCGTTGTTGAACATGCAGTCAATGCGACCGAAATGCGACACGGCCACGGCAACCAGTGCTTCAACATCGGCTTCTTTGCCGACGTCGCAGCGCACGAAGATCGCATTCGCCCCGTGCGCTGCGGCGAGTTTCTTGCCTGCCCCGTCTTGGATGTCGGCAATGACGCACTTTGCACCCTCTTCAATGAAGCGCTCGACGGTACCCGCGCCGATTCCCGAAGCTCCACCCGTAATGACGGCAACTTTGTCGTTCAAGCGCATGTTTTTCAAACGTTCCCCCATAACGCATTACGTTAGGGGACGTGTCCTCCAAGCCCAGCGTCAGCGTTCCCGCGGGTGGGCCGCCTGCCGATCTCGTCATCGAAGACCTTGTTGTCGGCACCGGCGACGAAGCCGTGAAGGGCAAGAACGTCGACGTGCACTACGTCGGCGTGGCGTGGAGTAACGGCAAGCAGTTCGATGCCTCGTGGGACCGTCGCGAGTCGTTCGAGTTTCGCCTGGGAGCCGGTCAGGTCATCGCGGGCTGGGACCAGGGAGTCGCGGGCATGAAGGTCGGCGGCCGTAGACAACTGACCATTCCACCGCATATGGGTTACGGCAGCCGCGGTGCGGGCGGTGTCATCAAGGGCGGCGAGACCCTGATTTTCGTCGTCGACCTGCTGCGGGTGTTCTGACCCCCTCGGGGCGTTCCGCCAATGCGTGGTCCTGGCCGAAGCCCTAACGTGGGGGAATGACAGCAACCGATCCAGCACTTCGTAGGTCGCCGGGAATCTCGTATCAGGAATTGCTCGACACCGACACGCATCCGGTCCCCGAAGTTCTCCGTCTTGAGTCGAGCCCATATCTCGGCTCGGCCGACGTGTCGTCCGACCGCTTCTACAAGCGCGAGTGGCACGAACTCGAAAAAGAGCGCCTGTGGAGCCGCACGTGGCAGTTTGCTTGTCGCGAAGAGCACATCCAAAAGCCGGGCGACTACATCGTCTACGACATTTGCAACAAGTCGTACATCGTGATGCGTACCAGCACGGGTCACGTGAAGTCCTATGTCAACGCCTGTCTGCACCGTGGACGCCAGTTGAAACACTTCGACGGTCGCTGCAGCGAGTTGCGTTGTCCGTTCCACGGATTCACCTGGACAAACGAAGGCAACCTGAAGGAAATTCCCGCGGGATGGGACTTTGAGCACGTCAACCCCGCCGAGTTCAACCTCCCCGAGGTCAAGGTCGGCACATGGGCCGGATTCGTGTTCATCAATCCCGACCCGAAGGCCGAGTCACTCGAGGCATTCCTGGGTGACTTCATCGACCAGTTCGAACGTTGGGACCTCGGCAACCGCTACGTCGCCGCGCATGTCGGCAAGAAGTTGAGGTGCAACTGGAAGATCGCCCAGGAGGCCTTCAGCGAGGCGTACCACGTGAATGCCACGCACCCGCAGATCATGCACTACCTCGGTGACACAAACAGCCAGGTCGATGTGTGGGAGAACTTCGCACGCGTCATCACCCCCGGTGGAACGCCGAGTCCCTTGCTGAAGTATTCGATCCACGAGATCGACATCATGCGGGCCATGCTCGACACCCGTGTCGACGAGGAAGTACCCGTGCAGATTCCCGAGGGCAAGACGGCACGCGAAGTCGGGGCAGCGGCTGCACGTGAGCGTTGGCGCCCACTTGCCGGCGACATGGTCGACACGTGGTCGGATGCCGAGTACCTCGACGCCATCGACTACACCGTGTTCCCGAATTTTCACCCGTGGGGCGCATTCAACCGCATCGTCTACCGATTCCGTCCCCTCGGTGACAATCACAAGGAATCGCTGATGGAATGCCTCTTCCTCTCGCCGTTCCAGGGCCAGCGTCCCGCACCGGCGCCGATGCAGACGCTCGATTTCGACGAGCCGTGGTCGAGCGCGGAAATCCTCGCCAGTCTCGGCAAGGTGTTCGACCAGGATGTGTACAACATGGAGCGCGTGCAGATCGGCTGCGAGACTTCGATGAAGCCGGGTGTGACGCTGGCCAACTACCAGGAGTCGAAGATCCGCTGGTTCCACATGCTCCTTGACCAGTGGCTGGGGGTCTGATCATGTGGGGAATCATTCACCCAATCGACCGCAAGCTCTACGAGCGCGACAGCAACGGCAACATCAAGGTCAGCAAAGACGGAATCTGGGGCATTTTCGCCGTCGACGGTCGCCACCTCGAGGGCGAGATGTACGAGTGCGATCCGCAGTTGTGCGGTTGGGTCGGTGGTCCGAAGTACACCAACGCGCGTCTCGACAAGTCAGCCGACCGCAGCGCCTGATTCAGAACGAGTCGATCAACGCGATCAGGTCGAGGTCGCGGATCGCGGCGCTTGATCGACTGACCATCGCGCTCATGAAGGCCTTTCCGCGTTCATTGGTCGGATCGAGCGTGCCGGCGATGACGGCGACGTACACCCAGAGGTACAGCACGGCTCGCTTGTAGTCGTCCCACGCCTGTTCGGAGGTGTAGCCCCTCACGCCGTTTGCTTCAAGGGTGCTGCGCCAAAGTTCGACGAGGCGCTGTTCGTTGGCACGGCATTCTTTCGCGTCCATGTTGTGGCTCAGCAGATAGGCGACGTCCTGGATGCCCTTGCAACGCAGCGCGCCTTGGAAGTCGATGGCGGCGAGAGCAGAGTGTGCGGGCTTGGTACCGAACATCAGGTTGTCCATGCGGAAGTCACCGTGGATGAGCGTGTAGGGGTGCTGAACCAGCCACTGCTGCATCCTTGGCACGGCGTCGAGCAGGCGATCCTTGCTCGACTTGATCTCGTCGCAGATGAGATCGCCGAAGATCGAAACCATGTTGTCCCAGCCGGCCTTGGCGCCGCCGAGCATCGCCTCGGCGTGGATGCCGGGGAAGTGGTAGGGAAGGAACTCGTACTCGGCAGTGTCGACTTTTTCCCAAAATGAGGCGTGCAGCATGCCGAGCTCGCGCATTGCAACTTCGGCGCGCGTGATACTGCAGCCGTCGACCTGGTCACCCATCGTGTATTCGGAGAGGTCTTCCATCACGATGATGAACGAGGTCTCGCCATTGAATGCCGAGAAAAAGACCTTCGGGACGCGCATGCCCGCCCTGGGCGCCACACGTTGGCAGAAAAGAACCTCGCGTTGGTACACGTTGAACGTCGTTGCAACGACGAGATTCGCCTCGACTTCCGTGGGGTATTTGACGACGACCGACTGTGGTGCATTGCCTGCGTTGCCGGAATAGGTCGGCGTGACGACTTCAATGAGGCCGAGCATGCCCACGCCCTCGCCAACGGGACGGCGTTGCATGGACATCACCGCCGCATCAGACGGTAGATGGCCGCCCCACTGCAGAGCGGCAGTCAGCCACTCGCTCGTGATGTCGTTCGGGCGGAGCGGATATTTGTTCGGGTCGACTGCCATCCACCCAAACTAACCCTTGTCGGACAGGTCGAAATTCAACGCAGCGGGATCGCTTGCGCAGCGTGATGTTGGCGCCCACGAGGCGGCCGGTCTCACACGTCGAGAACGGAACACCCGACCATGCCGGCGACGTATTTCATGAACCCGTTGCGAACCCCACCGACACCGTCAAGTGGCAGCACGAGCACAAAGTTCTTTTCAGGAACTCAGTGTTGCCTCCAGGCCTGTTGGGTGTTCCGCCGGAATACTGCTCTGACGGGCATTGGTGACTTGTGATGTTCCAATGCTGGTGGTGCGTGGTGACGTCCGACTGGCGCGGGCCCGCGTGGATGTTTCTCGTCACCGCGGCGCTCCGTTTGTCGACGACGAACGAAGCAGGCAGGGATGCCGCACCGGCGGGTGTTACGCGGGAACCAGCGACACCCTGGGGTACCTCGTTGGTTTGCTCTGTTCCGATGCATCCGAATGCATCGATCGTTCTTCCACCGTGTGGTGGAAGAAGTCGCTCACCGATAGGAATCGAAGAACTCGGCCACATCCTCGGCGACGAGGTCGGGCTGTTCGGCTGCGGCGAAGTGGCCACCCGCGGGCATGCGTGTCCAGCGTCGAATGTTCGCCACCTTCTCCGCGCCGCGCCGTGGGATGAAGATGAGATCGCCGGGGAAAACCGCCATGGCGGTCGGGGCTTCCATGATCGGCGTGCGGTCGTGTGCCGGCTTCCAAGGTTCGTTCGTGCGGCCGTAGTACATGCGGCACGAACTCCAGAAGGATCCCGAGAACCAGTAGATGCTGACGAGCGTGGCCAACTCTTCGAGGCTGTGTGTCCTCTCAACGTCACGGTGACCCGTTTCGGTAAGCGAGTCACTCCACAGGCGTCGACGTTCGATCAGCCATGCAGCCATGCCCGCCGGTGAATCGTGCATGGCGTATGACAGTGTCTCGGGTTCGATGCCCTGCACTGTGTAATGGCTCGTCGCCGTGGCCATGCGCTGCTTCATCAATTGTGGGTAGTGCTTTTCTTCCTCGTCGTAGTCTTCGGCGCGCAGTGAGCCACGGTCGAGGCCGGGGAATACGGGTAACGTCATGTGCGCGCCGTGGAGGTTCGTGGCGTGCGAGTGGGCGAGTTCACTGGTGACGATCGCACCCCAGTCGCCACCGTGCGCTGCGTACTTGGGATAACCCAATTCCTCGGTCATCAACTTGTTCCACAGGTTCGCCACGTCACGTGTGGTGAGGTGGCCCACCGCGAGAGGCGACGACCATCCGAAGCCGGGGAGCGCGGGTACAACGACGTCGAAGTTGGCAGCGGCGAGCCGACGAGCAACGGGAAGATAGTCCCAGTAGGTCCACGGCCAACCGTGCGTTGCGATGATCGGCATGGGCTTCGTGCCGTTACCGCGCAGATGAACGAAGTGAACGGGAATGCCGTCAACGACGACACGATGGTTCGGCACCGCGTTCATCTCGGCCACCTTCGCCTGCCAGTCGAAGCTGTATCGCCAGTAGTGCAGGAAGTTTTCGAGCCACCCGCGTTGCATGCCGTACTTCCAGTCGTCGTTTGCCACGCCGAGGGGAAAGCGCGTGTTGTCGAGACGATGGTGCAGATCAGAAACTGCGACCGGGTCGTAGGGGATTTCGAAATGGGCCATCACTCACCCGGTTGCTTTCTGCCTCCGTACTGGTAACTACGTTCGGTACGTCCGCCGGCAACGAGCAAGTTCTGGCCCGTGATCCATGACGCAGCCGGTGAGGCGAGGAACATGACGGCTGCACCGATGTCGTCGATCGAGCCCAGGCGCCCGAGGGGAATCGTTTGGCGGAGTTTCTCCAACTGGTCGCTGATGCCGAGCACGCCGAGGTACGCCTCGGTGACGACCGGGCCGGGTGACACGGTGTTCACCCGAATACCACGCTCGGCCAACTCGAGAGCAAGCGTCTGCGTGAGATTGATCATGCCCGCCTTGGCGGCCGCATACGCACCGGTCATCGGTGAGCCACGCATGCCCGCGCCCGAGGCGATGTTGATGATCACGCCGCCGTTGGGCATGTTGGCGGCTGCGGCGCGGGCGCCCTGAAACGCCGAGGTGAGATTGAGTTCCAGCATGCCGCGAAAAAATTCGTCACTCATCTTCGAAAGTTCGTATGTCGTCGATTCGACCGAGCCTCCGACGTTGTTCACCCAAACGTCGAGTCGTCCAAATTCGGCGATGGTGCGGCGGGCGATCTCGTCGGAAAAATCGCGGATGTCGCCTTCGACGATCAGTGCGCGGCGGCCGCGTTCGCGAATGCCCCGGGCCGTCTCTTCCAAGTCGGCAAGGCGACGCGCGTTGACCACGATGTCGCATCCGGTGTCGGCCAAAGCCCACGCAATGCCCCTCCCGATTCCCTGCCCGGAACCGGTGACCACCGCAACTTGGCCGTCCATGCGAACGGAGTCAAAGACGCTCATTCGCATACCATACGCTCCTGCGGGACGGGGGAAAGAGGGGACATGTCGGGAGTTCTCGGGGATCTGAAGGGCAAAACGGCAGTCATCACGGGCGGTGCATCGGGAATCGGTTTGGCCATGGCGGAACGATTCGGTGCCGCTGGCATGAACGTGGTGATCGCAGACATCGAGGACGCTGCGTTGTCCGCGGCGAATGACGCGCTCCTCGCCGGGGGAGTCGACAGTCGTGCAATGCGCTGCGACGTATCCGACCTCGGATCGGTCGCAGCGCTTGCCGACTTTGCCTACGAAGAGTTCGGCAACGTGCATGTTCTGTGCAACAACGCCGGCGTCGTGCATCGTGACCGCGTCTGGGAAGCGTCGATTGAAAGCTGGGAGTGGGTGATCGGTGTCGATCTGTGGGGTCCCATTTACGGTGTGAAGACCTTCGTACCGCGCATGATCGCATCCGGCGAGCCGGGACATGTCATCAATACGGCATCTACGGCGGGGATCCTCACGTTCCCGGGTATCTGTTCCTACAACGTCGCCAAGCAGGGTGTGGTCGCTTTGTCAGAGGTGCTGCTCGCCGATGCACGCGACGCGGGCGTGCCGATTCTGGCGTCGGTGCTGTGCCCCGGAGTCGTGCGCACCAAGATCGGAACGAGCGAGCGCAACCGACCGAGCAACGTGCAGGGTGCCGCGTTCGGGACACAGGGCCTGACGACGGCCACAGAAGCCATCGATCCCGAGGAGGTGGCCGACCAGGTACTGGCGGCCGTGCACGAGGGTCGGTTCTGGATCATGACCCATCCGCGGTACGTGGGCCTCGTCCGAGAGCGGGCCACGACGATGGAAACCGGCGCGGCACCGCCCGTCCCGTCGCCGATCTGATCCCCTTGTTTTGATTGTCGTACGCAAGCGCTACCAACTCCGCGTGTATTTTTGTCGGTGGTCTCACGGGGCTACATTGACTGACTGAACTCGGCAAACAAACGCCGGACAAGGGTCGGAAAACCGAGGGGGAAACATGTTGGGTGAGAAGTGGATAATCGACCGGACACCGTCGAAGAAGTTCCCCAACTACACGCGTGGTAACGCGGCCGACGTGTTGGCCGACCCGGTTAGCCCGCTCGGCTGGTCGTTGTGCTGGGAAAAAGGCGTCGTGCTTGGTTGTCGCGACGGCTTCGTGTCATTCGGGGTGTTCGATGCCGACGAGTACGGCACACCACCGGAGACCTTCGGCCTCTTCGGTGGCTACTTCTACAACTCGCTGATGCAGGCCCGCCTGATGGGCGTTCGCATGCCGGGGGCCACTCCCGAGGCCATTGACGCTGCGTACTTCGACAACACACCCGACGTGCCACCGTACGTCCACGAGCCGTGGCACGACAGCCCGAGGCACGAGGCGAAGCTCGGCGAAACCATGGGATATGTCATGAGTGGCGTCACCCACACACCCGTCGAGGAGCAAAAAAAGATTGCCAAGAAAATTCGTGCCGAGCGCCCCGAACTGTCGAAGCTTACCGACGCTCAACTGGTCGCCCGTGCACGTGAGATCGGTGCGCTGCTTGTTCCTTTTTTCGAGCAGCATGTCTGGGTGTCGCTTGGTGCATCGCTCGGGCCCGGCGCCGTCGGTGCGATCACTGCTGCCATCGGACGCGCCGAGGATGGTGTCAAGTTGATCGGTTCGGTGGGCGACATCGACTCGGCACTCATAGCCATCGACTTGTGGGACCTTTCGCGCCTCATCCGTGCCTCGGCAGACATCACTGCAGCATTCGAAGCCGGCGCCGACGCCTGGGAATCCAGGATCAAGGGGACCGACTTCGAAGCAGCCCTCGACGCATTCAAGTTGAAGCATGGCTCGCGTGGCCCGAACGAATGGGACCCCGCAGCGCCCTCGTACGAGACGAGCCCGCGGCTCATCTACGCCCAACTCGACCGTCTGCGTCGTCAGTCCGACTCGGCCGACCCGCGAGCGGCAGCAAAGCGCAACTCGGCCGAACGTGAGCGCATCTTCGCCGAGATCGCCGAAATGATCGCCGGTGACGCCGAAACTGCCGGCACGTTCGCCGCGGGATACCGGTCGGCCGCAATCTGGCAGCAGGGTCGTGAGCGATGCAAGACAAACAACATTGTCCTCATCCACGAGGTGCGGATGGTGATGCACGAACTCGGCCGTCGTTGCGTTGCCGGCGGACACCTCGGCAATGTCGACCAGATCTTCATGTTGATGGAGAGTGAACTCGACGACTTTGTCGCCGATCCGGCGCAATTCACCGTCAAACTGGCCGAACGCGAAGCCGACCACAAGGAGCTTGCGACGCTGATCCCGCCGTTCATCGTGAACGGTTCCGTGCCGCCATTGAAGGACTGGAAGAAGCGTGGTCAGACCACGGTCGCACCGGTGAAGGCTGGCGACGTATTGACGGGAACCGCGTGTTCCGCGGGCACCTACACGGGCAAGGCGCGCATCGTGCTCGATCCGTTCGACCCGTCGGGCCTCGATGCGGGCGACATTCTCGTCACGCTGAACACCGACCCGTCGTGGACGCCGTTGTTCCTGGCTGCCGGTGCGGTTGTGGTGAACCTCGGTGCCATCGGTTCGCATGCCAGTATCGTGAGCCGCGAGTTGGGCATTCCGTGCGTTTCGTCGGTCACCGACGCGACCCTGCGCATCCCCGATGGTTCGACCATCACCGTCGACGGTGCGGCCGGCACCATCACCGTGGTGTCTTTGCCCTAGATCAGTCGCGTTTGCGCACGTTGGCGAGGAAACGCTTCGTACGTTCCTCGCGCGGGTTCCCTATCACCTGGTCGGGGTGACCCTCCTCGACGACGGCGCCGCTGTCCATGAAAACCACACGGTCGGCAACACCACGGGCGAAGTCCATTTCGTGGGTGACGACGAGCATCGTCATGCCCTCTTCGGCCAGTTCACGCATCACGCGCAACACGTCGCCGACAAGTTCGGGGTCGAGGGCGCTCGTGGCTTCATCGAACAGCATGACCTTGGGTTCCATGGCGAGTGCACGTGCGATCGCAACACGTTGCTGCTGGCCGCCCGAGAGTTGAGCGGGGTATGCCGTCGCCTTCTCGGCGAGACCGACGCGCGTCAGGAGTTTCTGGGCCTTCGCCTCGGCGGCCGAACGATCCTGTCTGAGTACTTTGCGCAGCGCGATCGTGATGTTGTCGAGAACCGACATGTGGGCGAACAAGTTGAATGACTGGAAGACCATGCCCGTCGAGGTGCGCGCACGGTCGAGGTCACAATCGGGGTCGGTGAGTTCGATACCGTCGACGAACACCCTGCCGTCGGACGGTGTCTCGAGCATGTTGACACAACGCAGAAGCGTGCTCTTGCCCGATCCCGACGGACCGATGATGCACACGACCTCGCCCCTGGTGACGTAGAGGTCGATGCCGCACAGAACGTGGTTCGACCCGAATCGTTTGTGCAACGCCTCGATGCGCACCAACGGTTCGCTCAACGCCGGCCTGCCTTCGAACGCCGTTCCATCCACGCAGCCAGTTGCGTGAGCGGAACCGTGAGCGCGAGATACACCAGACCCGCGACGACGAGGGGGGTGGCGTTGGCCGTGTCGTTCACACCGTTGCGGCCAAAGCGAGCGAGATCGAGTGTGCTCGCCGTGACTCCGAGGACGGAGATGAGAGATGTGTCCTTGATGAGCAGCACGAACTCGTTGGTGAGCGGCGGAACGATGATGCGAAAAGCCTGGGGAATGATGATGGTGGCCATTGCGCGGCTGTACGACATGCCGAGCGAGCGGGCGGCCTCCATCTGGCCACGTGGCACGGCTTCGATGCCGGCACGCACCGTCTCGGCGATGTACGCCCCGGCAACCAGAGCAAGAGGAACCGAGCCCTGAATGTAGGGGTTCGGCCACTTCCAACCCGTGGCGATGGGGATACCGAAGCCGAGAATCAAGAGTGTGACGAGTAGCGGAATGCCGCGGAGCACCTCGATGTAGGTGGCGGCGAACCAGCGGTACGGCCGTACGCCCGACAGCCGCATGATCGCAAGCAACAGACCAAGTGAGAGTCCTCCGGCAAAACCGAAGATGGTGAAGATCACCGTGTTGCGAAGTGCAGTCGTGAGGATGTCGGGGAACTGGTCCTTCACGATTCCCCACTTGAAAAGGGCGCCCCCGAGGGCGCCCCAGTCGACTACGAGCAGAATCAACACCAACGCCGTGATGGTCGCGGCATACACGCCGCCACGAACCAGTCGCAGGCGTTGGCGTCGACTCCAACTCATGTATTCGTCGCGACGTTTACTTTGCGAAGTACTTCGCGTAGATCTCGTCGTAGGTGCCGTTCGCCTTGATTTCGGCAATGCCTGCGTTCAGGGCGTCGGCGAGGGCCGTGTTGTCCTGCGAGACGGCGAAGCCGTACTGCTCACCGGTCGGGAATGACGCAGTCAGGGCCGTCTTGTCGTCCATCAAGGCACGCTCGGCGTTGACCGGCAGGTCCTGGAGGATGGCGTCGACGTCGCCACTCTCGAGAGCAAGGAACATGGCCGCCGCTTCGTCGAACGACTTCAGCGTCGAATCCTTGGCGTTCTCCTGTGCGTAGGTCTCACCGGTGGTGCCGGTCTGCACGGCGATCGTCTTGCCGGCGAGTGCCTCGAGTGAGGTGAGAGCATCCTTGTCTTGGGTGCGAACCAGCAGCGACTGGTCGGCATCGAAGTAGCCATCGGTGAACAGTGCGTTCGCCTTGCGCTCGTCGGTGATCGTCATTGCCGATGCAACCATGTCGCAGGTGCCGGCCTTCGGAGCCAGCCAGATGCCGTCGAAAGGCTGGACGGTGACGGCGAGTTCGAGACCCGAGCCGATGCCACCGGCGATTTCACGCACGACGTCCATGTCGAAGCCGGTCCATTCCTTCGTGGTCTCGTCCTGGAATTCGAAGGGCGGGTACGGCGCATCGGTGCAGACGGTCAGTTTCCCGTCTTCGATAAGGCCGAGGCTGGCGACATCGAGGGTCTCTTCTTGTGCTGTGGCAGTGGTGTCGGCGGTGGCGGCTTCTTCCGCTGCGGTGGTGTCTTGGGTGGATGAACTGCTGTCGTCTCCGCAGGCCGCAAGGATGAGTCCGAGGGCCAGAACGGGGGCGGCAATGCGCGAGATTCGACGCATTATTGCTCCTTTATGGGTGGTTGATGTGGGGTGGTTACCCATCTCGACGCTAGTCCACGGTGACTTGTGCGCCGGCGGTACCGTTCAATTCGTGTCGGGGACGGGAAACTGGGACCAGTTGGCAAGGGGTGTACGGCTACCGATCCCGTCATATGTCGTCGTTCCCAAATTGCACGAGGTCACATTGCCCGTGCCGCGACCAACCGCCGTGGGTGATCTCGAGGCCGAGGTGCGGAGTGTCACCACGGCGGCTTTTGTGCGGCGCGACCTCGCCGGCCGAGCCGTCGCCGTGGGTGCCGGCAGTCGGGGTCTGACCGGTCGGGTCGAGACTTTGCGCGGAGTCGTCGCGGGGCTGCGCGAATGCGGTGCCGAGCCCTTTGTCGTTCCTGCGATGGGTAGCCACGCGGGTGGAAGCGCCCAGGGTCAACGCGAACTACTCGCAGCACTCGGCATCGACGAGGAATCGCTCGACTGCGAGATCCGCTCGTCGATGACGACTGTCGAGATCGCGCGCACGGCCGGGGGAATGCCCCTTTACCTCGACGAACACGCGGCGGCCGCCGATTTCGTGCTGCCCGTCAACAGGGTCAAACCGCACACCTGTTTCAAGGGCCCGATCGAAAGTGGTTGCACGAAGATGACCGTCGTTGGATTCGGAAAACAACCGGGTGCGGCACAGATCCACGCATGCGGCCCCGAACGCATGGCGCAGCGGTTGCTCGATGGAGTAGCGGCCGTGCGCTCGACCGGGAGGTTGCTCGGCGGTGTGGCGACCGTCGAGTCGTGTGCGGGGGATGTCGTCAGGGTCGCGGCGTTCGGTCCCGATGACGTCGGTGGTGCAGCCGAATACGAGCTCACCGACTACGCACGTAGCCTCGTGCCGCGGTTGCCGTTCCCTGACATTGACGTGCTCGTGATCGAGCGCGGGGGCAAGGACATCAGTGGCACGATGATCGACCCGAACGTGACGGGACGCTTTTGGGTACACGGCCTGGCTGACTTCGATGCACCACCCGCAACGATCGTTCTTCTCGGCATCACTGAAGCATCGGGTGGCAACGTTCTCGGTGTCGGCCTCGCCGACTTCATCCCCGTGTCGGTCGCAAACGTCATCGACTGGGAGAAGACCTATCTCAACTGTCTCACGGCCGGCCCCTCGGGGGTACGCCGGTCGCGCATGCCGATGGTGCTGGCAGATGAAGATGAATGCATCCGGGCGGCAATGATGATGTGTGGCAAGGCGGCCGACGAGCCCAAGCGCATCGTTCGCATTCGCTCCACCTTGCACCTCGAGCGTGCGTGGGTCAGCGAGGGACTCGTCGGCGAATTGCCCTGAAGCTCGGCCTCACCGACGGTCGCCGGCGGGCATTTCGAGTTCGTACATCGGCACGGTACTGTCGCGCGACAACCACAGGCCACCACCCACCTGACGAAAGTGCCGGCCGAGTTCGCGGCGATACCACGTGCCGCTGCGCCGTTGCACCGACATGTCGGTGGCCATGGGGTCGACGACGTCGTCGAAGTCGTGGGCCGTGGGAACCTCCAGATAGAGAAAGTGCCGGCATGCTGCTGCAAGGTTTTCGATTGCGGTGTGCACGGCTGCGTTGTCGGGATACTGGAGAACGCTGTGGCAAACAACGAGGTCGGACCGCCACGCCGGACGCCACGCCGCGATGTCAGCCTTCTTGTGGCCGTAGGTCGCGCATGCGTAGTCACTGACATCGGTCGACACGACCCTCACTTTTGGATGGTTCGCGCGGTACCAATCGCGCCAAAAGCCAGGGCCTGCTCCGACATCGAGGAAGGATCGAACCTCGAGGCCCCACCACGCAAGCAGCGAGTGAACGCCCGTTGCAAGGTGTTCGATCTGCGCGCTGGTGTGCACGGAACCACGGCCGTAGAACTTGTCGTAGTAGGCGGCATCGAATCCACGCTGTGGCACGACACGTGTGTAGCAGATGTGGGGAGCTGTCCCCGTGCCGACGACCAAATGACGACGCCCTAGTGTGAGCCCATGCGTTACGGAGCGGTGTTCCCGACGGTCGAAATCGGGAAGGACCCGGGCGCGATCCGTGCATGGACGCAGGCCGTGGTTGACATGGGTTTTGGGCGGATAGTCACCTACGACCACGTCGTCGGCGCGGTGCATGCGAACCGTGAACCCAAACTGTGGGGTCCTTACACCGAACAGGACGAGTTCCACGAGCCGATCGTTTTGTTCAGTTATCTCGCCGCACTGACAACCGACGTCGAGTTGGTGACCGGTGTCGTCATTCTCCCGCAGCGGCAGGCAGTGCTGTTGGCCAAGCAAGCCGCCGACCTCGACCTCTTGTGCGGTGGGCGGCTGATTCTCGGCGTGGGGACGGGCTGGAACTACGTCGAGTACGAGTCGCTCGGCATGGAATACCGCAATCGTGCACGCCGCATGGAGGAGCAGGTGGCGGTGATGCGCGAACTGTGGACCAACCAGGTCGTCGACTTCGACGGCAAGTACCACCGTGTCGACCGCGCAGGTGTTGCACCGCTGCCGGGGCGCAGCATTCCCGTGTGGTTCGGCGGCTCCGCCGAGGCCTCGGTGCGCCGTGCCGCGCGCATGGGCGACGGGTACATCTTTGGTAACACGGGTTCACGTGTCGATGCGGCCAACGACATCCTGCGGGAGGAACTCACCGCGCAGGGGCGTTCGTGGGATGACTTCCCGCGTGATGCCGTGGTTCACCTGCAGCGCGGCGAGGCCGAACTCGGCCCCGAACTCGCCGCATGGAAGACAACGAAACCGCAGTGGGCCTCGTTGTCGACGATGGCAAACCGCATGTTCCAGGGAATGAATCCTGTGAACCGCGTCGACGACCAAATTTCGATGCTCGAGCGGTCGCTCGCATTCGTGAAGTCGATCTGACTTCACCATCAGACGGGCGCGTCGCAGGCGCGTCGCGGCGCCGCTGCGTGGGGAAGAGTGCGCCACATGTCCTCGAGGAGGTCGTCACGCATCGCACGGTGGGACGCGTCATGCCACAGATTGACGTGCTGCAGCGGGTCGTTGCTGAGGTCGTAGAGCTCGCCGTCGGTGCCGTCGTGAACGCTTCCCGGAAGAGTCGCCGTGCACACCCACGAGCCCCGGGTGATCGTGCGTAGCGAGACGATTTTGCCGAAGAGAACGCTGTCCCATTCCGTGAGAACACGCTCGTGTCCAAGGCCGGCTGCTTCGCCGTCGTCGAGCGGCAGTCGCGCAGACTCGGTGTAGTCGGGTCGTGGCAGGCCGGCAATGTCGGCGAACGTTGCAGCAAGTGACACGAGCCCGACGGGCGTGTCGACCGTTGCGGGCGTGACCGCGGCGCGCGACGGTGCGGGTCGCCAAACAAGCGGCAGGCGCATCAACGAATCGACGTGGTACGGACCCTTGAAGAGGAGGCCGAAGTCGCCCTGAAATTCGCCGTGGTCGGTGGTGAACACGACGTCGACATCGTCGTACCAACCCTTCCGGCGCAACAGCCCGATGATGCGACCCAACGCCTCGTCGACGAGTTCGTTCTGGATGTGGACCATCGCATTGACCTCGCGCACCTGGTCCGCGGTGAGAGTCGACGGTACCCACCTTGCGGGCGCCTCGTAGTTCGACACGAACGTGCCGTGGTACCAACCCAGCCAGTGCGCGGGCTTGGTGGCAAGAATGCGTTCACGTTCGACGGGGTCGTCGACCCAACCCGCGGGCATGTCGAGCTGTCGCCAATCGACGCGATGCAGTTCAGACATCGGTGGGTCCCAGGCGTGGTGTGGGTCGGGAAAACTGACCCAGCAGAACCAGTCGTCGGAGTCGTTCTGCGTGTCCAGCCACGACACGGCGCGATCGGCAACCCAGTCGGTGTGGTACCACTCGCGTGGTATCGGATTGTGCTTCACCTGGGGTGCCCCGGTGTCGCCTCCACCCGCTTCGTTGACCTGCAGTTGGGCGTTGAGGATCGGATAGAGCATCCCCACCGCTTCGGGGTGATTTTCCCGCAGCCACTTCGCGTAGTGCAACGGACCCATTCCATTGTGGGTGGCAAGTTCCATGTGTTCGAACCCGCGGTGCGGTTCACGACGACCGTTGGCAGACTCGCGGTACACCGATTCCTCTCCGAGGCTTGCGAGGGTATTTTCTGTGAAGAGTGCAAACGGGTCGAGAAACGGCTCGAAGTGCGCCTTGCCGATGAGTGCGGTGCGCCAGCCGTTGCGCCACAGGTCCATTGCAATGCTCGGTGCGTCGACGGGTAGCGCCACGCCGTTCATCCACACGCCGTGGGTTGCCACGTGTTGGCCGGTCAGCATCGTCGACCGCGACGGCATGCAGACGACGTTCGACGGAATGGCGCGCGTGTAGCGGATTCCTTCGCCGGCAATCGAGTCGATAACGGGCGTGCGTGCGATGGTGCCGCCGTTGCAACCGAGTCCGTCGTAGCGCTGCTGATCGGTGGTGACGAAGAGAATCCTGCGCGGCATGGTCAACCTTCCCCGAATCGTTCCCGCAGTGTGCGCAGTCCGTCGCCGGCTGCTGCCCCTATGGCGAGGCCGAGCACTTCGGGTTCGATGTCGGTGCCGTAGACGACGATGCAGCGGTCGGCGGCGAGTGCGATCACGTCAACCGTTCCCACGTGGCGGGTGATCAGCGGGTTGTTGATGATCGAGTACTGGAACCTGCGCAGGTCGTTGTCGACGAGCAGAATCTGTTCCTCAAAGGTGATCCCCGACGGCAGGGTGATCCAACGCTTGTCGCCTTCGACCCGGGTCGATGATATGGGGAACCACTCGTGCAACAGTTCGGGCCGACCGACGAAACCCCACACGGCTTCAGCGGACGATGCCAAGACCGCATGGCGTCTCACGGAACCCACGCATGACAACCTACCGAACCTGTTCAGCCGACATGGTCGTCGGCAGGTAACGCCCAATCGATCGGTGCTTGAGCGTGTTCGACGAGGGCGTTGTTTGTCCGCGAAAACGGTTTGCTACCGAAGAAGCCGTTGTTGGCCGACAACGGTGAGGGATGTGCCGATTCGATGATGGTGTGGCGTGCATCGCCTGCAACGTCGAGTATCAGTGCCTTCTTCTTGCGTGCGTAGGAACCCCAGAGAATGAAGACGACATGTTGATCCTTTGCGGCCACCGCACCGATGACCCGGTCGGTGAAGGTTTCCCAGCCCTTTCCTTGGTGTGAGGCAGCGGCGTTCGCGCGCACGGTCAGGGTCGCGTTGAGCATCAGCACACCCTGGCGTGCCCACGGTTCGAGGAAGCCGTGTGCGGGTGGTGTGACCCCGAGGTCGGAGCGCAGTTCCTTGAAGATGTTGACGAGACTCGGTGGAATCACCACGCCGGGATTGACAGAGAAACACAGACCGTGCGCCTGGCCCGCGCCGTGGTAGGGGTCTTGGCCGAGGATCACCACCCGTGTGTCGGCGAATGTCGTGACATGCAGGGCCCGGAAAACTTCGTCCGGTGGGGGATACACGGTCGTCCTGCGGCGTTCGTTGGCAACGAAACTCAAGAGATCCTTCCAGTAGGGCTCTTCGAACTCACCACGGAGTATCGGATTCCAATCGGTGGTCACGGTGCTAGAAAATAACTCCACATGGACGTCATTGTTGCAATCGATATCGGTGGCACGAAGTTCGCCGTGGGGCTTGTCACCACGGATGGAACGATCATCGATCGCACGCGGTGCCGTGTCAACTCCGCACAAAGCGACGAGGCGCTCTTTGAAGATCTCAACGGCCTGGTATCGGAGATGTTGGTACGTGCGCGTGGCCAGCACGGTGCGCATCCGATAGCAGTCGGTGTGGGGGCGGCCGGTCCGAACACCCCGAACGTCGAGCGCATATCGCCGCTCAACATCGCCTGTTGGCGCGACTTTCCTCTGGCCCCGCGCCTGCGGGAATGCACCGGACTTCCGGTGTTCGGCGACGGCGATGCAAAGGCCCTTGCACTGGGTGAGGGGTGGAAGGGTGCGGCGCGTGGCCACGACAACTTCCTTGCGATGGTGGTGTCGACGGGCGTGGGTGGTGGCATTGTCCTGAACGGCAAACTGCTGGATGGTGAGGGAGGAAATGCGGGCCATATCGGTCACGTGATCGTCGAGCCCGGGGGTCGACGCTGTGCGTGTGGTGCCCGCGGGTGTCTCGAAGCCGAGGCGTCGGGTCCATCGATCGAGGCGATCACCGGCAGGCCCCCCACACAGCCCACCTACGAAACGATCCAACGCACGGGGCGGTTGGTGGGTCGCGGTATCGCATCTGTGTGCAACCTTCTCGACTTGAAGCTCGCCGTCGTCGGCGGAAGCGTGGCGTTGGGTTTCGGTGCCCCGTTCTTCCAGGCCGCGCAGGCGACGCTCGATGACCTGTGTTGTCTCGACCACTCAAAGGGCACGCGTATCGTGCCGGCACGCCTCGGCGACGATGGTTCGTTGATCGGTGCGGCGGCAGTTGGCCTGCGAGGCCTCAACCGCCGAAACCGCGGACAAGCCGCTCGAGTGGACCGCGACCGATGACCCGGTCCCACCAGGCGCCGGCCGAGACGAGCAACACCCACATCAGCACCGACAATCCGAGCGCCGTGTCGAGCCCGGTCGGGCGGACCCAGCCGAGTCGGTTGACGACGAGGTTGTAGGCAAGCCCGTGCAGCACGTACAACGTGAGGGAGATCCGCCCCGCGCGAACGAACAGATCGGTGATCGGTGAGGAGGGAAACGCCTCGACGATCCACGACACCGAGATGACGACGAGCAGCGCCGAGAGGGTGACGCCGAGGGTTGCCAGGACGCCACGCTCGAACGGGTCGGTACTTGTGAAGCGTTGCCACGCACCGCCTGTGCGGCGGCGGATGAGCGTGCTCAGGGTGTAGATGACGGTGACCGCCACAACGAGGGGTACGAAGAGCCGACGACGGTTGTTGAAAAACCACGGAAGTGAGCGCCCGACGAGGAGACCAACGCAGAAAAAGGTGAACCAGGGCAGTATCGGGTGCGTGTAGTCGATGAAATAACGAAAGACGAAGTTGCGCGGCGAGTCGGGATTCGAAGGACTCAACCATGCAGTCGAGTGATAATCGTTCTCGCGGAAGAACCGCCACATCGACAGTGCTGCGGCGGAGGCGGTGCACACGACGGTGACCGCGGCGATGCTGCGACGCGACCACGTAACAACCCCCGCCGCGAGGATGAAGTACAGACCGAAGTACGGGAGGATCGTCCCTCTCCAGACCCACTCGAACATCGACCCGAGTGCGAAGAGAAGGACTCCGCGCCGTACGAGTGTCCAGCGGTCGAAATTCGCCGAGGCAAACAGCGAACAACCGATGCCCGACACGACAACGAAGATGACCGGGCTCGGCGCGAGAACGCCGTTCCAAGCATCCATGAGGCGGACGAAAAGGTTTTCCTCGTCGGCACCGATGGCGGTGTAGCCGTTCAGATAGCCGTGGTAGTTGAGGATGATGATGCCGAGCAGCGCGACGGTTCGCGTGGCATCGAGGGACGGGTTCCGGTCAAGGCCGCTGCGCGTCGGCATCGCCCTCGGTGTCGGCACGCTCAGACCCACTCGGTGACGTCGGGCTGCACCATGGTCAACGGGCGTTGTACGTCGACGAAGTTGCCGTCGGTCGGGCACGGTTCACCGGTTGCAACGAACGCAAGGGAGGAATGCATGTAGGGCGACTCGACCAGCACCAAACGTTGCCGTGAAAAGTGGAACGGACTGTCACCATTCGGGAGCGGCATCACGCCGTGCGCCGAACCTGCACCGACGACGACGAGTGTGCCGTCGCCGGGCACCGTTGTCGTGTGGTAGCCGGCAGTTTCGCCCGCGCGACAACGTTCGGTGCGGATGACATCGGCGCGCAGGGCGAAGTGATCCTTCGTCCCGTGCCACAGTGCGGTGCCGAGACGTGCCTCGATTGTGCGGTGTTCGTTGTCGTTGCGCAATTGGGCGAGCGCCCCCGGCGAGAGGTGACTGACACTCAATGTCACGCGCTCGGGAAGAAGGGGAAGCCACGCCCGAATCTCGGCAAGACGCGATGCATCGTCGCCGGCGGTTGGCGGATGGATGCTGCAGGCGTGAACGGTTCCACCGATGCGACCGACGTCGTCCACCAGTGCGCCGAACCCGTCGCGGTCGACACCGAAGCGGCGCATCGACGAGGCGAGCTTCACCACGACGCGGCCCTTCCAGCCCCGTCGGGTGAGAATCTCGATGTCACGGTGCGAGCCGACGGTGAGGATCGCGTTCTCGGGAACGGCTGCGAGCGAGGCAAAGTCAGCGTCGGTGACGGGGTTCATCACATGTGCCGCAAAACGGCCGGGCACGTCGGTGGTTTCATGGATGGTGCCTACTGCGATCGTGACGACATCCGGGAGCAGTTCCCCGATCAACTCCACCAGCCGGCCCCGTCCCAGTCCGTAACCATTTCCCTTCACGACGGGAACGAGGTGTGGAACATCACGCGCGATGCTGCGCAGGTGGCCGAAGAAGGCGTCGCGCCGGACCGTGAGCCGCAGTGCCATCGACAACACGGTACCGCCCGTGGGCGGTTTCAGTCGGCTGCGGACGCAGGGCGTGTGGTGGCAGGCAGCAACGCGCCGGTGTCTCGTTCACGAATTACCGTCTTCCACACGCCGGTTCCGTAAGTGGCGTCGTCGATGATTCGCAGAATGGTGAATCTCACGGGGTCCAGACGTGGCCGCTTCTCCCACCATTCAGCCAGTGCCGGAACGAGGGCTGCGGAGCACAGGACGACACGTGCACGACGTGAGAAGATCGCTGCTACTACGGCAATCGGCCACCAGGCACGCGTGATCGCCGACGCGAAGTTGCGGCCGACGTGCAGGTGGGTCATCCCTGCGAGGCGCGCGGACTCGGCAGCATTGTTGGGTACGAAGTGGAGTTTGCGTGACAGCATCACGGCGGTTGTGACGGCGGCACATCCCGCGATGAAAGGTGCCCCGAGTGCGAGGGCGACCCAGGACGATACCGACGTCAATGATCCACGTGCGGGCGCCACCTTGTCTCCGTGACTGCGGCGGAGTGCGGTGGTGGACTCGCCGTAGCCCATGCGCTGGAGCGCGAAGGCGGCGAGTGTAGACCGGCGTTGGTGGAGTACTTCGATGGACGGTTCGTACCGGCAACGGAATCCCGATGCGTCGAGACGCCAAACAAGATCGACGTCTTCGCCCGTACGCATCGCTTCGTTGAAACCTGCGACCGAGCGAATCGCCGCGACCTCACAGAGCATCACCGCAGCGGGTAACCAGCCGACGCGGGTGGCGGCGCGCACGCGGGCAGGACGATCGCCCATGTCGAGCGGCGAGCGTGCTGCTTCATAGGCACCGAGAACCGAACCGTCGTCTTTGGTGCGGACTCGCGGGCCGATGACCACCGCGTCCGAGGCGACCAACCATGCAGCAAGTGCCACGACGTCGTCGACGCAACAGTCGACGTCGGCATCGATGAAAACGACATGGCTTGTTTCGACCCGTGCCAGGCCGGTGTTGCGCGCCGCTGCCGGCCCACCGTTGGATTCGCGGCGGATCGTCGTGACAGGTGTGGCCCCCGCCGAGAACGCGGGCAGGGGCCGGGGTGAGGCGTCGTCGACGATGATTACGCCTGCGAGACCGTCGAGTTTGCCGACGAGTGTCGCCAACGAGGTTCCGTTGGATGTGTCGGTGAGATGCACCGGGATGACGGCCGTGATGTGTGCCGCGTCGGCGGTGTGCTCAGGCGAATCGGCCAGCGGGTGGATGGCACCCGCATCGATGAGTCGGTCGACGAGCGCGCGGGCCGATGGGGGAATTTCTCCTCCGCGCTCGATCATTTCTGCGATGCGTCGTCCGCCTTCGGTGAGGCGGAACGCACGCGTGGGCGAACCGCCGATGACCACCGCGCCCTCGTGGGGCCGCCGCCAGGTTCGGTCAACGCTGAAGCGCATGGCACATTCTGTCGCGGATGACGATGTTTCAGGCGCGCCGTTTGCGGAGGTGCCGCACGACCTCGATGAGAACCGTGATCGAGATCGCGGTGGTGAAGGCGACGACGAATGCGAGGGTGTGGTTGTCCTCGAAGGTCTTGCCACCGATGTAACCCAGGAGTGCCGCATAGGAGGCCCAGATGACGGCCGCGGCACCGACCCATTTTGTGAACCATCGATGGGGCTGACCGGTGATGCCGCACGACAGTGTCAGGAGCGTGCGTCCGCCGGGAATGAATCGTGCCGTGATGAGGAGCAGCCCTCCCCGCTCTTCGATTTGTTCGTCGGCCCACGCGAGTCGTCTGGCGCGTTTTTCGCTGCGTGAGTACCAACGCGTCACGGATTCCTTCGCCCGCAGGCCGATCTCGAAGGACATGTTGTCGCCGATGAACGCGCCGGCGGCACCGACTGCGATGACGCCAGCGATGTTGAGATCGCCCAGCCCGGCTGTCACACCTCCGATGATCACCATGGTTTCACTGGGCACGATGGGGACCACCGAGTCGAGTACCGCGATGATGAAAATCACGAAATAAAAGAGGGGTGAATCGGAGAGATCGCGCAGACCGTCGAAAACACCCGCCAGCGCCGCCGCCACGTCAGGCCGTTTTTCCCTTGAGGGAGTTTTCGGTGCCTGAGCGCAGTCGGCGCAAGTTCGGCAGATGCCGCGCGACGACGAGCATGGCGAGTCCGACCATGGCCAGGATTTCCCACAGGGGGGCGCCGAGGATTGCCGTGCCGACAGGAACACCGATCGTCACCACGATGGACGCAATCGAGGCTTTTTTCGTTGTTTTGCTGACGACCATCCAGAGCGCGAAAAGAACGGTGCTGAGCACGGGTTGGAGAACCACGATCGCACCGCTGCCGGTGGCGACACCTTTGCCGCCGTGAAAACCCCTCGTGAGCGGAAAGACATGACCGACGATCACGGCGGCCGCGCACCAGTAACCACCGGCGTCACCGGCGACGAGACGACCAACGATGACGGCCGCGACTCCTTTGACGGCGTCCAGGACGTAGACAACGAGACCCTTCTTCCACCCGAGTGTTCGCGCGACATTCGAGGCTCCGGGGTTGCCCGAACCCTGTGTCGTGATGTCGATGCCGTTGGCCCTGGCGATGATGATCGCGCTGGGAAACGTGCCCATCAGATAGCCCAAGAGAGCGACGGCGACGACGATCACGTAGTGCACCGACTCATCCTAGAAGCGAGCCCGTTCAGGCCGTGATCATCGGCTGATCAGACACGGATCGGTTTGCGCGTGAGGCTCACCGGTCGCGAGTGGTTGCTCGTTGTTCGCGGTGTGTTTGGTGTGTTTGCCATCAGCAATTCTCCGCCGTGTCCCCTGACGCACTCGGGGTCGGGGCCATCGAGGGGCAGTCCCGTGAAGAACTTCGCGGCCATGCAGCCGCCTTGGCAGGCGTCGTAACTGCCGCACGATGCGCATGCACCAACAGATTCGGGTTCGCGCAACGAGGTGAAGAGCGCACTTTCGCGCCACACCTTCGTGAAACCACCCCGGTCGAGAATGCTGCCTGCACGGAATTCGTCGTGCAGGACGAACGGACACGCATAGACGTCACCGAGCGGATCGATCAGGCACACGACCCGTCCTGCACCGCACAGGTTGAGGCCGGGCAGCGGCGGGCCGAGAGCATTCAAGTGAAAGAAGGAGTCTCCGGTGAGAACGTTTTCGCCGTGTGCCGTGAGCCAGCGATAGATGTCGACTTGTTGTTCGGCAGTGGGGTGGAGCTCGTGCCACGTGTCGGCCCCGCGCCCGGCCGGACGCAGGCGCGTGATCCGCAGTTGTGCGCCGTAGGAGTCGGCAAGGGTCTTGAAGTCGTCGAGTTGTGCGACGTTGTGGCGGGTGACGACGACCGAGATCTTGAACGGACCGAACTTTGTACGCGCCAGGTTGTCCATGGCGGCGATCGCGGTGTCGAAGGATCCGGTGCCACGAACGGCATCGTTGGTGGCCCTGTCAGTGCCGTCGAGACTGATCTGAATGTCGAGATAGTCCATCGCCGCGAGTCGCTTCGCGTTTTCGGCGTCGATGTATGCACCATTCGTCGAGAACTTCACACCGATCGAGTTGTCGACGGCATGGGTGATGATGTCGAAGAAGTCGCGACGGATCATCGGCTCGCCGCCGCCGATGTTGATGTAGAAGACCTGCAGGTCGTGGAGTTCGTCGATGACGTCCTTGGCCTGTGCGGTTGTCAGCTCCCTCGGGTCGCGCTGGCCACTGCTCGACAGGCAGTGGATGCACTGCAGATTGCAGGCATAGGTCAGCTCCCACGTCAGACAGATTGGTGCGTCGAGTCCGCGCTTCATTTGCGAGACGAGAGAGTCAGTCGACACGAATGATCTCTGATTTCGTGAGGCTGTCGAGAGCGAGAAGAAACGAGGCACGGCGCTCAGCTGCGATGCCGCAGGCATCGAGAGTTGCACCGACCGTGGGGTGGTTGCCGAGGCTCTTGACGACGGAGACGACGTCGGGATGCTTCAGGAACACGAGGCGGCGGTTGCCGTAGTGGTAGGCGAGGGCTCCGAAAGGCTCGGGTCGCAATGCAACCTGTGGCGACAGACTGGCGCTGGACTCGAGTGTCAGAGGCATCACGCGGAGGGTCTTGGCAGCCGTCGGCTCAGTAGACGCCGCACATGCCGTCGATGGAGATTTCCTCAACGAGCAACTCTTCATACACGATCGACTCGCCTGCGATGTCGTACTCGAGGGGCAAGGTCTCGGAAGCCTCGAGGACGGCGGAGTTTGGATCCGGTGTCATGGCCCAAGCGTACCGTGTGACACCTGTCGGGTGCGTGGGCTAGCGTCAGCCTGTGCTCGGGTGCGCCCGAGACGTCGCGAAACGAGGGGCCGCGTGAAGACAAAAGCCGCAATCCTGTGGGAACTCAACAAGCCATGGTCGGTGGAAGAAATCGACCTCGACCCGCCCGGCCCCGGCGAGGTGCTGGTGAACATGGTCGCTTCAGGCATGTGCCACAGCGACGAGCATCTCGTCACCGGTGACCTGCCTTTTGCACTTCCGATCATCGGTGGCCACGAAGGCGCGGGTGTCGTCGCGCAGGTGGGCGAGGGCGTCAGTTGGCTTGCACCCGGCGACCATGTCGTGTTCGGTTTCATCCCCTCGTGTGGGCGTTGCCCAAGTTGCAGCACCGGCCATTCCAACCTCTGCGACCTCGGTGCCTATCTCGGTACCGGCCGCCAGATCACCGACCAGACCGCTCGTCACCATGCCCAGGGCCAGGATGTCGGCATCATGTGCCTTCTGGGCACTTTCGCGCACCACACGGTCGTCAACGAAGCCTCTTGCATCAAGATAGAAAAGGACGTGCCGCTCGACAAGGCGTGTCTGCTGGGTTGTGGTGTCGTCACCGGTTGGGGAAGCAGTGTCTATGCGGCCGATGTGCAGCCGGGTGACACGGTGTGCGTCGTTGGCATTGGTGGCATCGGTGCCAACGCGGTGCAGGGCGCAAAGTTGGCCGGCGCCAAGCGTGTCATCGCCATCGACCCGGTCGAGTTCAAGCGTGAAAAGGCGATGCAATTCGGCGCGACACACACGGCTTCATCGATGACCGAAGCCGCCGATCTCGTGCGTGACATCACGTGGGGGACGATGGCGAACAAGGTCATCATGACGATGGGTGTCGGTAGCGGGGCGGTGATCGGCGAGGCACTTGCTCTCACGGCGAAGCGTGGGCGCGTGGTCGTGACCAACATTCACCCTGCGCTGGAGTTCAGCGCGAACATGAGTTTGCTCGACCTCACGTTGATGGAAAAGCAGGTTGTCGGTTCGCTGTTCGGTTCGGGCAACCCGCGTGCCGACATTCCGAAGTTGCTGGGTCTGTACCGCGAGGGACAACTCGATCTCGATGGCCTGGTGACGAAGACCTATTCACTCGACGGTGTGAATGACGGCTACGACGACATGCGCAGCGGTAAGAACATCCGCGGTGTGCTCGTCTACAACTGATCGCAAGACGAACGAAGAACGGATCACTGGGGGAAACATGAAGACGAAGGCAGCGGTCATCCACGGGCTCCACCAGGACTGGAGTGTCGACGACATCGAGGTGCACGCACCCAAGGCGGGTGAGGTTCTCGTGCACTGGAAGGTTGCAGGTCTTTGCCACAGCGACGAACACCTCGTCACCGGCGACATGGTGCCGCCCCAGGAAATGCTCGACATGATGGGCCTCGAGTCGATGTTTCCGATGGTCGGCGGCCACGAGGGCGCGGGTGTGATCCTCGACGTTGGTCCGGGCATCACTTCGGTCAAGAAGGGTGATCATGTGTCGGCTTCCTTCATTCCCTCCTGTGGGCGCTGCCGTTACTGCAGCACCGGCCGGCAGAATCTCTGCGACCTCGGTGCGGGCGCGATGATCCCCGGCATGATCACCGACGGAACGCACCGTCACTTTCTCACGAACGGAACGCCGGTCGGCATGATGGCCAAGGTGGGTACGTTCTCCGAGGTTGCGTGCGTCGCCGAAGCATCGGTCATCAAGGTCGACCCCGACCTGCCGCTCGAGTCGGTTGCCCTGGTGTCATGCGGGGTCGCGACCGGCTGGGGTTCGGCGACGAACCGCGCCGACGTGCAGCCCGGTGACACGGTGGTGGTCGTCGGCATCGGCGGCATCGGCATCAACGCTGTGCAGGGTGCAAAGATGGCGGGCGCCAAGCGTGTCATCGCTGTCGACCCCGTCGAGTTCAAGCGGGAAAAGGCGATGGAGATGGGGGCCACCCACACGTTTTCCTCGATGGAAGAAGCAATGGCACCCGTCATGGAGATGACATGGGGACAAATGGCCGATCGTGTCATCATGACCCCGGGTGTTTTGTACGGAGAGATGATGGAGATGGCCCAGAACCTGACGGGCAAAGGTGGCACGATGGTCGTCACCGCAATCTCACCGATGACGAGTGGTACCGCCAGCATCAACCTGTTCAACCTTGCGATGTTCAACAAGGAAGTGAAGGGCACCATCTTCGGTAGCCTGAATCCTCGCGCTGACATCCCCAGGCTGCTCGGCATGTACCGCGATGGCCAGTTGAAGCTCGACGAATTGATCACGAAGCGCTATCAGTTGTCGCAGATCAATGAGGGCTACCGCGCCATGCGGGACGGCGAGAACATCCGCGGCGTCATCATCAATGACTGACGTACTTGCGCGCGTCAGGCGCGAGATCGTCGGCCGTGCCCGCGAACTCGAAATAGTTCTCGCCGCACTCGATGCCGACCGGCACATCGTGCTCGAGGGCCCACCGGGGACCGGCAAGTCGACGCTTCTGCGCGCGGTTGCCGACGCACTCGGCGTGGGGTTCGAATTCGTCGAGGGCAATGCCGAATTGACGCCGGCGAGGCTGGTCGGTGCGTTCGACCCGGCACGGGTGTTGAACGAGGGATACGTCGCCGATGCATTCATGGATGGACCACTCATTGCGGCGATGCGTGAGGGGTCGTTGCTCTACGTCGAGGAAATCAACCGTGTGCCCGAGGAAACGCTGAACGTCCTCATCACCGTGATGAGCGAGGGGGATCTCAGCGTGCCGCGACTCGGACGCATCGCGACAACGTCGGGTTTCCGGCTGGTTGCGGCGATGAATCCGTTCGACTCGGTCGGCACGGCGCGAATCTCAGGTGCGATCTACGACCGCATGTGCCGCCTTGCCGTCGGCTACCAGTCGCTCGAAGATGAGGTGGCGATCGTGGCGCGCAACGTGGAGGGTGTCGATGTCGGATGGATCGAGGGTGTGGTGCACGTCGTGCGTGCGACGCGTGAGCATTCCGATCTGCGCACGGGTTCTTCGGTGAGGGGCGCCATCGACACCGCCCTCGTTGCGCGATCCCTCGGTGCGCTGCGTGGCAAGTCGCCCACGACGTCGAGTGTTGCGCGCGATGCGGCACTCACCGCCCTCGGTGGTCGGGTGCGGTTGCGCGAGGGCGTGTCACGTTCGACCGAAGACGTCATCATGGAAATTTGGGACTCGGTTTTCGCACCACAGAGGGATTCGGGTGAGCGGGGAAAAGGTGGAGCCCCGACAGGGGCCACGAACTCCCTCTGATCATGGAAGGTGCGGCCGCCGAAGCCGCGGAGAAAGAAGCGGGTCGCCGCACGAAGTCGCGCACCGAGTTGTCGCGGTACCCGAACTTCGAGCAGGTGTCACCGGAGGTGGGTGAACTCGACGAGGCGGCCCTCGACCGAGCAATGCGCGAGAACCCCGATGACACGTTGTCGATGGTCGCCGATCTCACTGCCGCGACGGATCCGAAACTGCGTGAGGCGGCAAAACACATCGCGGCACGTTTGATGCTCGATCTGGCCGGAACGACGAAACGGCGGCGCAAGGGGATCGGGCGCATCGTCACTCAGCCTTTTCGTGGTGACGGAGACATCGACATCGACACGAGCATCGAAGCCTTCGAGGGGAGTGGGGCGCGCAGACGCGTCAAAGTTGAGGAACTCCGCGTCAGATCCTGGTCGAAGCGTGACACCGCCCTGTGTCTCGTCGTTGATCGCAGTGGTTCGATGGGGGGCAAGCCACTGGCAACTTCGGCACTTGCTGCCGCCGCAGTGTCGCTGCGCGAACCCGACGATTACAGCGTTCTCGCTTTCGGCCGCGAGGTGATCGTCGCCAAGTCGCAGGACATGCAAAGACCCGGGGTCGAGGTGGTCAATTCGTTGCTCAGCCTGCGTGGCTTCGGTACGACCGACCTCGCGGGTGCCTTGCGGGCTGCCGTTGAACAGCTTTCGAGATCACGTGCCACGCGCAAAGTGGTGGTGTTGCTGTCGGACTGTCGTGCGACTGAAACGGGAGATGTCGAGGCGGCCGCGCGCGCCGTGGACGAACTTTGCATCGTCGCACCAGAAGGTGACGATGCCGAGGCGCGGACACTTGCCGCCAGCGTGGGAGCCCGTATCGCCACGGTGGCCGAGCCGACCGACGTGCCGGTCGCGCTCTGCGAGGTGCTCGACAGAAACTGAGTTTCAGCGGCAGGTCGGGTCGTTGGGTGGCGTCACACTGAAGCGCTGTTGCGACAACGTTTGGTTCACGTTCTCGGGCGCGACTGTCGTCGTCGTGACGTCCGCAGCACGCACTCCGCGTGACGAGCCGACGGCGGCGTCGATTTGGCCGAGCGTCTTGTTGCCCTCGCCGATGGTGGTCTCGCCCCGGAAGATGCCGAGAATCGCCTTCATCGCGTCGCTGTTGATCGTTGGTTCGATGACCGATTGACCGGCAATACGCTTCGCTGCCCCGTCGACGGTGTAGGTGCGCACATCCTTTTCACTGACGTTGCGCATCGCCCGTGCCAACTGCAACATGTTGAGTGGCGAAAGATTGTCGTCGGTCACGACGTTGTCGAGGGCCGCACCGAGCAGTCGGTTGGCCACCGCAGGGTTCGTCACACCCTTGTCGAGCGCGGCACGCAGGACACGACGCAGAAAGTCCTGCTGACGTGCGATTCGGCCCCAGTCGCCGGACGGGTCGCCGATCCACTTGTTCTTCTTGCTGTCGAAATACGCGTAGTGACGCGACCGCACGTAGGCAAGCGCTGCATCACCGTCGAGCTCTGCACATCCGGGTTGCTCGACCTCAAAGAGGGTGTTCTTGTCACGAGCCGCATGGGCGAAGGGAATGCGCACGCCACCAACCGCATTGACGATGGTCTTGAATGCGCAGAAATCGATCGCGATGTAGTGGTTGATACCGATACCGAAGTTGGTCATGATCGTGTCGACGAGTCGCTGGGGTTCGTTGGGTCGGAATGCCGTGTTGATTCGATTTTTCGAATCGGACTTGGCGATCTTCACGTACAGGTCACGTGGAAACGACAACACCGCGGCCTTGTTTTCCGCCGGATTGACGCGGATGATCATGATGGTGTCGGTGAGTCCCGCATAACCACTGCGACCTTCGACCGTTTCGCCGTACCGTGAGTCGCTGTCGAGGCATTCGTTGTTGTCGCGGCCCGTGACGAGGAAGTTCTTCGAGCTGAGATCCCCCTCGGGGAGGTTGTCGAGTTCGTCGGCGGAAACCGCGCCATCACCGCCGGGGGAGTTGGCGGTCGGTGAGATCGACACAACCTTGCGGTCGGTCACACGTTGGTTCGCGTAGACGAGCGCCCCGCCGCCGACGAGCAAACCGGTGGCAACGACGATGTTGAACCCGAATATGAGCCGTTGCGGCCACGTGTGGTGACGCAGGTGGCGTTGGGGGCTGCGCGCCATAACCGAGACGCTACCCGTCCGACCTATTCGGCAGCGGTCGGGGCCAGGGTGACGGATGCGATGATCTCACTGCCACTGGTCAGTGTGTGGTTTTTGACCGACCCGGCGAAGGTGAGATCGACAATTGCGTCGCGCACCGCGGCGAGCGCCGAGTCGGGCCCCGCGACGTGGAGCGATGCGACTTCGGCACGCTGCGACACCTTTGCTTCGGTCTTCGCTCGGCGCACCGCGGCAAGGACGCTGCAGATTGCCTCGAGGTCGGCTTCGTGGTCGGCGGTGGGGGAACAGCCGTCGAGCAACTCGGCCTGCCGTGGCCACGGTGCGGTGTGGACCGATGTCTCGCTCCACCAACGCCAGACTTCCTCGGTAACGAAGGGAATGAGCGGCGCAAAGAGACGTTGAATGGCCGACAGCGCACGACGCAGAGCAACTCTCGCCGACGCCGCATCGCCCGACGACACCCCGTCGACTCCGTAGGCGCGCTGTTTGACCAGTTCCACGTAGTCGTCACAGAACCACCAGAAAAAAGCCTCGGTGCGCTCGAGCGAGCGTGCGTAGTCGAATCCGGTGAAGGCGTGCGTGCACTCGTCGACGACATCCGCAAGACGGTTGAGCATGGCAACATCGACACGCGCGTTCGGTACGGTGGCCGGGTCGACGTCGCCGAAGGAAAGAACGAACTTGGTGACATTCAAGAGTTTCGTCGCGAGCTTGCGCCCGACCTTCATTTGTTCCTCGCTGAAGGCGGTATCGACACCCGGCCGGGCGCTGGCGGCCCAGTAGCGCACCGCATCACTGCCGTATTTGTCGAACAAGTCAATGGGCGTCACGACGTTGCCCTTCGACTTCGACATTTTCTTGCGGTCGGGGTCGAGAATCCATCCCGAAAGTGCAGCGTTGGTCCACGGTGCGACGCCGTGTTCGAAATGCGAACGAACCATCGTCGAAAAAAGCCATGTCCGGATGATTTCGTGGGCCTGTGGTCGCACGTCCATCGGGAAGATGTTCGTGAACATTGCGGTGTTGTCGAGCCAGCCACCTGCGATCTGTGGTGTGAGCGAACTCGTCGCCCACGTGTCCATGACGTCGGGGTCGCCGATGAAACCGCCGGGCTTGCCGCGCTGCGATTCCTTGAAGCCCCCCGGCACGTCGGTGCTGGGGTCGATTGGCAGTTGGTTCTGGTCGGGAACGAGGGGATGGTTGTAGTCGATTGAACCGTCGGTCAGAAGCGGGTACCACAGCGGAATTGGAACACCAAAGAAGCGCTGGCGACTGATAAGCCAGTCACCGTTGAGGCCCTCGACCCAGTTCTCGTAGCGGTGACGCATGTGGTCGGGATGCCACGTGAGTTCATGTCCGCGGCCCACGAGCCCTGAACGCAGGTCTGCTTCGCGGCCGCCGTTGCGGATGTACCACTGGCGCGAGGTGACGATTTCCAGCGGGCGCTCACCCTTCTCGAAAAACTTCACGGGGTGTGTGATCGCGCGGGGCTCACCGATCAGTTCCCCGCTGGCGCGCAGCCGTTCGACGACGGCCGTTTGTGCCTGCTTCACGTTTTTCCCGGCGAGGGCGGCGTAGTTTTCCCGCCCGCGTTGCGAAACGATGGCGTCGGGAGTATCGGTGATGATGCGCCCGTTTCGGGCGATGATGGCCCTTGTCGGCAGGTTCAACTCACGCCACCACGTGACGTCGGTGGTGTCGCCGAAGGTGCAGATCATCGCGATGCCGCTTCCCTTGTCGGGCTGCGCAAGGGGATGGGCAACAATCGGGACTTCGACGTCGAAGAGTGGCGTGCGAACGGTTGAGCCGAAAAGCCGTTGGTAGCGCTCGTCGTCGGGATGGGCGACGAGCGCGACGCAGGCGGCGAGCAGTTCGGGGCGGGTCGTTTCGATGAGGATGTCGCCCGAGCCGTCGGTCCTGTGGAACGTGAGCGTGTGGTACGCCCCGGGACGCTCGCGGTCCTCCAATTCGGCCTGGGCCACCGCGGTGTCGAAGTCGACGTCCCACAGTGTCGGGGCTTCTTGCGAATAGGCCTCACCGCGAGCGAGGTTGTTCAAAAACGCCTGCTGGCTGACGCGGCGGCTGCGCTCCTCGATGGTGGTGTAGAGCAACGTCCAGTCCACCGACAGACCGAGACGGCGAAACAATTCCTCGAAGACCTTTTCGTCTTCGCGGGTCAGTTCGTTGCACAACTCGATGAAGTTCGGCCGTGAAATTGGTACCGACTTGTGGTCCTTGGGCGGGTCGCCACGGAATGGTGGCGTGAAGTTGGGGTCGTATGCGACCGACGGATCGCACGTGACGCCGTAGTAGTTCTGCACGCGACGTTCGGTGGGCAGACCGTTGTCGTCCCAGCCCATCGGATAAAACACGGCCTTGCCCGACATGCGCCAGAAGCGGGCCAGCGTGTCGGTATGTGTGTACGAAAAGACGTGTCCCATGTGAAGCGAACCGCTCACGGTGGGTGGCGGCGTGTCGATGGCGAATACTTCGGCCCGGGGGCGATTTCTGTCGAATGCGTACACACCCTCGGCTTGCCAGGTTGCCGACCATCGACTCTCGATCCCGTCGAGAGTTGGCTTGTCAGGGGGGTTTGACATACGCGCTTACCCTAGAGTCAGAACGTGCTTTCCCTCTATGACACGGCCACACAGGGGATCAGACCCCTGGCAATGCGCCGGCCGGGGCACCTTTCCGTCTATCTCTGTGGACCGACCGTCTACGGGCCGCCGCATCTCGGGCATGGGCGGGCGACACTCGTCTATGACATCCTGCGCCGCTATCTCACGTGGACCGGCGTGCAAGTGCGGTTGGTCTCGAACATCACCGACATCGACGACAAAATCATCGACCGGGCGAATCGCGAGGATAGGCCCTGGCAGGAGATAACCCACAAGTGCGAAGACATCTGGTTCCGTGCCATGTCGGCCCTCGGTGTCGAACGACCCACCGATGTGCCACACGCGACCGAGTATGTCGCGAGCATGGTCGACATGATCGCCACGCTCGTCGCCAGCGACCGGGCCTACACGACCTCCGACGGGGTGTACCTGTCGGTCACCTCGGTTGACGACTACGGACTGCTGGCCCACCAAAAACTCGAGGACATGCTCGCCGGTGGCGGCGAGCGCGAGGTGCTTGGTGCGGGGGAGAAGCGTCACCCCGCGGACTTTGCGTTGTGGAAGTTGAGCAAGCCCGGTGAGCCGTCGTGGCCCTCGCCGTGGGGTGACGGGCGGCCCGGATGGCACAGCGAGTGCGTCGTGATGAGCCTCGAACTTCTCGGTGAAGGGTTCGACCTGCACTGCGGTGGTGCCGACCTGCGGTTTCCCCACCATGAGAACGAAAGAGCGCAGGCCGTGGCGCTCGGCAAGCAGTTCGCCGCGCACTGGATGCACAACGGATTCGTCGTCGATGCCGAGGGCGAGAAGATGTCGAAGAGCCTCGGCAACGTGGCGAATCTCCTCGACCTTGTCGAGAAGTACGACCCGCGTGCCTACCGCATGCTGTTGTTGCAGACGCACTATCGGTCACCCGTGCGCGTCGGCCAGGACAACATCGATGCAGCGGTGAAGGCACTCTCTGGTATCGATGCATTCGTCGCACGCATCGATGCCGCCGGTGCGGTGGCCGATGTTGCGTGCCTCGATGCGTTCCGTGCCGCGATGGACAACGACCTCGACACGCCGGCCGCGACGGCACTGATGTTCGACACGATGCGTCGCGCGAACGCCGCCGCCGATGCGGGAGACGTTGCCGGGGCCGCCTCGCTTGTGGCTGCGGTGCGCGAAATGTGCGCCGCGTTCGGACTCTCCATCAACGACGTCGGCGACGTTGATCCGGTGATGGTTGCCAAGGCTACGGAACTCGATGCGGCGCGTGCGGCAAAGGACTTCGCCCGCGCCGACGCTCTGCGCGGCGAGATTCAGGCGGCGGGCTTCGTCGTCGAAACGACGAAGGACGGTACCCGTGTGCGTCGTGGGTGACGCATCGGGGTCGAACACCGGGATGAAGCGGCGTTACCCGAAGGGTTTTTGGACAATCTGGAGCACGGTCGCCCTCGACATGGTGGGCTTCGGAATGGTGGTGCCGATTCTCGGTCGGTACGCCGAGCGTTTCGGGGCGAGCGGCCTCGAGGTGGGCCTGTTGTTCTCGATGTTCTCGGTCGCCCAGTTCTTCTTCGCACCGGTTCTCGGTCGCCTGTCCGACCGTGTCGGCCGCAAGCCGGTCATCATCGTCTCGCTATTGGGCACGGCAATCGGAAGTTTTCTCACGGGTGCTGCCGGTGTGTTGTGGTTGCTGTTCCTGGCACGTTTCATCGATGGTGCATCGGGGGCAAGCGTGTCGGTTGCGCAGAGTGCCATCACCGACATTGCGCCTCCCGAAGACCGACCGCGCCTGCTCGGCCTGCTCGGCGCGGCGTTCGGTGTCGGATTCGTTTTTGGTCCCGCGCTTGGTGGACTTGCCGCGCTCGGTGGCCCGCACGTGCCGTTCTACGTCGCTTCGGCTTTCGCCCTGTGCAACGCGGCTGCGGCATGGATCCGCCTTCCCGAAACCAACACCACCCGTGCGCAGCGCGAATCAACCCGCGTGCGCCGTCGCTTCGTGGTGAATCGATACACGGGAACGGCCTTGCTGGCCGGCTCGGCATTCGCCGGCTTCGAGGCAACCTTCGCCTTGTTCGGCGAGCGACGTTTCGGTCTCACCGAGGGTTCGGCAGCGGCGGTGTTCCTGGTCGTCGGTGTGATGCTTGTGATCGTCCAGGGTGCACTCATCGGGCCACTCACCAATTCCATCGGTTCGATGCGCTTGCTGTCGGTGGGTTTCGTCGTGTTGATCGGCGGATTTCTGGTTCTGTCAGTGGCCGACGTGTGGGTGGTCCTGTTCGTTGCGCTCGCACTTTTGTCACTCGGCCAGGGCGTCGTTACGCCTTCGCTCACCAGCGTGGTTGCCGACTCGGTGGGACCCGACAAGCGCGGTGAGGCACTTGGTATCCAACAGTCGGCTGGTGCGCTGTCACGCATCGTGGGTCCGGTGGTTGCCGGTCTGATGTTCGATCACGTGGGGGTTGCTTGGCCCTACGTCACCGCGACGGTGCTCACGTTCCTGGCCCTGATTCTCGTAACGTCTTCGGGCAGGTCATGAAGGAGCGCTTATCGGTTCCCGCCCCGCGCGGAAACTTCCGGCCGCCATCGATGGGATACGTACCCGCGCTCGACGGTCTGCGTGCGTTTGCGGTCATTGCGGTCATCTTCTACCACGCCAAGTTCAGCTGGATGCAGGGTGGTTTCATCGGCGTCGAGGTCTTCTTCGTCGTCAGTGGATTTCTCATCACGTCGTTGTTGTTGGAGGAAGCCGAAGAGAATCACAGCATTGCCTTGAAGCAGTTCTGGTACCGCCGTGCGCGGCGACTGTTGCCCGCCTTCTTCGTGATGTTGGTCGCGGTATCGGCATGGGCGCTGTTGTTCTCCGACTACAAGGTCGGGCAGCTGCGTCACGACTTCCTCTCGGCAGTCTTCTACGTGTCCAACTGGTGGCAGGTCTTCTTTAGCGACGTTCCGTACTTCGCGCCGAAGGATCCGCCACTTCTGCGCCACTTGTGGTCGCTCGCCGTCGAAGAACAGTGGTATCTCATCTGGCCGTTCGCATTCATTGGCCTGCTGCGCTGGCGACGCAGCCGTGCGAAGGCGGCCCAAACCCTGGTCGTCTCTGCGGTTGTCATCATGGTTCTCACGGCCCTGCTGTACGACGGGGCGAACCCTGACCGGGTGAATTTTCTTTATCTCTCGACCCTCACGCGTTCGACGGGTCTGTTGCTCGGTGCGGCGGGTGCGTTGCTGTGGCGTCCCTGGACGATGACGGGGCGTGCGAAGGTTGCCGGGATTCCCGGACGCACTCTCTCAGCCCTGGCGGTGGGGAGTTCGGCGATTCTCGTCCTCCTCGCACTTTGGCTCACCGTCGAGGGGGCGTTCCTCTACCGGGGTGGTCTGGCTCTCGTGTCGGTGTGCTCGCTCGTTCTCGTCGCCACGGCGGTGCATCCGAATGCGGTTGCCGTGCAGGGCGTGCTCGGCTCACGGCCACTGGTCGAAATCGGCAGGCGTTCGTACGGCCTCTATCTGTGGCACTGGCCGATCTTTCTCTTTGCGAATGCACGCGACGGCGCGGGCAACTTCTTCATTGCGCTTGTCATCACGGCCATTGTCACCGAGGCCAGCTATCGCCTCGTCGAGGAACCGATTCGCGGTGGTGTCATCGGTCGTTGGCGGGCGATTCTCAACGACCGTGACAACCAAGACAGGCGCGACATTGCCACGACTGCAACGTGCTACGGCATCGCCGCCATCGTTCTCACCGCGAGTGTGGGTATCGCTCTGGCAGCCACCAAGCCGATCGACATCTCGATGGACCAAGGACCCGACGAGGTCTTCGGGGCCACGACGACTGTTCCGCTCGAGGATCCCACGCAAAGCACCCCACCAGGTGTCGTTGCGCCGAGTACCACTCTTCCCGTGTTGTCCGACCCGCGTCGTCTTCTCATTGTCGGTGACTCGCAGGCAAAGGCCCTCGCCATCAACCAGCCATCAGGGATCGAAAAGACGTTCACCGTGTCGAATCGTTCGATTTCGGGCTGTGGTGTCTACGAATTCGGCACGGGCATCAGTTCGGGCATCGACTTCAAGCAGAATTTCGATACGTGTCAGGGTTGGGATGCCGAGTGGATGGATGCCGCAAAGAAGGAGAATGCCCAGATCGCACTCGTCGTGATCGGCGCATGGGAAGTGCTCGACATGCTTCATGCCGGTACGAACTATGCGTTTTTCACCCCCCAGGCCGACACCCTCTTCAAGACGCAGGTGAAGAAAGGGGTCGATGCACTCCTGGCCGGTGGCATCGGCAAGGTCGGCCTGCTCGAGGTGCCGTGCATGCGACCGCAAAACGTCGCCGGCGCGGGGATTCCCGCGATTCCCGAACGCGGTGATGACGCCCGCACGCGTCACCTGAACGGCCTGTTGCAGCAGGTGGCGGGGGAGAACGCGGCGACGACCGTGTTCGTCAACGGCCCCCGGGAGTGGTGCACCAGTTCGATCATCGCCAACGACCTCGGTTACCGCTGGGACGGGGTGCACGTGTACAAACCCGGAGCGAAATTGATCATGGAAACGATCGCCCCCGCCCTCCTCGCCCTCTAACCCCCGGGTTCTGGGCGCGCTGAGGTGCGGTAATCGGCAAGATTTGCGCCGCGAACCCCCAAGAATGGGGGGATGGCGATGATCAATGTCATCAATCCGGCCCACGGAACCGTCGTTGGCCAAGTCCACAATGCCAGCGTTGCTGATTGCCTTGCCGCGGTCGACGCGGCCCACGGAGCATTCCCCGCATGGCGCAGCACGTCCCCGCGCCAACGCGGCGAAATTTTGCGCAAGGCCTTCGAGTTGATGATGCAGTCGCAGGAGGACCTGGCGCGCCTGATCACCCAGGAAAATGGCAAGGTGTTGTCCGACGCCCGTGCCGAGGTTGGCTATGCGGCTGAGTTCTTCCGCTGGTTCAGCGAAGAGGCCGTTCGAATCGATGGTGACTATCGCCGCGCGCCGAACGGGAACAATTGGTTGCTCGTGATGCGTCAACCTGTGGGTGTCTCACTGCTGGCTACACCCTGGAACTTTCCCGCCGCGATGGCGACACGCAAGATCGGACCTGCGCTGGCGGCTGGCTGCACCGTGGTGTTGAAGCCGGCGCATGAAACACCGCTCACCGCGCTCGCTATCGGCGAAATTCTGAACAAAGCCGGTGTTCCCGATGGCGTGGTCAATGTCGTCGTGGCTGATCCGCCGGGACCCGCAGTCGAAGCAATGCTCGACACCGGCAAGGTGCGCAAGTTGTCGTTCACCGGATCAACACGGGTGGGATCGCTTCTCCTCAGGCACGCAGCGAAGCATGTCATCAACTGCTCGATGGAACTCGGCGGAAATGCACCGCTGATCGTCTTCGACGACGCCGACCTCGACGTGGCAATCGAGGGAACCATGCTCGCCAAAATGCGCAACGGGGGAGCGGCCTGTACCGCAGCAAACCGTCTTTTCGTACACGACCGTGTATACGGCGAGTTCGCCGAAAGATTGACGCAGAAGATGGCAACGCTCCGTCTGGGTGATGGCCTTGACCCGTCCACCACGGTCGGTCCAGTCGTGTCGCTCGCCCAACAGCAACGTGTCGCCAACCTCGTGACTACTGCCAAAAGTGAGGGTGCCAACGTCACGTGTGGCGGCACAGTCGCCGATGACGCATCATTCGGCTACCAGCCGACGGTTCTCACCGATGTTCCCTTTACCGCGAGCATTCTCAACGAGGAGGTTTTCGGACCGGTTGCACCGCTCGTGCGTTTCACCGACGCTGACGACATCGTCGCGCACTCGAACTCGGTCGACCACGGTCTCGTGTCGTACATCTTCACGCGCGACATCGGGAGAGGTATGCGACTCGCCGAGGCACTGGACACCGGAATGGTCGGCCTCAACCGCGGACTGGTGTCCGATCCCGCCGCGCCGTTCGGCGGTACGAAAGCGTCGGGTCTCGGCCGGGAGGGTGCACACGACGGACTTCTTGCCTTCCTCGAAACGAAGTACGTCGCCGGAAACTGGTGAGTGATCTCGGCGTAGTTCTTGACGAAACCTTGACCTGCCTGCGCCGAGAACCCCTGGAGGGTTTGGCGAAAGTGGCCTACCGACGGGTAACTTGTCTCCATGGATCAGTTTTCCCTCCAGCTCAACGACGACCAACTCCAGATCCAGGACTGGGTTCGCACCTTCGCCAAAGAAGTGATCCGCCCCGCGGCCCGTGAATGGGACGACCGCGAAGAATTCCCGTGGCCCGTGGTCCAGGAAGCCGCGAAGATCGGCCTGTACGGCTGGGAGTTCCTCATGAACGCCATGGCCGACCCATCGGGGCTGATGTTGCCGGTTGCCATCGAGGAACTGTTCTGCGGTGACGGCGGCATCGGCATGGCCATCATGGGCTCGGGTCTCGCCGCGGCGGGAATCGCCGGAAACGGTACGCCCGAGCAGGTGATGGAGTGGGTGCCGCAGTGTTACGGCGACGCCGACGACGTGAAGCTCGGCGCTTTTTGCGTCAGCGAACCCGACGCCGGCTCGGACGTGTCGTCGCTGCGCACGCGTGCGGTCTACGACGAAGCAACCGACGAGTGGGTGTTGAACGGAACCAAGGCCTGGATCACCAACGGTGGTATCGCCCATGTGCACGTCGTCGTTGCAGCGGTTGACCCGGCGCTCAAGGGTCGCGGCCAGGCCTCGTTCGTCGTGCCCCCCGGAACCCCAGGCTGTAGCCAGGGTCAGAAGTACGAAAAGCACGGCATCAAAGCGAGCCATACCGCCGAGGTGGTGTTGGATGACGTGCGCGTACCGGGTCGTTGCCTGCTTGGCGGCAAGGAAAAACTTGATGCGAAACTCGCCCGCGCCCGCGAAGCAGGCCGCACCGGTGAAGCCCAACCAGCGATGAAAACTTTCGAGGCCACCCGCCCTGCAGTCGGTGCGCAGGCACTCGGTATTGCCCGTGGTGCGTACGAAATCGCACTCGAATACGCCAAGGAACGCACCGCTTTCGGCAGGCCGATCATCATGAACCAGGCGATCGCATTCAAGCTCGCCAACATGATCACCGAGATTGATGCCGCCCGCCTGCTCATCTGGCGCGCCGCGTGGCTTGCCAAGAACGGTGGATTCAAGAATGCCGAGGGCTCGATGTCGAAGTACTACGCATCGGAAATGGCCGTCCGTGTCACCGAAGACGCCATCCAGATTCTCGGTGGCTACGGCTACACCCGTGAGTACCACGTCGAGCGCATGCACCGCGACGCCAAGATCCACACGATCTTCGAGGGCACCTCAGAGATCCAGCAGCTGGTGATCGCCCGCGCGATCTCCGGTCTCCGCGTGGAGTAACGCAGAGAGTCAGCGTTTGTCGGTGCGCTGATAGAGGCGCGTGGCGATCGGGGCGAAGACCACGATCAGCAGCACTGCCCACCCAAGTGAATAGAGCATTGCGTTCTGCAATGGCCACGAGGTGGGCTCGGGCGTGCCGGTGGGAAGGTTGCCGAACCGCACGCGCACGGCATGGGTCAACGTCGACACCGGGTTCCACTCGGCCATCGTGCGCAAGACACCCGGCAGGTTGTCCGACGGTACGAAGGTGTTCGCGATGAAGGTCAAGGGAAACAACACGATGAACGTTGCGTTGTTGACGACCTCGGGTGTCGGCACCACCAGACCGAGGCACGCCATCACCCACGAGAACGAATACGAGAAGAACAGCAGCAACAGGTAGGCAACAACCGCGTCGAGAACCGACCCGCGGATGCGCCAGCCGACCGCCAGCCCGGCCAACGACATGATGACAACCGACAGGCCGTTGTAGACGACGTCGCTTGCCGTGCGTCCCGCAACGACGGCTGACCGTGCCATCGGAAGAGATCGAAAGCGGTTGATCAGTCCCTTTTGTACGTCTTCGGCAAGTCCCGATGCGGTGAACGTGGCACCGAAGACGACCGTCTGGGCGAAGATGCCGGCGATGAGGAACTCGCGGTAGCTGCCACCGGGAATGTCGATCGACCCACCGAAGACGTAGGCAAACAGCAGCACGAACATGAGCGGCTGCATGAGAACGAACACCATCACGTCGGGCACGCGCCGGATGCGGATCACGTTGCGGCGGGCGATGGTTGCGGCGTCGCGGATCATGCTCATGACGCCCCCTCCACTTCGGCGGCATGTCCGGTGAGTTCCATGAAGACGTCGTCGAGCGTTGGTCGACGAAGGCCGATGTCGACAACGTCGATGTTCGCTGCCTGCAAATCGTTCAGAACCGAAGAGAGTGCATCGACGCCACTGGCAACCGGTACCGATACGAGAGCCTCATCGGCAACGATGCGTACGGCGCCGGATGCGACCGAGGCAACGATCGATTCGACACGTCCAATATCTTCGGGTCTGGCGAGGTGCACATCAAGGTGCTCGCCCCCCACGTGCCTCTTCAGTTCCTGCGACGTGCCGCGTGCAATTGCACGACCGTGGTCGATGACGACGATTTCGTTCGCCAACTGGTCGGCCTCTTCCAGGTACTGCGTCGTCAGCACGACGGTCGTTCCATCAGCCACGCGGTTGCGAATGGCATCCCAGAGTTCACCGCGGCTACGAGGGTCGAGGCCCGTTGTGGGTTCATCAAGGAACAGCACGGGCGGATCGGCCAACAGCGCACCGGCCAGGTCGATACGACGGCGCATGCCGCCCGAAAACGTCTTGAGAGGCCGGTGTGCCGAGTCGGTCAACCGGAACTGCTCGATCAGGTCCTCGGCGCGCTTTCGGGCCTCGCGCCGCGTCATGCCATAGAGACAACCGATCATTTCCAGGTTCTCTGTTGCGGTGAGGTGCTCGTCGACGGCGGCGTACTGGCCCGACAATCCAATCAGCGAGCGGACCCGCTGGGGTTCGGCAACCACGTCGAGTCCCGCGACCCTGGCCCAACCGCTGTCGGGGGAAATGAGGGTGGTCAGCACCGATACGGCGGTCGTTTTGCCTGCGCCGTTGGGCCCGAGAAGCCCGAGCACGGTTCCCGTGGGCACCGCGAGGTCAAGGCCGTCGAGGGCCGTCACTTCGCCGTACCGCTTGACGATGCCACTCGCTTCGACCGCAAGGCCGGTGTTGGTGTGGGGGGTATTCACGTTTGCGAGCCTACTGAGGCTTGTTTGGGGCTGGCCTCGGATGAACTCTGTTGCCCCGACTATCGTCGGAGCAGTTGGACCGATCGGCCAAGGGGGCTTGGGCTATGGCCAAAAGTAATGTCGATGTCGTAGTCGTGGGTGCCGGTTTCGCCGGCATGTACCTGTTGCACGAACTACGCCAGAACGGCTTTTCGTCGCGTGTGCTGGAGGCCGGCGACGACGTGGGTGGCACGTGGTATTGGAACCGCTATCCCGGCGCCCGTTGCGACATTGCCACGACGGACTACCAGTACACCTGGGATCCGGAGCTTTTCGAGGAGTGGCAGTGGTCGGAAAAGCACGCAGCCCAGCCCGAAATCCTGCGTTACGCCCAGTTCGTGGCGAAGAAGCATGATCTCTACTCGGGTATCGACTTCGAGGTGCGTGTCGAGAAAGCGGCATGGGACGACGCGGCGAAAAAGTGGTCGATCCATACGTCGACGGGGGAAACCATCACCAGCCGTCATTATGTGATGGCCACGGGCTGTCTCTCCGTGCCCAAGGACCCCGACATTTCGGGCACCGATCGCTTCACCGGTGATGTGTACGTGACGGGTCGTTGGCCCCACGAGGAGGTCGACTTCACGGGCAAGCGTGTCGCCGTGATTGGCACGGGTTCGTCAGCCATTCAGTCGATGCCGCACATCGCTGCGCAGGCGAAGGAGCTCGTTGTCTTTCAGCGGACCGCGAACTTTTCGATGCCCGCGCAGAACGGACCGCAGCCAGCCGATCGCCGCGCCCGCCTGAAGGCCGATCGCATCGCCTATCAGAGCGAGGCGCGCATGTCGCCGACCGGCGTGCCGATGGAGATGGCAACGGTCTCGGCGCTCTCCGTGTCGCGTGAAGAAGCGTTCTCGATGCTCGAGAAGTCGTGGCAAAAGGGAGAACTGCTGCAGATCGGTGCCACGTTCAGCGACGTCGGCATCAACCGCGCCGCAAACGAAGTTGTGTGTGATTTCATGCGTTCGAAGATTCATGAAGTCGTGAAGGACCCCGAAACAGCCGAGACGCTGAGCCCTCGGGGCCACGCCTACGGCACCAAGCGGCCGTGCATGGACACGAATTACTTCGAGGTCTTCAACATGCCCCACGTGCGCCTTGTCGACATCCGCAAGAAGCCGATTACCTCGATCACCGAGACCGGCATCGATTTCGCGGGTGAGTCCCAAGAGTTCGACGCCATCGTCTATGCGACCGGTTTCGATGCGATGACCGGAGCAATCGTCAATGTCGACATCACCGGAAAGAACGGCATAACGCTCAAGAAGAAATGGGAGAGCGGACCGCTCACCTACCTCGGACTCACAACCGTGGGCTTCCCCAACTTCTACATGATCACGGGCCCGGGTAGCCCGTCGGTGCTGTCGAACATGATGGTCTCGATCGAACAGCACGTCGAGTGGATTCGCGACGCTCTCCTGGACATGAGAGCAAAGGGCTTCGACACGATCGAGCCGATGCCCGAGGCCGAAGAAGACTGGCGCGTGCACTGCACCGACTGCGCGGACATCACGCTTTTCCAGGACACGAACTCGTGGTACATGGGTGCCAACGTTCCCGGTAAGCCACGTGTTCTCTTCCCGTACATCGGGGGCGTCGGTCGCTATCGGCGTATCTGTACCGAGGCCTTGCAGCGCGGATTCGTGGGCTTCGAGATGCAGGGGAACGGAAAACACCAGATGAATCCCGGTCCGGTGCGCCTCATGCAGCCCGATGTCGAAATGATGCTCGATGCCATGGCGATGCTCGAACTTCCACCCATTGAAGCCATGTCACCCGCCGAGGCGCGCGGCTTCATGGACGCGTCCGCAACGATGCGTGCACCCGGGCCCGACGTCGGCGAGATCGTCGACGGCACCTTCCCGGGTGCCGCGGGTGACTTGGAGTACCGCATCTACCGTCCGGCATCGCAGGGCCCGCACCCGATCGTCGTGTATTACCACGGTGGCGGTTGGGTTCTTGGCAGCCACACATCCGACGACCCGATGTGCCGCGATCTGTGCGAGCGGGCCGATGTGATGATCATTTCGGTGAATTACCGCCACGCACCCGAGGCGCGTTTCCCCGCGGCCGTCGACGATGCGTGGGAGGCGCTCAAGTGGGTCGCCGGCAACGCACGGCAGCTCGGTGGCAGTGCAGATCGCATTGCCGTCGCGGGTTGGAGTGCAGGTGGCAATCTCGCAGCCGTTGTCGCCCAGATGGCGCGCGACAACGGTGGCCCCGCTTTGTGTGGGCAGTTGTTGCTGACACCCGTCACCGACGGGTCTCGACAGTCGGCGTCCTACGACGAGAACGGCGAGGGTTACGTGCTGACGAAGAACGTCATGGAGTGGTTCTGGAACCACTACGCAAGCACCGAAGACCGCAAGCAGGTCAAGGCATCACCGCTACTCGCGAAAAGCCTCGCAAACCTGCCTCCAGCAATGATCGTGACCGGCCAATTCGACCCGCTACGAGACGAGGGAAACGCGTACGCACGTGCGCTCAGTGAAGCCGGTGTGCAGGTCAAGCGCATCCAGGCGCGTGGACACATCCACACCTCCATCACGATGGTCGACATGTTGCCGTCGGGTAAGTCGGTTCGGGCCAAGATGGCCTCGGGCCTGCGCGAATTCTTCGTGGGGAAATAGCCTCCGTCACATGGGGGTCGACACCTCGAGTAGCCATTTCTGGGACGAGCGATACGGTGGCGAGGGTTTTGCGTTCGGAGATCAGCCGAACGACTTCCTCGTTGACGTCGAACCGACGCTGACGAGAGGTGACACGTTGATGTTGGGTGACGGTGAGGGTCGCAACGGCGTGTGGATGGCGCAGCAAGGCCATCGAATCGCCACGGTTGACCTCAGTGCGGTCGGGGTCGCAAAGGCCAGAGAACTTGCCCGGCTCCGCCACGTCGTCATCGATGCACGGGTCGGTGACCTCGACACCTTCGACATGGGGAACGAGCAGTGGGACAACGTTGTGTCGATCTTCTGCCACGAGCCGTCCGAGCTTCGGCGCAGGGTGCACGCCAACGTAAGGGCGGCACTGCGACCCGGCGGTCGCTTTGTTCTCGAGTCGTACAATGAAGCCAACATCGGTCGCGGTGTCGGCGGCCCGCAGAGCAACGACATCACGGTCGAATTGGGAGAACTTGAATCCGACTTTGTCGGCTGGTCGTGGGAGGTCCACCGAGCGGTCGACCGCAGCATCGTCGAGGGTCGGTCTCATTCGGGCCAGAGCTCGACGGTTCAGTTCGTCGCCGTGAAGCCGGGTGGGAGATGAGTCGAAGGTGAAGGTGTTCGTTCACGGGAACCCCGAGACGTCGGCAATCTGGCAACCGATTGCCGACGAACTCAAAGAGGGTGGGCTCAGTGACGTCGTCTTGCTGTCACCGCCCGGATTCGGGTCGTCAACCCCACCGCAGTGGACGGCGACGCAGCTCGCCTACACCGAATGGTTGATCAATGAGGTCGAACGTCTCGGTGAGCCCGCCGACATCGTCGGCCACGACTGGGGCGCGGGTCATGTGTACGGGGCACTCGCACGCCGTCCGGACTTGTTCTCCTCGTGGGCTGCCGATTGCGGCGGACTGCTGCACACCAACTACGTGTGGCACGACGCGGCACAGGCATGGCAGACGCCCGGAGTTGGCGAAGAGTCGGTTGGCTTGCTGACGCACATGGACAAGGCCGACCTGGCTGGGGTCCTCGAAGGTCTTGGAATGAACCAATCAATTGCGGGTGACGTCTCGATGCATGTCAACCAAGAGATGGGGCGGTGCATTCTCGCGCTCTACCGGTCGGCAGCCCAGCCGGCCATGTGCGACCTTGGCGCACGGCTGGCCTCGATGCAACTTCCCCGCGGTGCGGTCATTATCCCCACGGCTGATACCTATGCGGGTACGCCCGAAATGGCGAGAGACATTGCCCGTTCGCTGTATGCCACGACGATCGAACTGGCCGGTCGGGGTCATTGGTGGATGATCGAGGACCCTGCCACTGCCGCACGACAGTTGATCGAATTCTGGGGTGCCACAACCTGAGCTTCGAGAGTCTCGGGTGGTGCCGTGGTCACTCGTCGTCGAGGGGCAACCCTTCGCCATCGTCGCCCGCAGCAAGTTCCATGATGCCCTGCTTGGTACGCATTTTTTCGATGGCCTTGATCGGTACGTTCAACTTCTTGAAGCGTGTGCCGTCGGTGCCGATGCTGTCGACCTTGTCGGTGAGCTTTTGGAACGTGTCCTTCACCTCGTCGACAGCCTTGACGTAGTTCTGCCATTCCTTGTTGAACTTGGCGATCTGCTGCATGATCGACGCTGCAGTTTGTTCGGTGTGGAAGCTGTCTGTTGCCTGGCGGATCACCGACAAGAACGAATACAGCGCCAGCGGTGAACACAACACCACCTTCTTGGCCAGTGCATAGTCGATCATTCCCGGGTCGGCTTCGTGAACGAAGCCGCTGATGCTTTCGTTGGGAAGGAACATGAGCACGTAGTCAAGGGCCTCTTCCTTGGCGTTGAGCGTGTAGTCGCGACGTGCCAGGGTGTCGACGTGGCCCTTCACCGCCTTCACAAAATCTTCCTTGGCCTGTTGACGAAGTGCATCGTTGTCGGCGTTGAAGTGGTCGGCATAGCGGTCGAGCGGGAACTTCACGTCCATGAACAGGACGCGGTCGGGCGGCATCAAGAACTTGTAGTCCGGCCGGCCACCAACCACGTTCACGTCTTGTTTTGAATAGTTCACACCCTCGATGAACCCCACCGCACGCAACATGTCTTCGACCACGCGCTCGCCCCATTGGCCGCGCTTTTGCGAACTCGACAGAATCTCGCTGAGGTTGTCGGTGCGTCGTGCCAATGCCTCGACGGCCTTGCCCACACTGTCGTACTGGGTGTTGTTGATTTGGCGCAGTTGTTGCAGCTCGGTCGACAACGCATCGAGACGCTGGCCCATTTGCCCAACGAACGTCTTCAACGTCGTGTCGATGACCTCGGCCCGGGCACCCAGCTGCTCGCCACCCGACACCGCGATCTTCTCGGCCGCCATCTTGATGGACTCCTCGCGATCAAGACGCGCCCGCTCGCTCATTTGATGCATGGCACCCGCCAGCGACGCGTTCACCGTTTCGGTCACCGTTCGCGCCAGCTCTGCCGACATCTCGGCCCGCAACGCCGCCGTGTCGATCACCGGGGTGGGTGGCACCACCGCAACCGGCGCCGACTGCTGGGCGCGCCTCTGGCCGACAAGCAACAGGGCCACAGCCCCAAGAGCAACGACCCCGACCACGACTGAGACAACTTCCATATTCTCAAAATAGACCAGGGGTGTGCGATGGGAGTTCCGCGGTCAATCGGGTGTGAGACACTGTCGCTGGTGAGTGGGGCGCCAGCGGTTGACGAGGTCCAGCGGCGCACGCTGCGCGTGTTGGTGCTGGGCCAGTTGGCGGCCGCGGCGGCTTTGTCGTCGGCGGTGACGGTTGGTGCGTATGTTGTGCAGCACATCCTTGGTCAGTCGACGCCGTGGGGCGGCATTGCCACGGCGACGGTGACGACGGGAACGGCGTTCATGTCGCAGGTCTTGGCGCGGGTGATGAACCGCAGGGGCCGGCGGTACGGGCTGGGTGCCGGATACGCGATGGCAATCGTCGGTGGTTTGATTGCCGGCTCTGGGGCCGAGGCGAAGTCGTTGCCGGTCTTCATCGTGGGTCTGTTCATCTACGGCTCGGGTCAGGCATCGAACCTGATGTCCCGCTACGCAGCGACCGATTTGGCGACACCCCACAAGCGCGGAGCAGCAATGAGCCGCATCCTGTTCGCCTCAACGTTCGGCGCGGTGCTGGGGCCGGTCCTGGTGCAGCCCGCACAGTGGGCCGGTGAAGAGTTGTTCGGGTGGCACAAGTACACGGGACCATGGGTGTTCTCTGCCGCGTTCTTCATCGTGTCGCTGGTCAACGTGGCGGTACGTCTGAAGCCGGATCCGCTGTTCCTGGCACGTGAAGTGCGTGGTGAATCCGTTGGTCAGGTTCCGCAATTGAAGATTCGCGAGGCGTACTCGGCGGCCTTCGAAACGGTGAATGGCCGCGTAGCGGTGTTCGCAATGGTGGTGTCGCAAATGACGATGGTTGCCGTCATGACGATGACTCCCGTGCACCTGAAGTTCCACGGTCACGAAGCGGTGAATGCCTACATCATCTCACTGCACATCGCGGGTATGTATGCGTTCAGCCCGTGGGTGGGGCGCTACAGCGACAAGCACGGATGTCAGGCATCGATTCGCCTGGGTGGGGTGTTGTTGGTTCTCGCGACGGCGTTCTCGGCTTTGTCGGGCGACCATTATCTGTTGCTGTTTCCCGCGTTGTGGTTGTTGGGGGTGGGGTGGAGCTTCGGCCTGATCGGCGGGTCGAGCCTGTTGATCGAATCGGTACGTGACGATTCGCGTGTGGCGGTGCAGGGTGTTGCCGACATGTCGATGAGTTTCTTCGGCGGGGTGGCAGGATTCTCGAGTGGGTTCATTCGCAAGGCCGTCGGCTACCACGTGCTGTCGATGTTTTCCCTGGTCCTGGCGATGTTGATGGTGGTGGTTGCAGTCTGGATCTCATCGGCGCGCGGGCCGGCGCGCGCCACGGTGTAGATCCTCGATCCTTTGTGCACCACAAGCCACAATGTCCGAATGGATCCGACAGGAAACGTGGCCTCGTCGTCACCGGCTCAGGGCTTTGACCCGTCGAACTTCGACACTTGTCGTTCTCGGTTCGGCACGTTTCCCGAATGTCCGTTGTGCGGCCACGGACTGATTCCCGAGCATGCACATTTCAAGTGCAAGTCGTGCGGTTGGCGCGACAGCTGCTGCGACTAGGACGGTTACTCGTTCTTCGTCGTCCAGCGAATGATGCCGGCGATCGACTCGGCGAGTTCGGCAGTGGCGGCAACCACACCGCTCCACCGCAGTGACAAATCAGGCTCGACGGTGACGATGCAGGCCGCGAGGAGTCGCCTAGTCGTCGCTACTCGTGTCGTCGGCCGGCGCATCGAAACCCGCTGCGGCGAGGCGTGCGAGGAGTTCGTCGCGAGGGCTTTCGCCCGGCGCACGTGCCTTGTCGTTGGCAACGCGCCAGCCATGTCGCGAAGAGTATACGAGAGGTGCATCCTTCAGTCGCCCGTAGCCGTAGTCGGTGACGCGGGCGAAGAGCAGCTCGTGGTCGGCCATCGTCTTTGATTCGAAGATTTCGGCATGCACCCATGCGAGACAACTCTTCACCACGGGATGACCGTTTTCTTCGACCAGGTATTCGTCGGCGATGTAGTGGAACTTGCGGCCCGGATACGAGAAGTACTGGCCGATGTGCACCTGGTCACCGGCGAGGAAAGACGTCGTGAATGCGCCGCTTGCGATCAACAGTGGGTAGGTGTCGTGCTTGGGTGACACGCTGGCCATGATGATCGGCTCCTCGAACGACACCTGTGTCACCCAGTGCGAGGTGTAGGCACGGATGACGCCGTTGTGGCTGGCCGCGACGATCTCAACGCCCTTTACTGCCTGACCGAGGGCACGTTTGAGTTTCGGGTCGATCATGCTCTCAGAGAATTTTTCGGAAGAGCTTGAGCTTTTTCTCGGTGTATGGAGGGTAGGCGATCTTCGGGTCGATGCGCGTACCGCGTGACAGCACCGGCTTACGGTGCTGGAAGAGACGCACGCTCGATTCACCGTGGTAGCCACCCATGCCGCTTTCGCCCACGCCGCCGAACGGCAGGTTCGGGTTTGTGAGGTGCAACAGCGTGCCGTTCACCGTCACACCACCCGCCGTGGTCCGGCTGACGACGCGATCGACCACGGCCTTGCGCTCGGAGAACACGTAGAGCGCCAGCGGGTGCGGGCGCTCGGTGACGAATGTGATGGCTTCGTCGACCGACGCCACGGGAATGATCGGCAGGATGGGTCCGAAGATTTCTTCGGCCATGATGCGTGAATCGTGGCGCACATCGACGAGAACGGTGGGGGCGATGTACCTGTCTGCGGCGTCGTGCTGGCCGCCGATGGCGACCGACCCGTCGCCGAGCATCGAGGTCAGGCGGTCGAAGTGACGATCAGACACGATGCGGCCGTAACTTTCGCTGGTCTGTGGGTTGTCGCCGTAGAACTCGGAAATGGCCGCGTGGAGGGCATCGATGAAACGTGACTCGACCTTGCGATCGACGAGGACGTAGTCGGGGGCGACGCACGTCTGGCCCGAATTCAGCCACTTGCCCCACGCGATGCGACGCGCCGCAACTTCGATGTTCGCGCTGTCGTCGACGATGACGGGGCTTTTGCCGCCAAGCTCCAGAGTGACCGGGGTGAGATTCTTTGCTGCCGCGGCCATGACGACGCGTCCAACGGATCCGTTGCCGGTGTAGAAGATGTGGTCGAAATGCTGGTCGAGAAGTTCCGTTGTCTCGGGGACGCCCCCCTCGACCAGTGCGATCGCGGATCGGTCGAAGTACTTGTCTACGAGACGAGCGAGCACACCAGAGGTTGCCGAGGAGACCTCCGATGGCTTCATGATGACGGCGTTTCCGGCGGCTATGGCACCGGCCGCGGGCACGAGTAGCAACTGGATGGGGTAGTTCCACGGTGCGATGACGAGCACCACACCCAGTGGCTCGGGGACCAGTCGTGAGCGCGAGGGCATCGCAACGAGGGGTGTCCCAACGCGGCGAGGCTTGTTCCAGCGCTCGAGGTTCTTGAGCATCAATTTCACCTCGGAGACCACGAAGGCGATGTCGCTGATGTAGCCCTCGGCGACGGGTTTACCCAGGTCGTTCGCCAGAGCCGCCTGAAACTCGGCCTCGTTCTCTTTGAGCATCCGCACCATGGCTTGGAGTTGCCGGCGGCGCCAGTCGAGTGGCCGCGTGGTGCCGCTGCGGTAGTTCGCACGCACTTCGGCCACACGGCCGGCGATGGATTGTGAGGTCGAGGTTGACTCGTCGAGCGTGGTCATGGGAACAGTCAACCCGACGAGGGACGGATGTTCCACTTCAGCCGTCAATGACGAATGGCTCACCTGAGAAGAAATCAACGCTGGCAAACGTTTCGACGGGGTTGCGCCGCAGTTTCGTCACGGGCCGCCAGCAGGATGCTCCAGCAGAACGGATAGATCGATCCGCCGCCGGAAATCGTCGGGCGGGAAAGATCACTGTCCACGCGCCAGGGTTGGCGGTTGCCCCCGCTGGGCGCGAATCGTGCATCGTCGAGAATGTCGTAGACGACCGCGTCATCGACGGTCTTCGCGGCGAATGCGCGAACCGATGCCGTTGCTCGCAGGGCGTTGCGTGTTTCCATCCCCGCAAACTAGCCAGCATCGCGCGTGTGATTGCACTGCCATACTTTCACCATGACGCTCCCCACGATCGGTGAACTGCGCCCGTGGGCCGACCCCGAGTTGGTGTCGATCAATCGACTGCCGATGCGTACACCGTTCGTATCGAGCACTTCGCGGCGTGTCTCGCTCGACGGTCAATGGGCAGTTCGGCGCTGGGTCCACCCGGGGCTCGTTCCCGCCGAAGCGGTGGGTGAGGTCGACGACGCGGGCTGGCGCCGCATTCCGGTGCCGGGTAACTGGACACTCTTCGGCCTCGGTGACACTCCCCACTACACGAACGTGACCATGCCGTGGGAGGGTCTGCCACCTGCGTTGCCCGACGAAGTGCCGACGGTCGTCTACCGCCGCGTATTCACCGTGCCACGGATGTCGACCGGCGAGGCAGTGATTTTGCATGTCGGCGCGGCGGAGAGCGTGCATGCCGTGTACGTGAACGGTGCGTTCGTCGGCTACGGCACGGACAGTCGTCTGGCAAGCGAGTACGACGTGACACGCTTCCTGCGTCACGGCGACGGCGACAACACGGTTGCGATCGTCGTGTGTCGGTATTCGGCACAAAGCCATGTCGAGGACCAGGACCAGTGGTGGATGGCGGGGCTTCACCGTGAGGTGTGGATCGAGACGCGGGCGCGCGCGCATATTTCCGACGTGCACCTAGACGCGGGTCTCGCAGGGGAGACGACCGGAACGTTGCGTGTGACGACAACCGTTGCCGTCAACGATGGTTCTGCCGTGGCTGGGGGTTGGTCGGTTCGTGTGACCGTCGCCGACCCATCGGGGCGGGTGCGAAAGACCGTCGAGTCGGCGGTGGCGAGCGACGTGCGCCCGTACGTCTTCGCCGGACACTCGGCCGTTGCCGAGTGCGAGGTTTCGAAGGTGAGGGCGTGGTCGGCTGAGACACCACACCTCTATGGCGTGACGATCTCGCTGGTGGATCCATCTGGCGTGGTGCACGAGACGGTTGAGCAACGAGTCGGCTTCCGCTGCGTAGAAATCGTCGAGGGCGATTTCCTCGTCAACGGTCGACGGGTGATGTTCCAGGGCGTGAACCGCCACGACCACCATCCCGAGCGCGGCAAGGCCGTGACGGTCGACGACATGCGAGCCGACATTCTCGCGATGAAGCAACACAATGTGAATGCCGTTCGTTGCTCGCATTATCCGAACGACCCGAGGTTCCTCGACCTGTGCGACGAGATCGGGCTGTACGTCGTCGACGAGGCGAACGTGGAAAGCCACGCGTGGAACACCAGCCTGTGCCACGACCCGCGCTACCGCCCGACGATCATGTCGCGCATCTCCCGCATGGTCGAACGCGACCGCAATCACGCCTGCGTCGTCATGTGGTCGCTCGGCAACGAGTCGGGCTACGGCAACGTGCACGATGCGGCAGCCGCGTGGATTCGCTCCACTGATGCTTCTCGGCCGGTTCATTACGAGCCCGCCATTTTCCACACCGATTGGTCCGACGGCGGAACCGGTGCCACCGACGTGGTGTGTCCGATGTACGCACCGATCGACGCAATCGTCCGCTATGCGAACTCCCTGAAACGCAATCGCCCACTCATCATGTGCGAATACAGCCACGCGATGGGTAACTCGAACGGGTCGCTCGCCGATTATTGGTCCGCGTTCGACAACATGCCGGGGCTGCAGGGTGGCTTCGCATGGGAATGGAAGGACCACGGCATTTTGCAACAGCTCGAAGACGGTCGGAAGCGGTTCGCGTTCGGTGGCCAATTCGGAGACACGCCGAACGACGGCAACTTCGTTGCCGACGGCCTGATGCACAGTGACCTCACGCCGCATCCAGCAATGCGCGAACTCGCCTGGGTCCACCGTCCCGTTGCCGTGTCGCTGGTGGGGAAGGGGGGCGCCGCGCGCCTTGCACTACGCAACCGTCAAGGGTTCCGCGACCTCACGCATCTTCGCGCGACGTGGGAACTCGTGGTCGATGGTGCGGTGACGAAACATGGATCGCTGCGCGTGCCGGGGGTCGCCGCGGGAGAAACCGTCCGCATCCCGCTCCCGGTGTCCGTACCCAAGGGGGGTGACGTGCGATTGTCGGTTCGGTGGTTCTTGCGTCGCGACGAAACCTGGGCGTCTGCGGGGCATTTGACGGCGTGGGACCAGGTCCTGTTGCGCCAAGCGAGACCCGCACGGAAGAGGCCGGCAGCGCTGTCGCCAAAGAGCACCGTCACGCCCCCGGACGTGGTTGCAGCACTCGAACCGCTGCCGACCATTTGGCGGGCGGCCGTCGACAACGACGGATTCAAGAACATGCCCGGGATTCGCGGGTTCGGTGAGTCGTTGCGTCGTTGGCAACTACAGGGTGTCGATGTCCGCGACGCACGGCTGATCGATGTCAACACCAACCGCACCGTGAACCGTGACTGCAGTGTGTCGTTTCGGCATTCCTTCAGGGTGCCGACCGACCTTGCCGATATTCCGCGCGTCGGGGTCACCTTCCCCGTGCCGCCTCGCTTCACGCACCTTCGTTGGGTGGGGGAAGGGCCCCATGAGTGTTATCCCGACCGCCGTTCGTCGGCGATGTACGCGACGTGGGAGGGTGAGCCCGACGAATTGCCGTACCTCGTGCCCCAGGAATTCGGCCTGCGTACCAACTGCACCCGACTCGACCTCATTGACCCACGATCGGGCGACGTGCTGCGCGTGGAAACGCTAGGCAACCCGTTCCATTTCTCCGCGACGCGGCACACCGCGGGTGACCTGTTTGCTGCCGGCGATGCGAGTGAGCTGCGCCGCCGTGAATACCTGACGGTGCATCTTGATGCGGCTCACCGCGGGCTCGGTACCGCGAGCTGCGGGCCCGACACACTGCCGAAATACCGCGTCGCCTCGGGTCGCTACACCCTGGAATATTGCATCTCTCTGCGGTGATAACTTCACCCCGCGATGGGCACCAAGGAGGACGAGGTCGTTGCGCGACTCACCGGACCCGGAGGTGCCTTCGAAATACAAACGGTGCCCGTTCATGGTGTGCCCCTTCGCGTGTTTGCCACCGCGCCGACGTCGCTTCGTGATCTGTGGCTCCAGGGTGCGGTCCGTGGAGACGTGCCGTACCTGATCTACGGCGAGGACGTGGTTACGTTCGGTCGAGCCCATCGGATGGTGTGTTCTCTCGCGCAGTGGCTGGTCGACCATGGAGTGCGGAAAGGCGACCGTGTCGCAATAGGCATGCGTAACTACCCCGAGTGGGCGATCAGTTACTGGGCGATTCAGTGCGTCGGTGGCATCAGCGTGAGTTTGAACGCCTGGTGGATCGCGGAAGAGTTGAGATATGCACTATCCGATTCCCAAACGAGCGTCGTCATCATCGACGGAGAGCGCCTCGAACGATTGAGTGATGAACTACTGCGAGAAGTCGGTGTGCGTCACACGATCGTCGTTCGTGGCGACACCCGACCGGGGTCGACGCGGTGGCTCGACGCCGTTTGTGATGAATCGGCGACGTTACCCGACGTCGATATTGCACCTGATGATGACGCGACGATTCTCTACACCTCGGGCACAACGGGGTTTCCCAAGGGCGCCGTCGGCAGCAACCGTAACCACGTGACCAACGTGTGGAACGGCCTGTTCCGTGCCGCGCAGAATGCCGCCCTCGCCGACCCCAACGCCCCGAAGCCGGCGGTGAAGCGTCAGCCAACGGCGCTGTGGACATTTCCGTTCTTTCACATCGCGGGTGTCACCGGCGTCAGTGTCGCTCCGGCCACGGGTGGCGCACTCGTCACGCAGTACAAGTGGGACCCGGCCGAAGCATTGCGACTGATCGAGAAACACAAAGTCACCCAAATCTCAGGTGTTCCCGCCGTGATTCGGTCGTTGCTCGAGCATCCCGACTACGACCGGCACGATCTCTCGAGTTTGTCGACGATCTCGCAGGGTGGGTCGCCCGTTCCGCCAGATTCGATAGCACGCATCCAAAGTGACTTTTCGGGCAAAGTGAGCCCGACGAACGGCTACGGCCTCACCGAAACGACGTCAGCCGTCGTGGGCAATGCGGGCGCGGCGTATTTCGGCAAGAAAGATTCGGTCGGCCAGCCGATGATCGGGACCGACATTCGCATCGTCGACGACCAGGGAAACGATCTTCCGCTCGGTTCGGTGGGCGAAGTCTGGATTCAAAGCCCGATGAATGTCCGTGGCTATTGGAACAAACCCGAGGCCACGGAAAAGTCTTTCACGAACGGATGGTTTCATTCGGGTGACGCCGGCTACGTCGACGAGGAGGGCTTCCTCTTCGTTGTCGACCGCATCAAGGACATGGTCATTCGCGGTGGTGAGAACGTGTACTGCGCCGAAGTCGAGGCGGCGGTGTTCGAACACGAATCGGTTGCCGATTGCGCGGTCTTTGGTGTGCCGCACGCGAGGCTCATGGAAGAGGTTGCGCTGGTCGTGGTGCCCAAGGTTGGGCACGACGCTCGCTCAACCGATGCACTTGTCGCACATCTCAAGTCACGGCTCTCGGCGTTCAAGGTTCCTGCCCATGTGTTCTGGACGAACGAGCCCCTGCCGCGCAATGCGACCGGCAAGGTACTCAAAAAAGACCTCCGCGAAACCTACGGCGAGAAATAAAAAAGGACCCGGCCACCAAAGCGGCCGGGTCCTTTTCGTTCGATAACTCAGTCTTCAAGCGCCTCTCTGGCTTCGGGTGAGAGAGCCTTTAGGAACGCTGAGGAAAGTGATTTTGCGTCCTTTGGTGTCAAGGATTCGAGCTGATCGGCGGTGAAGGAGTCGGCGGCTTTCGGGTTGAGCGACCGCAACTGCTTCGGTGTGAGTACGTCGATCTGTTCGGGCTGCATGGCGCCTGCCTGTTCATCGGACAGCTTGCCGAGAACACGCGGGGGCAACGATGGGATCTTCTCAGGATCGATTTCTGCGAGTGCGTCGGGGCTCATCTTCATGAACTGGCCGGGTGCGAGAACCTTCAGCACCTTGGCCGTCATCTCATCGACCTGTTCGGGTGACAGCACGCTCATCATCGTGGCCTTCATCTTCAACATCTGCTCGGGTGTCATCCCCTGGAATGCCTCTGGCGCCATCTGGTCGATCTGTTCGGTCTTCATCGAAGCAAAGACGCTTGGACCAAGGCTCTTGAGCTGGCCGGGTTGCATTCCCGCCATCGCGTCGGCCGCCATCGCGGCCATCTTTTTGGGGTCCATCGCCTTGAAGATCGAGGCACCCATTTTCGCCATCTGGTCGGGTGACAAGCCGCCCAACGCGCCGGTACCCATCGCCTTGAACTGGTCGGGCGTCATGCCGGCGAGCGCGTCGGGCGACATATTTTCCATCTTCGACTTGTCGAAGTTGTTGAACAATTTCGGGCCCATTGCTCTCATTTGCTCAGCGGTCATTCCTTGGAGCGCCTCGGGTGCCATCGCCTTGAACTGGTCGGGTGTCATGCCCTTCATCGCATCAGGGGTCATCTTCATCATTTGGTCGGGGCTCAGCAACCGGAGTGCATCCGGCTTGAGTCCCGCGACAGACTTCATGTCGAAGTTCTTGAACTCATCGGGCGCAAGTGTCTTTAGTTCATCGACCGAGAGGCCTTTGCTGGGGTCGAAATTGGTCGGCAGCTTGCCGATCATCTTGTCGAGCGAGAGCGCACCCTGGGGCATCTTGAATCCGGCTGGCACTTGGATGCCACCGCCAAGCCCCGTCTGTCCTCCCGCAGCGGTGCTGCCATCGGAGGCACTCTGGCCAGAGGCGGCCATAAGTTTGCGTAGAGCGTCTTGGTCGAGAGTCGCATTGCCCGTGCCACCGGCAGCCCACTCAGCCTTGGGAAGGGCCTTGCACATCGCTTCGATGAACGGCATCAACTGACCGGGCGCAGCTTCGATCTTTGCGTATGACACACCTGACACTTTGCAGACGCCGGGAACGGATCCGCCACCCGTAAATCCACCTGCGGGCGGTGCTCCGGTACCGTCTCCAGGTGCCGCTCCGCCGGTTGTTCCGCCGGGCATGCCGCCGGGCATGCCGCCTCCCGGCCCTGGAGACGCGTTGGTAGCCGCAGGCAACCCGAGTGCGACGGCCGTGGAGATTCCGACAATTGCGCGCAGAAGTTTCATCGCGGTCTTTCTGATGCCTCGCATGAGGAAAAGGGTAGCCAAGATTCTGGGGGTGCGGAAGTAGCCTCGGCGCCGTGTCCGGCCTGCTTCGCCTGAGTTTCGTGAGCTCGGTATCCGACCACCGGGACCTGCCGGAACTCGCGGTTGAGGTGGCCGTGGTCGGCCGGTCGAACGTGGGGAAGTCGTCTCTTGTCAATGCTCTGGCCAACCACAAGAACCTGGCAAAGGTGTCCAAGACGCCCGGACGGACGCAGTTGATCAACCTCTTCTTGTTGTCGGAGTCGACAGGCGTCGTGGACCTGCCGGGTTACGGCTACGCCGCGGTCCCCAGCCGGGTGAAGGCGGGCTGGGGCCGGATGATCGAGTCGTATCTCATCGAGCGTGAAAGCCTGGTCGAGGTGCTGGTGTTAGTCGACGGGGAAGTCGGCCCGACGAAGCTCGACGTGCAGATGATCGAGTACCTGCAGGCAAATGGCGTACCGATGCGAATAGTTGCGACGAAGCACGACAAGGTCAAGTCGTCGAAGCGTGAGACACGCAAGCGCGATCTGGCTGCAGGGTGCGGCGTGGCGCAGAAAGACGTCATGTGGGTGAGTGCCGATTCGGGCCTCGGAATCGAGACCCTGCGGAACCACATTCTTGGTGTCCTGAAAAATGACTGAAAAGCAGGCGGGGATCTCGTGGATCCTCGTCTCCGCCCTGGCGTACTCGCTGTTCACTGTGATGGCAAAGCGTCTGCTCGGCGAAATCGGTCCGACCGATGTTCTCTTCTGGCGGTTCATGATCGCGTCCCCCGTCATTTGGGTGGTGGTGCTGCTTCGTGCACGCATGCAGCGCGGACCCAACCCGCTGCATGTCGAGTGGCGTCCGCGATTCGTGATGGGACTGCTCTTCGGGCTTCTTGCTTGGTTCGCCTTCGTCGGTGTTGACAAGTTGCCTGGAGATCTCTACGTGATCATCATCTACACGTATCCGGCAATGGTCGCGGTCGGCGCGCGGGTGTTGGGCAAACCCACGACGCGTCAATTGTGGGTCGCACTTGGTATCACGACTGCCGGTGTCGCATTCACCGTGCCGGAGATCTTCGATGGTTCACAGGATGCCGCGCTGTTCGGTTTCGTTCTCACCTTGTTCAATGCCGCGTTGTATGCCGGCTACATCCTCTACAGCGAACGCATCGTCAACGACACGAAAGGCCATCACTTGGCGGGGGACAGTTTTGTGGCTGCCGCATGGGGGATGGTGGGTTCTCTGGTCGTGGCGACCGTTGTCGCCGTTGCGTCGGGCGGCGTTTCCCTTCCGAACACGGGTCTGGCGATCGCCTGCATGTTCGGCCTTGGCATCATCAGCACGGTGGTGTCACAGACGGCCTTCTTCCTCGGCGTGTCGAAATTAGGGCCGGCACCGGCGGCGCTGGTTGCCGCCAGCGAACCCGTGATGGCATTGACGTGGCTGGTCATGTTTCTCGACGAGTCGATGCGTGCGATCCAAGTGGTGGGTGCCGTGCTCGTCATCGTGGGCGTCGTGTGGTCGCAACGCACGCGACCCGGGTGCGTCACCGATTCGGGCTCTGTGGGCGAGTGATGCGCACCGATCGAGAAGTGTCCGGGTGCCACACCGAAAGGCCCGCTGACCAACAGCCGACTCCGCAGCCCTCGAGGGTTTGGAACATGCGCACAAGGTCGGTGTCCCCGGACCCATCTCGGACGGGTATCTCGTGATGTTGAGGCAACGATGGTGGCCGGGTGCGGACTTGCCCGCGGGTTTCGTCCATGCCCAGTTCCGCGCCGAGCACCCGTGTTCGTCGGTGAGACAACGCCGTGGGCGTGGATGAGTCTGATCGCGGCCGCGATGAAACCTCCGGGTCCAAGTGCTCCTTTTCGTCGGCTCATCTGGCAAGTTTTGGGCTGCTCCGAACTAGTCTCAGAGGGGTTCGCGCCACGTGGCGCCAGTCGCAAAGGGGAAAGACATGACCCGTTTGGGTATGCACTCGGGAATCGCCACCGACGACGCAATGAACCTGGCGATGTCGGACAAGGCGATACCCCTATACGAGGCGGTCAAGCAGTTCATCAAGAACGAGGTCGACCCCATCACCGAGGAGTTCTATGAACTCGGCGAGGGGCGCGCCAACCGCTGGGCTTACGCCCCCGGACAACTCGAACTCCTCGAGTCAGTCAAAGACAAGGCCAAGGCCAACGGCCTCTGGAACTTCTTTCTCCCCAATGCCGAAACCGGTGAAGGTTTGTCGAACCTCGACTACGCCTACATCGCGATGGAACTCGGCAAGAACCCCCTCGCCTCGGAGTGCCTGAACTGCTCGGCACCCGACACCGGCAACATGGAAGTGATCGAACGCGTGGGCACACCCGAGCAGAAAAAGCAGTGGCTCGAGCCCTTGCTGCGCGGTGAGATTCGTTCTGCCTACGCGATGACCGAACCCGATATTGCGTCGTCGGATGCCAAGAACATCGCGTGTCGTGCGGTGCTCGACGGTGACGAATGGGTCATCAACGGCGAGAAGTTCTACATCTCCGGCGCCGGTGATCCGCGCTGCAAGATCATGATCGTCATGGTGCTCACCAGTCCCGACGGTCCGCCATCGCGCAAGCACTCGCAGATACTCGTCCCGATGGACACGCCCGGCGTGGAAATTATCGGTGCGATGCACGTATTCGGCGAGGACGATGCACCCCATGGTCACATGCACCTGCGATTCAACAGCGTGCGTGTTCCGGCAAGCAACATGCTCTTGGGCGAAGGGCGTGGCTTCGAGATCTCTCAGGTCCGCCTCGGACCCGGACGCATCCACCACTGCATGCGCTCGGTCGGTGCGGCCGAGCGTGCGCTCGAGCTGATGGTGCGCCGTGGTCTGCACCGCGAGGCATTCGGTCGCCCGCTCGCGCGTCTGGGCAAGAACCCCGAGGTCATCGCAAAGGCCCGCATCGAGATCGAGGCTTGCCGACTGATGGTTCTCCGTGCCGCCAAGGCAATGGACACCATGGGCAACGCCGAGGCACGTGTGTGGGTGAGTGCCGTCAAGGCAATGGTGCCCGAGCGCGTGTGCAAGATCATCGATGAGGCCATCCAGATGTACGGCGCCGCCGGTGTGTCGCAGTGGACGCCGCTGTCACGCATGTACGCCAGCCAACGCACCTTGCGTCTGGCCGACGGACCCGACGAAGTGCACTGGGGTGTGGTCGGTCGCTTCGAGATTGCGCGTCACGAAAGCGAGCCACCGATCGAAAAGCCGACCGAATACAGGGGTATGTTCTCCGGCCCTGCATGAGGCTCCACTACGAGATCGGTGGTTCCGGGCCGCGTGTCCTGTTCTTCAACGGCTCGGGCGCCACGCTCGAGGGCTCTGCGGTCATCATCAAAGGTCTGCGTGAATTTTCGAGCGTTCTTGCACATGATCAACGCGGTCTGGGAAAGACCGGCGTCATAGACGGTCCTTTCACCATGCAGCAGTACGCGCAAGATTCCGCCGAACTTCTCGACCATGTCGGCTGGAAGTCGTGCATCATCGTTGGTATCAGTTTCGGCGGCATGGTTGCCCAGGAGTTCGCAGTCACGCATCCCGAGCGTGTCGAGAAACTGGTGTTGCTGTGCACCGCGGCCGGCGGTGTTGCCGGCGCGTCGTACCCGCTTCACGAGGATGTCCACCTCGACCCCGCTGCGCGTGCCGACAAACAGATCCCAATTTTCGATACACGTTTCACGCCCGACCACCTCGCAAAAGACGCATTCGCTGCGGCGTTGGCCAAGATGCTGCGCGATCGCGAGCACGTGCCGAAGTCGGATGAGGTGCGAAGGGGCGAAGTATTGCAACTCGAGGCGCGTCGCCACCACGACGTCGCGGGTCGTCTCGGGCGCATCACCTGCCCAACACTCGTGATGGCCGGCAAGTATGACGGCATCGCACCCGTTGCGAACTGCCAGGCCATCGCAGACCGAATCCCGAATTCGGAACTACGCATCTACGACGGGGGACACCTCTTCATAGCGCAAGATCCCGCCGCCGTGGCCGACATCGGCAGATTCGTTGTCGAGCCAAATTTCTGAAACCGACCTTCTCAGCGTCCGCGGAACGGCCTGATGCCGTTGGCGGGGACGACGCCGAGGCGACCCGCCTCAAAGTCCTCGAAGGCCTGTCGTAGCTCGGCGCGGGTGTTCATGACGAACGGTCCGTACTGTTCGACGGGTTCGCCGATGGGCTCGCCACCCAACAGCAACACGTCGAGCGACGTGTCGGGCGATGCCGCGACGCTGATCGTGTCACCGGGGCCGAAGACCGCAAGGCGACCAAGTCCGAACGGCGCTCGTTCGGTGCCGACACTGCCTTCGCCGGAAAGGCCGTAGGCCAGTGCGTTGTATGCGGGGTTCCATGGCAAGGTCATGCGTGCGCCGGGGGAGAGCGTGGCATGGGCAACGACGATGGGTGTGTGTGTCGAGCCGGGGCCCTTTGCGCCGTCGATGTCGCCCGCGATGATGCGGATGATCGCTCCCGCATCGGGTGTGGTGACCAACTCGACGAGGTCGGCTTCGAGGTTCTGGTACGCCGGCGGAATCATCTTTTTCTTCGCAGGAAGATTGACCCACAGTTGAATGCCGTGAAACAAGCCGCCGCGTACGACAAGGTCTTCGGGTGGAGTCTCGATGTGCAGAATGCCTCCGCCCGCGGTCATCCACTGCGTGCCGCCGTTCGAGATGACGCCGCCACCACCCTGCGAATCCTGGTGAATGAAAGTGCCATCGATGATGTACGTGACGGTTTCGAATCCGCGGTGCGGGTGCCAGTCGGTGCCGCGCGGTTCGTAGGGGGCGTAGTCCACCTCGCCCATCTGGTCCATCATGATGAACGGGTCGACCTCGGCGCGCGTGGCACCGTGGAAGGCGCGACGAACGGGAAAGCCTTCACCCTCGTGGCCCGAGGGTGCGACCGTGGTGCGCTTGACGGGACGGTCGCGCAATGCGGGTTTGGTGGCGATGTCGAGCCCCACACGGGTGAGGGTCAACGGGTTTGCCGTCACTGCCGGTATGGGAGGGTCCTTTCGGAAGAAAGCCGGTTACTTGAGTTCGCGGACAAACTATCGAGCCCGAACGGCCTGGGCGAGCCGTGCCTAACGTTGCGGGGTGCGTGCCTGGGCCCGTCGTCGGATTGCGCTTGTCGGATGCGTCGTTGCATTGCTGACCGGCTGTGGCTCGGCCCAAGAGACGGCGCCGACCCAACCCGGCGATGCTCTCGAATGGGCGGCGTGCGACGAAGTCGAGTGCGCAACCCTCAGCATGCCCCTCGACCAGTTCGCAGCAAAGTCTCACTCATCCGCGTGGATCGACCTGCGGGTGTATCGACAGATTTCATCCGTCGCCGACAGCCGGCACCTTCCCCTATTCATCCACCCCGGTGGTCCGGGTGCCGACGTTCGGGCGGCGGTTGCGGGCGCCCGCGCGGTGTTGGCGCCGATCATCGATGACTTCGACATCTATGCGCTGTCGACTCGTGGGACGGTTGACGGAACCCCATTCGACTGCGGCGCGAGCCTGCACGATTTGCGCGTCATTGATGTCGACGGGCGTGCCGCGGGGCGCTTTGCAACGAATTGTGTCGAGAAGTCGGGTTCACTCGTTGGACGTGTCGGCACACGCCAGAGCGTCGAAGACCTGGAGGACTTGCGCGTCGCGCTCGGTTTTGGGAGCGTTCGTTTCCTCGGGTGGAGCTACGGCGCGACCCTCGGGGCGGCCTGGGCCATGGCGTACCCGGAGTCAATCCGATCGATGGTTCTCGACGCGCCGAGCGATCCGCGGCGGCCGTGGGCCGAGCAACTACGTGAGCGGTACGTTGCTGCGTCGGCCGCATTCGCGCGGAGTTCGTTATCAAATGGCATCGACATTGCGGGGAATGCACGCGAAAGCGCGCTTGCACGCGAGTACCTGTTGTACGAACCCGATGCCGTTGGTTCGGGAAGCGAGTTGATTGCACTCAGGCTCGGTGAAACTCCGAACGGTGACAACGATGGGGGAATCGAGGCTCAGGTCGGCGTTCATTGTGCCGATGTCACTCATGCGGCGGCACGTATGGCGATCGACGTGGTCGAGCCGAGGCCGAAGATCGGTCTCGGAGCGACGTTCGATCGGGTGTGCCTGGAATTCGCCGAATCATCGACCCCGTTGGTGGCGATCGACGTCGATCCCCGGGGAACACGTGTCGACGTGATGGTGATTTCCACGACCGGCGACCACGTCGTTGCGTCCGTCGTTTCACGTCGATTGGCGAAGGACATGTCGTGGCGGGGTTTCGTCGTGGATGCCGATCGTCATCTCAGTGTCGGCTTTGACCCCGTCGCGACGAAGGAGGCGATGGAGTTCCTCGCAATCGGCGAATGACTAGTGATCGAAGCGCCCCGGCGGCGCCGCACCGGGCTTGCGCGCCCACATTTTCTTGCTGTCGAAGTTGAGTTCGTAGTCGGGCTTCAGCTCGATGACCACGCGACCCGGTGAGTCCAGGAGGGAGAGAAATGCGGCCGCCCCGGCTTCGTCGTCCTTGCGGATCGCGCGTGCCAGTTCGGGCAGCATCCAGTCGCGTGTCCCACGGTCGTCGTGCACGGTGCATTGACCGCGCACCGAGACCGTCTTGCCCGGCCCGATCGATGTACCGACCGAAGAAATCATCGCAGCGGCATAACCGGTGCGACGGATCGCGGGGATGCGTGCGCGGGTTCCGGCCGCCGTCAGCCAGATGCTGCCCTTGCGCCAAATGAAGCTCATCGCAACACCGAAGGGTTGGCCCGCCTTGTTCGTCCAGATGAAGGTGCACTCGACCTGCTCGTTGAGCAGACGATCACGCAGGTCGGGGTCAAGTTGGCATTCGGCAAGGTTTTCGGCATCTTCCACGTCGATCAAACTAGTCTCATCCGTGGCGGCTGGTCAGGGCTCGATGATGTTGAAGCCGGGTTCGAAGGCATCGATGTTGCCGAAGATGGTCAGCAGGGCGGTGGGGTCACCGTCGAGGGTGATGTTGCCGGCTGCGATCTGATCCACGAACGTGGTTTCCTGCAGCAGCACGCGCATGAATTCGCTGCGCGGCGTGACGACCGTGACGGTCGCGTGGTCGTCGTGGCGGCCGGGCACTGCGTAGAGCGTGCGATTCGACAGGCCGAGAACCCAGTGTTCGTTGATGTCGGTGAACGTCCAATTGACCACGGCCGTCTGACCGCCGACTTGTTCCGACTTCAGGCGAACCGAAACGGTGTCGAAGATCTGCTCGACGGTCATTGCCGAAAGAATTCCCTTGCCGTGTGCGTTGGCGCCGCCGGGCTTCAGCGGGCCATGGCGCAGTTCCTGCGCGCCCTGCAGGTAGGCGTTGCGGAATGCCGCTGATTCTGCCTGGTAGCCGAGTTGTTCGAGTGCATCGGCTTGCAACTCGCGTGCTGCGGTGTTGGTGGGGTCGGCAAAGACGAGGTGGTTCACCAACTCGGCAACCCAGCGATAGTCGCCGGCACCGAACGACGATCGTGCGTGGTCGAGTAGTGCATCGGCTCCACCGGCCAAGTCGACGTAACGTTTGCCCGCATCGGACGGTGCGAGCTTGTTGAGGTTCGCAGGGTTGCCGTCGTACCAGCTGAGGTAACGCTGGTAGACGGCCTTGCAGTTGTGTATCAGGTCGCCGTAGTAGCCGCGGGTGTGACCTTCGGCGAGAAACTCGTCGGGCAGACGCAACTCCGCCGCGATTTCCGTGGGGACGAGTCCCTTGTTGGCGAGGCGCATCGTCTGGTCGTGCATCCACCTGTAGAGGTCGCGCTGGAGCGTGAGGAACCCGCGCACGTTGTCGGCGCCCCAACGAGGCCAGTGGTGCGAGGCGAACAGGAGAATGGCCCGATCACCGAACAGTTCGATGACTTCGTTGATGTACTTCGACCAAGCGAGTGAGTTACGCACCTGTGCGCCACGGATGGGCACGAGATTGTGCATGGTGTGCGTGCAGTTCTCTGCGGTGCACAGCCAGCCGAAGTCGGGGAAGAAGAAGTTCATCTCGGCCGGTGCTTCGGTTTCGGGTGTCATCTGGAAAACGATGCGCACGCCGTCAACGGTCATTTCCTGGCCGGTGTGGGTGATGTCGTGCGTCGGGGCGACGAGGCCCGAGATGTCGTGGGGCACGCCTTTGCCGAGACCCGCGTCGATATGTGCGTCGGGTCCGGGTGGCAGCAACGGCCCGAACTGGTACGCGGCCCGGCGCAGCATGGCCGGGCCGGCGATGATGTTTTCGGACACGGCCTCGTGCAGGAAGCCTTCGGGTGCGATGACGATGCATCGCCCCGCGTCAACGTCGGCCTGTGATGTCACGCCGTTCACACCGCCAAAGTGGTCGACATGCGAATGGGTGTAGATCACCGCAACAACAGGACGCGCACCAAGGTGTTGTGTGGCCAGGTCAAGTGACGCCCGTGCCGATTGGCCCGACGTGAGTGGGTCGATGACGATCCAGCCCGTCGCACCCTCAATGAAGGTGATGTTGGAAATGTCGTAGCCGCGAACCTGCCAGCATTTCGGTGCGACTTCGAACAATCCGTGGCGACGGTTCAACTGCGCCTGGCGCCACAGGCTGGGGTTCACCGTGTCGGGTGCGGGTGCATCGTCGGCGATGAACGCATAGCGCGAGATGTCCCACACCATTCGGCCCGTGGCGGGATCGGTGACACGTCCATCGGGTATCGCAGCGATGAAGCCACGGTCGACGCGCAGGAAGTCCTCGGCATCGAGGTCGAATCGAACCGCTGCATTCGCGGCGCGGGTGTGTGGGGTTGCTGGTTTTCTCATTCGCGGATCCCCTCTTTATTCGACACGAAGATGCCCGCCGTATCCCTCATCTGCGTCGGCTTCGGATGATCGAAGCGGTCGTCCCGAACGTTGTCCACGTGGTTGGGAGCGGCCTTCTGCAACCGGCGTAGGTCGCATTCGGTGGGAACGGCCTCATGCTGCAACGGTCCTCTTCAGCGCGCTGTCGTGCCGCGAGGCCACCCCTCACCAAGCCGTCGGGGCGCCGCGTGAGCCAGCCGACCGACAGACGCAATGCCTCGGCGGGACCGGCTTCGAACCCAGGCATCAGGCCGGCCGGGCTTTCGATGAACGAGTGTCAAGCCGATACGGATGTGACATACGATCAGCGTAGTTGTGGTGTGCAGATCGTTGCGACCGCACACTTCGGGGCAATTCGTGAAAGGGGGGAATCATGTCAGCAGATCTAGAACGGCGTATCGCGCGTCTTGAGGCAATCGAAGCGGTGCGTTATGCGTTTCATCGCTACTTCCACGCGATCGACAACAACAACATCGACTTGTTGATCAACGAGGTCTTCACGAAAGACGCGGTTCTCGTCATCTCGAACTACCCGCCCGGTAGTGGACAGAACCTGTTGCTCGACACGGAAGAAAAGATTCGCGCCGTCTACGGACCCATCAAAGCCGACGGCCATCGCCACAACGCAGCCAACACGTCGGTATGGGTGAACGACGACGTCACCGAAGCCAAGGTGACCAGCTTCTTCGTCACGACGATCGCGTGGGGCAATCAGGGCGGCATGTACGAGGGCACCTTCGTTCCGATGGGTGACGGCACGTGGAAGGCCAAGCGTTGGCTGGTGTCGAGCCAGTGGGGATGGCGCCTCACCGACACCGACCTCAAGTTGCCGGCGCCGTACCTCTATGAGCCGCCGTCGGTTGGAACCGAAATGGGTGGCTACCAGCCGAAGTAACGGCATGTGACATCTGGGGCTCGGTGAGGCCAGATGGGCATCACTGCATGATCATGTAGTCATGTTGTTGAGCAACAAGGTTTTCCTGGTCACCGGCGCGACGGGTGGCTTGGGTCGCCGCATTGCAAACGAGATCGAGGCCCGCGGAGGCTTCGTCCTGCGTACCTCGGGTGGCGAGTGCGACATCACCGAGGCCGGAGATCGAGCCGTTATCACGCAGATGGTCGTCGACCACGGCGGTGTCGACGGCGTCGTCTTTGCATCGGGCGTCGTCGGTTTCGGTGCGCACGGCACGCTCGAGTCGGGCGCAATCCAACGACTCGTCGATGTGAACGTCACCGGCCCACTTGAACTCACGAACCAGCTGATCCCGCACGTTCACGATGGTGGTGTGGTTGTGTTCATCACTGGTGCGGTGGTCGACTTCACGACTGTCGGTATGGCCGCCTACACCGCGGCCAAGGCGGGGTTGTCGGCGGCGTGCCCGGTGTTGCGGCGCGAACTGCGTGGTCGCAAGATCAACGTCATCGATGCACGTCCACCACACACCGAAACCGGTCTTGCAACGCGCGCAATCTTCGGTGAGGCACCAAAAATGAAGCAGGGCCTTGACCCCGAGGTTGTGGCGAAGCGAATCGTCGTCGCCATCGAGGGCGACGAAAACGAACTAGCGCCCGTCGTGTTCGGCGAGTAGCGCGTCGAGGTAGTCTGCGCTCGTCAGTTCCAGTTCGGAACACGAGTTCAAGATCTCGATCACCTTCGGGTCGGGGTGGTTGCCTGCGATGCGCTCCCACGCACCGGCGCCCTGGCGCTCGGCGTTGGCCTGAATGCGCAACTGGTCCCACACGTCGAGTGGCGCGAACACGTCGTAGTAGGTCTTTAGTGCGCCGGGAAGTGGTGCTTGGAGTTCGGTGCGTCGTGATTCGTCCATCGGGAAAGCGGCCTCGATGCGGTTCGCGATCTCGTCTTCCGCGACTGCGCAGCGCATCAAACCCTCGGCGTGTTCGGGCAACATCTCCGCCCATCCGCGATAACGGCTCGCCGCGCCACGTTCAAGCAAGGCAAGGAAACGGGGGGAGATGTCCGGTGGGACCTGTGAGATGAAGGGACCCAGCAATTCACCGAAACGGGGAATGACGACGTTCGACATGGCGGCGAGAGTACTCGCCCTCTCCGGCGGCTGATTGAACGACAAGTCTAGGGAATGTGACGAATTGAAAATTCCCCACCGACGCCGCCCGAACCCCTATTCAGGCCGATGCCCGAGGTCTATCGTTTTTACATGAGAAAAACCATTGTCCGAATGTTGACTGCGGTTGCCCTCGTGGGGGGAACAGCGGTCGTTAGTTCGACCGGTATCGCTTCCGCGAAGGGCAACACACCCGTGAAGAAGATGGCGACGGCGCCTGCGCTGTACTCGCTTACGACGATCAAGCAAACGGCGCCACCCCCTGGTTGCGTCGGTACGGGCTGTCCGCAGATTGAACAGAGCGTTCCCGCTTACATCGCCGCAACTGGTTTCACCGATCTGGTTGGAGCCAAGAAAATTGATACGTACTCGGTGAACACCGGCCCTAACCAGTCGTCTAAAGGCGGCTGTGCAATGTCAAAGGACAGCAAGTTGTTGTGCTGGGGTTCAAATACGTATTCGCAGTTGGGCAATGGCCTCACTACGGATTCGGAGACGCCGGTTCAGGCCGTGGGACTCGGTGCGATCCAGGACATCAGCACAAATGGTTTCACCACCTGCGTCGTGACAACCACGAAAGAACTGCAGTGCGTCGGCAAAGGCTCGTGGCCCGGCTACTCCAAAGTTGAAGTCTCGGGCAACCAGAACAGTCGCACCAACACATGGAATGCCACAACGAACAATTACGCCGAGTCGATTACGCCAAATGTGAGCGTCAACGAATGTCTCATTCGTAAGGACGGAAAGAACGTGGCGACGGTTTCGAGTTGTTGGGACCAACAACTGGCCGCGTCCTCTGCGTGGGTCACCGTCGAGACCGGAGTCGAAAAAGTTCAACTCGCGGGTTCGTCGGGCTGGGAAAACTCCAACATTTGTATTTTGAAATCTGACAAGACGGTCAAGTGTTCAAAGGTGACGCCGGTGAAGCCCGGTAATCGCGTCGACGTCAGGGTCGAAGATTTTGACTGCAACGGCGACGGCAAGTGGGACCTCACGTACTCGTTTCTTCCGGGAGAAGTGAGAGTCGACTGCTTCAATACAGGTTTGAATCTGTGGGGCGCGAGCACTCCGAAGTGGTCAGCGCGTGATGGTAGCCGAAGTGAAACGCCGTGGCCGGCTGCCGAATGGACGTGGGTCGATTCGGGTGTCAGCGACATCGTTGACTTCGCGATGAGCGAGCAGGCTTGGGGGTCTGATGGAACCGTGTGCATGATCGCAGGCGCAGAGAAAAGTCTCGTGTGCAAGCCATACACGGGCGTGTCGTCCAATGGTGACCCCCGCACCGCCAAGGCAACGGGTGGCGCTTGGGGCAAGTCGAACCCGATTTCGGGGGTCTACAACGCCGAAAAGGTCTACATGACGACGTTCGGCGGCCAGCTCGCCCTGTGCGTTTATGCAGTCGGGACCTTGTCATGTGGCACCGCTTCGTTTAACGGCTCTTCGATGAGTTTCCCGACGACGGTTGAAACCATCGCCGTCATGGAAAAGCCGATCTCGATTTTCAGCCAGGCAGGCGCGGGCTTCAACAAGGCGTACTTCATGACTGCCTCGGGACTGCTGTCCGCCGACGCGTGGGCATTTAGTTGCAGCGGTTGCCAGAAGCAATCGGGCAACATCCTCAGTGCCGTTACGGCTTTCAAGGATGCGACCTCGACCAACTCTTACTTCATCGAGAAGATGACCGGTGCAACCGATTCCTACGACTTCATTCCGGTGAGTCTCACGACGGCGACTCGCAAGCTGTTGTCGCAAAAGGCGATCACCGTGAAAACATCTGCCGGTGCAACTCTTGCGAATACGGACGTTCGTTGGACTGCTCCTGACGCCCCCGACTCATTGAGCTCCTCAAAAACAGCCAAAGACGTTACGAGTTCGGAAGGGGTTGTTCGTCTTGCGACTTTGCCTACTGGTCCGGTGTCGTTCACGCTGCGCGGTGGAACGCTCAGTGATGGCACGTACCTGCAGGCCGCAGTCGTCACTCAGGTGATTCCCGAGAGTGGAACGGTCGAAGTGATCGTCCCCGTGTCGTCAGGTGTCGTCAACCGCACAGTGACAGTGCAGTTGACCGACAAGACGCCTGTGCCGAATGCCGTGGTCAGTCTTCGGAACAACTACCTGACTTACAACTACGCGAACAATGGGTCGGCGAACTCGTCATGGTCTGCGACTGCCCCCGACACTAAGGGCTTCATGCAGCAGGCGTCGTGCGCTTACTGCTTCGTCCCACCGCCGACATACATCACTGGTGCAAACGGCTCGGTGACGTGGAAGTCGTTTGCTCCCGAGAGCAAGTCAAGCCAGTACGACGCTGAGATCGTGTACGACGACGGTTCGCTGAACCAAAAGGTTCGCGTGAACTTCGTCGGTACATCTGCAGACGCAACGACGGCTGGCAATTCAACGACGGTCACGATGCCATTTATGGCAAATATCCAGACGCCGGTTCCCGCAGAAGTCACACCGAAGGCTGATGGTTCGGTGGAGATTCCGGTGTCGCTGAAGGACGGGGACAATTTGCCGATCTCGGATCTCGAGGCGAAGGCCGAAGAGGTTTGCGGCGAAATGCAACAGGGTGGCCTGTGGTCGGGGAGTTCCTCGGTCCAGGAAGGTTTCTGTGAAGGCCGTGGTCCCGGTAGTTCGACTGGTACGCCCGGCAGCACAAGTCAGGTTTCGAAGTCGGCCGTGAGCTCATTCGCCTGCACCGCATCGACAAGCAAGAAGACCGACAGCAAGGGCGCCGCGACAATCAAGTTGTGCCCGAGCAAGTCGGGCTATTACCGCGTGCGTTCAGCGGGTGTTCTCCCGTCGAAGTCGATCTGTGTGAAGGTGAACAACCAGCCGTGCACGGTGACGTTGCAGAACTCGATTGCGGGTTCGACCTCATCGTCGACAAGTGGTGGCGGTTCGACCGTCGCCGCGGCACCGAACACGATGAAGGCGAAGGGCAAACTGTCGATGGCCCAGTTCTTTAAATTTTTCGCGTCGAAACCCGGTGGTGGTGTGGTCAAGGTGACTGCCTCGGGTGCTTGCAGGGTGGCGGGCAAGAACGTGGTAGCCGGCACCAAGAAGGGCGTCTGTACCGTGACGGTCACCCAGGCCGCCAAGGGCAAGGTCAAGGGCACAAAGAAGGTGTTTAAAGTCAAGGTGGTCTGACCGCTCGGAAGTTCGACAAGGGCCGCGGCACTTCGGTGTCGCGGCCCTTTCGCTTTTGTGCGTCTAGATGGTGAGTGAAGTGATGACGCGCGGGTGAAGGTGCGGCCACGATCCGGCGAAGCCGGGGTGCAGGTCGTAGGTGTGAACGTCGTTGATGTTCACCCAGTGGACGGCTTCTGATTCGCCGTTGGCAATACCGGCGTTCGCATCGCCGTGACAGTGGGCGATGACGGTGTGGTAACCCCACGAGCCGTGGTCGTCGGTGAACACGTCGACGACATTGAGATGGTGCTCCTCGACGCCGACCTCTTCCCACGCTTCGCGCTTGGCGGCCGCAACGGGGTCTTCATGCGAATCGAGTGCACCGCCGGGCAATGCCCACGTGTTGCCACCGTGCGTCCATGCGGCGCGAAGTTGGAGAAGCACATGGGGTTCGGGAAGGTCGCGGCGCACCAACAAAAGTCCTGCGGCGCCGTAGAGGCCCCAGTGGTAGCGGCCGCAGTCGCACTCCACCCAACCGTCACCATCGCGCAAGCCCACGCGCACAGTTTGTCAGTGTGGCGTCGAAAGCACCCAGTGCAGTAGCGTCTCCACATGGCGAGACCACCCGTTTCTCTCAGGGCACTTGCGGCGGCACGCGGCGACGAGCCGGCCGACTTGTTGATTCGTGGCGGGAGGGTTTTGGCCCCCGCGACCAAGCAATGGGTCGATACCAGCCTCGCGATTTGTGACGGAGCAGTGGTTGGCTGGGGAGACCGGGATGCGGTTGAAACCATCGACGTTGGCGGTGCGGCCCTGGTCGCGGGCTTCGTCGATGCGCACATGCACCTCGAATCGTCGAAGTTGTGGGTGAGCGAATACGTGAA
>Ga0194123_10000219_pt1 | contig 116850 bp, 90 predicted proteins | sample TA2MahsurfametaG_5_FD_155479 | JGI IMG/M metagenome (GOLD analysis project Ga0194123, IMG submission 155479) | Freshwater microbial communities from Lake Tanganyika, Tanzania - TA2015023 Mahale A surface | ecosystem: Environmental > Aquatic > Freshwater > Lake | place: Tanzania: Lake... | reverse complement strand
GGTGCAGGTGCAGGAGGAGGAGGAACAGGCACCCATGGTAAAGGAAGAGATATAATAGGAGGGGTCATTTGTTGACGAATTGATTCACACAAGTATGTATTGTAACCAGTAACATCGACCATTTGAGAGAGCCATCCGTCAACAGTATTTTTCTGTAGCTGTTCATACGGAATGAAACTTTCAGGATCAGGATTTCCTAAAGAGTTCGAACCATACACATCACATGTATATGATTTACCAGTAGCAGCATCAGTATAGTCAGCACGATACCTCCAATGAACATTCTTCACAACGTTTGTAAGACCATCCAATGATGGAGCCACCTCGAGAGATGAAATCACCCAAGAGAATGAAATATCTTCAACAGTAATTGCAGATGACATAGTAAATATATACATTAAACATACAAAATAAAAACATATTTTACGCTGCAATACTCCCCCACCCACCACGATTATTATAGTTACCACTTCGACTTTTTCACATTTATTTTCGGGCCAGCACCCTTCTTCTTTACATTCGCTGGATCGTACGACTCTTCTTCTTCATCGGATCCAATTTCTTTCGACATCTCCCAGAACTCCTTTGATCCAAGTTTAAATGGACCGTGTGTTTGCGCCTTGTACCAGAAAATCTGGTCCTGAAGTTTATTTGACTTGGCATTATTATTTATTACCAAACATTCATAATTCTCTGTACATTGATCCATCACTTGACAGAAGGTCTCGAATGTCGGAAACATACCGGCATAGTTATCATAGATTCTCTTGCGGTTCGCTATGTATGGCTCTCGCAAAATAAAGACATAATCAATGTTCGTACGAAGGTTTGGCGGAATACCGAGAGGATACTGCATCGTAATGATAAGCATGATTTTCCAGTGCCTGCCATTCATAAATAATAGACGCATCATAATATCTTTCGTCCATTTACTATCATATAAACAATCGTCTAACACAACAAATGTTCTCGGATCAATTGACGACTTTTTATACATCTCAATCTCTTTCTTCATCTGTTTCAAAACAACCTTTTGTCGTTTAAGAATGTTCTCAATAATTGCGGTGTTATATGCATCATGAATAAATAGCTTTGGTACATGTTCTGCAAAGAAACCATTCCCTGCTTCTGTACCAGATATAACGGTACCAATTGGAATGTCTTGATGATAATACATAAGGTCTTGTACAAGAAAACTTTTACCGGTGTCACGACGACCAATGAGTACGATAACTGGACCTTTATTTTCATCAGGACGGAAACTAATTGATCTCATATCAAACTTTGATAAATCTAGGTTCATTTTTGTTAAAAATGTGTATTATATAATGATAACTATACAATGAATATGATAACTATACAATGAATATGATACCTATATAATATATTTTATTCAAACGTATTACGTATGATTGAATAAAACTGTTTGACAATTTGTATGTTATATAATCTTAGACGTGGCGGTTCTTAGACTTGCGGCAGAAAGAACGCTTGGCGCCAGAAGCACGCTTGCAACCAGAGGTGCGACGGCAGGTGGCAGCGCGGAGCTTGCGGCAAGGAGAAGCGCGAACGCGAGCAGCGTAGACCTTCTTTGTAGAACGAAGAGCAGATGACCTTGAACGAGTGAGAACCATTGTATATGTTTTTATATATTAATTCAAGAAAAATATTAATACTATTGTATTTTTAATACCATTGTATTTTTACTAAATACCTTACAACCTAACATAGTACCCGTTCAAAACAACAATAAAATATCTATATAGGATTCATATCAAATATTATATACACGTGAATCGTATTGTTTGATACACATTACACTCTAAAATACCATTCATCTATAAAATATGATCGCCCCACTATCGTCAAACACATTTTCACCTAAAGAGTATTCATTATTTTATCGCAAAGCCCGACTTCTTCCATCAACAACTTTAGAGAATCAAACAACGAAGCTCTCGAATATTCAAAACTATGTTCCGATTTATTCAAGGTTCTTCTCGATCAACGAAACGAACTATAACACAATCCAGCTAAACCAGCATTATTACATTCATTCCATTTTAGGAACAATCTCTCCTGAAACAACCTCTTTTGACGAAGATGCAGCAGAAACAAATAATAATCTCATTGGCAAAGATTCCACATATAATAACATTGAGGCATGTATAACAAGTGATGATGTAAACGGTGGATACAAAATCGGCTTCAACGTTCCGATTTTTGTGAAATATTCACCATTACTTAATCCAGTGAAGTATCTCTCTGGAAAGTATAATACAAGCGACCCGACCCTTACAGAGCTGCCATCATATTCATCAACAAAGACAACTTGTCATCCAAAGGTAATTGACCCGAATAACTCTGCATATATCGATGCATTTTTCTCATATTTAACGAGTCAGACGTTGCATCATCATGGAGTTGTACATGGGTTGGATTATTATGGGACGTACTTGTGTCATCAGAGCGAGTTTATGGTTAACATATTTGATGATATCGAGCATTTGAGTCAGTCTACTTTTTTTAACAATCATAAGAATGATTTATTCACATTAGAGTGTCCGTTCGATGAAGATACCATGTATAACCAAGAGAATAGGAATAGAGAGGATGGTACACGGGAAAACAAGAATAAGAAGAAGCTTATCATTATGGATGATACTACGAATGCGGACCTAGGATTGGAACCTAGACGAGGAGATAGCGATATTAACCTTGATATAGACTGTATTCCATATGGTGGTTCAAATAATGTGGATACACAAACTAGTATAAGCATAAATGATGTACGTCTTGAGTCGGACTTATGTGAACTTGACAGTTGTATAGTGCATGATAGTTCAGATTATCTGGTTGATATGTTGTCACCTGCGTCCAGTCTTTCATGTTCATCTAGGTCGTCAGATACATCATGTAATAGTGAAAGTGACAACGATAGTAACAACGACAGTGACAGAGAGAGTAACAGTGACAGAGAGAGTAACAGTGACAGAGAGAGTAACAACGACAGTAACAACAACGAAAATGATGGAGAGAGTGACGGTGGCAACAACAGTAACAATAATGGCAACAGTGACAATAATAGCAACCAGGATAGCAACAGTGATGGCACAAGTAATAGTAACGAAGGCAGTAGTTTCAGTGATGAGAGCTACGATGAAGAAGAGAAGGTGATCGCAAAAATAAAAAACTTTCCAGTACAGGCGATATTCCTTGAAAAATGTAAAAACACCCTTGATAGTTTGATGATGGATAACGAATTAACCCACGATGAGTGGTGTTCCATCTTATTGCAAATCATTATGACGTTGACAATTTATCAAAAGATGTATTCATTCACACACAACGACTTGCATACAAATAATATCATGTACATTGAAACGGAAGAAGAGTATATATATTATTTGGTGGACGGCCAGTATTACAAGGTCCCCACCTTTGGTCGTATATTTAAGATTATTGATTTTGGTCGTTCCATTTACAAGTTCAAGGGTCTTCTTATGTGCAGTGATAGTTTTCATATGAATGGCGATGCATCAAGTCAATACAATTTCGAGCCATATTTTAATAATAAGAAACCACGACTTGAACCAAACTATAGTTTTGATTTGTGCCGTATTGCATGCTCTCTGTTTGACTATTTTATTGATGATCACCGAGAGACAGAGAAGTTATGTGAAGATGATGAGATTATTCGTCTTATTGTAGATTGGATAACGGATGATAAGGGTAGAAACGTATTATATAAATCGACCGGAGAGGAGAGATATCCCGACTTTAAGTTGTATAAAATGATCGCACGATCAGTACATAATCATATTCCGAAGAACCAAATATCGAATCCATTGTTTGATGAGTTTAAAATTACCCAAGCGAAATATGCGAAGCTCTCAAAGTTGGCGAATAAACGAGGACAGGCTACTACCGGTAGCAAGGGACTGATATTTATTAACATTGACGACCTTCCATCGTATATTGAATAATACAAAAAAGGTGTAAAAACATAATTTTGTTAGAAAATAGATCATCATCTTTTATCTATTTTCTCTCATTCCTCTCATTCTCTCATTTACGTAGAATCTGAAAGATGGAGTGTGAGCAGTTGTATCCCATTGATACACTGGTCCCAACACAAGATATATTCAATGAGTTATGCGAGAAAGGGAATATTATTGATGCGAAGAACATATATTGTAGTAATACACATGATGTTATACAACCTCTCAAGACGGCATGTGAACAAGGGCATTTTGATATCGTAGTTTGGTTATTTTCGCTTATTCAAAAGATGGAAACGATATCAAATATTATTCAAGAAATATTCAATATTGCATGTTATAATGGACAATATAAACTGGCAAAGTGGATATATAATAATGGATGTAGTTACGGACATAATAATATAATCTCATTGTATGAATACGGTAAAACATTGAAATACTGTATTGCATCTCAGAATATCGACCTAATAAAATGGTTTCTCTCATTAAAGAATGTTATTATAAATAATCAAATGAATGATAATGGTTCAAGTGAAGAAGTAATCGTACGAAACATCATCAATGTAAGTATTATGAATTGTTTTACCCGAGCATGTTTAACAGGAAATATGCGTGTTATGAAGATACTATATAGCGATTCATTCGCCAGTATTCTCTCTTCTTCATTGGTTTATACTATCATTCGTAAACTATATAATACACATACGAATGTTCGACATGTTGCGACTTGGTTATTCAAGATAAACCCGAAAATGGACCTACGAGAGAATGACGATGCATTATTCCGTCTCTCATGTAAACATAACAATATCTCTCTTGCCAAATGGCTGAAGAGTATGTATCCGAGAGAATATACGTTTACTTTTACACCTTTTCCAGACAATGTGATAACTGACTATTATATATTGAATAGTTTACCGGTAAAGGATGGTAGTATAAGAACAATAACTCATGATATAGATATCGAATGTCGGGATGAAGTATGTTTGATTTGTAGAGAGAATACATCCAATATTATAACATCATGCTCTCACTTGTATTGTTATAATTGTATTGACAGATGGTATTCGAAACAAAAAACATGTCCTTATTGTCGCGTCACAATAAATGAGGTCTATAAACTGTAACTGTACAACAATAGTATATGCGTATGACGCGTTTAGGGGGTAAAAGGAAATAGAGAGATGTAAATTATAGTATTTTTTTGTTGAATAAATATATAAGATGACAAAAAATACAAAAAAAATATGTAAAAAAAGGAAGTATTCGTTGAAATCAAAAAAGAATCGCCATATTCGTGTTCGTGGTAAATCAAAATCACGGACAAAATTACGGGTGGGTGGGTTAATATAATATGATAATTTTGTATTATATTATGAAGCACAAAAGCGATGATTGTAAAATACCTACTTTTATTATGATATTATGATGATAATATTATACTAATATCATAGATATTTTAACGTGTTATTTCTCTAAAACCCAGGATTATCGGTAAATGCTACAGCTGATGCACCGGCGGATTTGATAGAAGCAACTGGATCCCCGCCAAGTGTATCAACCACATTGAATTGGCTTAACACAAACATACCAACCACCGCAGAAATATAAACAATCAATGTATCTTGAATCATGTTCTTGAATGGTTTTGCCGGTTCGTGTGATATAAATCTCATTTCAATAAACTTCATAAGAAAATAGACAACAGAGACGATTGCACCAATAATAAATAGATTGTTAGACATGAAAGGTAAAGTAAGGAAGCACTACAGTCAAACTGATTATATAAGTTATTCTTAAATAATCATTTCATACAAATAAACGCGCAACGATTAGATCGGTGTCGGAGGTGGTGGAGGTACTGGCGGGAATATAATAAATAAGAAATAAACAAGAATACAAGGAGCAATCGCTAATATGATTGCATATAAAAGAAACATAAGTATATTCAGAGTGAATATGTTTCCTGCAAATAACTCAAATAGTCCCATGTTTTTATAATATGGGTTGTTTGTATAAAATCTTATATATACATTCGTTTCTTTTTTCGAGTGTATTACAAACACATATAATCATGTATTTTCTGAAGCGTATGTGATATATCCACGTATTTTCTTTGATTAATGTAACACTTGAATGTCATCTAATAGTGGCGGAGCATTTAGTGACTGACTGGTATTGAGAGAATGAACATCAGTTATGTCTAAATCAACTGCCCCTCCAATATTCAACCTTTCATCATCATCATCGTCATAGTCGTCGTCGTTATCCTCTCCCTTGTCCCCAAACATAATCCGCTGCTCTTCAAACACAGGTTCAAATGATTTCACTTCATCATTCCCAAACTTGATACCCTGCTTCATGGTTTTACCAGAGAGATCATCACTAAAGTCAGGAGTAATTATAGCAGGTGCATGTGAATTAATTCCGGGTTCAACGCCTCTCTTTCCAGCACCAATTCCATTATTCCGTTTTCTACGTGTAGTCTCTTCTACTGCAGCATCAGATAGAATCGGGTCTTCTTGAATAACCTCCTCCTTCTCATTAACCTCGATCACGTCTTCCACGGATTCATCCATATATAACTTCAATATGTCTTCTACAGGAATGCTTTCTCTCACTGTATTAAATATGCATTCCTTCACAATGACCTCAAACTCGCGGTTATTCCTTTGAACCGACAACGCGGGAATACCTCTTTCAAATATGTATACATTCGAATATAGTTTCCGTGCTGTATTGATATACACTCGATGAATAAACTCCGAGAGATTCGGGATTTTAATATTCACCTTTTTCTGTTTGTTTCCAACACGCATCGATGTCATGCTTTTTAATTGAATAATATGAACACACGTAATAAGTTCTTCTAAATAGCCACACTGACTTCTCTCCTTGATACGCGTCGTTTCATTATCGATAATCGTGGTATTCCATTTGGGAACTCTTGACAAAAAGTTTTGGAATGTCATTAGGTATTTGTCTATCTCTTTATTCGTTTTGCATAGTTTGTATGCCTCTTCAAATATAGAACGAAACCCTTCGATGATATGAGGTGCGAGAATGTTAACTAGTCGAGATGCCCATTCGTTTTTCGATTCATGTAATGTAGTAACTGAATAGTCGTCCATATCAATTGTTGTGTATTATTTTTACATAAATGATATATTTTCTAAAGTGTGTTCACAACGAAATAAAATAAAGTTAAGAATAAAGAGAATAAGCAGTTTTTCGTTTCGAAACTCATGTCTAACCTTGTTAAAGGTAATTAATAGTTCATATTTTTTCACTTCATTTATTCGAGGGTGTTGCTCAATATAGTTGATTAAGTCAATCGCACTGTATCCCTTTTCATATAAACTGATCGACTTTTGTATAGTGTTTTGTAGATCGTCTCTTGTTACGACATTATCACTAATGTCGGATGTCATATCAAGTAGCGATGGATGCACTTGAACTTCTCTCTCCAATTCTCGTATTCTCTCATCCTGTTGTATATTAAATACATGTTCAATATTATACCGATGTAGGTTGATTGTTTGACCATTATACTCTGGCTCTGGCACAAATATCTCGCAGAACCTAGAGAGAATAGGTTTTAATAATTTATATTTGTCTTCCACGACAATGAAAAACCGCGTAGAATGGCTAAACAATTCAATACATCGTCGGAGTGCGGACTGAGCATCAATTGTAAGTTTATCTGCGTTTGTCAATACAATCGTCTTGAATATCTCTCCATCTTTCAAATCGATATTTGTTTTTGCAAAGAATTTTAATTCCTCGCGTATAAACTTGATTCCTTTTCCGTGTGCGCAGTTCACACGCATAACATAACTTTTAATAGACGATTTATCGCCGCCATAAATGGATGTAATAAATCGGTCAAGAATATGTGTTTTCCCGCATCCATATGTTCCATGAAAAATAATATTGGGAATCTTTTTGATATCAATAAAATATTGGAGTTTGCGATGAATATCGGCATGAATCGGCAGTACGCCTGTACTCGAGTTTTCTAATAAAGAAGATGAGATGAGTGATGTACAATGAGTTGCCATTGTGTATAGTTGTAAAAATAATTATACAGAAATGTTATATGGATTAATACGATATGTATAATTATATTTATGTTGATGTTTTGAATTATTCATAAATGGTAGTGTAATGTAAATAGGTACTTATGGGCTGAATGGAGCTTCATATGGTTGAATGGTAGATGTTACAGCAGGAATCTGTGTAGGAGAGGATGAATAATAATAGTTTGTTGTGTAGTAATAATTCAGAGGGAGAGAACTGCTATTTCCGGCAACCCCAGTGGTTGGTACAGCAGGGGAAGGCGGTCCGTTCATGTATGCTGGTTGTGTGGTTGACCCGGCACTAGAACCGGCTCCGGCACCGGCACCTGATCCTGGCGTATTATTCTGAGCATTCGTTGCACTGGGGGATGTAGTACTTGACTGATATGAGGCTGCATATGCCCCACCACCATATGGATCAACTGGCTGAGAGTAGGACTGTTGTGCGCCAGTTCCAGGTTGCCAGTATGGTGTATAAAAGTTTGTTTGTTCAGTTACATAATTACGTTTTACTGCAGATGCAACTTCTGTGCCATCAGGCAAAAACTCTTTCCACCCGACTACTTTTGTACAGTCACTATCATACCTGCATGCGTTTGCAGAACTAGTTGTATTATTGCAGGTCCATGGGCATTTATACATGAGAACAATATCATTACCATTTGCGTCCTTAATGTTGTTACCAGAAGCATCCATCTTATAAATACGTTGGCATCCATAACTATTCGATGACTTTGGTTCAATACACTTACTTACGTATCCATCGTTTCCATAATTCCATGTTTGACCATCAAACCATGACTCAGGGTGTGCGGGTTTCAATGTTTCCCATACTCGTCGTGCGTATGTGAGTTCATCTCTCGCTTTATCAACATCGATTGAACTTACCGGTGTATGTTTTGATACAGTATTGTATCGATTAAGAGCATCATTATAATTACGAAGGGCCGTTACTGCGCGATTTCTAGATGTTTGAACATCTCCAACATTGATTAGTGTGCTTCTCTCGGAGTCGGCGGCGGCGGGAGGGTTGGGAGCGTCGATAATTTGAGGGAACGCACTTGTTCCTTGGTCGATAACAGTTGCACTTGATGTATCATTCGATGTTTTAGTAGTAACAATAATTGTCATTGCATTTTGTGTAGTACTTGGGTTCTTCATGCTTGAGCTGCTAAATACGAGGGTTGTATTGGATGCAACAGTTGCACCGGCACCCAGTATAATTGTTAGAAGAGAGGTTGTTCCTGTTCCGGAGATGGATGCGGTGTTTGCAAGAGGCGGGGTAAATGTAACTGTAGGTGTAGAGAGAACAGATGTAATTCCTGGAACGGGGACCTTGATTACATTTCCTTCAACGAGAGGTGACGCAACCGTGAAACGAACATGGACATTTGTCGTTGCGCCAGTTGTATAATTGGAAAGTGTAATTTGAGGAGAGATGATAGAACCGTATGCACCAGTGGCGGGGGTAGAAGAAGAAGAAGAAGAAGAAGATGATGAGTTGGCAGGAGAAGGAGAAGAAGAAGAGGGAGAAGAAGAAGAGGCAGGAGAAGAAGATGAGGTGGCAGGGGTAGAAGAAGTGGCAGCCGCTGTATTTGCCGCAGGTAATGTACTAGGCGTAGTGCTATTCGAAGATGAAGTCGAATTATCCAACCCTTCAATAATTCCGCTACCGAATCCACCGTACCTAAAATACCCAGCTGCACTGACTAGTAACACTACCACCAAAATAAATATCGTTGTTATTCTATCAAAATGCATCTTTCTATTTTATTAGTATTTTATTAAATATACGATTCTCTTATATGGTGTATATAAGATGTATATATAATAAAAATATGTATTGTCTTGGTGATATCATAATACACCAGCAATTACTCTACTAGTAACCAGTCAGACTATGTGTGTATGGGTTTTGCCTAAATGCATTCAATAATTCAGGGTTGATACGTTCATTATTTATGCTATTATCGTAGCTCTGTGGCATTGTCATTCGTCCAAATGTTTCAACGCTAGGGATGGAAGGAGGAGCAGCGGTTGGTGCCAAATACCGATTATTATCGCGGTCACTATCAATCTTATTAATATGAATATTTTCATTGGAATTAAATAGTGACATACTTCCTGGATTTAAACGGCTTTTGTATGACTTGTTGACATTATTTCGTTGATTATATGCCGCATTATAGACTTGTGTTCCATAGTGTGTTGCCGCGCCACCAGGTGCGCCCATATAGTTCACCGAGGTAGACTGACGTTCAGTATCAACCGGTGTCTGATCTGCAACCAAGTACCCTGAAGCCGCCTGGCGTTCCATGTTAAGATGGTTAAATCCAACAAGACCAACCGTTGTTTCCTTAATAGTTGTTGGAAGACGGTCAGCAGGATTAAATACAACCCCAGCGGGTACAATACTCTTTGCATTCTCATATGGTCTAAGATTGCCAGTAGCGTTTTCTTTTCTGGAAGGACGTAATACATCGAGCAATGGTGCGACTACTGCGCGAATAGCCCCATGAATACCTCCCATTTCGTTTTCTCTCATGGTAGTTCGATTATTATGCGACATAGTATATGAGTCTCGTCCAAAGTCACCCTCTGTTGGCATCCCTTTTGCGGCGGCATACGGATTAATAATGGGTTTTCCATCATATTCTTCGCGCCGCGTCTCTTCATAGTTCTGAGGAGCATACATCGCAGAACCAGTCATCGGGTTTGCACCAGCTCCATAATATTCGGATGTAGTGGTTGTTCGATTTACGTCTTTCTCTACTTCAATTGCACGTAATGTCTGACCCTTCTCCATACCAGTTGTAGTGAGCCATCGGTCCGCAGAGTTGACATAAAATGTATCAGGCAAATGTTTTTCAACGCGACCAAACGTCTCAACAGTTCCAGATGATTTGTTGAAATAATTTCCAGGACCCTGATGGTTTTCAAGACTATATGAGAGCTTGGGGTTTGTTTTAACGCGGAGTTCATCCACCGTTCGATCCATCCATTTATCGCGGGATTCAAGACCAGAATTGAGACCGGCATTTCCGCCACTAGTATATCCTTTGTCTAAACCAGGTCCGACCTTCACTTCATCCCATGGTTTTACGTTTGCCATTTTCATGGAAGGCATAATTCGGGACTGATAAAAGTCGCTGTGGTTTTGCATGCCGTTCGGTACATGTAGGTTTTCATGTGGTGCGAATAATGGAGCGAGTTCTCCTTTTGAAATAAATTGAGAACCTGCGCCACCCTTATTGTCTAAAACACTTTCATTCATGTCAGCATTTGCGGTACGTCCACGAATCTTGGAACCAAAGAATGGAACCATATTATTATGTGTAAGTTCAGACGGATTTACTTCCTCTCCAGTGAGAGATGTGAATGGGGCGCTTCGGTATGTATCGCCGAACTGGGTAACGGGGTTGTCAAGAGTACTTCCACTGGTAACACCCATTAAGCCAGGACCACCTACACCTCCGGCAATACCAGACGACATTTTATTGAAGTCGACCCCTCTTGCAAAATAACGGTCAGTGGCGGCATTTGCTTCTTTATATTTATTAACATTTGATCCTGTTCCTGGTTGAACAATCGGGTAATTTGTCGTTGGAATATCAGTATTAGGTAAATAGTTTGCTTTTTTTCCCATATTTTCGTAATTCTCTCGTTGTGTTGATTTCGACTTTTGGTTAGATGCCACATACATCGACCCCAACGCAAGAAGTGGTAATGCTAGTTCCATGCTCTTACTTTATATCAATATAATTATAGAAATGGATAAGTAGTATGATGAAATATATATAATATATATTGTGTGTACAATAAATATAATATGGTGATAACGTATTCTATCGTAGTAACGATGAACATGCTAAAGGTATGATTCGTTATTGGAATAATGCCTCTCCACTTGCCTGTCTATAATCCCCGACACTAAACGGTTCTTGGGTTGAACTATCGACACGTGAGTCAGATGAATATGTATAAATAGAATCTGGGGTTTGAGGGACAAAGTAATCTTTTTCTAAAATACGCGTATTCAGGTTGTTCTGGAATGGCATAAATGTATTTGCTTGTGGGTCAAAATGCAGCATTTTCCAGTTATTTTGTTCAACCTCTCGTGTCATCCACGCGGGGTGAGTTGCTCGTGGTTGTTCTACGAACGGAGAGCATGATGGAAAATTGATCATATCATTATTGCGGCTCGCTTTTGTAGCAGAAGAGGATGCATATGCATTGCTGATGGAATCCCGATTTAAGTGACGACTGAGTCCAAAGAGTTCTGCTTCAATATCAACAGTGTTTGTCATAATATTTGCTCCCCACTTTTGTGCGCGTATGCATGGATCTACCATAAAGCATGGCTTATCCCCTTGACCTGGTACATTAAGAGTATATCGTCCTGGGCCGGTTGATTGTTCGAGTTGTTTCTTAATTCTGGCGGGGTCATCATGAAATCGTGTAAATGACATGGTTTACTTGTTATTACGCTATTATATTATTATATTATATTTCTTACACCTCAACCGCTGGTTACTTATCGCTTGTTATTATTATATCATAGAGAGATTGAGAGATAAAAAAGATATAAATAATGAACAACTATGTATAATACTATTCACTTGGAGTGTACGAAGTATTATCATGACTAAAATACCGATTATTGAAATCGCGAATAGTTCAACTGCTGTATTTTCAACCTCTCATAAAAAGCCAGTATTTGCATATTCTACAAAGGATATTATGAAAAAAACGCCAAATAACAAGTCATACACATTGTGCTTAAATATGATTGTAAAAAACGAGTCGCATGTTATTATTAACACTCTCTTAAACTTGTGTACCTACTTCGATTTTGATTACTGGGTTATCTCTGATACAGGTTCAACGGATAATACGATTGAACTTATTGAGGGATTTTTTACAGAAAAAGGCATTCCAGGGTTTATTGATAGAACCGAGTGGGTTGACTTCGGACATAACCGGACACGTGCGCTTACACAGGCGTATAACCTAACAGATTATCTTCTTATATTCGATGCAGATGACAAAGTAAACGGCGATTTGGTTGTTCCAAATGTACTTGTATCGGATGCATACCAGTTTAAGTTTGGTGTAGGATTTGTGTATTTGCGTACCCTTATGGTGAATAATCGAAAGAGATGGATATTCAAAGGAGTATTGCATGAGTATATTACATGTATTGACCACGAGGATTCAATGACGGTTGTAGAAGGGAATTATCATCTTGATTCCGGGAGAAGTGGTAGTCGAAGTATGGATCCTGATAAATATACAAAGGATGCAGCGGTATTAGAGCGGGGGTATCATGACGAGATGACTAAAGTTGGTGGAGATCGCGGTCTTGCAGAGAGGTACGCATTTTACTGTGCGCAGAGTTATATGGATGCAGGGCCACTGTATTTCGATAAGTCGATTGAGTGGTATAAGAAGGTGCTTTCTCAAAATAATTGGTATCAAGAGAAGTTTTACAGTGCGTATTGTATTGGTAACATGTATATTAAACAGAGCGACACCATGAATGCGACGAATTATTGGCTGAAGTCAATCGAGTATGATCCAGAGAGGATCGAGGGGATTGCGAGTGCAATGGATGTATATCGTGTAGAAGGATGGCATGTAATTGTGAATGCTCTCTATCACAAGTTCAAGAATTATACGCGGTATCCTCGCGATAAATTGTTTCTTCCGATTGATAAGTATTATGATGTGATTGAGTATAATAATACAGTATCAGCATTTTATGTGAAAGATATGAAAAGTGGGTATGAAGCGTCAAAACATATTATGGGGAATCGAGTAATGCCGAACCATTTTATGGAGTCGGTGTTGACGAATATGGTATTTTACCAAGACGAGTTTGAAAAAGATGACTTGCTTTCATCAATTAAATTGTTTTTCGATATCGATTTGTTTATGTCTACCGGGTTATCAAATATAAATCGATTTTCAAATGATCAATTTACAGTATGGAATAAGTTGTTTAATATGTTGCGGAACATTCTCTCGTCAGACTCTAGTATCGTATTAAAATATACTGCTCCACAACGTGTATACACCGTGTCAAATAATCTGATTCTGCAAAATAAAGTAAAGGAGATACGTCTTAACCTTCATAATCCTCGTGTCATGATTACATTTACTACATGTAAAAGGTTGGATTTGTTTAGAGAAACAATGAACTCTATATTAAATCAGTGGACAGATATTGATGCTGTGGATTACTGGTATTGTGTTGACGATAACTCGAATGAGGATGACCGCAGAGTTATGAGAGAAACATATCCATGGATTGACTTTTACATGAAAACGCCGAAAGAGAAGGGGCATCGAGAAAGCATGAATATTATTTGGAGAAAGTTGAATGAGTCAAAGCCGAAGTATTGGATTCATATGGAGGATGACTTTTTGTTCCATACTCGCGGGTCATATGTAAATGATGCGATTCGAATCATGGAGGATAAGACCCTTATTGATTCTGGTGAGAATATTAAACAAATATTGTATAACCGCAATTTCGGCGAGACAATTAATGATTATAATATTCAGGGGCATCGTATGATTCGTCAGAATGGGTATGAACTAGCGGTTCATGTACATATAGGTGGGCAGACATTTCCTTATGGTAACTGTCATTATTGGCCACATTATAGTTTCAGACCATCGATTATTGACGTAGAAACCATTCTTTCGTTGGGTAATTATGATTCTGAAAATCAGTTTTTTGAGATGGATTATGCATTAAAGTGGATGAATGCAGGGTATCGGTCTGGGTTTTATAATAAGATAACAAACCGTCATATTGGGCGGCTAACATCGGAGCGTAATTTACCGAATAAGTTACCGAATGCGTATGAGTTGAACGATGAGAGTCAATTTGTTTCGCGACCCGATGATATTAATAAAAGTGTTGCGGTGGCAAAAGCACCGATAAAGGTTGATTTATCTACAGGTGAGATGGTATGTAAGAAGTACTATATAAACGAGGACAGGACTGATGGATTCGGGGCGCAGTTTCAAAATTATATATTTACATGTTATTACGTAGAGGAGAATGGAAATAAGTTTTTATATAAGCCATTGAATCGTATGGCACATAATTATAACAATGACCCAACGTATGTTGAACGGATGGAAAACCTCATGAACTTGCGGTCGATATACCGAGACTACAAAGAGGTTGTTAAGGAAGACTCTGAAGTGGAAGTCATTGTACCACACTTCAACGATATATATAACTTTACGGAATTGAATATGGATCGTTTTATAAAGAGTAAGACGATGGAGCGTATTCGCGATGCATTTTGGAAAAATAAGGGGGATAAAGCAATGTATTATCCGGATAAGGATACGAAGATTCATGTGGCAATTCATGTTCGGCGAGCTAACTTGGATGACACGGCATACAATTCATCCGCGTTGCCTGACTCCTATTACTTGAAGGTCATGAATATTGTAAGTAATTTATATTTGGCAAGAGAGAATGAAAGTGGGAAGAAGTTGCACTACCATATCTTTTCACAGGGAAAGGCAGATGACTTTGTGTGTTATACAAAGAATAACGGTGATCTAGGGAAAGAGGATCGTTCAGATGTAACATTGCATTTGAATGATTCGAATGAAGACACGTTTATTGGTATGGCAGCCGCAGATGTATTGGTTACTTCGAAGAGTTCATTTAGTTATGTGGCGGCATTGTTATCAGATGGAGATATTTTGTATACTTCATTTTGGCATAAGCCATGTAGCTGGTGGACAACGCTGGTTCCTTAGGTCACGTGACTTCAGCAATCACGTTTACACGCCCGTGTCGCATATACGAGGGGTCCAAGTCATTAAAATACGTGATGTCGCGATTTGATGTCATAATAAAAAACACATGAACATATCTTCTACGGTCAAACTTGTCGAGAAATGAGTTCCAGTCTCCTTTACACATGACCATTGTTGGAAAGTGATCATGTTTTTTCATGGTTGTGTTATGTATCATATCAATAATCTTATCAACTTCTTCAATGACGACGATAAGAGGTTTTTTCCTTGTAGGGTTGATTGTATGATATAACATAGTAAATGAATCGTTTGGTTCCCATGGTTTGAATGTATCAACTAGCGATACTTCTAATCCACATTGAATTAGATGTTTTGCAAGTATAATCGATATGATTGATTTTCCAGTACCTGGTTTTCCATGTAGTAATGATACGCAGTATTTTCTCTCGTTATAACTTCGCATGATATCGCGTATTGCGGATTGTTGGGTTTGTCTCACTTCATACGTGAGGGGGTGGTATGGATATTTGGTGTATTTGATATCCCAGAATGTGCCTTCTCTATCATATAAGTCAATAACATAATTCATTTTTACATGTCGCGATTCCGAATCATCTCTATCTGTTGTACAACATATGTCATATGTGTTCGATTTAGAAATAGACTTTTGTTGTAACATATCCATGTAGTCATCATTATGTAATGAAGGGGTATTTTCACTGCATCTCTTAAACCACTTTTCGGAAGTTAGTACATATAACTCTTTCACACTGGAGTGTTGGTCATTCGTCTTGTGTATATATCCGATAAAGTATTTACCCATAAACCATCCGAAGTGTTCGTCGTTGTTATCAATTGACGAGTATGCAATATGGGCTTGAAAGTTGATAAGTTTTGTACCAGTTACTTTGTAGATCTTTATTTTACATAAACTACTTGCAAGAAAGATGAGTGACCATATGATACTTGATGCAGGAATGAGTATGAATAGTATGTCGTTCATTCAGGTAAGTGTGTGACTATATTTATATCTGATCCATAACATAATACATAGTGATGTTTTTAAGTTGTTCTTATTCTGTAACGTTGTTACAACTGATATAGTAGTAGTAGTACTCAATCGAAGTCACACTTGCATATCCACGTTTTTTGATGTGGTACAGATTTGATACCATACCTCTTCAAAATTGAAATGCTTTTCTTACATAAGGTTAGAAGCAATTGACTACATCAACAACCGACTCGTTACAAATGGCCGCTATCTCGACTGCTACTTATTCCAACAACAACTACTACTTCGAAGAGTACAACTACAACATGGACGAAATGATGGTGGACAATGAAGACACCGGAATGATACACAACATGACGATTTATGATGAGGACTTCACTAATTGGTTTGACAATTTCATGGCCGAGAATGGTTATCTTCCATGTGATGTTACTCCTGCACAAAAGGAGAGACTGTACCACGCGACTCGAACAAGAAACGCAAACATGATCGATGAAGTTACATCAGAGATTGCGTTTAATGCAAGTCAAATGTATGATGATGATATTGAGAACGAGGTGGAAGAAAATAACTACTTGCATGGTAACGTGAAAGCCAACTTCATATATATGTTGTATACTACTCCGTTTACTGAAAAGGATTTGAATGTGATGAATGAACTCATTGAAGAAAGACGTAACCTTATTACACGTAAGTAAACCATGCATACACATAACACAATGCAACAACTACACGGATGACGTTGACAGATATTCATCCACTTTTTTTTATGTATCGAACGTTTCACTTCACAATAACATGAAAGTCAACTCATTTGCTAATACATATACACATACACATACATGTTAATAATATTTATGTGTAATACATATATAGAAAATAAGTGAGAGGTATAAAAAAATGGAAATTGATGATTTAGTAAAACGCGACAAGGTATTACAATACTTAGATGGTCTAGAACGTCAACATCATATGTCAATTGCGAAGAACTTATATGATACTCGTCGAACGATGAACGCGAACGAGTATTTAATACCTATTTATGAGACATATAAGAGGGATTATGATGCTCTTGTAAGAGATAAGCAGAAACAAATCCGTACATTAGAAGGAATGTATGATTATCTTGATGATGTTTTGAAACAAGATCGACTTCTTTTAAATAAGACACAACAGGATAAAGAGATGATCTCTCGTGAAATACGGAACTTGAAGAGAGAACTAGATGAAATGAGAGCGGTTGATGTTGGAAATAACGATACTCTTGATGTCATTTACAATGATGATCTCTCGGATGAAGAAAATGAAACGAGTAGCGAAAGTAGCGAAAGTAGCGAAAGTAGCGATAGTAGTGAAAGTAGCGATAGTAGTGAAAGTAACTATAGTAGCTACGGGGAAGAATCCCGAATCAACTAGTACAAATATATCTTTACAGTAAATTGGGAATGGATGGTATCCCTACTTGTTTCAATTCTTTTTTCATATAAGTACTACCCATATGTTCCACATTCATAAGGAAGCGTGTATTTTTTAGGAAAATAGGGATCTGCTTTTTAATAAGGATTCGCTTCTTTACAATTCGCGCAAATATTCGCAGCCAGAATGTTTTTAAAATAGCAACATGTTCACCACTATATAGTTGAATCTCTTCAACAACTTCAAGACGAACAAACCCTCTTTTCAATCCAATTTCAATATAGTTACGTATTATTGGATGACGATATACATCCCTGTTATGTAGGTTGCTATTTACTACCATCCATTGGAATCTATGTCTTGGAACTCGTCCTACATCATACTGATTTGTATTCTCGCTCAATGAAACATCCAAGTTATTTGATATGGAATACTTCATATTATATAAATCAATGTCGTTTACATAATATTTTCGTTCAAAGGAATAGTTGTCAACTGTACTTATAATTAAATAGTTACTTTCAATGTCTGGATCACTTTCTATATCTTTTCCATGTATATAATCGTTGTGGATTGCACATATCGCTAATGTGTACCGAGAAATATTTGACTGCATCTTTGTAAATACTTATAACTTGTATAACTTATTTCAATTTTGTATAGATAACAACTAATAGATACCATACTATCATGAATTACATAGGGACCTACCGATAAAGTATAAAATATTGTATAATATATAATTGATATAACAACAAACAACATGGCAGTTACTATTCCTCCTTTTATAAATAACCTTCTTCAAAATAAGAATGTGTTATACGTCGTTCTCTTCATTTCTCTCATGAACATTGTAGGGTATTTAGCATTTAATGATATCGATTCAGTCGTATTCTTTGTATTAATTGGATTGGTTGCATCTTATTTTAGTAAAAATATGATCATTATTCTCTTGTTAGCAATTATCACTACCAACTTGTTTAAGGGGGTGCAACGTGTTACCCTCTCTCGCCGAGAAGGTCTTGAAAACAAGGATGCTGACAAATCCGCTTCAAAAGAAGAGAAGGGGGGTGCATCAGTTGCACATGATAAGGTCGATGCTGCCGGAGAGAAGGATGTAAAGGCAGCTGAAGCCGCCGAAGATGCATCAAAGCATAGTGACTCATCTATTACAAAGACGGATAAGAAGGATGCAACGAAGCAGGGTATGTCTACTCTCTCTCCTGCGACCTATAATAAGAACGAAGACGACGATGAAGATGTTCAGGCCGCGAAAAAGAAGTCTACCGGAAAGGATATGAATCGCGTTGATTATGCCAAGACTTTAGAACAGGCGTATGACAACATTCAGAATATTATTGGAGAGGATGGAGTTCGCGGACTTACTGACCAGACCAAATCTCTCATGCAACAACAGAAGGTTCTCATGGATAATATGAAAGATATGGAGCCGTTGCTTAAGAGTGCGCAAGGATTTATGAATCAACTCACTGGTAATGGCGGCCTTGCAAGTATTTCAAGCATGCTTGGTGGTTTTAATGTTGGGGGTCAGGCTTCCAGCTCCAAGTAAAGTCAGAGGATATATCAAGACATACAATTCGATAAAAATACTATATATGATATGTATATATACTACACTATCATATATAAGAAACACGCATACAATAATATACGATGGCTCGAAGATGTCCTCCTGGTGTTTTTTGCGTTGAGAATGTTACATTCGGGTTTTTCGCACTCATTTTAATTGCAATTGGAATATTTGTTTATGTTAAATACATGAATCATGCAGGAGGAAGTCGCATGTATTCGCAGCCACTCGTAACTATGTCGGTATCATCCTCTCCTTCATTATTTATGGAAGAGGGTCCTGGACTAGATTTTGGTGGAGGTGGACCCTCCGTGAACCAGGATGTACTCATGAATCCGTATGTGCCTCCCTTGAGAGATAATACCGTTGGGTCGACGCAGCCAACATATGATATTCGAGGTGCAGAGAGAGTTGGTCTTGGGGTAGGAGTGTTTAATGGAAGTAGTCGTGTAACACCCGTTGGTATGCGTGTGAATGTCCCGACCCAATCGGTTGACACAACCTACCGTCAGGTTGGAATACTTACACGAGTCAATGGAAATGAGACAATTCTTCCTTTGATGGGAAGACCGTTATTTACGAACCGGGATAAATGGCAGTTCTATACATTAAGTGATAAGAATAATGCGATTAAACTTCCTGTCTCCGTAAATGGTCAAAGTGGCACTGGCGAATATGGATGCAACAATGTAAGTAATGGAGATACTGTATATGTGGAAGGGTATAATGATGCGTTTAAAGTAACGGTTTATGACTCCGCATCGGTTCGATACTTGCCATTTTAGAAAGCGGATACGATGGGTTATATAGGTGTCATACCTTTATAAATGTTCTTTCTCTCCTTCTTACTCATCTTTTTAAACGTTTGATTCGCGGTCAGATCCGGTTGCGGATACTGGGTCAGATTCTGGGGCGGATACTGTTGCGGATTCTGGGGCGGATACTGTTGATACTGGGTCAGATTCTGGGGCGGATACTGTTGCGGATTCTGTTGATACTGTTGCTGATACTGCGGATACTGTTGCTGATACTGCGGATTCTGTTGCTGATACTGCGGATTCTGTTGCTGAGCCTGTTGCTGAGACTGTTGATACTGGGGCAGATTATTCAAATCACGTTCGATTATTTTACCCACACCTGTAACAACCTCATTTTCAACAACCGTCATGTTAGCATTCGTATTATTAACAACCGTACTATAAGCTGGTGATTCTAGCGTATTATTATTATTATTGGGGTTAAAGTAATCTTTAACTATGCCAAGAACACCTTTTACTACAATGGGGTTTCCTTCTTGTCCCTCTTTTTGTTTTCCTTCTTGTTGTCCTTCTTTTTGTCGTTCTTTTTTATCAGCCTCATCAGCCGCCGCCGCCGCCGCTGCCGCCTCCTCATTCTGTTGTTTAATGACGTCCAATATTGTATTCACAGATCCAATAACCGAAAGGTCATTGGGATTTCGAAGTTTGGCAGTAATACTTCCATCACCAGTCGACTTTATCAAAAGTTCAAGTTCTGGATTAGTAGTACCTGGGAATCTCTCGCATGGTCCACCTGGCCCAGCTTGTGCAACTCCAAGTACTTTCTCAATCTTGGTAACAAGAGTCTTATGTGCTTCATAATCCCCTATTTTAAACTTATCAAGAGTTTGTTTGGTTGTATTCGGAGGAGATGTTGCACTATAAAAGTACATAAACTTATATATACGGTTCTTGAACTCATCATCGAGATTATTCTTATAGATAATATCATATAATATTTGTAATTGTTCTTTCGAAGGAAGTTTATCTGAATCTTCATCATCATCCATATTTTTACGAATAATTTCAAGGATATTTTTGAGAGTAACATAAATTGTGATGGAGTCGCCACCGTCCTTTTTAAAGTTATAAACATATGGCGTACTATTTTTGCTAGAACTTTCTTTTTTGTTAGAACTTTCTGGTTCAATTACTGTTTCTGGGACCAATTTAATGCGGAAACCCATAATATCATTTTGTGCAGTAGTCGGAAATGAAGCAAATATATCGTCATTCAACTTTTTTTCGGTATTTTTACCGTCAAGCTTAAACAACTGTCCGTATTCGACTTCTTCAGTTTTGGTTCCTTCATCTGTTTTATCAGATTGAACAGCAACTTTTACTTTTTCAACATCATCTGCACTCTTATCTATTTTTTTTACTCGGTTTTGAATAAAAATATATGCCCCTTCCGGTAGGTCAGTGTCTACTGATTTAGTACAAACCCCAACTGACTCATTTTTGCAGAAGTAAAACTCTTTATTTCCAGCTTCATTGTCGTCAAACTCGCATTTTCCTTCTGGTGCAAGTTTTCCATATAATAGTCCGTCACTTACCATATACGTATATCTATGAAAGCGAGTTTTCCCATCATTGATTTGTACAGTTTTACCTTGTGTTGCCTTTTTCAATACATTTCGAATAAAGTTAGGGGTGTCGTTTGATTGATGTGTTAAAACCTCTTCGCCAAGTACGATATCACCTTCTATATTCGGACCGAGAGATGAAACAGGGGGTCCCCTTTGGTCCTTCTTAACCGAAGGAGGTGGAGATACTGCTCCACCTCTCCGTCCAGAAACATATGCCTTTTTATTATATTTTACAATATATTTTCGTATGGTCTTACTTAAAAAGTCAACTACATCGCTATTCTTGTTTCTAAATGTCCTTATTCCTTTATTACTATTATACTTCTTGCGTGGGACATATGATTTATAACTTTGATTTTTTGTATGACGTAATTTAGATATTTTACTGCGTGTAAGTTTCATTCTATATCCTTAAAATAATATAATATAATATTAAGATACTATACCCAACAAATACACGTGAACATAGATGTCGAATAAAAGAGATGCACCAATAAATATTGAAACCTCGATTAATAGTAATCCAGAACGTTCATGTATTTCAACTTGTCAATATAGTTTTCAATATAATAATAGTTCATGCAATGTGTATCATGAGGGCGAGTTCTTTCGAATCCCGTATGATGCCGCATCTGGATCATACCCTGCAAACTTTAAAGGAACGGATTATCGTGTGGATTCGATTCGTATTTATCAGCCATCATTACACTCCTATGATGGTCAGAAAGCGGATGCCGAACTGCTTGCGTATCATTCAAGTGCTGATGGCCGAAACCTGATTGTTTGTATTCCAATCGTAATTGGATCGGGTGCAGGTCAATCAAGCTCTGATATAATGAATCTAATCTTGCAAAATCTCCCGGAAAAAAACAGCGGTAGTGGTAAGTATATATCTGATGTGAATAATTTCAATTTAGGAAACCTTATCCCGAGACAACCATTTTATTTTTACACGGGTAAGAATCTTGTTCCTCAGCATAGTGGGGTATATAATTATATCGTATATCACAAGGTACATGCGATTCAGGTGATGCGTGAATCGATTCGAAGTTTGAATGATGCTACATATAAGACCTCTCTTACGAAGTATAGTGGTGGTGGAGCATTAACATCAAATACGTATTATTATAACAAAAAGGGTGCAAATAATGCGATGGCAAAGGATGATATATATATAAAATGTCAACCAACTGGAGAGGATGGCACGGTGTTATATCAGCAAAGTAAGGCGAGTTTGGGAAAAGATGGCGGAAAAGGGGATATTGATATTGACAAAGCGGGGTTTGATATTAACCAGTTATTGCAAAATGAGCATGTTATAACGATTATTCGAGTCGTAATTGGATTTGGAACAGCGGTAATTCTCTTTTACGTATCAAAGTTTATATTTTATCGACTTGGAAATAAGGTGAACTCGAAGGGTGAGATGGCGGGTGGTGGCGCAAAGGTAAGCACTCGAGAGATATTACGGCGAATAATTGGAAAAACAAAAAACTGAAGTGAATAACAAGATGACTCGTATATACATCCATGTAATACATAGATGTATATATGTTGTAGAGGAGTATACATTCTTCGGTAAATTATCTAAATTACGCCATCATAGTCGGGTTCAACAGCACCATAAAGGTTTCCGAGAACAGGCTGAAAGCTTCCAGAATCACTTGCACCGACTTCATTATTCGGGGCAATCGGGGTAAGTTTTTCAACAAGTTCTTCTTCAAGGGTGAGAGATGGGTCGGGGTTCATCGCCTTCATGACTTTTGCCTTTTTATCTTCAGTGGGGGTAAATGACTCAATTCCCCAGCTACCAGTAGAAACGGTTGACCGGCGAATAAACTCATATGCAGCGAAGAATGCTAAAACACCAACAATCGGGTTTGTGCTGACAAAAATGGTGATTGCAATAAGAACAACAACAACTTGTCCATAAACATTATCGATGTATCTGGCAAGTGCGGAAGGTGTTTGGGGATTAAACACTATATACGCAACAAGCAACACAAACAGGACGAGTTCATGTTGCTTTTCTTGCCTCATTAAAAACTTTAACGAATCCATATATCATAACATTATATATTTTTTCAAATAAATCTAGAGAGAATCGATTAAATAGTTATAACAGTTTGTTGCTCTCTTTCTCTCTAGGTGAATATTCTCTCACTTTGTATAAATGTCAACAGTATCAAGTTATTTGGGGTCGAGAGGTTATACTATTTTAAAGGAATGTCTAGATGAAGAAGAACAAAAGATACTAAGAGAGGAGTTGACAGTTGGTGCATATATTCCTAAAGCACCCATTCAACCTCCAAAGTTTCCGATATATCGTGAATGTTCTACCAAGTACTACATTCCAAGGTATTATGGAATAAAAACATATGGCGATGCTGAAGAAAGCCGTATTCAGGAAGGGGATGATGTCTCGGAATCTCTCGTGTTTAATGGTGATATGAGAGAGTATCAAAATATAATCGTGAATAAATATGTGAATTATGTAACCGCGAATCCAGTGATGGGTGGCGGTGGGCTACTCGACGTTGATCCTGGAAAAGGAAAAACGGTGATGGCTCTTAACATAATCTCTCGGTTACGAAAGAAAACGTTGGTTGTAGTTCACAAGAGTTTCCTTCTTAATCAATGGATTGAGAGAATCCATCAGTTTCTTCCGGCGGCAAGGGTTGGATCAATTCAGGGACAGACATTCGATATTGATGATAAAGATATTGTAATTGGGATGTTGCAATCTCTCTCAATGAAAGATTATCCAAAGGATGCGTTCGACAGTTTTGGTCTCTCGGTGTATGATGAGTGCTTTCCATATAACACATGTGTGCATACAATCAGTGGACCACGAGAGATTGGTGAATTATACGAGAGGTGGAATGACGGTCATGAGTTACCGCTTATATTGAGTTATAACCAATCAGCAAATACATTTGAATATAAGAAAATGACGTATGCATGGAAAAAAGATACGAAGGAGTTAATACAACTTTCTCTCACTTCATCGACAATTACATGTACTCCGAATCATAAAATACTCACAAACAGAGGATATGTTGCGGCGATGGATTTGGAGGCGGGTGACCTTATACTTTGTATGAGAGAATGTATTGATGGTGACGATGACGAGTATGGGTCTCCATTTATGGTATTACAAAAGGTGTATGATTGGGTTATTCATACAGAGATAAAATATTGTAGAGGAGAGAATGAGAGAATTGACGTATATGATATTGAGGTCGAAGATAATCATAATTTTATATTGGCTACTCCGAAACATCATGAATCTCTCAGAGAGTCATTTGAATTGTATCCGGTCGTAAGTAATTGCCATCATATGTCAGCAGAGGTGTTTTGTCGATGTATGATGAAGGTAGTTACGAAGTATACGCTGGGTCTCTCTGGTACAATGGTTCGAAAGGACGGGCTAACAAAGATTTTCAAGTATTTTCTGGGGGATGTTATACATAAAGAGAAGGCTGAGTCGACACATTGTGTATTGGTAAAGGGTATTCAATACAAGGTAAATGACCCGGAGTTTAATGAGACAGAGTATGATTATCGCGGTAATCCTAAGTTTAGTACTATGATATCAAAGGTATGTGATTATAATCGCCGTAGTGAGTTTATATTGCGGGTGTTAGAGAATGAGTTACGTATAAATCCGGATCAACAAGTAATGATATTGGCTCATAACAAATCTCTCATTACGTATTTACACAAGGCAATTGAGCATAGGAATATTGCCACTGTTGGGTATTATATTGGTGGAATGAAAGAAGCGGCATTGAAAGAGAGTGAGTCTAAAAAGGTGATTATTGCGACCTATGCAATGGCATCAGAAGGCCTAGATATAAAAACACTTACTACACTTATTATGGCATCCCCCAAGACGGATGTATGTCAGTCGGTCGGTCGTATTCTTCGTGTGAAGCATGCATCTCCATTAGTAATTGATATTATTGATCCTCAGGATGTATTTCGTGCGCAGTGGTTAAAGAGACAGACATATTATATAAAACAAAAGTATCGGATAATTATGACGGATGTTGATGGGTATGAAAAGAATATGTGGACAACGAAGTATGAGCCGCCATTGACGATACAAGCGGCCTTACATAATAGTCGCAATCATGTTGTAGAAGAAGGGGATGATGTAGTATATGACGTGGATGATAATAATAACATCACAGTCATGACAGAATCGGTTGCAAAGTTTAAAACGAAGAACTCGAAAGAACCAGCATTGACGGGAAAATGTATGATTAAATTAGAGATATAACCATTGCTTACTTTTATACAACGGGATGGCAGCTATTATATGCAGAATATGGGGCAGGGTTTGCAAGAGCAATATCATTTGGTGATAATTCGACACCTGCGACAGAGTATGCAGCATTTGCAGTATGAGAGGATGGTCCGCCATTTGGTGCGCCCCATCCTACAACATTTCCACCATGATATATTTTTAATGACTTTTTGCTGTGTTTTTTGCTGTGTTTTTTGTTATGTTTTTTGCTATGATGTTTATTCGTACGTGTAGTATCCGAGCCGAGAATCATGAGAGAGTAGTTTTTCTTGCTTTTAAGGTATTTCTTCATTCCTTTGATACGAATGCGACGGCTTTTGCGACCACCAATCACAACGCGTGATGGGGATGACTTGCTATTGCTATTGCTATTGCTCTTGCTTTTACTAGAATGACGATGGATGCGGTGGCTATGGCTACGGGTTCTGCTGGGATGGTATCCTTTTTCTGGGTATGTATAACCCCCATTTTGATAATTGGATGATGATGCATTCGCATTATGGTTTACGGTTAATGGAGAATATGATCCTCTTGCTACAACAAGGGTAGGGTCATTATCATTCAGGTTGCTGTTTTCTTGACCAAACCCATAAAATATGCCACCTCCACCACCGCCTTGTAATGCAATTCCAGCCTTTCCTTGGTAATAACTAGCGGTTCCTCCAGATGGTATTTCATTGCTTGAAAATGAGGCAGAATCGTGTATATTGAGAATATTTGCGGTACTTGTCATTATTATATATGGATGTATAGATTATCAATATATAATAATTACTGATTAAGGTGTATATTAGTTTCTGTATCCCAGCAGGTATATTCCAGGTATATATTATTGCATACATGTAGTTGCTGCTTCAAATCCATTAAACCTTCCTGTTGCACTAGCTAAAGAGTATGCCCCCATGTTTTTAAACATAATAACATCGTCAATCATGGGAAGTGGAAGAATAACACGATCACAGATAATATCGAGAGAATCGCATGTTTGTCCAAAAATAACGCATGTAACATGAGGTCTCTCGCACTGAGAAGTACAGTATAGCGGAATCGGCGTAAACTCTTGATGATCAAACATCTTTCCTTGAAATGTGTGGTATAAGCTATCATTGATTGTAATATAATACACATCTTTTCCGTCAATTATGCGTCGCCGTGTGGCGATAACCTTTGTTAATAGGGTTATAGATGGAGATGAAATAATTCTCCCTGGCTCAGCGATGAGTTCAATCCCTTCTCGTTCAAACTGACGAAGATACTCCTTCTCTCGAAAAAGCACACCAAGACGCTGAATATCTTGAATGTTCTCAAACCCTCCTCCAATATCGATTGTCTGTGTTTTTAACTCATACGCATCACTTATCATTTTGTACTTTGATAAAATGGTGTTAATTGTATATTCATGCGACGACATATCCTTGCATTTTGACCCAACGTGATAAGAGTACCCTCTAAATGAGAGATTATTATCACGTATGTATGAAAGCATGGTTTTTGCGTCATGTACTGATGCACCGAACTTTTTGTTAAATTTCATAAGTGAGTTTTGTTCATATCCCAATACACGAATAATATATTTAGCGGCGGAGTCAATGCTCCGTATTTTTTTCACCTCTTCAATACTGTCAACAACATAGTCATGGACATTATTCAGACACGAGTATTTAATATCGTTTACACTTTTTGTAGGGTTACCAAATACAATTTTCGTTGTTCGTTTTTTCGCGACTTCGATCTCTTGTTTGCTTGCACAATCGAAGCCAAAGTTGTGAGAATGAAGTAGGTCAATTAATTCATTATTGGGGTTAGACTTTACCGCATAAAATGGATGAACATAAGGAATCGATGTATTCCACGCCTTGATGACTCTTTCAACACTAGATAAACATAGTTTTGCGATACTGCGATAGGACGATGAGGAGGAGGGAGTGAGGGGAAACACCATAAAGCAACAGCAGATAAGTGACGGTCTAGCTGGGTTGTATGTATGTAATGTTTAGAAAATATTTCTAAATGATATTTCCAAATCGTTTTTGCATGATGAAAAAATTGAAATACTATATACGGTTACAGGTGAAATGCATGAACAACACAAACTCTGCCAGTATGAAGATTACTTACGCTGATTCCGAACTCCTCGAACACTACGGTATTTATCCGAATGTCACATATTACACAACGCCCAACTTTGAGATAAGAGCATTGCCGTTTACCTTTATGGACAATGTAATTCAAGAGCCTAATCGGGTTATATACAATTCACATGAACGTTGGATGGCGACTGATGAACATGAAGATCGAGTTGCAATCTTTCAACAAAATGACCCGATTCCAGAGATTCAAGTAAGTATTCCAATGTATTACGATGATGAAGAAGACGACGGGGTTGATTCGCCTCCTTAAATGTGCGTTTGAATTACATGGTGACGATATTTAGCAGTATTTTCGGTGTGTATAGGGGGCGATGGTGGTGGCGCGGTGATATGCATCTACACTTTTTTTATGTGGCATCCTGATGCACCGCCCGGTTGGCAATGTTTCCGCTTCTACCTGATGTATATGGCATCATACGATTTGTATTACTATCGAAATAGTAGTTGGAGTATGACTTCTTTATGTTCATCGGGTTAACATGCTTTTTATGATGGTGTGGTTGTGACTTTTGTTGGAACTGTTGTTTTTGAACATATGGATGTTTATAGTTGTTATTTTCAACGGATTGAATGTATGACAAGGTTGATATGCTCTTTAAACAATTTTTGGGGTCGATATTTTGTGCCACTTCAACTGGTATCCATCTCCTAAACTTATCATTAAATATACAAATCATACATGTTTCTTTTGTCATGTCAACATACTTATCGACATCCGTATTTTCAAACTCGTCTTCATCATCGCTCTCTTCAAGAAAGTCGAGGTTTGTGTTTTCTTTTATATTTCGAAATAGTGTATTCATAAGTACACTTGTTTTATAACTTGGAATATGTGCAATATTGTGTTTTTTCAATGTAGGACTTGATGTATTATCGCATACATATAAATCATATATATCGAATTGAATGTCGGGGCGAACTAGAAAACATCCGTAACTTGTTTCATGTTGTGTGTACTTGCTTCGAGGCTGTTGTTGCTGTGGTGCATGTGGAACCTGGGGTGCCTGTGTGTGCTGCATTTCAACACTTCTCTTATCTGTACGGTCAGCGTCATTCATTGGTACTGATACATTTCCTAACACAAATTGCTCAACTTTTGCGGTGCCTTGATACCTTTTATGAATGGAGTATACAGTGTAAGGTAACTTGCCAGACAGTGCAATCGTTTCTGCTTGACTCATCGTTTGACAACATATCGGTACTCCAAATACAACTCCATTTGATGTAAATCCCGACTGAACCATTTCTCTTGAATCAAATATTCGAGTTATTAACTTCATATAGTCATGCATATGAGAGTATTTATCGTGAACGATGTTTCCTTTATACGCATACATGTTTTGTACTGTAAAATAACGAAGACCTGATTGATGTGTATTAAACATTGTGCCGCTAATAATCGTTCCAAGTGATAATGCTGCATCGAAACATACTGGAAATATATACATATCACCGAATGAGTTAACATGATCCTGATGCTGTTGTTGTTGCTGTTGTTGATGTGACTGCATACCCTTTAATCCATTTTTTATAGGGCGAATAACTTCAATAAAAATACATACACGATCGCACTTATACGTTGTAAACCACGCAACGTACCTTCTCCCTTTTGGAATTATGAAGTATCCAATACTACAAGAATTATCTACATTCGTCGTTTCTTTATTATGAATGTTTATTTCATAAGAAAGTTTTATTTTTGGCATTGCATGTAATAACGCCGCTCTATCATCTGACGGTATTTTCATTATATATCAAGTAATCTATCATAATATGTAATGATGCCTTTATATTTATCTTATAATTACAATTACTATAGTGACCCCCTGCATGATAAACACACCTTAATTGTTATTCAAATATGAAGGACGAAAGCTCTCTCCTGTATTCATTGGTATGTTAAATATCGGAGTTGAATCACTCGCATGTAACCCTTTCAAATATTGCTTGAGTTCTTGTTTCATTGAGTTTGTAGAAACATTTGAATGTGAGGGGCCATTTAACATTTCTATATTTGAGTTTACAGGCTGAAGTGCCGCAATCGGCGTTGCCCCCGTCAAATCCGATATAGTTATTCCTGCATTGTTTGGCGTTCCAAATACGGTAGGTTGGTTTCCTAAATTAGATGTTTCATATTTACGTGGTTGCGTATTTGAAAGTTTTATTGTATCAAATAACTTCTCGTATTTTTCACTTGGTCTGTATACAAGATCTTTTACTTTTGGAACAGTTAATGTTGTTTTGAAAAATGAATACAAGTAATGTACTAATATAATTAACACAAGTGATATTACGACAATTTTAGATACCCATATCAGCATCATCTCTGTGTATATTATTTACATAACTTTAACAGTAATAAGAACGATAAAATATCCTCTTTTAACGAATGAGTTATCATATCTCCACAAAAAGATTTCGCAGATGATGCTGATGCATTTACTATATCAACTACACCAGTTTTTGTGGTAAAGTATAAGTCAATGAGACGCTCTTGTGATTCATCCAATACGATAACACACGTGTTTGGAGACGAACCATGTAGTCGAATAAAATATTCCCACTGTCTTACAAGTTTATAATTTGGCGATATATGAAAGCTCTCTAGGTTTGTATCGATAATCTCTTTTCCTTTGTCAATAAGCAGGTCAAGACAGAATGAACTATCATTCTCATCACGGTTACCATCTTGATCGCCATATTTAATTACGGTAGATATGACATCCGTTACCTCATCATAAAAAGACACCTTCACCAGTTTTCGTATAGTAGTACTCTGCTTGGTACTTGTGTTATCTTGTGTTAAAGAGACATCTACCAGTTTAAATATGTTTCTATCAGCATAAATATACTCACTAACATGATGCGTTATATGAAGGTGATGAACATTTGGTGCAGTTCGCGTAATTGATTTTGTAGTAACATCTGCCTTATTAAATGCAAGATCGATGAGTTCATTCACTGCGCGTATGTTAACTTTATCAAGAGGAATAGATGGTATATACAAACGAGGAAGAGTTTCAGTTATACCCTTTCCCACTTTGATTGCATTATCTGTGTAATCTGCTGCATCTCTGTAAATTGGTTTTATGTTACTCAATATATGTGCATGACGTATCTCTTGTTGACTACTTTTCTTGAGACGTGGTTTCTGGTTACGAATGTCGTTCATCGTATGTCAGTTGGTTGACTAGTGTATAAGTACACTGTAAACGATTTAAATCCATATGTTATAATAGTTATAGTTACATTTATAGTTACATTTATAGTTACAGCTACAGTTACACTTATACTGAATGCCATCATCTTCCGGAAAAGTGAATGTTATAATTATTGATAAGTCGGGAACGCCAAAACTGTCAGATGCGACAACATTACAGTTTTCCGAACTATATAAGAAGTGCAATTTTAAAACATCCGATGGGTTTGAACGTCGCCAATCATGGAAAGTTGACGATAATATGTATATCGAACTTTGGGCAAGAGATGAAGGAAGAGCTGGACATGAAAATAAATACGAGTTTCCTCCACCAGTGGATTCAGTATTGTACTTTGGATCATGTGCTATTGTTGCTGTATCATCTTCAAATCTCACAAGTGTAAAAAGACGTATTATTAACCTTACTCTGGAAAAATGGAAAGAAATATATGATGGATTGTATGGTGGATTTGATGAAGTGGATGACGACGATGAAGACGATGAAGATGATGAAGAGGATGTAGATGATGATATGATTACTAAGAATGGATATATGAAAGATGGCTTTGTAGTAGATGATAGTGATTGTGAAAGTGAATATGATGATGATGATGGGGATCAGGATGGAGATGGAGATGAAGAGGATGACAATGAAGAAGACGAAGATGGAGATGAAGATGAAGATGACAATGACGATGAAGAAGAGGAAGAGGATGAGGAAGAGGAAGAAGATGATGCAAAGCGGCATAAACGAAGTACATCTTCTCGAAAGGGGGGATGTAAGAACCAAAAAAGACTTGGTGATATGTTAGATTGTTCAAAAAGAAAAGGAAGAACCCAATGTACAATAGGAACACCAGGCACATGTGGTGATTGTAGTGGTGGAGGTAGCGGGGTCAATGTCGGTAGCGGAGGTATTAGTGGCGGACATACAACAAAACGAGTGAGAGGTGGAAAAGGTAAAGATGCGTATGATGAATGTAACGGAAATAATATTGTATCATCAGAAGTAAAAAAAGGGAGGCCAGTTTCAAAAAGGAAGGATGCAGGATCAGGGGCTAGTGCCGGGGGAGGAAGAAGGAGAGGTGGGGGGACAGTAGCTAATGTATATGATTCTGCAACAACAGTGATCGAACAATCTGAACTTTCTGAAGAAGAATATATTGGAAGTGACTTAGAGTAATATTCGCGACTATAAAATTGATTTAAATGTACGATGAATATGATAATATTATACGTAATCAAGAGTAGTTGACATGTCATTAAGTTCCGGTGTAAAGAAGATAGATAACCCTGAAGAGTTTCGAAATGAGATACGTAAGCGACTGAATACAATTATCAACGACGACAAAAAGACGACCAACTTGGAGAAGGCAGTATTTAACTATGCAATTAAGAAGGCAAATAAGAATAATATTGTGAAAAAATGGGATAATGAGTTCTTTATTTCTCTCTATATTGACCATTTGCGGACGATTTATAATAACTTGAAAGATCCAGTCATTTGTAATAAAATAAAGAATAATGAGATGAAAGCCCAAGACCTTCCATTTATGAGTCATCAAGAAATGCGTCCGGATAAATGGAAGGATTTAATCGAGGCAAAGAAGATTCGTGATAAGAATATGTATGAGCCGAATATAGAAGCATCGACGGATAACTTTACTTGTCGCAAATGCAAGTCGAAGAAATGTACATATTATCAGTTACAAACACGATCCGCAGATGAACCGATGACGACCTTTGTCACATGTATCGACTGTGGTAACCGTTGGAAGTGTTAACTCGCGGGGTATTCGTACAACAATATAAAAGTGACATAAAGAAATATAGCATAGTTCGTATAGTTTATTATGAATGATGACGAGCCATTTACGATAAATGCGGGTTACTTATCTAAAAAAGCTATCATTTTTTTATTCCATGTATTTACATCAACTGCCGGAAATGTATTGATTGCGACTGAGACGAAATATGAGATTCGAAGTGCATTCACATTTTTTTTATACGTAACATACGTTTTACATTTGCCATATACTCTATGTTGTTTGTTGCTGTATAAGAGATACCTTTTACACATGCACCGTGAGTTTCGAACAAGGCGAGGGTTTGAGGTATGGGCAATGTCGCATACTATATATACAGTTCGACGGGTGGTATATATATTTTACTGTAGTGCAAAGGTGGTGACAACACTAATATTTTTTAGTAATGCAGAGTATGTTTCCAATAAAGATGGACTTCTGATTATTGCATATCCGGTCGTTGTTTTGACAGTTGTACAGTTTATGGTTTTGGGTGGGATGGGATTATTATACATGATATATGTCTATATGGTATTATCATGTAGAACGCATGTACCAGCTACAAGAAGAGTTCCAATGAGAGAAAGACCGAGTAGTGTAGTAACCGTGAGAGAGATTCACGAATCTGGTACAATGGTTACACGACCCGATAGAGTGATTGTTATGATACATGTGGATAAATCGAATAATGAAGTAAGTGATGATGATGTATGTCCGATTTGTTTATCGAATGAATACGATATGAATGCAAACGTGCAACTAGGTAACTATGTTGAACAAGATATATTTTATTGTAAACAATGGGTAGAGCTTGCATGTAGTCACCGATTTCATAATGCATGTATACAACAGTGGATTGAACAGTCATCTACGTGTCCGATTTGTAGACAGTAGTTATGTATTCGTTAAGAGGTGTCACTTGTATCGTCATCGTCATCTTCTGATACATCCAAGTAACATTGTAGTATAGACATAACAACAGGGGATGATGCATTTTGTGGTATATCTTGACTCGCCGTGTCATTTATTATTTCGTTTGTCACATAATAAAATGACGACGAGCTACATCGAAAAGGACATTCATATTTTCTTGAAAACCATCGATCTAAGTTATCCCGTTTAAATACATTCAAACATGTGCCGCATCCAACCAACACATCTCCTGTTACAATTTCATCATGGGTTATATTGCATATATTTGTTTGTCGAAACTGAATATTACTATTATTATCCAAATACTTTGTCGGAATAATTACTCCAGCCATTTCCAAAAATAAACGCACATTCTCATTCATATGCACTCCAGTTAGTGAACGTACGTCCATATTAAATAGTGTAATAAGTACGTATGTTAACCGTGGCGACGCTCCAACAGTTGCGGCTGCAATTAACGGTGTATCATTATCTACGTGAATATCTGCACCATTTTGAATAAGATACATTGCCACCTCCATCTGCCCCCAACTACATGCTGTTACTAATGGTTTATTGTTATAAATATCAACATTAATACCAACAACTTCTATTATATATGTTACAATAGATATGTATCCGTATTGACATGCAATGATTAAAGCTGTTGCCTTAATTTCGCGTTCAACAATCGAGACACAATTTCTTTTCATGCAATGGTCAAAAATGATCTTGACTATATTGAGTTTATTGTATGCTACCGCCTTCCAGGTTAAATCCATGACGACATCGCGTGTTAATTCGGCATCTCTATGTTTTATAATAGTTGAAAATGTGCGATAATAATTATTACTAAAAACGGTATACAAGTATAAATATGTATTGCAGTTCCACTCGTGTTCTACAAAATTGGGTGTAACCCCGTTTTTGAGCAAATACCGAACAATTGAAGTATGACCATTCTGTGCGGCAGACACAAGAGGAAGGTTATTATCGAATGAAAGAGAAAACCCATACTTAGATAAAACACGCAGGATTCGAACATATCCGTATCTACATGCATATGTAACTGGGACTTCATTGTTTGTATCAATAATAAAATGAAGCTTTTTCTGTTTTATATTTCTCCCGGATTCAGATTCAGATTCATGATCATCTTCATTATTGTTTAACTCTAGTGATGATAGTATGTACTCAATTATTTTGTCATGACCATACAATGATGCATAATTTATACTGTATTCAAATACGTATGACAGAACAGATGTAATGGGTTCATTCGACTGTAGACAATATTTTGAACATGTTTGCATTGGATGTGTAGACGGTATTGTGCGACGATACACATCACTGTCATGAGATGGTTCTAACATATGTATCATGCTTTGACTATGAAGCGTTTTTGGTTCTTCCATGATACCATAATGCGTCTTGCTTTTACACAGAGCCATTTCATCTTCATTATATTTACACATTCGAATCGTGTCTATCATGGTATTTGGCGACATCTCCATTAAATATTTTACAACGTTGATATGACCATTTTCACATGCCCACCGAAAGGGCTGGTGATACTCGACACTTATATCTGCCCCGTGTTCGACCAAGAACGTAACGACATCGAGGAACCCTTTTCCAGCTGAATGACTAACTGCAAAATTATTGTTCGCGGCAACATCTGCTCCTTTTGAAACAAGATATTTTACAATATCTAAATATCCTCTCGATGCTGCAATTCGAAGTGCATAGTTGTTGGAGTTATAAATATTTGCTCCACCTTCTTCAATAAGTAAACAAACCGCGGGATAATACCCATTTTCAGTCGCAAGTTTGAGAGCTTGGTCGTTATTAAAATGAACATCAACATCTGTTTTAGAAAGTAACTCTCGCATTATGGTAAGAGAAGTTGGTGTGTTTTTAGTAGCACATTCAAGTAATGCAAGTTCATTATGAAAACGAACATTGTTTTTACAGAACATACTAATAAATGTGGTTACATATATACATGGTGCAGAAAAATGAATAAGTTGTTTCATCATTCTCGTATGATCAATCTTATCTTTTATTTGATTTTCATATCTCGTACATAAATAATGAAATGATTCGTACTTATCATTCTGTATAATCGATTCAATTAGTGTTGAAGACACATTTAACATTGTAATAAGTTCGACATCAGTAAATAACGTGTCTGTTAACTCGATCATATCTGGATGTAGTGTCATTATTGTATAAAAAAACAACTGGTATCGTACAAATGCGGCGTGTGTCGTGTTTGTGAGCGGTACAATCAAGTTGGTTATTAGAGAAATGTTTTGTTCTCGTAGTGCATTAAGAAGCATCATTTTATCTTTCGAAATACGTGAATACCGAACATGTGATTGTAGCATTGAAGGTAGCGTATTATGTTTACGATTATATTATATAAAAAATACATACCATGTACGAATACCATGGTATGTATGTATATGTTTCATCTGGCCTAGATTCGGTGAATTGATTACAACACCTCCATATCCTGTATTCTCCAATACTCCGATGCTCCATTGGGTAATGGACGACGAATGATAAACGGAATCTTCTTCTGTTCAAGTTCCTTCAAAGCAATAACATATCCATCAATAATTGTTGAATCTACTTGAATCATTGGTTTTGCACCTTCATTTAATTGCTTTGTTCGTTGTCCCAATATACGGGTTCGTTCATATTTTGTCATAAATGGATTTGTACGGTGAAGGTCATCAATAATAATACCATCTTTGTTTCTAGTTACATGACATAATGTCTGAATCTCATCATAGTTATGATAAATTGTCTCCGGATGATATCGATTTACGTAACTTTCTCGCAAGTCATTATTCAGCTTTTGTAAATACTCATCATCATGATCATCGTCGTCGTCATCATCGCTTGTATCAGCCACGCTACTTGCCCCGCTTCCTTCACCTATTCCATGTGGCACTCCCAACATACCAAAACTTCCTTCTACCAACTTCGATTTATTTTTTGCGTTTATGGTTTTCTTATTGTTCTTGTTACTCTTGTCGTTATCGTCATCATCCATCATTGCATTCATATCATCTTCGTCCTCTGACACGGCATCGTCATCTTGTATACTACTATCTCCTGCATCATCCTCTGTCGCATCATCCTCTGTCGCATCATCCTCTGCTGCGTCATCACTTTTACCACTGATAGAAGATGCATCCGAAATATCATCCTCGTCATCATCCAACCCTTCATTCAATTCAGCATCACTTAGTTCTCTCACTTCAATTGACATTTGGTTCCTTATTACTATATTATATACTATATACTACTATATACTAAATAATATTACTTTATTATGTTTCAATTTTACAAGATATGACTCACCCACTTATCTATTTCATGATGTAGATTGCTCTGTTTTCCACAACGTATCACACTTTGCACATAGATAAACATATTTCAAGTTCGCATCATCATACCTAATATATATAATTTCATTCTTACTCGGTTCGTCCTCTTTACCTCCCTTGTTGCTTTTACATTCCATATTTGGACACCGAATTGTCGTAAGACGTGGAAGGGTCGGATCCAGTTTCGTATATCTATTTATAACATGCGTGTATGTCTGTGCATTCTTCTTGAAACTTGTTTTTGAAACACATACATTCTCCATATCAATACTATTATCGACATATCCACATGACCGACAATAATACGCCAACGAATTGAGATTATTTTCCGCATCCGGTTCAGATGAGCCGCCGTCTCCCGCCAAACTAATATATAACATATTCGAACATTTTGGACAAAAGTGCATGATAATCGATTGACTAGATAATTGATGATTACTTCTACTGGTACTGCTACTAGGCGGCTATATACTTTGATTATATTTCTTTATTATCTAATTTCATTTTCAATTTTATGGTATGTTACTTACATGCAATTTCGCACGCCTTTTTAAATCTCTCCTCGAGAACCAAATAAGAAAGAGTAATATACCTCATAGAATACATTTCAACTGTATATTTTGAATCCTCTGGTGTCGTTTCTTTATTCTTGAGAATGAGTTCATGAATCTTGTCTTTATTTACTACGAATCGTTCCAACATAATCTGATAAAAATAATCAGGATATTCTATGTCAGTAATATATTTACCAAATGAAATAATTAATTCGCATATCGCAACACGCAAACACTTGTATGCAATAATCGTGTTATATGAACTGTACTGTGGATGTTGTTTTGTTACTCCTGGTTCATGTAGTAATGGTTCCGCATCCATAATTGAGAGAATTGTCATGAGAACACTTCGAATCGATTGACACCCCGTCCATGTATCACCTCTCCATGTATTCAAAATGGACAAACAGACCTTCTTATTCACATACAAGTTGGGATGAAAACGTGTAGATCCATCATTGGTTAAATACTGAACAACTGGAGGCGAATGAGGATAATTTACCGGGAAAATAAACTTGAAAAAAAAGTAGCCACCGAAATAGAGAGAGTCTGCCGGACCTACAATCATTGCATACCCAGTTAAGATATCCTTTTCACTATGTTTATAATAAATACCTTCACTGTCAAGCGGGGATGTAACCAAGTCTTTAATATCATTTAATAACCGCTTGATGGTTTCTTTCTCAATGAATACACGCGACTCCTCGCCAGAATCAGTCACCTTTATGTTTTGTGACATGTGAACGAATGATATGGGATATGGGGGGGGGTACGTGTCAGGTTAAACTATAATATATCGTGTAAACCTTTTATATTATTTGTAATAACATTATCATACGTTGTAGTATAACCCGATTTCTATCCCTCAAAAATGGGGAAACTCGTATACGTTAAAACATAAATGGCGATTTTTAGGGGATAAAAGTTCGAAAAAATTGATATAAAAAAAATAGAGTCTATATATATCAGAAGTACCAGATCAATTACCACTCGTAACAATGACACCAAATGCAAGTACGATGACATATGAACAATACATAAAACAGTTTATTTCGAAGCCAGGAGAAGGGTATACTCATACGCGAATCCCAGATAAGAGTCTAAATGTCATGGGCGGTGCATTCACCATCCCGCAGGAAGAGTTGCAGACATTCTATAATAAATATTACGAACATGTATTTGTTAACGCTAAGCAGGAGTTTCTCACAGAAAAACAGAACATACATGAAGGTCCGGTTATGGTAGACTTTGACTTTCGGTATGACCCATCAGTTGAAAAGCGTCAGCATACAAATGACCATATTCTGGATATGATACAGGTGTACTTTGATGAAATCGGTAAGATTGTTACTATAAAACCAGGTGATAAAATCCCAGTATTTATATTTCAGAAAAGCGATGTGAATCGCTTGGAGACTGTAACAAAGGACGGAATCCATATGATGATTGGAATTACAATGGAACGAATCCAGCAGGTCATGTTGCGTAACCGGGTCATAAAGGAAGTGGCAAACATGTGGACTGACCTTCCATTGAAGAATACCTGGCAGGAAGTATTTGATGAGGGGATTACACGTGGCCATACGAATTGGCAGTTATATGGCTCTCGTAAACCAGGACACAAGGCATATATGATGTCGCACTACTTTATTATGTCACAAGACGAAGATAATCAATGGACATGCGAGGATAAAAAACCACACACATTCAACCTTTCACGCGACTTTGCTCAGTTATCGGTTCAGTATACAAAGTATGTAAAATATGATATGCCGAACCTCGACCAAAACCCTGCATTAAAACAGGAATACGAACTCGCGAAAACGGACTTTCGCACATCCAAGAAGGGTGGTGGTGGAGCTGGAGGTACCGGTGGCGGTGCCGGCGGAAAAAAACTTCGAATGGTTCAGAAGTCAAACATTATTGAAATCGATCAAATCACAAATGCAGACCAGTTAAAAGAAGCAGTCGATACCTTATTTGAGTCATTCGACGTTCGTGAATATGAATTGAAAGAAACCCATAACTATACAATGTGTCTTCCGGAGTCATATTATGAGCCGTATAAACCGTGGCTTGATGTTGGGTTCGCATTACATAACACCAGTGAAAAACTCTTCCTTACGTGGATGATGTTCAGTGCAAAATCGTCGAAATTCTCATATGGAGACATTCCCAAGTATTATGAAAAGTGGTGTTCGTTTGGATTCAACCCCGATGGTCTTACAAATCGGTCTATTATGTATTGGGCGAAGAATGACGCTCCGGTTGAATATGCAAAGGTGCGTAACGAAACCGTGAATTATTATATTGATTTGACGATTACGTCTGAGACATCGACTGATACTGCAACAGAGGTGGATTTGGCGGTAGTGTTGTATCATTTGTACAAGGATCGATTTGTGTGCATTAGCATCAAGAATAATACATGGTATGAGTTTATTCGTCATCGGTGGATAGAATGTGATCAAGGAACATCTCTGCGTACACTCATAACACGAGACATGCACAGTATATATACAAAACGTCATAATGAAATTATGAATTATGCGTCTACATTGGATCCGACGACCGAACTCTATACAACATACAGAAAGAGGTCTCGCAGGGTTGTGGATATTTGCACCAAACTAAAAACAACCACTACCCGCAACAATATTATGCGTGAAGTGAGAGAGTTGTTTTACGATAAGGACTTTTATAGCTTACTGGATTCACGAACCCATTTGATGTGTTTTAACAATGGAGTTGTCGACTTTAAGAACAAGGTGTTTCGAAAGGGTCAACCAGATGATACCATGTCTAAAACAACACGTATAGATTATGTGCCATATGATCCAGTACGAAATGCGGCCATCATGGCAAGTATAAATGACTTTATGGAGAAACTCTTTCCAGTTGAGGAGTTGCGTAACTATATGTGGGAACATTTGGCATCGTGTTTAATTGGAGTTGACTATAATCAGAAGTTTAATATTTATACCGGTGAGGGGTCGAACGGTAAATCAAAACTGGTTGAACTCATGTCGAATGCGTTTGGTGATTATAAAGCAACTGTTCCGATTACAATGGTGACACGAAAGCGCGGGAATATTGGCGGTGTTTCTCCGGAAGTTGCTCAGTTGATTGGTATTCGATATGCGGTTATGCAAGAGCCATCAAAGGGTGATCAGATCGATGAAGGTACATTGAAGGAATTGACTGGTGGTGACACAATTCAAGCAAGAGCATTATTCAAAGATACGATCAGTTTTATTCCGCAGTTTAAGTTAATCGTTTGCACAAATGTGATGTTTGATATTAAGAGCAATGATGATGGTACATGGCGACGTTTTGCAGTATGTGACTTTATGTCGAAGTTTTGCGAGAACCCGAAGACTGATGATGCGGATAAACCGTATCAGTATTTGATTGACAAGAGATTAGATATTAAATTGAAGGAGTGGGCGCCAGTATTTATGTCGATGTTAGTGCATAAGGTCTTTAAGACAGAAGGTATTGTAAGTGAATGCCAGGTTGTCAAGGCAAGTGCTGCGAACTATCGTAACAGCCAGGACTATTTGGCGGCATTTATCAAAGATAAGATACGGCCATTCGAGTCTCGACGTGTTCGTAAGAACGAGGTGTCAGAGGAGTTCAAGAAATGGTATTATTTGCAGTATAACAGGAATGCACCAAAGGCTACTGAAATTACGAATTATATGGAGAAGAAATATGGAAAGTGTGGATCGAATGGATGGTTGGGTATTGGAATTATTTACAATGAAGAGGATGAGTTAGCATTCCAAGAGGAACAAGAAATGAAACAGCAACAGTCGCAGCAGCAGCAATAATCACATGAGCAGTCGCAATAATCATATGAGCAGAAGCAAAAATGTCACTTAATAATATCTCTCATGTTCAGAGATATTATTATTATTATTATTTTTTATAACTTGGTATAAGCAAGAGTCGGTAACAAACTAGTGATCTTATCATATGTATCCATAAATACATTCTTGAGAGGAACAATCACTCGAGGAAAAATAAGAATAAGAATAATGTACAATACAATTTTCCGGTTAATCTCTCGAGTAAAAAACCATTCCCTAAAAAACATAATAACAATAATAATAAGTAACGCCCAGTATACAAACATAAGAGTATTCTCGACATAAACAAGTGTTTCAACTTGTTGTATTTCATATAATGATTTTCGTTGGTTTGTGTAAACATCCTTCTTTTGTTCATCAACCACGTCTCGCAATGTATCTGTACGAGAGGCGAGGTCCTTATTGAAGGCGGCACTTGAATCCCCAAATGGCGAAAGTTTATTTAATAACTTAATCGAATTATCAGTTTCAACATATGACACCTGAAACTCCTTTTCGAGGTCTTTTCGTTCACGTAATGCGCGGTTACATGCAGCCACATACGAATCTCTTGCTACACCTGCCGGCAAATTAGTGTCACATTCATCTAGTCCTTCAATAACACGTGTATTCGATGAAAACAACCCAAGTATTGGTTCTTCGATTAACCGACGAACTTCAAAACCTTCAACTGATGACACTGGTACCGCAGTATTAGCTCGTTGTTCGTTATTACTTTCGACCCTTTTTAGCGTGTCGATGTATTTACTAGCGGTATCTCTCACCTTGATATGCGATTCTTTACATTTGTTTTTCACGGTGTTTAGTTCTTGGTATGATCTATTTACAGTAGTTGTATCATATGATTGAACGCCATTTACCTTATTGTTTGTATTTATAATTGCGGTGTTGGCGGCTTCACGCATTTTATCTAAACACTTGCGCGATTCTTGTTTTGCTTTTTGCCATTCTTGGTATGCCATCATAACATCATACGTATCTTTCTCTTGGCTGTTATATCCTCCCTTATCAATTGTAGCATTTGCAACACCAGCCAGTTTAGTAAGTTCGGCAAATGTATTTCCGATTGATAGTTCTGCTGCTGCATTCGTTTGATCTACGTTGTCTCGTGCAGAAGATAGTTGCTGCTTATCACTTGCTGGTAGATTCTTTTTATATGATTCCTCATCTTCAATACCCATTGTTTTTTGTTATTTTATTAATTATTATCCGGCGGATATACACTACTAATATAATAATTAGAATATATCTTTTATCATTTCTTTATCGGTTATAAAGTAAGAGTTACCAAATCAGATTCAAAGTTGTTGTTACTACAAACGTTGTTACGATGACGGGGTCGTAGAAGGAGATGACGTTGTTCCAGCAGGAGGAGATCCTGAACTGCTACCCTGAGATGAGGATGATGATGATGCTGGTGCTGATGATGATGATGATGATGATGATGTAAGAACATCACACTTATTTGTTGTATTATTCCATATTGTCTTCACATTATCACAACATCCAGGCCCATAACATGACGCAGAAAGACTATCTATACCAAGGTTCAACTTTCCATTCTGTGGAAGTTTGCTGCTATCAATCGTATCAGGGTCAAACTCCCAGTTAAACTTATCAAAGTCATAGTCGGTTCTCCTGAACATATCATACATCCTCTTTCCAAGATTAATACCTCCAATCGAGAGAATAATAATTGTTAAAAATGTATTAAGACTGTCTAAAATAAGACCTCTCTTCTTTAAAAACGCTAAAATAAGAAGCGGTATAGATACATAGATGATAATCTTCATAATGTCGGTGCTTGCTTCATAGTATTTACTGTAATATGTGTTAATCTGTGACATGCGAAGCTTGTTATTCTTATCGACTTCCAAAATCTCCTTATTCTTCTTCGCTTTATCAAGTTCGGTCTCAATAAGTTTCACTGCGTTTTGTTGTGCTTTAAATACGTCGGAATTATTAATCGTATTTGCATTAGTTTGCATAATAATATACATGTCATTCAGGTTTCGATATAGTTCTGCACGAGTACTATTCAATGTCTTGATGTCACGAATAATTTCCTCTTGACGTGTTCTATCTGGACTCGCTGCATTCGAAATAGTTTCTAACTGTGAATAGAGAGAATCCTCGACACGTTTTAATTCATTTAATGTATTAATTATGGTTTGGGTTCTGTCAACTGATTCCGTTGATGTCGACATATTATATAATACGTGGCGATGTTATGTACGTAGTTATATAATAACAAGATAATATTCGATGATGCTCTTCAGAGTAAAAGCAACTCATGTATGACTTTTCAACCTTCAATCTAGATTCTCCGTCTCTCGGTCTCTTCTTCTTCTTTCGTCATCTATACCATCATTCTCTCCTCTCTCACTTTGCGACATTGAATCAGATATTGACCTACTTCTCTCCTCACCTGATTTATTCTCGTCATTTTCAGAAGAAGATAATCCCATTGCGGCTCCAATACCTCCAAGTCCAAGTCCGATGTCGCTAGACTTTATTGAAGAAGATGATTCACCTGATGCAGATCCATCCCCATCTATAAACTTCTCTTTTAACTTAATGATACCAATGACAATAACGATTGCTAAAATCGCCCATAGGATATACCGATACGTCTCATTCATAAGAACAAGTTTTGATTCCGACATGATAGCATCAGTGGTAGAACGTGTCTTATTCATGACCGCAATATTATTGCATATATCGACGTATTTCTGGTTATATTCATCTGCCGTCTGATTATACGACTGAAAATCTGCCATACTAACTCCAACAGTTCGTTGCAGGTTTTCAATCTTACTCTTAAAATAAGTAAACCATTCCCCGCTCAAACTTGGCGCACGTGTATCAACCATCTTGCTCACTTCTCCATATAAACTACACTTGTCATCCGACGACATTTTTTCCGGGTTCAATGAATAATACTGATACGACAAGGTATCTATCTCGCTTATGTTCGGATTCCTACATGTAGTATCTACATTTTCAGTCAATACTGGCTTACGAATGTATAAATCTGTATTTACTAACGGCTGTCGCAACGCTCGAGGATATGTATTTTTATTCTTCAATGTGCATTCTCCATTTCCATTTCCGGTATCCTTGAATGTAAATCCGCCACATTGTTCATTACTATTGCAATCTCTCCTACATTGATCGAGGGTTTTAGTTCGATTGGTGCCAGCATATCCCAAGTCATTCGAAGCGGATGTATAATTGCTTATCTTTGTGTATTCATTCCCCATCTGATAGAGAGATGAGGGATAGTCCCGGCGTTGTCCATTTCGTGTAACATATGCTACCTTTCCAATAAAGTCGCCGCCATTTTTGTCGACCCCAGAAGGACCATCTCCTTTGAGAGTATAGAGAGAAAACCCTTGTTTATATGTCCATGTATTATCAACACGACGACACTTCTTATTAATACAGCGGTTTCCTGCAGCACAGTTCGTATTCGCACCACCTGAATCGCATATGCACCTGCCGTCATCATGTCTACCTTGTGCATTTAATGCGCATCCCTGATAACATACACCACCCGATTGCCACCATCCAGAAGGACATGGCGGAGTTGGCCGGTTACTCATATCAATATCTTCCTTATTTTCCCATTGGAACTTACCAATTTGTCGTGGAAGTTGATCTTGCGTATACTTTTTCATGAAGTTGTCTTCGTCATTCTGTTGATTTGATAGTCGACCACATTCGTCCGCCGATACTTCGAATACATTATTCAAGTTAAGAGGAGATGCACCAGTATTCACAAAACAAAGCCCGGTATTTGTATCGCCATTTTTATATGACATCATAAATTGGGTTTTGCCAAGGTCTTCTGTTCGTCTTTTACAGGCGGCAATTGTAGTATATCCAAGGTCGGTTTGATACACCACATTTGGTAAGTTACTCCATCCCATTCCGTTTTTAAACTTGAAACATCCCGTTTTAAACTCAGCACCAGTATTCAACTCTATATCGGCGGCTGGACGAGAGGATGCCCATATATTTCGTCCTTCATTTCCACATGAATATAACCCGCCTTCGTTTAATGATGTCTTTATATCGCGAACCTGGGTGTTTACCATGTAAAAGAGAGGTGTTGGTGGCGTGGCATTATTATATATGATTTCATACGGTTTTACCTCGCTCCATCTCTTCTGAATCCTTAGTTCTCTCAGTCCACTTGTGGAAGATGGACATCCGAGAACCCCTGTATTCTTTGCAGTTGGATCACTTGACAGCCAGTTTGATGGTTGGTTTCGAACATCATTCGGCATAAACCATACCTCGAATACACCTGCATTGGAAATGTATCCATACTTTGACACCCCAGATGGATCGGTCACCTTTGTCCATTTTCCTTTATTTTCATTTACAGTTGTTGAACTTTCGAGTTTCATAAACTCGTTAAGTTTTTCAATGACACTATTTTTGGTGTTTACTTCATTATCCACATCCTGCATAAACCGATTTGAACTAGCATCTCCGGTAAATCCTTCGATGATTGAAAACCCATTTCGGTTGATGGTTTGCTTTCCATTTATATAATTGAGTTCTTGGCTACTTACAAATCGAGAAGCACCGTCATCTGTAGTAAGTGTGGGTGGATAATGATGAAATGAATACATACTTGAATCATCAATAATCTGTGAAATGGGACGTTGTATTGTAGAAATGTTGGAACTCATTGTGGAATGTTCAGGTAGAAATGCGGCAATATATGGAGCATTCTTTCTACTCTGAAGAAGTTTCGATACACTTGATAAGTTTGTTTCTGTTCCATCTCTCTCTAAAATAGCATTCTTAACTAAATCATTCGAACTTTGGAAAAACTCCATCTCTTGTTAAGTACTGTTATATTCTAGATATATTATAGTTTTACATATTGAAGATTATATCTTGGCTACATGTAGGATATAATCTTTGTATTATCATGCATCATATTCTAGGATACGTGCATATATACTACAATTCTATGCTGGTTGTCCTGTGGTAGGAGGATAAAGAATACTACCGACCTTTCCACCATACTGGGTATAAAACAGATAAATCATATATAATACCACAAGACCGGACACCCCAATCCACCATTTATCTCCCAACCAGTACGTCGGATTTGTTATTACTCGAATTACATTTTTAATTGCCTCTCTTGCATCCCATCCAACTGTTCCAATCAATATTGCTGCGATGGTAATAACAATTACCCACCATGCACTCCACCACTGGCCTTTAAAAATCCCGGCCAACTTTTCTTTCATCTCTTCCCATGTTAAGTCGGATGTATAAAACATGAGACCAAATATAAAGAATATCGCAATAACTGCATAAATAACATATACGTACTTACGACTATTTAGCGCGACTTGTGTGTTAGTTTCATCATACACATTAATATTATCTGTTTGTGACTGGTTTTGATTACGAACATTTTTTAATTCAGTATACCCACCATTTCCAGGACCAAAGAGTTTGTCTGATAAAAACCTGATTTGGTCATTCACCGCGAATACTGGGTTTAGATTTGAGCTTGGATCACTCATTGACGAGAGATAAAGAGAGGTATTCCCAAAAATACGTTTCATCAAGTTGGAAACTTCGAGGTTTTTCGCGTCTATTCTTGCCTTCAGTTGATTCAGTTGTCGTATCTTTTCAAGTTGAGCGGCAGTCGTGGTCGAGTTGCCGGAAGTATCACCTACGCCTAGTTTGGTGTATCCATATGGAGGAATCGATGTAGTATAGTCGATATTTCCTGTGGACGTATTATAACTTGTTCCGCCAACAGTATTTCCATAACATGATTTATACCATCCATCTCTCCCGGGCGTGTTATCATTAATATATACGATTTTGGTAAATATACCGGAATTATCAATTGCGGCTTTCTGACAATTAGGGAGGTTATTATGTTTTCCAAGGAAAATCCAGTCAGTTCCAATATTCGTTCCGGGTGTTCCAATCGGAGGCGTAGTAGTTGATATTGCATTTGTATTGCGTTTATTCTCCCACATTGGTTTTTCATATCCATAATACTGTCTTGTGGGTTCATTGGGAGGACGAGAGATAGTACGAAGAACAACGTTTGGCCATCCCCAATACCATTCGTATCCAGTTGTTCCCCATATACGCTTATGCATCTCTCCTGCAGTAAGTGCGCCAACATTCGCGGGAGCGGTTGCAATCTCTGCGTTACATTGCGACATATTTGATTTCCACCTACAGTTTCTGCCATCTTCGTGCAACATACATTCTGCATCATTATTCTTATTCACGCGCATCGGAGCGGTGAGTCCAGCAATACATTGCCAGTCAGTTGGCCTATCATTTGATTCGGGTGCATCTGAGCCATCTTCTAAACGTGTATTCGGGTTTGATTTATATAATTTACACTCATATGGATTTATATTATTTGAATAAAGTGCAAATCCACACTCAGGGTTTGTTTGGCATCGTGTGAAGCAACTGTCCTTTGTGTTATTTGGATAAGTGAATGGGTTAGGATGAGTAATCAAGTCGGTCGATGCTTGTCCGCGAATACGTACAGGATACCGAATGTTCCATTGTTGACTTATGCTATTTGATACATCTCTTAAATAGGTATGTAATCGCGTATTATAATCAGTAAGCAACGCATCAAGTTCTGCCTGTTTTGTTTTTAGGTCTGTTAAATCTTGGCTCTGGGGGGTTGTTGCTGTTGCTGTTGTCGTTGCTGTCGTTGTCGTCGCGGTATTAGGTTGATTTGTGCTTGTATTTGGGGTGGAGGTGGTTGATGTCATTATTTTATTGTATAATGTTACACTACTGATATATAGGGGATATTATATTATACGTTGATTACTTTCCAGTGACAACATATGTTGTTTTAGCATTGAGCTTTGTTAAATAATATAAAATGAAGATGAATAAAAGTGAAACAAGTACAACCCCGATTAAACTTCCTCCAGTATTCACGCTCTCTTCGTTGCCTCCAGTTGCAACTGAAAAAACGAATCTAAATACGATAATTAATCCAACAAAAATGAAAACTGCCCAAAACAAATAAACAAACATTCGTTTCTGGTCATCTCCAAATATAGGTGATGATGCGGATGCGGGTGTGGAGGAAGAGGGGGTGCCTTGTTGTTGATTATCCTTCTCTCGTGTATACCGATCTCCTTCAAGTTTAACAGATGCATCCGCAATGTTCTTTGTTTCTTGTGATATTTTTAATGCCACCTTATTGATTTTTCCATTTAGGTCGATAATACGTTGATACAGTGATGCATCTATATTCATTTTATAGCAAACAGAACTCGAAGACATTGGGTTCGTGTTATCAGTTGGAATTGCGTCAAACTTCGTCGCATGAAGAACAATCGGATCACCAACATTCTCTCGTTTGCATGAACTATCGCGCTTATCCGGCCAAATGCCTTCTTGGTAGAAATGCTTATATCCTTTGGTATCGACCCATGCATACTGTTGCGTCCCTTCTTTTTGAATGTTTACTGCGGCTAAACATGGTTGTGCAGGGTTCATAGGTGGCCCCACATAATCTTTGAATGTATTTAGACCACGAACATTCAGTACAAGAGCGTCATTTACAGTGGCAGGGTTCCCTGTTTTCGGGATAGCGGGGCAACCAGATGCATCATTCTGGTCGATACTCTCCTTGTTGTACTTATGTGTATATCCGAACTTGTTAATATAATAGTATGCTCCACTTACATCACTTGACGAAACATCTTTTACAAACTTATTCAAGTAGTCGGCATTCGATTGAAGAAACTGGTTGCGTGTCATGATATCACTCGTGTAAATATTGTATAAGTTGGTATATTCGGCGGTGAGAGAATTGAGTTCTTTTTCTAAACCCTGGATGGCGATAGACTTCATACCGATATATTGTCTCGGGGTTACAGTTGCATTGGACACATCATTGGGATTATATACCGGAGGTTGATTCGTATTTGTTGATGAGTATCTACGATCATAATCTGTTAATGCTTCGACAATCGATACAGGAGCTGGGGTCGAATCACTGCTCTCAAATAGCTTGTCAAGAGAAAATGGAAATACACTATTCTTATCCTCTCGTCGAAGCGAATCAATATTATTTAAGAGGTTGCCTTGTAACAAGTTAATGTTTACTCCTGTTCCTGTTAAGTCGGTTCCTACAAGTTGCGCGGATTCACTTCCAGGGACGGCCTTACGCTTTATGTCATCGGTATGTGATAATGATTCCGAGAGAAGTGTCATTGGTACTTTACTAGATGATTGTGCATTATCGATCTGGGTTGACCCCAGTAAATAATCGGCAAACATTTTATTATATATACCTTTGAAGATATAAATGTCGAAAATGCAAAACAGTATACATAATAGGAATAAAAATAAAAAACAAGAACAAATGGTTGTTATATGTTTTCTATAACATACGAAATAGAAAATGTATTTACTAGATTATCTGTGCAGGGGCGAGAGCGTACATTATCCCATCTTTTTGTAAAATGAGTTGTTATCAAAGAACGAAATAGATGATGCTCGTTTAAAAGATGGACCGCTATTTACTCGCTGTTTTTCATATGATATTTTGTTTCCAAATATGGATCCAAATATGGAGGATGACGAGGAGGATGATGATGCAGAAGAATTGATAGATGATGTGATAGAAGATGCCTTCATAAATAAGGTATCAATAATCATAAAAAATATGTCATTCCCGTCATCAATTATTTCACCTCTCGAATATAAATACATTAGTCGTGCAACTGCGCCAACACCCACAAACATTCCAATAACATAGACTAGCTTTTCAATATAGTGCTGCTTCTCAACATGATGAAGTGCTTCAGAAGTATCATCAGTTGATGTGTTTTGTTTTATTTTATCCTTCAACGTGGTCAGTTCTAGTATGTTTGTAGAACTAGACCCGCTTGTAGAATCAAGCTGAGTATTCACTCTATTACTTACCTCTCCCTTAAGTGTGTTTATCGCGGAAATATTGTTTTGAATGGATGATACATGTGTAGTATATGTATTCATTGCCGTATTTGTTCCGCCTCCAGTGTATGTGTGTGCTGCGATATATTTCTCTCGAAATGTTGAAAATAATGTATCCGTGGCATCCTTGTAACACTCGAGTTTTGATTTGTACTTACAAACATCTTCTGAGTTTTTGTAATCATTATTTGTTTTCCATGTTGTTGCACATGCATTAATGTTGCTGCATGTATCCGTCATATTAAAAAAGTGTGTAAATGATGGATATTTCTTTGTGTTTTATAACTATGTGATCTGGGTATATATCCCGACGCGTATGTTATTATATGTAAATATATAATTCTATACACAACAATACCTATAAAATGTACTATTAATTGCGGTTTTACTAGACCGTGTTATCTTACACACTTGGCCCGGACGCATTCCAATTGCAACTGAAACTGGGTCATACCTAGATATGCTTGGTAACTGTTTCACATCCATAATATTATATCTCTTCATCATTTCTTCCGTCTCTGTATCAGATAGAATCGTATGTTTTGGTACGAAACTATGTTCAAGAATATTATACTGTAGTCTATCAAGAGTCATAATAGCAATAAATATTCCGTCTTGGTCCCATATCTGATTCAGGATGTTTATAAGTGTCTCGTTAACTTCTTGCTTCATGATAATAACTAATGTGTCGCCTTTGTTCAGGACTTGTTCTAAATGAAAGAGATCATCAATATAGTTATTAATGTTATCTCGGCGAAGGGTTCTTGCTAAATGATACTTCACATACACTTTTCTAGAAGGCCCCGATGCATCTTTATCACTAGTAAGAAGCATGTCGAGTTGGTCATTCATATACATGGTTTGTATCTCGTTTACACCATATCCCGTGTATTCATCGATGTTGTATCCCTGTGCCTTAAGTAGTTGAAGAAGATTATTTCGTGATTTAAAGAGGGTTGATATTGTTCCACTAGTAATTAATTGTGAATTGTTTCCGGCCATTCTGAGGGGGTGTTGTTGTTGTTGTAGTAGTCGTTCAAGATAATACTAATATACCATATTATTTTTAACTTGTTTCAATTTTTACACTTATTTCATACAATATCGCTTTATGTAATTGTAATAGACCGCGTTCCATTTTCAGAAGTGGTTACGTTTGGAGTATTATTCGAATTAGAAGATGAGGAAGAAGAGGTGGAAGGATGTGATGAAGCAGGAGGAGCAGGAGCAGGAGCAACAGGAGGAGCAGATATGTTTCCACCTAACATGGGAGCAAGTGTAGTCATTGGCATAGTTGCAACGAGAGGAATGTTCATTTGAGGGGCTTGTATATTTCCTCCAAACTGAGAGAACATGTTTTGTTGTTGCTGTTGCTGTTGCTGTTGCTGTTGTTGCTGCATCGGAAATCTTGATGTAGGTAATCCTATATTTCCTCCAGAAATCGGTGTTGTAGGCTGGTACTCTGGCACTTCTGGATTATTATTCCTTGATAAATAGTCTTGTAGGTTATTATTATATTCCTCTAGCCTATGCTGTTCTTCAGGACTATATTCTTTCATATCGGTTGATACCATCTGTGAAGAAACTGGTGTACTCGGTTGGTATTCTGGAGTAACAATATCCGATGTCCATTGCTTATTTTTATCCTTAATTTCATTATATTCTGTATTCAATCTCTCAACCTGAATACGAATACGCTCTTCTTCCTGTACATTCCCTTCACGTTTCGCACGATCCATTTCATCCATTGCATCATGTATTTCTTTGAGTTTTTCTGACTCTGGATCTCTCGCTGGAGATGGTTGTCCCGGTTTCTTATAATTCGATGAAACAATATATCCCAACGCAGTAAGCCAATTACCAGGTTCATTGTTTTTCTTAAGCTGTTCAACCATTATTTCCGGAGAGATCGGCGTTTTATCTGAATACATAAGCATGTTAGAGTTCCAACCATCTGGGTATCTCGACGGAAACTCACCGTTCCATGAAGGCCCGCTAACTACCCATTCTTCTGTTGGGTCTCCATTTCCATTCAATATAACCGAAACAAGAACAATTGTTGGTTGCGACTGTGTAGCTGATGCAGGTACAACTTTGAATACCCAGCCAAACGCCTCCACCTCTCTCTGTGTAACATCACTGATTCCATTGTCAATTAACATCTCACGACTTGGAACTGTTGAGAATCGATTTGTTATCTTTTTCACTTTATTATCAGCAACCCCCGACTTTGAGATAACCTTCTTTTCCGGAATAACACCCAACTTCTGCGTTGTTTTAATAATGGTTGCATCAATGTTACTATTAATTTCATCCAGTGATGCAGAAGGATTGACATCTTCATGTAGAAGTTTATATATGTTGTTCGAGTATGACATACTTGGAAGTTGATCAATATTATCTTCGGTTATTAATCGCATTTGTACATTCATTACCTGCAGTTCTTGAATCAAAAGTTTGAGAGAATATGGAATGCGAACAATACTAAATGACCTGCCAAACTTGGTCACATTCTGTATTTTCATGTTTTCAGAAATCTCTCCACTATATTTAATCGGACCATCTACCGCTGGACTAACAAATATATTCTGGTTCGGATTATAAATTGCAATCGTTCCTGTCTTATTACATACCGCCATATAATACTGATCGCCACGAACCATGAGAGATTCATTCAAGAAATGGGCTGCACCATGTGCAATAATACCATCTCTCTCCATCTCTCCAATACGAAGACCACCATCGTTTGCACGTCCCTGAACAGTTTGACGAGTAAGCATGGTTCGAGGTCCTTGTGCACGATAGTTTACTTTATCTTTTACCATTTGCTTCAAACGCATATAATACGTTGGTCCAATAAATATATCGCTTTGTATTTCCTCTCCAGTCATTCCATTATACAATACCTGTGTTCCAGATGAATGAAATCCATACTGTGTTAATATTTGCCCATATGTTTCGTGCTTTGGCCCATTCGTCATAAATGCCGTGCATTCCCCAAACCCGCCATGTAATACACATGCCTTCCCCATTAAACATTCGATAAACTGACCAATCGTCATACGAGTAGGTATGGCATGCGGGTTAATAATAATATCAGGCCGAACCCCATCTGCAGTGAATGGCATATCTTCTTCAGGAATGATGAGACCACATGTTCCTTTTTGACCGCATCGAGAGCAAAACTTGTCGCCAATATTAGGCATTCTCTCTTCACGACACCTTACTTTTGCGATGCGAAATCCGGCCTCACCCTCCGTCATGAACGATTTATCTACAAACCCGAGCTGACCTTTCTTCGGCATAACCGATACATCTTTCATTTTGCCATTTGGATTATTCACACTTGTAATTCCACATCCAATAATCACTTTCTTGTCATCCAACTCGGTATTTTCTTCTATCAACCCGTGCTTATTTAAATGACTATAGTCATATCCTTGGCGAAGATTACTTACATTCTCGTTTTGAATATTCACGAATCTCTTATCACTATGAACCCCGCGTACTTTGCTACTCTCTTCATGTTCTTCATACATATTGTAATACGTAATACGAAAGAGTCCGCGTTTTATTGCCGCCTCATTAAACAAAATCGAATCTTCAACGTTATAGCCGTTGTATGACATAATTGCCACGATTGTATTTGTACCACATGGATGTTCTTCGTGGTTAATAAGATCCAAGTATCTGCTTTTAACAACAGGAATCTCTCCATTATTAATTACCATACTCATTTTATCAATACGAACCTGAAAGTTGCTATGATACACCGACGCGGCTTGTTTCGCTTGACCACAACCAAACACGTTTCGCGCGAGAGGATTGTTTTCAGGGAAAATGATTTGATTTCCCATAACGCCAAACAGAAGGGATGGGTGGATCTCAACATGTGTATATCGGTTATTTACTTTGTCGCCATTATCATCCGTTGGTGAAATATTATGTTTGAGAGAAATTAAGGTAGACTCCGTCTCTGAGGTATCAATGTATTCAATTATACTCATTGTTGAACGAAGACGGCGAAAGTCCTGAATAGAATTGGCAACAGATTTCGCGGCGGATACTTCTTTTGACTGTGTTGGACCAGATGTATCATTTGCCTTACCATATAACTGGTCAAGGGTGTAGTACTTGCAGAGTGATGGGCGGAAGTTGGGATCAGATTTCGATGTGAATCCAGTGACCAGTTTTTCCCATGTAAATTTATTATTTTTCAACATTTCAATTACCTCCGATCTCTCATAACTCGGTTTGCCAGTCTCTTCATCTACATAGAATATAGGCCTACAAATACGTCCTGCATCAGTGAATATATGGATTTCATTATTTGTTATATCCCATCTGCAACTAGTATAAATAGGAATAAGCGCACATCTACGATGTAACTTAATAACACGAATTGTTTCTTCTGGCCGGGTGACAGCACCAACCCATGTTCCATTCACGAAGACCTTGGTTGTATAATATAAAAACATATTTGTACACTCCTCAAGAAGATGCATTTTCACGACTTCTCTCAACCATTTCATCATAGGATATGCGGAACACTGACTTGTTATTTCAGCAGTTACTGTCATGTGTTTATGAAACCCGATGTTTGCTCCATCTGGTGAATCAACCGGATCAATCATACCCCATTGCGACCCGTGAAGAATACGCGGTTTTACTACTTTGGCACTCGAATCCATGGGAAGGTTAATCTTTCGCAGATGAGAGATGAATGAATTATAGGATAAGCGATTAATATCCTGTACAATTCCAGTTCGTTTGGTGTGTTCATCTGCACCCCAGTTTCCTTTGAATGCCTTTCTAAATCCGGTTTCTACAACACGCTCTTTGAAAAACTCGTGATAATTTAATTGAATAAGGCTAATAAAGTTTTTCTCGTAGATGCCGCGTTTATATGTGTATTCTGTATCAATCATACGTCGAATATTCAATTGCTGAATTGCGTAATACTCCTTGAATAAATCATACATCAGTGTTCCAGAGAGTTCAATACGTTTATATTTGAAACTGTCGCGGTCAGTAGGTGCCTCCGCCTTTGTGAATACCAAGAGAAGCTTATATGTCATGTACCCTAGAAAGTATGCTTTTTGAATATAGTTTGACTCGCCAATTTGTGGAAGAAGAAAGTTCATTAGAATATCATGTACTTGTGGAATTGTTTTTGACTTGGTGAGTGTCGCAATAAACTTCAGCGCCCCCTCTTGCGTAAATATCTTATTGGCATCATGAATCGACGGAAGAAATAAATCGACGAGGTTGCTGCGCTCATCCAGGTCTAAGATACATGTTTCAATAATCTGACGGTCAGAGAGAATACCTAGAGCGCGCATTAGGATAAAAAGCGGAACGGGTTTACGCACATTCGGTATATTTACGACTATCTGGTTATTTGTGTATGTAGTCGACGGTGCTACAATACGAACTGCCATTGTTCTTACGGGCTTAGATGCGTCTTCAGATACCATGCGAATATTCGCAGAGTGAGAGAATATGTCATCTGCACTTGTATGTTCTTTAATATATATCATGTTATCAGCGAACTTCTCTTGGGACACTATCACCTTTTCCTTGCCATCAATTATAAAATACCCGCCGAAATCATTCTTGCATTCTCCCATGTAGAATCGTGCGCGTGGTTCTAACCCATTTAAAATACATAAGTTGGAGTGAAGCATAATCGGAAATCGACCAAGGTGTATCTTGGAGAGGGTTGCATGAGTTTCTTTTACTTCGCCGCTTTCTTCATCCTTAATTTTGAATACGACATCCACATCATAATGAATCGTTACTCCATATGTCATGTTTCGTAGTCGTGCTTCATTTGGGAACATATAGTGTTCATTTTGATCATCATATATAACTGGTTTACCATAGTATATTTTATCTCCGTTCTTGCCGCCTAAATAAAGCTCACACCGAAGCTTAAACTCATTTGTAACAGGATCTTGTTCTTTTTGAAGTACGATCGGATTTCTCTCTTTAAAAATGCTGTAAATACCTTTTCCGAAGAAGTCATTATATGAATCAAGGTGATGTTTTACAAGTACATGTTCGTCGTCTCTAAAATAACGAGTAATGATGTTCCATGGAATCTCGGGGTCGCTGTCCATACTCACGTACTATAATAAAGATGGATGGTTGTATATATCCTCTATTATATATTCCTTATGTTTTTATTTGATAGATTATATCACGGGGTCGAATACGTGATATAATCATTGTAAATGTTCGAAGATGTATATTCTAGACCAATTCAATTCTGGATGGTTCAATAACAGAAACCTTGTTTGAGAGAACCATGTCCGCGAAAATGATGACAAAAATAAGGAACACGACGAATGGAAGAAGAACTAAGAACCACGCAACACTAGTGTATCCGCTCTTGCATATGAGGTTAAGAATCCATGTCCAGAATACAATCCAGATAATCTCGAAAATAAACATGCCGCCAGTATTTGGTACACTGCAATGTACGTTCCCGACACAATAGCGACTAGTATTTCCCATATTTTGATAAATCATGAGGACAAGCCCGGCAATTGAGAGAACGACATATACAAATGCGGGGGTGCATAAGTCGCGAATTGTTTTAAATGCGTCAACCATTGGTTAATTATTGTATAAAAATAGAGGTCTAAATAGAAGGAATCGAAAGAGTCGAAAGAGTCGAAAGAATCGAAGGAGTCGAAAGAGTAACTATATATATAACGCAGAAATGATTTTTTTTTATAATATATATTTTTTTATAATATATATATTGTTTTATTTGTGTCAGGTTAAATAATAAGAGGGGATGTGTTCGCAAGAGGTTGTATTGTGGGACTGGGATTGGTCGTAGGACTAGGGCTTCCATTCATAACATTCAAAGCATTTGAAATGGAATACACACCATCGCGAATTGTTGCTGAGATATCAAATGGAAGTAATGCAATCCCACTTGCACCTCCACATTGTCCAGGAACAACCATAATTGCTTTTTTCCGAGGAGTTTTTACATGACTTCTTCTTCTTTTTCCACCTCCAGTTTGTTGTGCTTCAACGATCGCATTACTATTTTGAGGGACAATAAAAGAAGGAGATACGCCAGCCGGGGTAAATACAAAATGATTAGGAGATGTTGCTGGTGCTACACCTTGACTATTTACGTTACTTTCAGCAGTAATCGCACTAGGGGTCCATGGGCTTCCACTCATAAGACCATTACCACCATTCTGGTGTCTTCTTTTAATAGATGAACGCCGAACTTTATTCGAGGACGCACGCTTACCTTTCTTGTATGTCTTACTGCAACCTTTCTGAATACGAGTCCCGCCTTTTCCTTTTTTATGATGACGAGTTGCCATAATTCAATAAGTAGTTGTTTGTATACATATTCAAAAGATAAAAACAGATTACGGTTCATAGTATACCTCGAATGAGAAAGAGAGAAAGAGAGAAATGTTGTTGTTTACCAAGAATACGGGTAGTCATATGGATACCAATCGCTATCAATGACTTGGGTATTCACTGCAAATGTATCACTCTTCATAACCAACTTTATATTATATATTCTACTTCCAATCGTTATATCCTCTCCAATTAGTTGTCCTTGACCACTCGCAGGAACCAATGTTAACTTAAAGTTAAACGAATCCCCATCCATAAATGGAATCGGTTGTGTGATAAATGTATCCGTAATATCCGCAAATCTCTCGGGTGCAATCTTTATTACCTGTTGGAATATCTCTCTGCAGATGTTGTTGTATGATGTATCTAAATTGGTGAGATATTTATGATTCATCGAATCTGTGAAAAACATGAGTTCTTGTGAACGCGTGGTTGTTGACACTAATTCAATTCGCCGCTCAATCTCTTTCCATACTTCATGCCCTTTATCAGTTATATCATCCAACATCTCTTGTTCATTCGCAAAAAGATCCACACCGTTGATTGTTCCAAATAGTTTAAATGCGATATATCTTATAAAGTCGTGTTTCAAGAGAGATTTCGTAGCTGGACTCTCCGCTGGAGTCATTGATGTGAGCGATTCAGGCATATCCATCATTGCATGCGCGGGGTTTAATATGAAGTTTGATGGCATTCGATTCTTAAAGGTATAATACCTCAAATTATGATTCGTACTCAGGTTATTCGTGTATGGGTCTTGGTTAAGTGCGGAGAGATCAAGGACCGGCGTTGATAAATCAGTTCTAAATTGGAATATGTTTCGCATATCGCTTGTTTTCACATAAAATACACCACATGCTGACACATCTGGCAGTGTGTATTCAACTCCACCCATACTAATTGTCTCTAACATCTCCATTACCGAATTGAAAGACCCGATATTGAAGTCGATCGTCTGTACTTCAATACCAATGATCGACCCAGAGAGAACCTTGTAGTTCTTATTTCCAATCTTGATATAATTCGTAATCTCTCCGTTTGATGTTTTACGAACATACTTATCGTCACTATAATAGGATGTTCCGTTAATCATGATGTATTCCTTTTCGCCAAGTAATGTTGGAATATAGAACGCATTTGTGGTTGTTGCATCAATTGTTACTATACCAAGATGTGGCGGGAATACCTTGAACTCATAGTTGAGAGCATTCGGAATACTTGATAATACTGCGAAATTCTCCGTTGAAACATGTCGAGCGAGAGATGCACCCATAATGGCATCATCTTGTGTTGTCGGCGTGGGTTGATTATCTGCCGCATATATCTTAAGTGCAGGAATATTGCGGTTATGTACATTTCGAAGAAGGTCGAGTTTTTGTTTAATCGTAAATGTAACACCGGTTATGTTCGCACCGGATATATCAACACACGAGAGATTGGTATTGGTGAAATTAACATTTGTGAGGTTTGCACCACGAAAACTTGTTCTTGTCAAATCAGCCCCAGAGAGATTCGCACCGGACAAATCGACCTTTGCACCTACGACATATAATGTTGTTTGGGTACTGACTGATGTATAATTCGCTGTCTCAGGAAGAGTAGCGGTAAATACACTTGATCCTGGACCATGTATTTCTACATGTAGGTTTCCGTTATCTCCTAGTTGGGTGGAAATGGTAGCGACATCATGATTTGATGATGTAACTATAACTCCTGTACTAAGTAATCCTGATAAATCCATATTATTCGACGTAGGCTGAACAATTGAAAACGAGAGATCTGACAATAAAGGAGAGAATGTCTTTATTCCGCCTACTGAGAAGTTGTAAATAGTCGGTGTTCCCTTCGAAACATGAAGTGTTGTATTGAATATTTTCGCATTGTAGTTATTGTCTGCTGATTTAATAATTGAAATGGATGTAATACCTGTTCCATGAATTGCGATTATATTTGGTGTAATAATACTTGCAACGGATGGCGATGATGATGTAATTATTACTGGACTATCATTCGAATATGTAACATTTGCAAGAGATATCTGTTGCCCACATGCGGTATATCCTCCTGCATAACTTACTGGTGTTTTAAAGAGAGAATAGAACCCAGATATAGTAGGCGTTCCCTTATGAATGATAAGTGTTGTTGTAACAGGAGAAGGACACTCATAATTCGCGGTTTCGAGTTGTGTTACGAATAACGATACGGTGCCTGCTTTATGAACTGTTATTATATTAGTAGATACGTCTATACTAGCGATATCTGGGTTACTACTTGAAACGACGATTTGACCCGGAGACTCAGATATGGACGTAATACCGGTAAATAAATCAATTGGTGCATCGCATTCTGGCGTGCCATATACACGAGATAATGCCTTCGGAATTGCGGCAGTAATCGTCGGCTTTCCACGAACAACCGAGAGAATTGTTGAAATTGGTGTGGTTGAAGGAAGATAGTTAATAGTCTCTAACTGACTCGCTGTAATTGTCGTAGTTCCTGCACCGTAAATTATCACATGTCCGGTAATTGAATTAATTGTTGCAACCGATGGATTCGAAGTGGTATACATAAATCCACCGTCGCTAGTTGACGTAGGAGGTACGATAGTAAACGATACATCGATGCCATATATCTTTGGGACTCCTGTTGAAAGACCCGAGAGAGTTGATTCTCCCTTTGATACAGTGAGTTTTCCGACTTTTGATATCACCAGAGATGTTGTACCTGCATTATGAATAGTAACGATACCTGATTCATCAACAGATGCTACGTTTGTATTGGATGATGTGTATGTTGATGGTTGTGTAAAGATGTGTGCCGATTCATCTTGTGATAATAGTGAAAATGAAATATCGGCACCGTATGTTTTGTTTGCTATGTTAAACTCCGAGAGAAATGGAACACCCTTTGATACAATTAATGATGTTATAATCGGCGACAGAGGTGATGTGTAAAATTGAGATGGCAACTGTGTGACCTCGATACTTGCTGTTCCGGCACCATGAATGGTCACGTGACCACTTGATTGGTCAATTGTTGCGACCAACGGATTATCACATGTGTAGATGAAGTCACCTGCACTGGGCGACATTGGCGGAACAACATCGAATGATATATCAACCCCGAATGTTTTGAATATTGGCGGGAAATTGGTTAAAACTGGAATAATTGGATCCATAAAAAATGAAAAAAGGTAGTGTAATAACTAATAAGTAATATGTAATATCATATTAGTTTTTATAAGGGGTTTTTACGATGACCGTTATGTATGCATTCATATTTTTAATAGTACATTGTATATGATATATGGCGTAAACTAAATAATATCAACATGTGCAAGGAAATGCCGTCTGCAACATATTTTAGTTAGACCAAGTTGATCCATTACCTCTCCTTCAGGTGTCTTCTCAATAAACTCCTTGGTTAAATAAACAACCTTGTCTACGTCCATATTTCGTGCCAACTTTATTTTTCGTACTTCTGATACATAATAATTATACTTGTCTCCTAACACCTTTCCACATGTAAAACACTTTACTGGAATAATCATTGTATGATACGGATTGTTAAATCTATAATCTGTTTAGTAGTTGATATATATAATGTTTGATACTATATAAATCAATTTTATTCGATATATAATTTTATACTCTGTCATCCTTTGGACAATTCTTTCCTTTCACACATTTTGTCATAAAGTAATAATAATCCACATCTCTCTCTGTTCCATCTAAGTTATGCAACATCACTGGATTACTTGCATTCCCTGAAACACATTTCGGTATATTCTCTCCGGCATATTTTACCCATCCGCAACAGCATTTCGACATACATGAATCTTTATCATCAATCTCTCGACACCTTTTTTCTAAATACTCGGGTGTCTTGTTATTATTCTCACAGAACACATTTCTGCAATTACGATGATTATCTTCCAGTTCTGTGCGGCTATAGTTATTCCCAAAACCTTCGTGTCTGGATGGGAGAGGTGACATATGAATCTTCTTTGTAACGATTTCTTTCGTTGGTGCTGAACCAACATTTATAGGAGAGGTATTCGATGATTTACTTACGATTTCAGATTGTGCAAAATCAATATACACTATAAATCCAAGAATTACTACCACAAGTATCATTACTTTACTGAAGTTTTTTACTAAATTGTCCCCTAAATCGGTTTGTTTCAGAGACTCAACCATACCTGAGAATATTTCTCCAAGTTTAACTGGTGTATCGCTTGAGCCAGTCCCATTTCCGTTCATGGTTATACAATGGCGTGGGGAGTAGTTATATTTTTATCATATTTTAATTTTTTACTTCGGTTGTTTAGTTATTCGCCAACTGATATAATAGCACTGCCCTTCGATGTTTTAACGCGGCGATGCTTTATAACAGTCGGAGATGATATGCTGCTATCTACACTGGGATGATGAATCGCATTATGACATTCCTCACATATAGACGCAAGGTTTGCCGCATGATTTTTATGCACATGTCCAATAAAGTTATTTGTATCAGCATCTTTTTGATGTTGCAAGTGATGTATTTCAGTTGCCAATCTCTCATTACATAATTCACACATTCGTCTTATCTTCTTCGCATTATACCGAGAGGTTGAAGATGTTAGTATGCTTGATGAGGTATCCTCTCCGCATCGATACTTCATTCGAATCTGGTTCGCATTCTCAAGAAAGTCGGCCGGCAAATGAAGAGATTTACATACCTCAAGACCATACATACTTGTTCCTGGACCATCGTTCAGTTTTCTATCATAAATAAGTGTATCGGTCTCTCGGTTATATGTTACTCTCAGGTGCTTCATGCATAGTCTTCCGAGAGAAGTAATTTCCGAATAATTCTTTATTTCATGAAGATGTGTTGCAAATACAAATGATGCCCCCACTTCATGAAGCTTCGAAAGACCCGCTACAAAAATACTGATGGCCGAGTCAATTTCTGTACCTGAACAAAGTTCGTCACCCAATATAATACTGTTTTTGTTTGCCATCTTAAGAATCACTCGCAACTCGGACATTTCAACTACAAATGTAGAGAGACCCTTGAAAAGATTGTCGTTCCCTAAGATTCGCGTAAATAACGTTTCATATGGCTTATATACAAAATGGCTACACGGAACATAGAACCCGGACTGTGCCATGATAATTGCAATACCAAGAGCGCGAATAAGACTGGTCTTTCCTACGGCATTTGTTCCATATAATAACATCCCATCTGTATGAAATTGGTCGTCACCTGTTGCACCTAATCCGAGAGAAATATCATTTACAACATAGGTTTCGTCAGTATTTAATCTCTCAATCAAACAATGTCGAATCCCCGTGGCAGTAACAAACGATTTACTTTTGTCTGACTGAATAACTGGTCGACAATAATTATATTTTGATGCGACATAACACTGATTTTGTAAGTTGTCGATAATCGAAATAAACTCAACAATGTTTTCAAAGTCGCGATTAAACTCGCATAACGATGCCACGAACTTATTATATGCCAAGGAAATAAGGTCGCACATCTCATTTTTTGCGCGGACGATTGTATCACAAATACGGTTAATTTGTGTACTAGTAATTGTATTATTTGTTCCAGTTGCGGTGTGATATGATAAATCTGTTATTATAAAGTCAAATGTGTTTGTCTCGACACTGCTGTCGCCATTCATTTTTCGATTATATTGAAGTTGTACTTTGTTGCCAATCGTCACTTTTTCTTTTAGTAACCGATCTTCAATCGCCTTTGCACGCTTCTTTGTTGCTTGAAGAGAGAATCCTTGTTTATCCGTTTCATGTATTTTTACAAACTCATAATCAGATACATCTGCATTTGAAAATCCAGTAGGTGTAACCGCGGCAATAACCGATGTTCGTTTTATTGGTATTTTCTCTCCATTCGTCGACAATAAATCATCCAAGTATTTCCTGATTGCAATCAATTCTTCATAGCTACATTCATATCTATCTGTCGACGCATCAAGGTCTGCATAAATGCCACGACAAATAATATTCGTTGTATGCGAGAGATCGTCGATTGTTCGGCACATGTCAATATGAAGAATGCGTTCAAACGTTGACACCAACAAATCGCATTTACTTATAATATCCATTTGTATAAACCTCTCCATGTATTTATGTAACGTCGGATCACTGCTTGTTGAAGTAAAGAGATCTCGCACTGTTTTCAGGTTATTATACAGAAAATAGAGAGATTGTGGAACGATCTTCTTTAAATAAATCTGGCGATGATACCTCTCTATATCTTTTAATGTTGATAGAACATCACGCCATTTATTCCATACATCTGGCTTATTGATAAAATGCTCAGTGATTGCATATTCTGACTCGAGAACCGTCGCATCGAATGTAGGGTTTAATATACGATATTTGCATTTACGTGACCCCATCGGAGAGCGGCAATTATTTAGTAGGCGAATAACAGATGAGTACTTCCCTGTATAGGTTGAATCATCGATAATATTTAATTGTTTGAGAGAATGGTTGGCGAGAATAAGACGTTTTGATTGATTTTCGAATATTGGTTCTGCTATTTTAGATACAAGGTTCGGGTTATGTTCGTATATGAAATTAAGAAGAAATACGAGAGATTGTGTTGCATACTCGTATGTTGAAAATGATGTCATTAATGTATCTGCCTTGTGTCCTGAATAATATGTACTTAACACCTCTCGTTGGTATATTTGTTTACTGCATCGTCTTGCCTTTACAACATTTGATTGTCCTTGGCCTTGGCATTGTCCTTGGCCTTGGCCACTCTTTGCATTGAGTTTATTGATCGCCTTTATTGTTGTTGAAATAGCGGAAGATGACGTCACTTCATTATTCTCATCAGACAACATAACTTTATGAATTGTTTTTGAAACAACTCCTGTAAACTGAATAATGTCCTCGAGTTCTTGCATTGAGAGATTTGTAATAAAAATAACTTCGCTTGGCTTATATGAAGACATAAACCTCTCGAGTTCATCATATGTCGTCGGATTATGAAAGTCCTCCACGTGGATTTCAAACATACATGTTCTTCCTGTATAAATATCAATTGTTGACATTCCTATCATGATTCTACGTTGATTTGTCTCGGATGACCTGAAGGCTGGCGTATTGATCTTTTCGATCCATATACACGATGTATTATTCGATAATTCATTTGATTCGGCTGAAAAGTATGTACCAGGAGAGTAAATACCTTGGAGACTTCTTGTTGTGTTTTGGGTTGGCGCATCTTGAGTATAAACGACCGCAGTGTACCCTGCATCTTGTATTTTTCGAAGGTATTTGTCAATCGCATAGTCGCGGAACCCAGCCTTTACATAACCAGGAGAACTATTTGCTTTTGCAAGTTCGCATATTTCACAATATTCAGTGAATGGACTTCCTGTAATTGTTATTCCATCGTCGGCGATGCGACCATATACTTCGAAAAATGCACCAACTTGCATGAGTAACACTGTTTTTGGGCCATACTCAATAATGTACTTGTATGTTAGATCGAAATATTCACGGGTTAATGCCATTGTCTATATTACACAACTTGGTATAAGGGTATATCATATACGAGAGAACGTTTTATATTATTATGAATGTAGATAAAGACAACCATCGTAAGACAATATATGTTTATTGAAACAATGCAACATTCTCTCGATGAAATGAAAGAATGCGGGAATGAAAGGCCGAATATTGATGTAAGTTATTACACGAAATCGGTATTTAAACCCCGCCGACAATCATACTATCCTACTTTTTATAACGTTCTCGGATGGAAAGAACTCGACGTATCGAATATTCCGACAGAGCCATGCGTTGTTGTATACTCTCATACAAGTCATATGGATATGACTCCATTTGTTGCATATAAAATACACTATAAACAGGTGAAGAATATGGTTCCAATTGTGTCGCCTGCATTGAAAGTATGGTATTACTTTTTGGTTCGATGGTTATTGAATCCGATTTATTCTCCACCTCTCGGTACAAAGAAAAATAATTCGACAAAGGATATTATTGAACAGTTTAAGAGGGTTCCGTCTACGAAGGAGTCCCCGAGACTTCTTATGATTTCGCCGAAAGGGCATATTTACAAGAGAGAATGGCGATCCGGATATTATTATATTGCGAAAGAGTGTGGTTATAAGGTGTATCCGCTTATACTTGATTACTCGACGCGTGAAGCGTATTTTGGGTTACCTATTGACCCCCAGTTTATGTCATTGGAAGATGCTACAACATGTTTACAAAAACAATTGGGGTCGCGTGGTCCGATCACACCCGAATATGCAGAGTTTCCAATTAGTGATTCTGATTATCAGGTTTTTGAGGCGTTATCATCGGCGGATATGTGTGCAGTATCGTTGGCTGCATATATTCCATTTATGGTAAGTTTGTTTTATAGTGGATACTACATGGAGTTATGGTTGGCGTTGACATCATTTGTAGTGTCGTGGCGGTTTCATCTAGACAAGGAGGGTACTACCCGTCAGTTGTTTATGGATGTGTATCAACGGGTTGAAGGGACACTGGCACACACGTCAATTGTCTTGCGTATCATACATACTCTATATGATAATGGCGGATATTTGTCTGGTATTGGATTATTGAATATGTTTATGGCGGTGGTATTTATGTTGTTAAGTGAGCCGAGAGGTGTAGAGATTCGACGTGGAAAGTATGCACTCTACATGCCACTTTATCATGTATTTATGGGGTTTGCACTTTATAGTTTACCTGGATAAGGTATGAAGATTATGAATATGAATATGAATATGAATATGAATATGAATATGATTATGAACAATATTCCAAATATATGTAAAGATATAAAGAGATAATTCGATGTTTATTTACACAACGAATTATCATATATTATAAATACTAATATGTTTCGATTTTTCTATGGTGAGTCGTTTATGCCAAGGTCAAGTTATGGGTGTATGATTTGCCCTTCTAAGCCCCCTTCTCCCCCTCCTCCTCCTCCTAAGCAACAGCCATCTACCTCAATATTTTCATGTCCTCAACTATACGGTTCTTCAAAAACAGTTCTATCACATGAGTTCGATAATAATGATAAGGATATAATTTACTACTATGGTGAAAAATACCGTAGTGAGAGAAGTGTAAACAGCATGATTATGCATCTGAATGATGAGATGAAAACATTACGCGAAACAATATATACAAGTTCCAAGACAGTAGAATCATCCTCTAATGAAAATAGTGGCGAGGGTATATCCGCACATACTCCAGATGAAGAACCACAAATCATATATGATGAGACATATCATGAAGAGGATGACGATGATAATAGTAGCGTATCTAGTTATTCAACCACTGCATCATCTACCACAAAAAAAGAGAAGAAAGGGTCTGTTCCTGGAGGACAAGGAAAGAATGTTGTAGGGAAGCGGAATCAACAGAAATACTTACCAGACGGAACATTATTACGTCATGATGTTTCTATGCAGGATGGAAAGGTACGTACGATATATGCGATATATGATGCAAGCAAGAATATAATTATTAAACAACGTCCGGACGGTACTAAAAGTGGGTTGGCATATGACACGCTTCATCAATTTGCGGTGTTGCATGCAAACGAGGTGAAATGTCGTACTGGGTCTATTGAAAATGTATGGACAGATGGTAATGTCAAGTATTGGGAGGTTGAGACGAATGAATGGGTATCAATTGGAAACTTGAAAAAAAAGAGTGGGCAAACATAGAGGGTAGAGAGAGAGGGTAGAGAGAGTGAGGGTAACAACACATTACATCTATTGTATTATTGTATGATTGTATTATTGTAGCATAGAATACATTTTTTCTTGAAGAACAGCACTATATGGGGTCTCTTTTTCATTCATTTTTGTAGCAAGTGATTTATACATGGGATCATGATATACTTCTGCTTGTTGACTTGGAGAAAGGTGCCGTATTGAAATAAGTACATTTATTGCCTCCGACATATATTTTACACGACGAACCCAGTATTTCTTCTCTTCATCCGTTGGTTTTCGCGTGGATTCATGTATGGTTGAGAGAGACGTAGGAGGAGGCGGTATGTTATCAAGATTACGAATGACAGCTTGTATTTCTTTTAGTATTGAGTCCTTGGTTGAGAGTTTCATTGATTTGATTAATGTACACATATATGTAAATATGTATTTCAATTTTTTACTATAACGTATATAGTAAAAAACGTATAAGAGATAGCAACATGGATGAGATAGCAACACGGATTGTGACACAATTAATTAGTCGCACGGAACAATATATAACTCCTCGTTAGTGAGATGCTTATCTTCTTTATAACGAAGAACATGAATAATATAATTCATTAACTCGTCTGGGTGTACGCCACACTGTTTCATATTTGTTATATTCCATTCTAACTGGATTGAAGGGCGATATTCCATGATTGTTTTTTCAGCACCTTTTAATATATTGTATTCCCATCCTTCGGTATCGATCTTCATATAATGTACTGGAATATGCTTTTCATAAAACATATGATCAATCGTCGTTACTTCAACCTCGATCGGAACAATGTCGGAAAATCGCATTGGGGTCGGCCCAAGTGTATGTAACCCATTATGTGATGCACATGTATTAAGAGTCATCTTTCCTGGGTTATCTGAAATAGCAAGATTATATGTGTGTACATTTTTAATATCATTCAATTCAAGATTATCATTTAATAGCTTGAATGATGATGGAAATGGTTCAAATGCATAAAATGTGGCAGATGGGAGAAACTTAGAGTAAAGTGTATATAATCCGGATTGTGCGCCAATATCAACGATATTTACTGGCTTATTCGTTGGAACATTTTTGTAAAAATATGTGATTTCATCGCTTTCCCATAATCCGGTTGTTTGTGAAAATGAGTTACATGTTAATCTTGTTGTTTCAGGCGTTACTTCGAATGAATAGTTTGAATCATTATTATATCGGAACGTAGGCATTACTTTGATACTTTAATACTTTAATACAGTAACACGTGGATACGGTAATATGAAGATAGATACAGCTACTTATATTAGTATATATACTGTGTATTTAAGTCACATTAGTGTTCATTTGATAAAAAGTTATGAAGAACAACCCCGCTTCCTGTATTAACCACGTCTCCAGTCAAAATTGCATCTTCATACATACGTCTAAGTACATCAGGAGGTGCAGTTGATCCGATTTTCAATAGACTCTTGTCATATAAGAACTTTTTAATTTCATTGATTGACTTTTGTTTAAGAGAGAGGTGTTCTTTTTGAAGATGTTTTTGAGTATCTTTATTTTTAATTAATACGCCAACTGTATTATTGTATTTTCCAACCCGAAACTTTTTAGTAACTGTTTGGCGGATTTTCATTCGAACCCCCTTGATGCGTGTTGGGTCTATTTTATATGTGTTTTTTCTTGATGAAGAGTCTTTTTTTGTAGTTGTATCATCGTCCACATCTTCCCATCCATCATCATCATCCCCGGTGTCATCAGCATTTTTCTTATTCGTTGTTGAGTCATCGTTGCTGCCAGTTTCACCCCCATGTAAGTACTCTGTTATTGTATTCACAGGAGATGCTTTGAACTTATTCAGCCATTCACGGAATGTGGGTTTTGAACCACCCTTTAAACAACCATGAGGAGGATCCTGTTTAATAAAAATAGAAGGTGGTTCTACTGTAATATCTGGATCTTCTGTCACTTTATTATCATTCGTTGCATTGAATGAGTCATCTGGATTTGGGTTAGAGGAGTCATGTGGCGATGATACATCACATATAGAAGAAGAATGCGATAAATGGGGGGATGTAACTGATTGATTTGTGGGAGGAATTGAAAGTTCAACGTTTTCAATCATTGGGGCAACAGGAGGAACTGCTTGAATACTAACAAGAGGCATAGGAACCATTGGTTGCTGTTGCTGCGGCATCATTATCATCGGATGAGGGAGTTGTGGTGGTTGTGATAGTGGTTGTGGTAGTGGTTGTGATAGTGGTTGTGGTAGTGGTTGTGATAGTGGTTGTGGTAATTGTGCTTGTGGCATCATCATTGTCGAAGGGGGCTGTTGGACTCCTAATTGATAATTTGCCATCGCAGTAGCCGCCGCCGCAGCAGCCACCGCAGCCATCGTGTTATTATTCACTGATACATTATGTCTATGACTTCTATGTTCTCGATGTTTCATTGTTCGGCATGCATTTTTATTTCGACGTTTCATCGCAAGATTCTGTAAAAAACTCATTGACTCTGCAAACTCATTCGAAAACTGTTTGTCAGGTTCCGTTTCAGTTTTAAGAGACTCCGATGCAATAATAGGAATGTTCCCACCATTGTTTCGATGTTCGCTTTGCCTCTTTTGATGAAGTTTAATTCGGTCCAGTAATGTTTTTTTCAATGTATTTGGACGAATAATTGCATTTGGTTTGATACGAGGTGCCGATGGTTTTTTAGCAGTGGTAGATCTTTTATCAGTCTGTACCTTATTTATAACAATTGTTTTTTTTACTTCTGACGACATATTTTCTTGATTAATATGATTAGTATAAATGATGTCGCACGGAGGGGCGTTATGTATCTACTGATATATGTAAATAACAAATTATTTAGATATATTTAACCGAGGTGAAATGCATATATTCATTTACAAGTATATGCTGCCTTGATATTTTATTGTGTTTTTCTCTTTCCGCTCTTTCACTTCATCGTTTTGAAGATAGAGTTCAAATCCTTTTTCTAAATCTTTCATCGTGATTTGCGTTTTATCCTTCTCCGGCAAACAGAACACTCGTCTACTATGTGCTATTTTCGTTTTTGCAAAAAGAGTTTCCATGTCTCGTCCATAAAATGTAAAATAGTCATTGTTCTTTTGAAACCATTCATCTGGTATATTTTCATTCTCCTTTATTTTCCATCCATTTTCCGCAACCTTTTTAAGAAATATCATCTTCATCTCATCTGATTTATAGCTGTCTAGTTTGAAACGCCATGTAAAACGAGAATTAAGACCTTCATTATAGTTAAAAAAGCAATCATTCAGCTCTTTTTCATATCCAGCAATAATAACCATCCAGTTATCTTTGTGATCACTTAATGCCTCGCAGAGTGTATCTATACATTCTTTTGCAAAGCTGTCGCGCTTTTCTGGGTTTCCGAGTGAATATGCTTCATCAATAAAAAGAACCCCACCTAGACTTTCCTTTATTACATCGCGTGTCTTCATTGCAGTCTGGCCCAAGTATCCTGCGATTAGGTCATGTCGAGTTACTTTCTTGAATGTTTTCTTTTTAAGAATACCGAGCTGACTAAAAATCCTACCCATAATTCGAGCTACCTCTGTTTTACCTGTTCCTGGTGGACCATATATAACTGTATGCATAAAGTCGCCAGAAGATGCCCCCTTTTTCCCCTTCTTCAGTAGGTCCTGTTCTTTCTGTATGTTGTATAATGCATTTGAGAATATGTTGCTAAGAATATCTGTCTCTTTTGTTGGTTCAGAGCTTTTCATATGAAACGTGGTCAGTGTAGGGAACGTGAATAGTTGATTTTGGTTTGATACACCAGGGGGAGCGGGGGCGGCGGCTGCGACATTTGAGTCTGTATTTGCTCCAGATAGAGGTTTGTCAGTAAATGTGAATAATGGTTGTTGTTGCTGTTGTATGTTTTTTGTAGCTTGTGCCTGTGCTTGTGCCTGTGCTTCCTTTAATTTGCTTCTTTCTTCTGGTGCAACGTGCAGATTTTGCACAAAGTACAATATTTGGTCAATAATATTGCATTTAAGTGATGACATTCCAACCATTTTTTGAAGATCTTCTAACGGCTCGCGAATATCATGAATTGCTTTCATATTTATATTATATTCTATATTTGGAGTCATCGGATATTTATCACACATTGAAATTAGATCATCGATTGACTTTATTTCTTCGTTTATTTCAATGTATTTTTTTTCTTGATTAAGGGGGTGTTGTGTTGAAAGTGTAGGAGCCGGGGCTGGGGCTGGGGGCGGGGCTGGGGCAGTAAATGGATTCGGTGGCAGGTATGTTTGATTCGGCATAGCGAATGGATTTTTAAATGTAAACGCAACCAATGTCGGTTGGGACTGAACGGGTGTAACATCGCTTGTACATAATGGGGTAAACTCAGGTGCAAATATGTTTAATTTTATATTTGAAGAAGATGATGATGCTGTAGTTGCAGGTGCTGTAGGTGCAGCAGTTACAGGTGCTGTAGTTGCAGTAGGTGCTGCAGTTACACTTCCAGGAGGGGTAACCATGGTACCGCCACTGAACTTCATTGCAAACCCCTTATCCTGAAAAATATATGTATTGTTATTCTTCTGTAAATAACTGTGTAACTGAGAAACCATTGTGTCAACATCCTCGTTTCTTGAAATATCAGAGCTATGTTTCGCCCCGGTATTTGCTTCGTCCTTATAACCAAACTGAATCGGACATTCTTGTTTCAGGTGGCTTTTATCATTCTTAGAAAAGAATAATGGAAGTTTTACATTATTTGATGCAGTTGTATTATCTTCTTTCAGCATCTGTTGTTGATTATAATATTTTTTATTCTTCCAAAACCTTTTATACCCTCCTGGCTTATTTGGATCATTTCCTGTTGAGGTTGACATGATATAAGGACACGAAGTCAATAAGTCGCTTCGCTTCGCTATAGGTATATGAGTCCCTATATTTATATCGTTGTACAATATAATATCTGATTATTACTACATAAAAATAAATTGAAATGAATAATAGCTGTTTACACAGTTAGTAAATAAGACCAATCACACGATTAACACAATCAAATGGAGAAAACTATGACAATTCGAGTTCCTAAGAGTAAGAAGAAGATGGTTGATGGGTCGTCTACTACTGTATCAGCTACTGCTGCTACTGCGGCTACTGTTACTGTTGCTACATTTGATGAACCAGATGAGTATCAAGATCAGGATCAGCATGACAGCCAGGAGGTAACGATGAAATATGAAGAATTAAATCCGAGATATAAGAACGATATTCCATGTGATCATGTAACTGAAGAAGCAAACAAGAAGAGACGAGGAAAAAAGGCATCGGCGGTATCGGCTACATCGGCCACCGTTTCTGGTATAGACTCAGTATCAACAGACGAAAAACAAGAATCATGTGATTACCGTAGTAACGATGAATCACTTATAATGGACGAATCCGAACAACTCAAACAGTATATTGAAGAGCCATGGACAATTCTTGGTTCTTATTTTGAAGGACGACATCTCGAACAACTGGTTCGTCATCAAATCGAGTCATATAATGACTTTGTAAATAATCAGATACCACGTACTATCGAAATGTTTAACCCTGTAACAATTTGTTCTGAACAAGATTATGACAAAGAATCACATAAATATCGGTTAGAAGTAGAGGTAAAGTTTGAACATTTCAACCTCTATCGTCCTCAAATCCACGAGAATAATGGCGCAACAAAAATCATGTATCCACAAGAGGCACGTCTACGTAACTTTACATACTCATCAACCATGACGGTAGATCTAGTTATTAAATATATTGTTCGATCCGGACCAAACCTCGACAATATTCAAAATTATTATAAAACAATACCGAAGGTACATATTGGAAAACTCCCAATTATGTTGAAGTCATCCATTTGCGTACTTACACAAAACCCCCACATTAGTACAGCGGTTACTGGTGAATGTCCTCATGACGCAGGAGGGTACTTTATTATCAATGGTAGCGAGAAAACAGTGTTAGCACAGGAAAGAGCGGCTGAAAACAAAGTGTATTGTTTCAATGTGTCGAAAGGAAACAATAAATGGAGCTGGATCGCCGAAATTAAGTCAGTACCAGACTATAAATGTATTTCTCCAAAACAGATTAACATGATGATCGCAAACAAGAATAATGGGTTCGGTCATCCGATCTATATTCAGATTCCGCGTGTAAAACAGCCACTTAAGTTGTTCATCGTGTTTCGCGCACTTGGATTATTATCTGACAAGGAAATATGCGAACACATTGTACTTAATTTGGGTGATGAAAAGATGCAACAGGTACTAGAGGCATTAAAGGGTTCTATTATCGACGCAAATGATGTGATGACACAAGAAGATGCCCTCAAGGTGGTTACATCAAATGTCATGTTTACTCCACTGAATATGGATAAGGAGTCGGGTGCAAGAAAAAAGCGCGAGTTTGCACTCGAGGTGATTAATAATGACTTATTTCCACATTGTCAGACACACAAACAACGAGTCTACTTTCTTGGATATATGGCATGCAAACTATTGCGCGCGAGTTTCGATATCATAAAACAGGATGACCGTGACTCATACTTGAACAAACGCGTTGACCTCACAGGTTCACTATTGAATAACTTGTTCCGAAACTATTTCAATAAAGTGGTGAAGGACATGATAAAACAAGTAATTCGCGAGATAAACACTGGATCATGGCGCTCAACAGATGATTATGTAAATATTATCAATCCGACAAACATGTACAAAATGATTAAATCGCTTACGATTGAAAATGGTCTTAAACGTGCCTTGTCAACCGGAGACTTTGGTATTAAGAGTCTGAATAGCAACAAGGTCGGGGTTGCTCAGGTGTTAAACCGGTTAACATATTCCGCAAGTTTGAGTCATTTGCGACGAATCAACACACCGATTGATAAAAGCGGGAAATTAATTCCTCCGCGTAAATTACACAACACATCGTGGGGGTTTCTGTGTCCAGTTGAAACGCCAGAAGGTGGTAGTGTTGGTGTTGTAAAAAACATTAGTTATATGACACATGTCACTACTCCGAGTAGTCCAGAGTCTTTGCACACACAGATTGATCAGTATATTCGTCGCGTGGATATGATTACACCAAACGATGCATCATCGGCCGTGAAGGTATTTATAAATGGAATATGGGTAGGCGTAACAGATGATGCGATGGAGTTGTATCGCGCGTTCAAAGAAAAGAAACATCGCGGTATTATCAATATTTATACCGCCGTAGTATTTGATTATGCCGCACAAGAAATCCGTATATACAATGACGCAGGTAGACTGACGCGACCATTATTACGTGTCAGGGATAATCATACACAGTTATATATCACTCCTGATATTATTCGTGGTATACAGTCGCGTAGTCTTGGGTGGAATGACTTGCTTACTGATGCGCGAATTATACATTCAGTGATTGAGTATATTGATCCAGATGAGCAGAGTTTTAGTATGGTTGCAATGCGACCATCCCATTTATACGAGAAGAATGGAATTGGTACAACATCGAGTATTACATCTGTAGGCGGTGCAAGTAACATATACAAATATACTCATTGTGAGATTCATCCGAGTACCATCTTCGGGATTTTAGCGTCATGTATTCCATTTCCCGAACATAATCAGGCACCTAGGAATACGTATCAATCAGCGATGGGTAAACAAGCAATGGGTGTCTATGTAACGAATTATGCGCGGCGTATGGATAAGACTGCATACGTTCTTACTTACCCGATGCGACCATTGGTTGATACCCGTCTAATGGGGATGATTCAGTTAGACAAGATCCCATCTGGTTCACCACTTGTGGTTGCAATTATGTCATACACTGGATATAACCAGGAAGATAGTGTGTTGGTTAATCAGGGATCGCTTGACCGTGGTATGTTTCTTGCCACGATTTATCATACCGAGAAGGACGAAGACAAGAAGATTAATGGTGATGAGGAGGTCAGGTGTCGTCCAGATCCGTCGAAAACAAAGGGAATGAAGTTTGGGAATTATGACAAGATCAATAACCGCGGAATTATGCCGAAGAATACTCTCATTGAGAAACGAGATATTATTATGGGTAAGGTAATTCCGATTAAAGAGAACAGGAACGATCATACAAAGGTCATTAAATACGAAGATGCGTCGCGAAGCTACAACACAACAGAGGAGTCGTATGTGGATGAGAGTTATATCGATAGCAATGGCGAAGGGTATTGTTTCTGTAAAGTCCGGATTCGCACTCTTCGAAAGCCAGTTATTGGTGACAAAGTATCCTCTCGCATGGGTCAGAAAGGAACAATCGGGAATATCATTCCAGAATGTGATATGCCTTATACAAAAGACGGAGTTCGCCCTGATATTATTATTAACCCACATGCGATTCCTTCTCGTATGACAATTGGACAGTTAAAGGAAACACTACTTGGAAAAGTACTAATCGATCTTGGGTTATTCGGAGATGGAACATCATTTGGCGATCTTGATATTAAGGATATTCGAAAGGAGTTAGTGAAGTTGGGATATGAATCTACCGGAAATGAGCTTTTGTATAATGGGTTAACTGGTGAGCAAATCGAATCAAACATATTTATTGGACCAGTGTTTTATCAGAGGTTGAAGCATATGGTGAATGATAAACAACATAGTCGTTCCATTGGACCGATGGTTAACTTTACGCATCAGCCAGCGGAGGGAAGAAGTCGGGATGGTGGACATAGGTTCGGAGAGATGGAGCGTGATGCAATGATTGCACACGGTGCAGTTCGATTTACACGAGGACGTATGTACGATTCATCTGATAAGTATGAGGTAAATATATGTAGAAGATGCGGGTTGATTGCGGCATTTAACCCAGAGATGAATATTCACTGTTGCAAGACATGCGATAATCGGGTTGACTTTGCACTAGTACAAATACCTTATGCTTGCAAGTTACTATTTCAAGAGTTACTCACTATGAATGTTGCCCCGAGAATTATTACATAATGATATGATAGAGGTGTTCTTTGTAGTCAAGTAAAATATACCAAAATACATACAAGATAATGTTATCATAATGTAAGAGAATAGAGAATGAAGATGTCCAAAAGTGTAAAAAGTAGGAGGAGAAGAAGGTCAATAAAGCAACATACACGGAGGGGTAAGAGTAGGATTACACGGAGGTCGTCTCATCACCGAGGCGGAATGATACGCGGAGCATGTAGGACTGCATGGAGGAGCAGTGGGTGGCGCGAAGCTTTTTCTCATGCGTTTAGAGAGTTTTCAACGAAAGTAAGTAATCCCGTCGAACTAATAAATGAAGCAGTTAGTGCGATGGATAAAGTTAATGAAAAAATAAAAGAAAATAGGAAAAAGTATCATGAAATCACTCGTAAGGAAGAAATAACATCAGATGATGAAGATAAACTTTATAAGATTGAGCGAGAGATTGAAGAAGGTATGTGTAAACTAGAAGAGCAACAGCATGCACTTGATATGTATAAACGAGAGGTTGTTGAAAAAACACCATTGAAAGAGAGACGGCAACAACAGTTTACACCAGTAGTACGTACTCCCATTATTTTTAATGATACTCCTAGAAGAACACCTACCTCTTTGGAATCATTATTGAAGTTAGACAAAACACCCAGTCCTCATATGTTGAAAACACCGGATCGAAATAGAATACGTCGTGTATTCACTGCATTACCCAACTCGCCTGATAACACCACATCCGAACTTACAACTCCCCCTCGGACAAGGTTGCCAAGCCGAAGAAGAACTCAACGAACTCCGCAAAGAACTCAGCAAAGTAATATGTATAATGATTATGAGAATGAACCACCTACAAATGTATTTATGACTCCAAGCCGAAGAGTAAGAGGCGGACCGTATGGGGATGATGGCAACCATCGTACTCCTGTGCGAAGTATCAGATTTGTTGCTGCTGAGGAGGAGGCTGATGATCCTAACTTTTAATAAATATATGAGTAATGGATAACTAACGTAATGATTGATCGTTTTAGGAGAGATCGTAACATATTCATAATATTGAACGAGTATAATAAATTATTTGTTGTAGTATATTATATTCGACATACACGCATAATTAATAACCTTTGATATATATATAAAATGTCCAATTTAGGTGGTGGTATAAAAGGCATTGCGCCTCGTCCTGTTCGTTCAGGAACAATGAATGGAAGTTCTCAGTTTGAGACTGTTCGTTTTAGTTTGCGCAAAGCGTGGAATGGAAAAGCTGCCAGCGAGAATATTAATGGGTATGCTCCAGCGGCTACTCCTTTTAGAATAGTAAACAACGCAGGTGATTACCTCTCACGTCAATATTACTCATCAGGTGGTTCAAATCAAGTTACATCAGCCCGCTCAAGTATTACTGCTGGGTGGCGTGGTTCTGCTGGTGCAGTTAACTCGGCTCCAGATGCTACAAATATCCCGTCTGCTACTTGCAACCCCAAGTATGTATATGACAGCTCGGTGTATGTTACATACAAGAAGAATCGTGCTGTAAATAAGAACTACAACGACGCTGGGTATGGCGGTGCGAATAATGGCGCTCAAAGCGTGTTTAGATGGATAAGGCATTAAAGGGTGACAACAGTTAATCGTAAAAATATATAAATATTGACTTCAGTATGATTATAATATATGAATTATACTGAATATACTTCGGACTATACTTTTGAATATACTTCTGATAAATGTGTGAGTTACTTGATGTAATATTGTGTAAGATTCTTTGTTTACCATTTGATCTTATGTGTCGTTATTGCTGTACAAATCCCGATGAAGAAGATAAATCGAGTAATGCCGGAAAAGAACAATCAATAGAGAGACGCAATACCATGCATTCACCAGGCGAAGAACAAACATCAACCACACGATCAAAACTATTTAGTTATTGGATAGAACGTCCTAAGAATACACTACTCGGTCCTCTTTCGACAATCCGCGAGGATTATACAATGAATGGAACACCTGCACCGGGAATTATATGAATCGTGTCATTGTAACTTTCGGTAGTATAAATATTCACTCACTATATATATTTAGTTATATATTTAGTTATATATTTAGTTATAGTAATAACATCGTATGGGTAGTATATTATTTCCGGGAAGTCAGACGAATGTATTAACAATTGCAAATGATGCTGATATTCAATTAGGAACAGGCGACTTTACTGTAGAATGGTTTCAATATCTAACATCTACTAACCTGGCACCTAGGCCTTTTTCGATTGGCACATATCCAAATGCAGCGTTTGCGGTGTCTATTGAGGGAGGAAGATTATACTTATGGGGTGCATCTGGTATTCTAATAAGTGTTTTAATTACAAACTATCGTAATGTATGGGACCACTTTGCGATATGTAGACAAACTGGAGTCTTTAATGTATATCGTAATGGAACAAGAATTGTAACTGTTACTGCGAGTGTTAACATAAATAATGCATCAACGCCTCTTACGATTGGAAATGAGTCTACGGCAAGTTCAGCCGCATCATTCGGTGGAAATATAACCAATTTTCACTGGGTAAAAGGAACGGCATTGTATAGTGGAACATCGTATGTTGTACCTACTGCACCGATTACTCCTGTCGCAAACACTAAAATATTACTGAAAGCGACAACCTCGGGTACATTATTAACAGATTCAAGTACTGTACCTAAGACAGTTGTAAATACATTAGCTACATGGAGTGCGATGACCCCATTTGTTGCTCCTGTTGTTCCGGTTGCTCCTGTTGTTCCGGTTGCTCCTGTTCCCCCATATTATCGAACAGTTGGAATGCCGCCGCAATTTTATCCATCAGCGGGTGATTCCCTTTTTTCTACTAATCGCGCGGCGTATTTACGTACAGCAGGACACCTTGGACAAGCAAGTGTAGATTATAACGCGTTACTTAATCGTAAAATAAAAGTATTTACATCAAAAGACTCATCGACATATATTCAATCAAGACGTATCCAGTCAATCGGGGTTAGTTCAACTCATGTTCCTTTAGGAAGCAATTATTTGACGTTTAAGTCGCCGAATGTAAATACTCAGAGAGATGCGTTGCGACGTGTTCGTTCAAGTGGTTCAGTTGCGCCGAAAAAGAAAGGGGCCAACAATAGTTTTATGTCTGGGTAAAAGAGGAAAACATTTATCATTTTTTATTTTAATTTTTTGTTATTTAATTATATAAAGAATAAACAATGTTTAACAAGTATTTAGTCGAATTCCTCGGAACTCTGTTCTTCCTTTACGTGATCGTTGCCACTGGCAATGCCATCGCTATTGGTGCTGCTCTTGCCATCGCCATGATGGTCGGTGGTTCCATCTCTGGTGGTCACTTCAACCCTGCCGTTTCCATTATGATGGCTATCGCTGGTAAGTTGAGCAAGGCTGAGTTGTTGCCTTACATTCTTGCCCAGGTTGCCGGTGGTTTGGTTGCTCTCGAATTGTACAAGAGAGTTCGTATCTAAATAAATGATATGTGTCAATACACTTATGAGTGTGTTTGATTACGTAACATATATGCAGTGTATACATGTTATATAATAATTTTCTGTTATTATTATATAAAATGGTGAATAAGTCACATCCCAAAACATTAAAGAACAAATTAAGAGACAAAAAATATAATAGTGATGATATTATTAATGCAATTATAAGTAGACACAAGAAAACCCAAAGCACGAAATGGAAGGGTAATGGTGGATTTTTTCAGTTTTTAAATGAACAGAGTCAATTATTAAAGGAGGAAGAGAAACAGAAACAGCAACAGCAACCGCAGCAACAACAGCAACAACAGCAACAGCAACAGCAGCAACAACAGCAACAACAGCAACAGCAACAGCAACAGCAACAACAGCAACAGCAACAGCAACAGCTAGGTGGAGCGGATGTACCTCCTGTAGCTAGTAGTGTACCTCCTGTAGCTAGTAGTGTATCTGAAGTAAATAAAGTGCCACCCACCCCTGGTGAAACACCAGGGTTTTTTGATACACTTTTTGGAAATAAAGATACAAATGAAGAGAAGAAGAACGAAGAAGAAGAGAATAAAAAGAAGGAAGAAGAGAAGAAGAAGAACGAAGAAGAGAATAAAAAAAAGGAAGAAGAGAAGAAGAAGGAAGAACAAGAGAAGAAGGAACAAGATAATAAACCTACAGGTACGTCACCTCTCGATGATGCGATGGAAGGACTAACTAAATTAAAAGATGATATTGTAAATGCAACAACCCCTGCTGATACGAATAAACCTTCTGAAGTAGACCTACCACCTGCACCAATCATATCTTCAACTGATTCATCTGAATCTAACAACGATTTAGACATGTCAAATATTCAGAAAGTATTATCAAGTGTACAAGAGTTAACACGCAAATATGAACTTGCAGTTAGAGAGAATCGTTTACTTAAACAAGAGGTTGAAGACTTCAAGGCCAGAAGTGGAACGAGTGACCCTGAAAAAATGAAGAACTTGATTGATTCTCTCAAACAAACAATTGGGGCGGCTACTGCGGTTGTAGGTACAGAACTTGTTACTAGTGAATTGAAGAAAGGGGAAACGAAGGATGAAGAGAAACCGGAAGATGAGGAAAACGAAGAAGTACCGGAGGAAGAGGAACCACAGGAAGAGGAATCGGAGGAAAACGAAGAAGCACTGAAGGAAGAGAAACTGGAGGATGAGGAACCAAAGGAAGAGAACCCGAAGGAAGAGGTACCAGAGGAAGAGAACCCGAAGGAAGAGGTATCAGAGGAAAACAAAGAAGTACCTCTCTCTAATAACAATAATCAAGAGGTCGCCCCTTTATTATCTGAAACAACCAATGAACCGCCAGTAGTAGTTGAACCATCAGCTGAACCTACTTCATCAGACACAGTTAAACAATTACCTCCATCGAGTGAACCGGTTACTATAAGTAGTATTGTAATGGGAGAAGAGAATAAAAAAGAGAGAGTTGGAGGAAGGAAAGTAAAAAAGAGTTTTAAGTCATACCGAAGATATAAAAAGAATCGTACTGAAAAGAAAAGGCGGCAACAAGAGAATCAGCAACAGCAACAACAGCAACAGTAAATAAATCACGTATACAATATCAACTATTTATTGATAGAATCATTCCAAAATAGTTGATATATTTGAGAGAAAAGTCGCCGAGAGAAATATGATAACATAAATAGTTACTTCTTCGTCTTTACAAAGAGTGTTCTATATAAAATATACATTAAGACCAAAGATATCGATGCATAATATACTTTTGTAATTGCGTCACTATCCTCCTCTGAACTTTCAGATAGAATCGGCGTGTTTGTTTTATCTATCATATTAGACAATTTTTTGATGGTTTTATTCATTTTATACAGCAGTTCATCTACAGGTGTTTCTATTCCAGTAAAAGGTCCAGAAGGGAAAGATGATGCTGAGGAGTCGGAATCGGAGTCTGACGAGTAACCTGATTCACTCGATGATGATGATGATTCATCATCATATTGAGTATGTTGTAATAGTCCATTTCCATGTAGGTTCACTTTGTAAAAAGAGCTATAATCATTTTGTCCATAATCATATAGTGATGGCTTTTTGTCGCGTGCGTGTTTTACCTTCTTGTTATTCTGATATGTCGGTTCTCCATACTTGGAGTACTCGGCCATAATTGGGTTATAGTTCGCACCAACAGCCATAATCGTATTGCTATTTCCGAGGGGGCTTCTTTCCTTAGCATTATTATATGCGAGTCCAGATGACCCCGCGTTATCTCCAACCCACGGACTAGAACCATCTTCAATTTCATTGACAACATCTCTCTGAATATTCGTATACCCAACATTATTTTGTATGGTAGTTTGTTTTGTAAAAAGCTCTCGACACCTTTGTCTAGATACGGGGTTTACTTTATCTAAAAACCAACATGCATTCATGTTTTCGACATCAGCGAGAGCAAGATGATGTGTTTCGGTTCCTCTCTGGTTCTGTGTTCCAACCGTTTCCATCGTTATTTGTGCGCAATGAGGATGGTTTCCAATTGAGAATGATTGAAAAAGCGGAAAAGGAGATAGTGCAGTCAAGTTTCCCATCGTGCCAGGAATAAGACCCTTAAGATTTGAGAATCCTGCACCACCCATGCCAGATGAAATAAATGGGATCGTTCCATCAGGTACATTACTAATATAAATGTATCGATCCACAAGTTTATCCTCCTTTTTATTCTTATCATCGTTTGATACTTCTTCAGTCTTGCTCTTATTATATTCTTCAACAGTACTTTCCTTGCATTTTGCAGCAGTTTTAAGAAAGAATTTATTTCCTAGAGGACCTCCTGGACGACTTGCTTCGCCGTTTCCAGACACAAGAACTTGAACATAACTTATGAGACCCGATATATTATTACCAAGAGTTCCGAGAGACCCATTCTCGCTCATACCCATTTCATTGGGTGGTTTTATGTTGGCCCAATAGTCATATCCTGGACCCATTATTCCATCACGAGTATCAGCCAAACCTGCCTTAATTTTATCAAATACGTCTGTCATTTACTCGGTATGTTATGTATCGTACTATATAATGATGCTTATACTAGTATGATATTATTTTTATGTCGTACAATATAGTATTGCCGATTTGATGTGGCATATTATTTCATAGAATCACTCGAGAATGATGGTTTTCCATTTGTTTTATTTGTTGCTTCATTCTTTACTCTTTCGGACAACTGTTTAAGTGCAACTTCATTTTCTTTTATGGAAATATCTTGTTGTTTAATTTCATTTATTATTTTAGATAATGCGTTCATTTTATCTTGAACTTCTACGAACTTACCACACTCCACCCCGCACGCTGTTTTTGCACCTGGCTCGAATCCTTCTCGCGTGGTCCATCGAGAGATTGGTGAAAAGGGGGGTTCTTTATCGGGTTGTCCCTTTTCTTTTGAAAAATAGTCATTTTCCTCAGCATATTGTGCTGATTGATGAAATAGTAAAATAAATATACCAACAATGACTAACCCAATGATAATAAATCCTGGTGTGTATTTAATAACTGGATGAACATTTGAATCGTCTATGTAAGAGAATAACATTGTCTGAATGAGTCGCTTATTTGTAGAAATAGAATACAATAACTTATATACCAGCGAAGATATAAAAAATAATAAGAGAATGCGCGGGAATAGAATGCGCGTGAATAGAATGCACGAGAACAGAATGCGCGTGAATAGAATGCACGACCTGTCACGTTCACTTATTCTTTTGCAATGTTTCAATTGTTTTTTGTTGTTGTTTAATCATATTTTCATGTTCAATAACCGTTTTCTTTAGTTTCATTCCTTCAGTGATAAGTTCGTCCATTTTATTCGTGAGAGATTGTATTGACTTACAGTCTTGTGGACAATCACTTTGATTGCCAGATTCCATTCCTTCGATAACATAAGGGCTTTCACCATTTTTAGAAGAAGCAGGCGTTACAGGAAGTCCAATCATTGCTCTAAACTTATTAAAATGCTTTACGAATAGTATTCTAATATTATGATCAAGTATGAGTATAAATACGATAACAGCAAAAAAAATGAATAGATTTATAATAGACGTAGCATATGAGTTGTACCACATTTACAAGTGTTATATAACAGTGTTATTCTTTTTTTGATATTTTTTCATTACTAAAAATAAAAATAAAAAATAAAAAACATAACTATATAATAGTAAGATGTCGTCGATTCATGTTTCAAGGCCAATCAATTTAAGAACAACTGGTACGTTAATTACAACCAGACAAGCAATTAACTCAACTAAAACAACTACAACACGAAGTGTTTACCCTGGAAACTCTCGTCCAAACGTAAATGGCCCGGCAACAAGTTCAACAAATGATTATATTGGACCTGTAAGAAAGGCGAGGCCTCTCAAAATATGGAGAAAGCAGCTGCAACCTGTGAACCCTGCAAGCAGAACAAAAGTGACAATTGGTCTCATTAATGCCCCTGGAGGTATCGTGTTTAGAGGAAGTGACTGTGGCTGCGGAACAGCAAAGAATCTATATGTAACAGAAGACATTTTCGAACCCAAAATAAAAGAGACGTTGGGTGATGTCAAGCTTCAGAACCCCGGGTATGTTCAAGTCGGCAACCCATCTCTTCCTACTAGTTACCAAATAAATACAGGTGTATTTGAAACAAAGACAATGAGTTCATGTCCTCAGACTAGAATTATTAAAAGTGCTAGATCAAAGATAAGCCGCGCCTATTATGGAAGTACCGCCGCATATTTACAAGCAAGATGCAAGACGTTCCAGCAAAAGTTGTCTCGTGCCAAGGTTCCTGGAATAACATATTATAATGGAACTAAGCCAGTATACCCGTCTAATAGTGCAACTGGATCTCAAGTATTTTATACTACGAATTGTTCTAACGGCGAGAGAATCTATCCTCTTAATCCGAGTGCAGGATGCAGAGAGGTAACCATACATAAACCGAACAATCTTAAGTTCGGTGTACAAGGTGCAGTTAGTGCAGGGACACGTCTTGCGAGATTGAAGTTAGATACAATTACGAAGAATGGAGCGTCATTTAGAACTGCATATGGTGATGCCGCCGCGAATGCCGGAAAATACCATGGTGATATGGGGTCGCCATACTTTATCAAGAATAAGGTGAACTTTATTGACTGTGGACTGTATAGAAGAGTTATGCGTAGACCGGTTACTGCGTGTTAATAAATCATTATCATTATCATTTTCATCATCATCATCATCATTTTCATCATCATCATTTTCATCGTATACTCCGCAATCTATATAATTTGTAACTGTTCAAGTATTGCGTTGTCTTTTTTTCCGGCAACCATCTCAATGAGATTATTTGCACGATGTTGTATTTTGCTCGACAAACATTTATGCTGCGTATCTCTCTCCTCCTTTTGATTATCCTCCGTTTCTACTTTATTCCATTCAATATCTGCATCATAATCTGTTGAATTATGATCAGTTGAATTAAAATTTGGTAATCGAGAGAATACAATTCCGTTGATACGTGGCTTCTTCTTAAGGAAAAAGTTACAACATGCGATTATTCTCTCTTCTATCATTGAGAGAATAATACAGAATGGACCACACAATGAAACCGCCATATTATCAAACGGGTGCAACCACATTTTATATATCCGTAATATTGAATGAAGTACTTATTGTATAAGAATTATATACCTTTATGCCAGTTGCGTACATACAATAACGTGGCTACTTACTTAGTTAAAATATATTGTTATTATAACCATACTACTACCAATATATCTCTCTTCTTAACATGAAGAAGTTACGAATCGTACATAAAAATAAAACATTGAAGAGACGAAAACAACATACGCCTGTCAAATCAAAATCCGCAAGACGATCAACGAGCAAGAACCCTGAAGTCAAGCCTTATGCAATAAAAAACCCGATCGATGTAACACCACAAGATGACTTTTACACATGGGCAAATCAAGAGTGGATAAAAAATATTAAGAAGGAATTGACACCAGACCAAGTATATATCTCTCAGTATGATAACTTCAAGCTTTTACAACATGATGTATATAAAAATACACTCAACCTTGTTACAAATTATATTTCGAGAGAAAAGACTGAAATGGCGGCAAATATGCGCAAATTATATAAATCTCTCCAATCTCTCGATGCAGGCTGTGTAACCCGCCACATATCTGATTATATTTCAACATATGAAAAGATGGTGGATGACGGAAGTCTGTGGAAGTTTTTAGGATATATTAATCAGAATGAAATGATTAGTTGGGCATGTCCAATTGTATGGGAGCTATTTCCAGATGAAGTGAACAGCAAGGTATATACATCACACGTTCGGTATCCAGTATTATCGTTATATGACTATCGTGTTTACAGTAATGATGATGTTACAACGTCAGTCAAGAATGATATTATCGCGAATGGAGTTCATAACAATATGAATAGTGATAGTATAAGTGATGCATTGAATATGAGAGACTTCAACTTTAATACATATAAACGTGCGTTGGTAAGAGAATACTTGTTATATATTGATAAGATCTTTTCGACATGTTTGGGAGAAGACTATGAAGAAATGCATGGTATACATGCAACAGATGTATTCGATATTGAGTGTGATATATTATCCGCAATGACAAACTATGATGATACATATGATACATATTACAAGGGGAAACGTGTCCAAAGTCGCCGTAAAAGTTCTATAGTCGGAAATCGTTCTGGTACGTATTCTCATTCATTCATTCATAAGAAAACGAGAGGTTTTACGCATGTGTTTACGTCTGAATCGGAAGAAATAACTGGCGTAAACTGGAGAGAGTTTGCAGAATGTATTGGATATACCGCTGATAACATACCGAGTTGGTTCGTTGCACCACAAGTTGGATATTTACAAAAGATGACCCACCAGTTGAAGAGAGAATGGACAACCTTAAAATGGAAAAGTTACTGGTATTTCATATTTCTGCGTCAAATTATATGTTTTCATGATAAGTGGCGGTCGATTTATACTAACTTCAATGATAAAGTAGTGAGAGGACGCATTGAATCATTTCCGCGAGAACTTTTTCCGATTGTTGGTCTCTCGTATGCGTATTCAAAGACTCTTTCCCAAGAGTATGACCGTATGTATAATAATCCAGAAATGGTCGAGAGGTTACAAGAAATGTCTACGATGGTTCGCGAGGCATTGATCGAGAGATTAAAGAATAATAAGTGGATGTCTCCGAAAACGAAGGAGGGTACATTAAAGAAGATACGGGCAGTGAAGGTAGTGATAGGTGAGTCTCCGTATGAGTTCGCAGACCCACATTTAGAGTATGATAAGAAGGATGCATGGGGAAATATGTGTAAGGTCTCTCGGTGGAGAACAGCGACACTCATGGCTGGGAAGATTGATGGGAGATGTAAGGATGAGTTGCATCGTATTGATTGGAGTTTAATGAAAATATCTGGGTCACAATCATATGTTGTAAATGCATTCTACACTGCGTCGAGTAATTCCATTTATATACCGACATGCTATATGAATGTGCCGTTGGTGGATGATACTATGCGCGGATTTGAGTATGATCTTGCGCATTTTGGGTTCACATTTGCCCATGAATTCTCTCATGCAATTCATGTAAATGGGCGAACGTATGATGAAAAAGGGAATGTGAATGATTGGTGGTCGCCGCTTGACATACGTAAATATGATCGGTTTATTACGGAGATAAATGACCAGTATGAAGCATTTTCGAAAAAGTATGGGTTTTCAATAGATGGAACGTTATCTTTACCTGAAAACCTTGCGGATGTTACGGGATTATCTATATGCGAGGACTGCTTACACAAGTACCATAATGATCATAATATGTCGGAGTCCGTACGTAACATCTCATTTCAGTATTTTTATACGTACTATGCTATACAGAATCATCAAGTGATGAATAAACGAGAGATGTTGGTCCAAGTAATGACAAATCCTCATTTAGATTTGAAAACGCGTACAAATGTCCCATTGAGTAGAATGAAGGAGTTTAGAAGGTTATATAATGTTGGAACAAGAGATGGAATGTATTGGAGGAGTATGAGTTCGATATGGTAGTTGTTATTGTTGTTATTGTTTTTATTGTTGTTATAATTATTTTTTGTTATAATATTATATAGAAAAGTATTTTAGAATGGCAAAGACACATCATCGAAAACAGTCGAAGAAGTCAAGCTCGAGAAAGGTCCACCGTGTTCGCAAATCGATCAAGCGCTCTGTTTCCGCAGCCAAGAAGCAACAACAGCAGCAACAACAGCTTAACCAGCAACAGGAGCAGGAACAAAACCAGCTTGACAAGCAGCAGCAACAACAGCAACAACAGCTTAACCAGCAACAGCAACAACAGCAACAACAGCTTAACCAGCAACAGCAACAACAGCAACAAAAGCTTAACCAGCAACAGCAACAACAGCAACAACAGCTAAACCAGCAGCAACAGCAACAGTAAGCACTGGCAAACGCATACTACACACAGCAAATGTTTTATATTATTTGTGTAAATAATGATATAAAATAAATTATTGATTATAATATATTTGAACATAACCTGCGATATTGCAACATGTCGGAGCAAATAAAGTATCCAAAAAACACATATGTAGAACGAACAGTCGAAGAACGAAAGGCGGAAGTAAAAATTATTATTAATAAACTGATTGAACTTGAATTAACTATGTCATTTCCTGCTGTGAAAGAGTTATATAAGATAATGAACACATACATCGCTGATGGACAAACGGTCAAAATAAATATCGACTTTCCAGAGTTCTCTCGAAAGATCCGGGGTGTATTACATAACTCGGCAAGAGAACCATGCTGGATTAAACTAGAGAAGAACTAAAACACAATATTTGAATCAACCCATTTCTTTATTTTAAGATGAAGCGGAGTAAGAATGTCCGATAATCCATGAACATACAGTAAGTAGTTCTCCTTGTCATTTTCGATGATACTTAAGACATTATAGATAGTGTTGAAGTGTTCCTGACTGTATAATGATGTAATTTTGATAAATACATGGTCAATATTTGCTGCAAACATCGATGGTGATTCTTCTGTTGGGTTCGTAAGTAGTGACAATGCACTCGATACACCGTCAGGAGGTATTGGCGAACCAAGCGAGTTTCCGCGAGATCGAGGTTCATCATCTTCAAGAGCGGTATTTTTTACTAGGTCGGGATTTTGCAGCATACTTTGATACATTTTCAGTGTATGCAATACATGTATTTTTTCGCTTGTTGTATATGTTCGAATAAGGTTATTTATTCCCTCTTTCGCATTTTGAATCAGAAGTTTATACAGTTTATGGTTTGTTGTTGTTGTTGTCGCGTCAATCTCTCTATCTTTATCTTTATCTTTGTCTTTGTCTTTGTCCTTTGTATTATCGACTGTTTCATCTTGCTGTACAGATGATGACAACGTCATAAAACTATAGAAACTATTGAACCTTGAAAATACATTGTATAAGTAAAATAAATCATCAATAGAATCGTTGTGAAACCAACGTGTTACTGGCTGTGAATATGTTGGGTCTTGAATAATTAATATGTTATTGTGAATTGCTATTTTTGTTCCGAGAGGGTAGTACCGAAGAAGACCTATCTGTAAAATCGCCTGAAATGGTTCTAGAATTGTCTGAAATCTCTCCTTTTTTCTTGTAAAATGGAATGTTCCTACTAATAAACTTAACGCTGTTTCCATTACCGGTATCTTGTTACTTTATACGGTTGTTACTTTATATTGCTTATTTTGTATACATATACAAGATAAGTAAGTTGTTTTATTACTGCTTATATGTGGGTTATTTATTGTTTGATACATCAATATGCATATCAGGTTCTTGCGTTCTAGTGAGAGGATACACTGCCCCGCATCCAGTTACTGGATGATACCAATCTCTCCACGAACATGTTCGTGTTCCGTTATATACTCCAGCATACCCGTCAATAATCATTTTTCCACTTATGTTTACATCATTCTTTTCAACTTCAACCAAGAGTTTTTTATACTTATCAAAATCTTGACATCGAACAAACACAATCGAGTTTACTACGCGACATATATTTTGTATTTCTTTTTGAGATGTTTCTAATCGTATTCGCTGCCCTGTAAGTAAATAAATCAAATGATTCCTTGCATGAAGTGCGGCATTCTTCTCCATGTCGTTCGGAGAATGAATGTCTGGTTTATCAATTCCACATAACCTACACTGTATTTTATGATATGTTCCGTCCACCTTGATAGTTAATGATAATGTATTTCCATCATATACGTCTAATACCTTCGAATACAATACTTTTCCTTTGAAGCTGAAGTCCGCTAATGTACTATATGATACATGTAATAATGTTTTCTCTTTTTGCTCAATCTTTCGCTGCGTTTGTTTTCGTTTTATTGTTAGCATTTGAATAATGAGTTACGAAGAATGAAAAAAAGACAATTATTTATATATAATGATAACTTATTGAACTTTATTTTTACGCGTTAGTGCAAGAATATGTTAGACGCGACATTCATTTTATGATGAGATATTCCGTACTTCTCACACCACGAAATACACTTTTGTAAATGTGTTTTCTTTAATCCCTCTAACCTTTCCGTGTTTCTTGTTGAAATAAGAGATAACGTGTTTGTTATGTTCTCGATCTGTTGCTGACATAATAATGCATTGATATCTTCTACTTTACTTAAAAAGTAAACATCCTCCTCAAATATAAGAATAGATATAATTTCAGACCTTTCGTCTGGGGTAGTACTGCTGGGATTATCATAATTATTTGTATCGTTGTCGGTAACTTCATGAATACATGAGTCACTACATGTGTCACTACATGTGTCACTACATGCGTCACTCCTTTCTTCATTACCAATAAGTCCATATTTATTATCATGTCCCCCCATATATACATCGTTATCATCCACATCCTTAATTGTCGAATGATTCATAATCGATGATGAAATACTGTACCCATTCAGTACAGGATATAATTCAGTAAACCGAGAGATATACGCACTACTATCTGAATACTTGAAACTCTTACAAATCACATACTTTTCTGAATTAGCCATTCTACTTGTATACGGCTTGATAATTGAAACATCTTCATAACAACTACATAGCAAATATACAATGTCAATCGTATTCTTGAAAAACATGTCGAATATTTTGAGTACAAAACTACCCCCCTTTTTCTGTAATGAGATAGCATAAAATACCTCTGCGATGATAAGGTTTATCGCTAGATGCTCTTGGTTATTAAAGTCAACTGAGAAGTCAAATCCGCCATCGGCGGTTATAATATCCATCGAGTTCTTGTACTTTGAACAACAGTACTTGTAGTTATCAATCGATAACAAGTTTCCAGTATTGTCAATACCAGTCTCAATGACTACATTCGGATTATTATCTAGAAAATGTTTACTCTTTTTCCATCCAGGACAGATTGGGTCGTCATTTAAAAGCGTCATTCCATAATAGGTATCATTAAGATTAATCTTGTGTCTATGATGCGATGATGCGTGTGAATGCTGCGTTGTAGTAACTGTTGGTTTTTCACCATCGCATGCTCCTGATCCTGATCCTGCATCAACACAATTACTTATTTGTGTGTTTGAAGTTGTTTGTGCCATGACTTGAGGAACATGTATCGTATTTTGAAGACCTCGTAAATACGAAATCGCTTCAATAAATCCTCCAGGACCTTCCGCCAAATGAAATGTCTGTATTCGGTTTGTTGGAGGAGGTGTTCCATCCATTCCAATTGTACCAGCTACACCCTGTGACGTTATTAACGTTATTCCTTTTGATTTATATTTATCAAGCAACCTCGCGGTCTGTGTAATCTCAACCATCTTATAAAATGACCTAGAGATTGGACGCATCTTACTTACACTACTTTTATATCCAGGGACATTCGTATGTATAAACTCATATGGGTTCGTGAACTTCTTTATATTATCCCACATATCGTTGTGTTTCTCAATTTGTTGCTTTATTTTACACATATGCGAATGGATAGAATATGATACAATTGGAATATCTGACGATGACGAACTTGAGGTTTGTTGTAGAGAATCGGGATTATAACTACTTTTAACACTAATACAGATGTTATATGGGTCGATATCTGAAACTTTTGGAAGAGGAAAATATGTTTGATGAGGTTGCGTCCCCGTCTGTATTTGATTATGGGATGTTTGAGAGAAGTGTTGTCCATAAGTAGTTGAATGTTTATGGGATGTATTATTATTGTAGCTCGTCGCTAATCCGCCCCCTGAACCTGGACTGGCAATAAACGAGCTACTATTCGTATACGTGTTATTTCGATGTGATCCAGCCAACAATGCATTATAGTAATACTTCGCCCCAGGACTACTGTGATATGATTGAGGGGAATCTGAAATATCACTGACGTTAAGTTGTTCTTTTTGGGGAGATAGCGACTGATTATATAGCCAACTCGACCGTGTTGGAACAGTTCGAGAATGTAGATGATGCAATGTAGGTTGGTCTTTTTGACTATGTTTGGTTGACGTATGTATTGTAGGTATATATGGTTTTGATATATAATTCATAAAAAAAGATAAATACGTAGGCTATTACATATGTATTTACCTTTTTAGGTTCTTTATTTATACCAATCAATATACTATCATATCATATCATATCATATCATATACTATTACTTCACTTCTACAGTTCCTGTTCCCTATTTTTCACCCGAGTCAGTCACTCTTCTTCATCTTGCGTGTTTTCTTGTTTACTTTTGCATCTCCCGATGATTCCTTCGCGGTTCCTAACGCATCTTCCATCTCCTTTTTTGTTCTACGTGGTGCTCTTGCCTTTTTCACGGGTTCCAAAGCATCTGAACTAGGATATGGCGTCTTTCGTATCTGCTTTTCAATTATTTCAATTGGAGCGGATGCGGATGCAGATGAATTGATAGCAGCTGCAGGATTATCACTACTCTTTATTTTAAACACAATATTTCGCGCCTTCTTTTTCTTATCCGATTCTTCGCCCACTCTCTCTTCTTCTTTCTTTTGTATTAGGTCGGCTGCAATTGCAGGTCCGCTAGAAATATCAGGAACACGTTTATCACTTGTATCCTTTAATTCGTTTGTTGAGGCCGAAACAATCCTCTGTTCAGCCCGTTCAATCTCTTCCTTTGTACTGTCATGTTGTTCTTGAATACCAGCATATGCAAGAAAGCTTGACATCAACTTCCGTCCATCAATATTTCGCACCTTCTTAAACACAAAGTATCGATTAAAGAACGATATCATCTTTTCTTCTGCAGACATCTGTAATGCATCCCCATAGTCACGTGACTTATCTGGATTTCGCTTCAGTTCATTCGCCATTGCATTGTATAACTGTGCAAATGTTCCTGTACCATCCGGTAATGGGTGTTCTAACTGTGCTGCTTCTTCTTGCGTAATAAGTACAAACCCATAATTCTCTAACATTTGAATTAAGTAGTTAAAGTTTACCAAATATTCGATGAATGTTTTTCCAATCGATTCATTAAATACCTCAATTGGATATCCAATCGAACTACTGTCATCCTCGAAGGTTGTTTGTGTATACTTTTTCTTAAGTGACCAGATCTTGCGCGGTTCGGTATCATCCTGCGACCCCTTTACAAATACTGCGCGGGTTTCGTCGACTTCAACATCGCGAAGGTAATCAAATATCGCATCTCCATCATAACATGTTCCAATAAAGTATCCGCCCATTTTGGTGCATTCACACACATTACACAGGAATGCATGCATTGACTTCGTATTTGCAAAGAAGTAATGAATCGCAAACTGAATGGAACATATATCGAACCCATTCTCTCCCTTTCCATATTGGTTATATACCCCACGTCCAAGAATGTCCACATCTTTTGCTCCTTCTCCGAATATGGCGCGAGTAATTTGTTTATATCGATCTGTAATAGCGGCAGTTCCATTTCGGACAAGCTGGCTACTGTCACCATGTATAAATATACCCGCAGGCATTCGATTAAACTTCTTTCGGTAATTCAAGTATCGCGCACAAACACCATCTATTTTATTCTCAATGTTATCTTTTGAATAATCAATACCAAATACGAAAGAGAGTTTGGCTGCAATCCATTTGGGAATATCGCCGCCTTTTCCAACCGCGAGGTCAATCAATGTATTTCCAATATGTGAAACACCATGTATGAGTGTTCGTTTTACATACAAGTTATGAAAGTCACGCATCGATTGTGTGAGAGTAACTGTGCCGGTATGTTTACCACTATTTCCGCGGTTATAGTAAATATCATCATTTGCCAGTTCATCAGGTATGTTCTCTCCCGTTGTCAACATATCAGTCGTGATTGGGTTATGCATCGAGTACCAGTTACTATTTGCAACATGGTATGCATTCCCATAATTCTTAATTCCAGAACGATATTCTGCCGTTTTATCATGACGCACACGAATGGGTATCCATCTCCAATATTCAGGCTTCGTCATATCATACCTAAACTCAACGATGGATTCATCGGTAATAATCTCTTTATTTTCTGCCATAATAGTGCCATTTCCATCTGAGTCATACTTGATCGGGATGTTGCATATATGGGCAGTTTCATCATATGGACATGACGGATAGAATGGGGCAGGTTTATATGTATCATCATTGTCGATTGAATACTGACTATTATTCTTTCCAGGAATCTGGTCTTCAATAATTGAGACACATGGGTTGATATATCCGTGTTTTTTCTCGTCATACCCGACACGCAGAATCAGTGTCTTATATTGCGTCATTTGGTTGGTAGTTGCGAGGTTCATACCTGACTCGAAGATGTTTCCAATAAAGTCCTCCTGGTTCTGGGTTTTCTTCGTGGTAATAAGAAAGTCATTTGTGTTAAACATGGCTGGCTTCCACTTAAATGAGTAATCCCATGTTATCTTATGAAGTGGACCGGCATGTCCATCCCCTGGAGTGTTGCTGCCTACCCCGCGGTCACTCGGTGTAAATATAAGTCCGTCGGTGTTATATTCATATAGTTCGTTCTTGACTCTTTCAAGGATAATGCTACAGCAGTCGAATATTGATTTTGTTTCGCTTGTTGCAAGAAACTTCTTGTTCTCGATTCGAATTGGGGGTAAAACATCTGTACTTATAACTGACTTCAGTTCGAGATTCTTAATCGCACTGATTAGTAACAAAAGGCGATAATTGCTTTCGATATCTTCGGGATTTTGGGTCATAAACATTCGAGTACGAACATCTGTCTTGTGAAGAAAGTAGATGTCGAATGCCGCAAACAGATTTATGTATTCACCTCTCTTATCATGAATAATATGTTCGCCATCAATAAGTGAGTTATATAGTTTTGGGTTGAGAGTTGTTGCACCGGTGAATTGTATGTTCATAGTTGTATCGATCAAGTAAATACGCCCTGTTTTCGGGGCAATAAATAGAAGTTTACGATCTCCATCTGCTTTATCAGTTACGGTGTAATTTCTCCGAATCGATGGTGTATCGGAGTCGGAATTGGTTGGCATAATGTTATGAATCTGAAGTGTATATGATGAAGGGCCGATGAAATGTTTGGGGTAGAGATGAATGCGGACATGATTATCCTCAGTATCTTTTTTATACTTTTGTTCTTCGTCGCTTTGGTCGTCGCTTTGGTCGTCGCTTTGGTCATCACTTTGGTCGTTATTATCAGTTGTTTCATCTTCATCTGGTCTACCACCTCTCTTTCCGCGTAACCTATTATACTCCTCTGGATAAATGAGTTGAAAGTATTGTTGTTTGACCCGATTTATTTCTGATACTGAGATCGGAAAGTTGCTTTGTTGAATACCGGATAATACAATTTTGATGCATTTACGTAGTGTGGCGCATAGATACTTTACATTATTGAATGGGGTTCCTGGACCAACTCTGGAATTAATGACTTCGATCTCAATTTCATACTTGGGACTACTATCCAATACCTTTGCAGCGTCAATTGTATATTCTGGTACATATCGGTAATTCTGTTTATCTTTGTGCGATTCTTTTACGACGCTTACATCAATCCGAAAAGGAAAGTCAGGATGAACAAGAGTTGAACGGTTAATATATCTGAATGTTTTTTTGGTGTCATTCCATGTTGTTATAATTGATCGAGCAAGTGTGGACGTATTTGAAATACGTTTTTCCTTCTGATATGTAACGCGAAAGTTGAAGTCGTCAAAGTTTACCGGTAGGATAGTTTCATCGACCATGCGTTCTTTGTGACCGCCTCCCCCATTATTTCCTCTTGCTACTTGTGTCCATCCTCCTTCGTCATCTTCATCGTTACCATTATCTTGTATACGTCGAGAAGCATATGACTTCTGTGTTAGAAGAAGACGTTCTTGGTTTATCATATTTGTTTTACAGTACTTTTGTATTTCAGATATTCCATTAATTTCAGTTCGAATGAGAGAAAGACGCTCTTTTCCTGTTTTTGGATCAATAAACTCGTTTTGCATTTTCAGTGTATACGCATTCTTGTTCTCAAATGTAAACTGAAGGGATAATAGTTTTTGAATTACGTTGTCAAAGTCGTGCTTTCCGAGTGAGTTTCCGCGTGTTCCGAATCGAACTTCTAATTCAGGTTCACCATCTTTTGTATACAATATGTTGTCTAAATAGCTTTTTACAAGGGATTCAAATGCTTCTTGATTATCCTGCATGTCCGTACCGATTCGTCGAGTATTGTGTCTTCTATTATGTCTTGCATCAGATGATGAGGATGTATAACGCGACATTTGATTTACCCGTTATTCGTAAGACGTATGTGTATATATACGTGCGATAATATTTATACTAATAACGTTATAAATATCATCAATTTTTTAGGGGGTGTATGATCATGCCTGACTTTATATGTATCATGTACTACTACCCTGTTACTACTACTACCCTGTTACTACTACTACTACTCTGGATTATCCTATTGCCCGAATAATATCATCATATATTTCTTGTCGCGTTTTACGTTTTTCAGTAACTGTACCGAAGTCACCTAGGATTCGTTTTATAGGAGATATGTCTAGTCTACTAGAGAGTTCAATTAGTTCCGGAAGTTTAAATGCAGACAGTGGACGAATTGCATTATCTAAGCTCTCCATTTTCCAATACTTTGTTTTATATAATACAAGACGCTTTTTCTCTTCTTGTTGTCCAATAACTGTATTATCAAATATATAAATACCGTAGTTACCTCGAACCTTTTCAACAATATGATATGTTTTATCGATTATGTCACCAGATGTTGGGTCACATGAGTCATCCAATGAATCATGCGTTACTTCATATGTTTTTCGTCCGTCAACAATAATGGTTGACACATCAGGTTTACCATGTAGAAGTAGCAGTCCACGAAATGTTTCAAGTGAAATATACGGATCACATGTTAGGTTCTGATCAATGCGTTTTAATGATATTCGCAGATCTTTTGCTTTTTTCTTTATATCATATGCACGTGACTGTTCAATCATGTCATACTTGAACTGATTTCCTTCTGTATAATAGTTACGTATTTTATCATATGATGAAAACCCGCGGAGAATAATGTATGCACACCACAATAATGTATCGCTTTGTTGAGTAGGAATAAAAAATGTGTACCCGACAGAATGAGGAGATGGTTCAGTTACTATGTTACTTGTAGCAGTAGAAATAATCGTATTTTCTGAAGAAACCAGTGTTTCATTTGGTTGGTTGTTGGCAGGTGAATTAAACGACGGTTCTTCTCCATCCCGTAATACGACTTCCTTCTTGGGTTTGCGTCTCTTTTCAGGTGGAGTGAGACACTCCCATGTTACATTATTAAAAAAGTCACTTGTAAATGAATATTTCGTATACGATGACAATGGCAATCCAATGTTCACTGAATCCGTCATTATGGATTACCCGGTTATATATAACGAATTACTACATTTAAGCTCGTTTAGATGTAGTTATTTCTATCCTGCCAATCTTGTCGGCACTATCATTCCCATCCATTATTGAAAAAACTCTTTACATATAGTTGCTTTCTGCTGTTCAATTTCATTCAGTTGCGACTCTTGTGTAACAACATACCCAAGGTACTTTGTAATCTCATTGATAATATCATTGCTAATATACGTAATATTTACAAAAACACCATTCTTGTTTTCATTTAGTTTTATTCCATTCTTTTCAAATATTCGAAGCACCTCGATTTGATGAAACACGCTGAGGCCTTCTATTTTATCTTTAAACTCTTTCAAAAAGTTGATTCGAGCTTCTATTTGACTTGATGTGGCATTATATTGTTCAATCGTATGTAGTGATGCAATCGTGCTGTTTTCAAATGGTGTAGATGATGAAAAATGAGGAGTATCTGCATCATCACTTTCCAACACTTGTATTGAAACCTCATTCAAGCATTCTTCGACTAACCCAGCCATTGTATTATATTATAGTAACTGTTACAATTCATATAACCAAGTGTTTATATCTTTTTTATGTATTATAGACGTTCATGAGCTACGAGATGTAACAATTTTACGATTCGCAACCGCTTTTCTCGGTTTAACTGTGGTATGAGTTTCGGTTGCTGGGAACGTCACAGTATTATCAGTGTCATTTGACAAGGTAGATGGTGCAATTGCAAACGCAGGAAATGTCGGCATTTCAACTTCGCTGCATCGTCCTGTTCTAGATGCGGGGTCTTGGTATACCATCACTTGTTTTACACCGGTAGACGCATCATCCACTTCACTTGGAATAACTTGAACATGCATAATTTGCCGCGGAACATTTACTCGAATAAGGTGACCAATAATAGACACATGTGGATCATTTAATACAAACCGACTAGCGATTACTTTTATGAGTATGGTCTGACCTTCTATAATACTGTCAAAGAAGTCGCATTTCTTATGAAGATCTCGTGCAATATACACTTCAATTGGTGATGGCATAAATGTTTTGGGTGAAACTGCGCGTATTCCTGCTTGTGTAATATTCTTCGCAATGCATTCAATAACATCATTATCAGATGGTGTGCAAATCATGCATTGGAAGTCGACCTCAATGATGATGTTCTGTCCATGAATTACTCCGAACGAGTGTTTCGTTATTTCAACTGAATCGGGCTTAACAAAACCTTCAATTGTGCATTTTCCTTCAACCATAGTAGCAACCATTCCTTTCAGTTCGTTTTTCAATGCAGTGGGTGATGATCTGCTTGCATTCATTAAATGGGCAAATGATGCAGTGACACGACGAGTTAAAGAGATGGGTTTGTATAATTCGATTGCGTGTAACTTGTCGAGCATTTGTTTTTTTTGTGCAGGACTCACATATGATACTGTTCCTTTTCTAGGCATGTCAGGTCGATTATATGATATACATAATAAATGTTTATATTCATTCAATTTTATTATGTTAACCCGTACACATATTGTAGTTAGTTCTTTTTCTTTGTATTCTCTTGGTACCTTTCAGAATATCTATAAGATAGCTCACCGATTACAGATATCCATTGATCGTTGAGTTCAAACCTCTGTCCAATCACGCGAACATATATTGTCTCTTCCTCTTTTATTTTTGCAAAGTCAGGGCGATCATAATGATGATCTCTCGCAACATATACACATACTGGGGAATGTTCTTCCTTTGTCAATGCTCTTATTCCAGCACTACTAACATTCTTGACAACACACTCAATAATCATGCCTTCTACTAAAGAACACACCATACATTCATATACGACCTCGAATACTGCAAACTTACTCGAAATTGTCCCAGATGAGTATGTAATAATACGTGTAGATCCGGGTTTTATAAATCCATCCACTGAACATTTCCCCTCGATTCTCTTTCCCAAGACATCTTCTAATACGGCTTTAATATTTCGTCCGATAAAGCTGAACGGTATTTGTATTTTACTTGTTAATAATGCTTTCGAATATATCTCTCCCTTTACTGGGCCAGACTCATTTTTATCATTTTGTTTCAACATGTTACTATCTGTAAATAATATGTATAACTAATATGTATAACTAATATGTGTAAATAAATAAGTAACTAGGGGTGTACCTATATATTTGTAATAAAAAATAGTAGTGTTGTATGTTCCGCGATAACACACTCTGATAATGAAACTTATGCTTCTAAATATAACTTTTCAATATTGCAAAGCATTGCATCAGCTGGAGATAAAAACCAGTATTTTCCATTCGCGTTATGTTCATTTAATGTTCGAAGCAATAATTCTTCAAAAACGCAAAGTTCTTTGTTGGTTCTCTCTTTTGTATTCATTGTGGTAAACTTAAACTGTTCAATATTTGTCGCTGGGTTGAGAGAAAGGATTTTATTGATGATATTAATTACATCGTATTTCCCAGACTGGTCGCATCTAGCTCCTTTATTTCGTTTTTCATCCATCGTTTTTACTTTGAATACGAGGTACTCATTCTTGAATATACTTATAAACCCGACAACCTTATTGAGATTCTTTATAATCTTTTGTTGGTAGTTGCTTAGTATATTACTAAAGTCGCGTATATCTTCACTCTCTGCTTCCACCCACATGGTTGTTTTGGCTCCGTAACGCATAATAAGTAGTTGTGGTACTGGTTTTCCTTCACGAAACAAGAGGATCCCTTTATCTTCGGGAGAATAATCCGCCGCTGTCGCCGCCATTTGCGCTCTCCTTCCAACGAGTGGTTTTCGAAAGATTTTCTTATTGTAGTATTCCATAATCATTGATTCAAACTCTGTTAGTTTCGAGGTGGCATGTTTCGTAAAAATATAATTAAGTAACAAGAAACTATCGTTATATAAAAGATGTTCCACGATATTTGCAATAACAAACCCGTATAATGTGGTCTTTGTAACGCCAAGTTCACGAATAAGTGACATATACTCAATTACTTTTCCTGAATAATAATACCATTCATCTTGTGTTTTCGTGGGAGTATCAAATATGGTAATACATGTATTATATATCTTCTCTGCATTCTCTAGGACTGTATTGACACGAGAGGTTGGAGCTGGAGCCTTTTCTATAATGGGGTGACTAGGTTCAACATTGGTTGTCTCGGTAACATCAATCGTCACCTCTTTTAACGGCTGTTTCGTTATTTCACTAGACGATCCATCCTTTTCCGGATTATATATTTTAAGATAATCATCCGACACCTGTTTCGGAAGAGGAAACTCTACACTTTCATGTTTATATGGAATCGGCGCACTTCTCTCGTATATGCCAATCTTCTTGTCTGACACTTCTGCCGGCTGAAACATATAATAATCCCCCACATTGATAAGATGTCCAATCCGTCCATACTTGTCACTAATATATTCATTTGTATCATCAACTAACTGTGTAAGTGCCATATTAACCTGTGCGAGAGGATACGTCCGTACAGTATTTAAATGGGCAATAATCCCCTGACTTCCACTCTTCTTATAGAAGAACCTCTCCTTAAACAAATCGCGTATCTTCTGAATAATCTTGTCAGTATTCATGGTAATAAATCTCTCATTAAATGTATCCATGCGTATTTCAGGATCGTCTTCTTTCAACATACGTGGCAATGATGGCCTACACACATAGTCACACCGTTCCATATAATCGCATATTGCAGAATACGGTTTCGGCCCAAGTTTATAATCGATGACTTTCTTATTACTAGAGAGATGTTGTTTTACTACACGATTCAACTGACTCTCACTCAATGTATTAAACTGTATATTTAGAATACAGTCAACTGCCGTCTCTCGCAACAATCTGCTAACTGCACCAATTCGAATCGATTTAAACTCGGATAAACGATACAAATACAAATCAACCGCTTCGTATTCTCTCTTAATCTGCAAGAGAGTTCCATACAAGTATATTTCGACATTTCGATGAGAGAATGGCAGCTGTTTATGTGAACAATTCCGAATCGCTCGTCCAATAATCTGCTCAATCAGATTCATGTTATACCATGGTTCGAGTACATGTGTTTGCCGAATATTTTTAAAGTCGAGGCCTTCTGCCCCAGCAATCGATATAATAACCACTTTTACTTTCTCTCCAAACTTATTATCATCATCAGTGAGAGCTTTTAATTCATAGTTATTGTCGGGGGAGATCGACGGGTCGCCAGTAATCACTGCATATCTTGCAGGAGAGAATGGAATGGTTGGATTCTCCGCGATGTGTCTGGACCTAGGAAGCATTGTTATTGCGTCAATCGGTTCGCATGGGGCGGTCTTAAATAGAGAAGGATTCATATTTGATCCGCGACTACTGTATCGTGTAAACCCGAGTTCTTCGAGAGCGAGTGCAATTGGAACAACCCCGCCATCAATAAACTGGCTATATGCAAGAACAATACCAGTAGAACCCATGATGCGGTCACATATTGACTTTATCTTGCAGCTATATTTACCGATATTTTCTGATGCAAAGATGCGGCCTTCTTTTGGTGTACTGAATGATTTGATAAACTCTGTGCGATACTCGAAATTATACCTCATTGGCGGGTTTGCTTTTTCTTGGTATTTCATGACATATTTCAATCCCTCCTTTCCGATAATCATGGGAATATCGATGGGATACTTACCCGTTTCTTTCTCTTTCTCTTTCATATGTTGAATGAGAGATTCATGTGGATAAACGATGTTGAGAGCTTCGAGAGGTCGCTGAATAATCGAATATCCCACAGTGTCCATATTTTCGAATGTGGGGAAATCATCATGCATTATGGGTTCACCGGTTTCTGGGTTTGTCGACGGGGTAGGTACGATCGTTACGTCGGCGATGTTTTTATTCCCTTTAGTCACTTTTCTCTTAGAAGTGGCTTCTCCTTTCTCTTGTTTCTTGGTAAGAAGGTGATCAACGATATAATTGTATCCAACCTCTTGAATCTCTCCGCATGTTACTAAAAATGTATCAATATGTTCAATTGGTTGATCGATGTGTTTCCCATTTATTTGAAGTCTTGGATATTCTTTTTTCATACCAGCAAATGTATGTTCATGAGAGAATACACTCGGAAATATACGATACGGAAATGTATATGGATTCTCTCCGCGAACAAATGAGATATACCCAGTCGCCTTTCGTATCAATAGCTCAGCCCCGATTTGGTTTCCATCAATATCAACCAAGAGATTTCCATCCTTGTCAAATACATCGCGAACATCAATTGTTGACCGGCGATCATTTATGTTCATTAGATTTAGCAACCATATAATCTCTTTATAGCTGTTAAACATCGGCGTTCCAGAAAGTAAAAGTAATCGAATATTGTCAACGTGTTGTACAATTTGAAACAACATTTTAGCAACACGTTTATCTTTATTATCATCGGTAATTCGGATATTATGTACTTCATCGATGATGATTAGTCTGTTTGCAAAGTTGGCTCGAAGTTTCGAAATAGAGAGATTGTCGCTGGTTCGACCTATCTTTTTACCTCTCTCAGTATTCTCTTGTCTGACATCTTCAACTGACGCAACATTCCGAACAAAATTGGCGAACTCGATGTATCCTAAAAATAAATACGATGCATTAATTAGGCGGTTTATTTGTTTAATAACACGATCTCTTGGTAACCCCTTCATATTCATCGGGTTAATCTCTTTAAGATATTTATTTCCAGTACATGATCGAATATTCCATACGCCAGGTTCAACTTCTTTGAGTTTTCTCTCATCAAATAGCTGAAGCCGAAAGTTCATTTGAACATTGGGAGATGCAACAACGATAATTCTCTCGGATATACCGATTTGTTTCATGTAATCACGCATTTCTTCGGCAACGCTAATTGCGGAACATGTCTTGCCAGTTCCCAAGCCGTGGTATAGCAATAGACTGTTATACGGTGTTTCAAATGAGAGAAAGTTACGTACGAATAACTGGTTTGGAGCGAGTTCGAATGGAGAATTACATAATATCTCGGCCTGTTTTTCTACATCTTCAGTTGGGTCTACTTCGAACCGTGTATCAAAAAACTCTTTTCTGCTTGCGATTTTGGTATTGAAGTTGGGGTCATTTAAGTCTGGATACAAGTAGCTATAATTTGTATTTGATTGTGATTCGCGGCGTTCTTCCTCTTCTTTTTGTCTGAGTCGAGCATTATTATTCTTGACTGATAACTTCTCTGATTCCTTTTCGGATTGCATTACCTTTGGTTTGGGTTTGACACGTGTCTCGTTACTAGTATTATTATTATCTTCTTTATTTTGGTTATCCATAGACTTTTCTATGTGTCAGTAGATAGTATTACTATATAAACTATATATAATAATCCATTGATTGTTACTTCATAGAGTAAGAGATTCTTATGTCAATCGATATTCTTGTAACACTCGATTTACTCTTGTAAGTATTGTTTTTTTTTCTAAATTATATGGTCTAATTGTCTTCATGCATTCATCATATGTCATCCATCTCATGTCACTGACTTCCATCGTGTCATGTGTTTTTAGTTGTGAGTGCTGTATATCCATGTATGCCAAATAATATTTATGTTTATAACATTTCATGTCTGACCCCATAAACACTTCTTCATATGGTGCAATGTTTTGAATAACATTTTCAACAAGTATCTCATATCCGGTTTCCTCTAGACATTCTCTCAATGCACATACTACATCCTTTTCGTGGTAGTTACGGCGGCCTTTTGGAAACCCCCATTCTGTTTCAGTCCATCGTGTTGTTGATTCTGATATAATTGTATCGAGGGTATATTTTGGAGGGGGTGGTAACGATGGGTCACCTTTGTCTTTGTCTTTCTCTTTCTCTTTCTCTTTGTCTTTGTCTTTCTCTTTGTTTTCACGAAAGCGTACACCATTTTTGAGAGAGTTATACTTTTCTAGAGAGAAGCTCTCTTCTGATTTGTATTGATTTCCGGAATATGCACCCCATAACCCATTCCACATTTGTTGAAATGTCTGTGTTTGAAGTTTATTCTTTTCATCGATTGTCATTTCGTCAACAATTCTGCGTATATATTCTTCATTATGTATGGGATATCGTCCTCGTATAAAGTCTACAAATCCAAATGAATCACGACGACGTATCATCAAGTATTCGATACCATTATGTCCTGGTCGAAATGCAATAATACCGACACTTGTGATGGGTGATTTGCATGTATTATATGAATGTCCTTGTTTATTGCAATTATTACAGTATTGTGTCTGTGAAGAGGATACTCCATTTCTCTCGGTTCCTTGGTTACTAGTAGTCCCGATAACACTATGAATGCTGTTACTTCCCGTTTTATGTGTTGTGTTTATTCCCGACGAAGGAGGAGGAATATAGTTTTTTGACGTGTGTTTTCGTGAATACAAATGATTTGCGTGTTCACTTCCATGTTTTGGTGTATTTATATCACACTCAGTAACATCAGGAGAAGTGACCTCTTTATCGTTATTATGTTGTGCCTCATCCATGATTATTATTATTATTGTTACTATTATTGTTACTATTATTGTTACTATTTGTTTATTTCGAAATGTTTTTATATCGTTTGAATGTAATGGCTACATTAGACCCAGAAGTATGGGGACCGCATTATTGGTTTTTCTTATTAACAACTGCGATTAATTATCCGGATCATCCAAATGAAGTGACTCGAAAAAAGTACTACGAGTTCATTCAAAACTTTCCAATGTTTATACCAGATATAAAGATATCGGCTGACTTTAGTAAGTTATTAGATAAATATCCTGTAACACCGTATTTAGATAATCGTACATCATTTATTAAGTGGGTGCATTTTATTCATAATCGTGTTAACACCATGTTAAACAAAGATGAAGTTTCATTAGGTCATGCGCTGGAATCATACTATCTACATTATAAACCGCGGCATATAAATATATTAGAAGAGCTACAATACAAAGAAAAGCTGGTATATTTCTCGATACTAGTCGGGATTGGGTATGCGGCATATTATTTCTATAGTCATTAGGTTTACTATCATCTATATCAGGTATACCAGATCTGATTGGAATAAACTGACATTCTTTTACACTTGCGGTGGCAGCTGCCTTCACATCATCAATACTTTTATCTACGAGTTGGTTGACATAAATTACGCGGGACTGCATATAACTATACGCTCTATAAAGGTAATATATATAGATAATCGTTTTCTATGTATATTATTTTCGAAATAAAGAATATTGTAAATATGATTACTAATTGTGTTGATATAATATAGTAGTTACTTTATAAGCAAATGCTTAAAACTGAATATATGGTGTTTTTAGTTACGGTTGTATTAGTTGCAAATACATATTACGACGGTCGTTTATTAAAAATAGTGACATCAAATCAAAAGTTTATAAAAATGGCGATGTATGGATTTGTAGGGTTATCTCTCTTTTTGTTTATACGAAAGAATCCCTCGCAGTCGCATCAACTTATGTATCATATGAATGATATTATCAAGTATATGCCGATTAGTAAAGGGACTGCTGATATGATAACTCCCTTTTTTGACTTTACAAGAAACCATGGAGGTATTAGTGGTTTTGCTGCGGGAATGACACCAGATATGCAAAAAATGACGGCACAACAGATGGCGATGGGTGGTGGAGGAGCAGGAGTCGCCGCCGCCGCCGCAGGAGCGAGAGGTGGAAGACAAGAGAGAAGCGGTCTTATGATGTCATCGGGTGAATCAAAGATTCTCTCTTCTGGTAAAACATCTAGCAAACGTTGTGTAAGTGAAACAAAGAAAAAGTATGTTGCCGCACAACAAGGGTGGACATGTGGAGATTGTCGTCGTCAGTTGCCGGCATGGTTCGAAGTAGATCATGTAATACGACTTGAGCATGGCGGGTCAAATCATGTTGATAATTTAGTTGCTCTTTGCCGCGACTGTCATGGAAAAAAGACGGCGATGGAAAATCTTTGAATCGTGCGATGTAACTAGATAAATATTTTGTACTTTGATTATAACATAAATAGACAATTATGATATAATATATTGATAAAAACATTGGGTAAAACATGAACAACATGAGTTCGACAATTTAGTGGCATTATGTTGTACTTGCTTTCATACGAATGAATGATGCTTCACACACACACACACACACACATTACGTATGGCTGGGATAGAATTGTATGAATAGTGCGAGAGATGCTTCCTCTTTTTTCGTATTATCCGCATAAAATATTACCCTATTATAATAGACACTACTATCTGTGTTACAACATATTATCATTATTATAACTATAATTATATTGTTGGTATGGATGATAGTAGCAAATCATCCATTGATTTAAAAACATTATTTTTTAGTAGGTCGATCTGGATAACACTTATATTCTCGATTGTTCTTGTTTATATATCATATACTCTCGATTTAAATTGGTCTCTTATAGCAGCAATCGTCCTTTCTATTATATACACACTAGGTCAGTTCTTTAATGTAAATATAGTAACAACTGAAACAAGTTGGTTTCAACGAGACATAGCTTGGTCTGTTATTCAAGTTGTACTAGGCTTATTCGTCTTGGTATGGTACATTGTATTTTCTATATTAAACACGCATGATGTTCAAAAACTCGCCGATATTCCTCGCGTGGCACCTTCTATAGAAGAAACCAACCGAAAAGTTGAAAAAGCAACTGACGCTCTCAACACGATTTATGACAAGCTTATTCATATTCAAAATGATCTAGCAAGGTATGTTCCGCAATTTAAACTTACAACATCGATTCTCTCAAATACCCAAACAGCAATTAATACACTTACCTCTACAAACTATAAAGAATACTTGTCGAACAAAATAAACGATATCATCGATGAACTTACTTCATTGAAAAACGGTATGACACAAACTTCTGCTTCTCTCACTGAAGTAAAGACAATACTTCCAGAAGTAAAGGATGTTCGAGCTAGTCCAACCAATGATGTTCCTGTTGTAAATGAACTACTTAAAATAATAACCTCACTTGGACAATCGTTCGGTTCTCTCGATACAGATACCACAGCAGTTGTAGCAACCTTGAACCGCATGAAGAGCGACTATGTATCATCCACACCCGCGGTAATTGCATCAGCCGAACAAGCCAAAACTGCAATAAGTAGTCGTATCAGTGAACAACTCATTAAGTTGAATACTATGCAGAGTAATATATTAGAAGGGATCATCTTATCGGTAAATGAACTTATTAAAGTAGTTGAAGCGGCGAAAGAAACAGTGTCTTTCGTTAGTGATGCAGTGTCAGTAGCGAATGCCGGTGCGAATACAGTAGACAGTGCTACCGATCATATTACGAAACCCGTAAAACAACTTGATAATATTAATATTGGAGGTGATAAGCCAGTCGATGTGATGGCTCTTCTTTCTGTTGTAGTAGGCGGTATTGTCGTAATTATCACTATATTTTCAAGCTACTATAAGTCGTACTTTAAACGCGACCTTACTGATGTGAAAAAGAAGGCAGCAATGGATGAATATACCGGCGAAGAATGGGATATATTTTTTACGAAGATGAATCAAAAGGAGGCACCAAGCTTCCTTGATAAGGTTGAACAGTTGTTCGCCAAACTCTCCATATATAACAACACCGCTCTTATGTTCATGCTCTTGTTATGGGTTACAACCCTCATGGTGTATTATTATACATCCGAGAAAATGGAGAAGACAATTCTGCGTTTGTTCCCAATCACAATGATTCGGCATGCACAAAATGTTATGATGGTCTTCTTCTCCGCGGTATTATTCGTTCTCTTGTTTTCATCGATCATCTTTCTTCCTTTTGTCCGAACATTTGACCCAAGCATAAAAGGTAATTTCATGGACTTTATTGAGTCAGTACAGGACTGGCAGTGGAAAGGATTCTTTCCAACAAATGATCGTAAGGACAAATACCAAAACGACGGATACCTCACCATGTTCTTTCGAACAATATTTACGTTTTTATGGTCGATCTTGTGGTTTTTTGTTACACTAGGTAAGACAATTGGAAGTGGCATTATTTGGGCATTTACATGGGGACTTAAATCAATTACAAATTGGATATATAATTTATTCGATCCAAATGCTTCACAAAAAGGAAATGATGGATCACCACAGACACAATCAGGAGGGGATGATGGCAACATTCCAAGAAAACCTCTTCCTGGTTTTGGTCAAATCATGTTTGAACTAAAAACTCTTGTGGACGCTCTATACAAGAATGTTACGGATATTGCAAAGTCTCTTATTCCAGGATGGGGTACTGCCTCTCAATGGAAGTTCTGGGAAAATGGATTGTATTTGTTTCGAAAAAACGCGCAAGAAGAGGAAGATACTGGAACCAACGCGTTTATCGATGGACGGTCTCGCGCATCGTTTCTAAAGAGAATACTTGACTTAGTTGGTGTATTAATTACTATGATTATTGGTGCCACAATTATTGGATTCGGAATGTTTTATCTTATTGGAAAAGGATACGGTGATATTATTGTATCCGTGTTAAGTATTCTTGCAGTTATTTTTGGTATTTCAGGATATATTAAGTACGCGAGAGATGCGGCTGCAGCAGAAGGAAAACTCGCATGGTTTGATAAACTCGACAGTATTAATAATCCTGCAAGTCAAGATGATGGCCCGGGATTTATACTTCTCAAGTTGGTATGGTCTGCTATAAAATACATTCCATGCTTATTGATCGACTTTATTGAAATGGTCATAAAACAATGGAATCTGACAACCCGCCCGATTATTATCATCCTCTTGGTTGAGTTTATTCTTATTGCCGGTATATTCGGCGCTCCTTATTTGGTTAACTATGTTGTTTCAAAAGGCAGCATACCAGTTGTACCATATGTGAACGATTTAAGAAAACCGATAAATGTATCATCTCTCGATGAAGAAGGAGTATTCATATTTCATAATACCGCAGATCGTAGAAGCAAGGAAGACCAGGCAGCCGACTGTCCTCCAGAACAAAAGAAACGATTTTCATACTCGGTCTCGGGATGGTTTTACATACACTCCGTAACCGCTGGAAACGCAAATATGTCTTACAAGAATATATTGGATGTAGCCGGGGTTCCAAAGATAACATATAACAACGCAACGAATAACTTGCGATTCACCGTAAAAACGGATATTGTTGGAAAGAATGGAGAGGTGAAGACGAACGAGAATCGTATATTATTTGAAACAAATCCAGAAAAGAGAGAACCGAAAGCATCTCTTGATGGAAATGGAAATACGCGTGTCATTGATTCGAATGGGCATACGGGATTTTTAGATAAATCAAAGAATAATGCGGTCACATCCGATGATCCGACGAATCGGCCGATAAATAAAAACTCGTATAAAGTGATTATGACAGTTGACGAAGAACTCATGAATGAAACGATTCGAAAACCGTCGCAGGTTACCATTCAGAAATGGAATAATTTTGCAATTAATTATGATGGAAATAATATGGACATTTTTATAAATGGTGAATTAGTGTCGAGTAATAAGAATGTTATTCCGAACATCACAAACGGTGCGATTATTACAGGAGACTCGAATGGAATTATGGGAAATATATGCAATGTGACATTTTATAATCGCGTGTTAAATGATAGTGACGTGAGATGGATCTATAATTCATTAAAGACACTTAATCCGCCAACACTACATGTAGAACCAACTGAGAAGAAGTTAGCAAAGGATATTACAGTTGATAGAAGTCCGTATGCTTAATCAAAGGTAAACGACAAATAACAGAGTGGCGAATTATGTCCCATACAGGATAAAAGTATTCGCATGTATAAAAATATTTACTGGTATATATAGACCGATATACCAGTATATTACAAGTCAACAATAATCATGAGTACAAAGTTTATTATTATGACAGTGATTGCTATCATACTTTTGTATGCACTTTACAAAATCATTACATCAAACTACACAACTCTTGGATCAATGCAGAATGCGAACAACGAAACACTTATTCCGGCCGCTTCAATGCCAAAAACAATACCGAATACTAGCGCATTCTCTATGTGGTTCTATGTGAGAGACTGGACATGTCAAACAAATGCATCCAGTGTAAAGCCGAAGAATATTATCAGCATTAAGAATGCACAGGCAAGCAACTTATTTTCAGTGAGTTTAGGAAATTGTGTAAACGAAGTGAACGTTAAAGTAAAATGCACCACGACAACTGCAGCTGCTGGTGTAGACAGTACATGCAGTGTCGGCGATTTTCCACTTCAGAAATGGGTGCATCTTATTGTCAGCGTGAATGGTCGTGCATTGGATGTGTATGTTGATGGTAAGTTGGTTAAGACATGTGTTCTTGAAGGTGTGCCAAAATTCTCCGATGCCTCTCAGATTGTTTTAGGTGGAGGATTTGAAGGATTTATTACAAATGTGAAGTTTAAGAAAGACGTTATCGCGCCCCAAGAAGCATGGGATATGTACTCTGAAGGGTACGGTGGAAACCCATTCGGCGATATGTTGAATAAATACAAGGTGAAGCTTAGTTTTGTCGTTGATAATATTGAACAAACTAGTGTGTCGACATAACATAACTTTATCACGATACTCCTTCCTATGAAAAATATATATAATATATAAGCTATATAGTCTAGTTATATATTACATAAAAATACGCGATTGTTATGAGTTCTTTAGGATTTAATGGGTCAGATTCATCATCTGGCGTTGCCGCGTCATCATCCTCGTCGTCCTCGTCCTCGTCCGGATTAAGTAGCATGCTGTCGCCTTTCGGAAATGGAAGTCAGGTAGGAACAGATGCTGGATCTTCATCCAATTTCGATGTAAGAGCATTCCTGGAGTCAAACAGTTATGTTGCCAAGTTTGCATTTATTCTCATGGTGTTTATTCTCTTCATGGTACTACTTCGTCTAGGTGTACTTCTCTTAGTATGGTTATTCTCTCCTGGATCTAGTCCAACCCTATTGGATGGAACTGTTCGTGCAGACGATCTTCGGACAATATACCAGGACCCAAACGAAAAGGATTCTATCCCAATTATCCGTTCTACAAATGAATCATCCGGTATTGAGTTTACATGGTCAGTATGGGTCAATGTCAGCAATCCACCCGAAGGAGATAAATATTCTCGTGTATTTAATAAGGGTACTGCCATTTCTAAGTCGACAACTGGAGCAGATAAAGGTATTTATGTTCCGAATAACGCACCGGGTATTTATTTGAAAAAGAGTAGTGAAGGAACAGACAAAGTGGTGGCTTTAGCAGTTATAATGAATGTTGCGAATAGTAAGGGAGATAACTATTATGAGAAGATTGAAGTTACGAATGTTCCGATGGAACGCTGGGTTAACATTATGGTCCGTGTAACAAACAACATTATTGATGTTTATATCAACGGACGTTTAGCCAAGAGACATAAAGCAGTTGGAGTTCCATTACAAAACTATGGAAACATATTTATCGGAGAACAATCATCTGCAGACTCATTTACTGGAATGATTTCATCTCTCAAATATTTTAATTATGCATTAGGAGCAACAAAGATTATTACTGTTGTGAATGATGGTCCAAACAAGAAGATGCTCACTAGGGGAGGAGATGAGGATGAAGGATCCGTAAAACCGTCTAGTTATCTCTCAACACAGTGGTTCTATAATAATAATCGGGTATAAAGAGAGATAGAGTATATACGAATTGATAGATGGATGTGTTTATCATGTAAGAGTGTTTTTATGCGTATTATATAACGGGTGTTGTATAATACGCGATATCAACATATTTCGGTAATAACATACAGAGAGACACAAAACACCGATAAAGATAGACATAGATACTGTGGATAGATACTGATACACATAGGTAGAGACAATGACAACTCAATCTCCCGCATATACTACCGAAGAGTTTGTGGTGAACCCACTACCTGAACCAACACTTATTCCACGATTATTTGATATAAATTATAAGTTTGCAAACGTCCCTCCGTTTCCATTACTTCGACGAAGATCACAGAGTGATGGTATAGTCCGTTATCAAATCGATAATACCGTTTTGGCAGAACTTATACCTACAACTGTTACCACAGTTAAAGACCGTAATAACGACCTTCTTCCATTTGATTATTATATTAGCATCAAGGGGTTTCCTGACGTTGAAACCGATAAAGGCAGTGTAACTATAACAATCAGTCAGGATTCAAGTGGGTCATGGGCAGGAACAACTATGTCTGCGAAACTGTATTTTCGAAAGTTATATCCTACCATTTTCGGATTTGACACGATCATCAATAAAACAACTACAAGCCCCCCATTTACAATAAACCCTCCGATCTCAAATAACACCGATGGTATTTTTGACTATACAACAACCAACTCGCGTGTTGCAACAATTGACGACTTTGGGGTAGTTACGATTAACGGACCAGGAGATACTCTTGTAACCGCTGTTCAACGTGCAACCGGAAAGTTCTATAAATCAGGTCCTAGAGTTACCACACTTATTGTTACAAAGACAGAACCGGTGTTTTCTGTTTCAAACATAACAAAACTGTTGTCGGATAAAACATTTACATTGGTTGACCCAATTTCAACAAATACAGAATCGCCGTTTAGTTATCGCGCACTTAACCCGGAGGTGGCTCGTGTTATCGGGAATGAAGTTACAATTGTTGATAGTGGTGCAGCAGAGTTTATTTGTACACAAGTTGAAAACACAACCTATTTCGGAAAGTCTCTCAACTTCTTCGTATACATTTATGAAAATAATCCGAATATCGCAAATTGCAACTATAATTTCGGAAATCCTTATATATCCACTTTCTGGTCACGATTTACACCAACATGCTTTCCTTCCTTCACAACAACCCAGTTGGATGAAAGGCGAAAAGTGGAAATACTCAAACATAAGAATAATGGTGGCAACTCTACAAAGAGTGAGAGGTATACAAGAGCAGCACGTGGTCAACTTATTCGAAAGAAAGGGTTTGCAGCACAAACCGACACATTTACTAACCCGAATACGTCAGGTCTACCTGTAGTTGGAAATACAATTATATGTAATAATATACCGGTTTTATGCGGTCTAACAACTGCATGCGATGTACCCGGAAAAACAATGCTGTTATGTTATAACCCAGAGGTGCCGCTATATAACTATCGCCGACAGTATGTATATAAAGCCGGGCTTCAGACAACCACAAACATCCCTACACTTGCACTTACACAGCCTGTGAACTTTACTGCAGTTCGCGGAGACCAAAAACTAACAATTTCATGGGGTCCTCCAGAGAGTAATGGTGGCTACACAATTCTATCATATGTTGTTACATATTCTCTCGATCGTGTAACATGGGTCAATTTTGGAACGTTTCCTAATAAGAAAATGTATGTTCAAACAGAAGAAGTTGTCGGTCTCGAAAATAACAAGAAGTATTATGTTCGTATTTATGCGGTAAATCGTATCGGCCCATCTACATTCCCTGCTACCACGATTCAGAATACATTTTCAGTTCCGAGCATACCAGGTGTAGTTGACTTATCTGGTGGTAAGGATATTTCATTGCCAGTTTCATGGAGTGCACCAACTGATAGTGGCGGCCCGACATTAATTGGCTATAAGCTGGAGTATACGTCAGATATCAATGGAATATGGAACATTATTACAGTAAACAACCTTGCGGATACCTCCGTGCCGCCGCCAACACGATATACTATTACTGGTATTGATAATCAGACAGTGTATTATGTTCGTGTTAGTGCATATAATAATATTGGGTATGGTCCTGCAACGGCGATAGTTAGTACTTCAACAATGAAGGCACCATCACCCCCATTAAATCTTGTGGGATATGCATCATATTCAAATATATTGAATACTGGGGTGGCAACACTTCTTGACCATAATGTACAATTGACATGGGATGCACCATTCGACAACGGTGGCACAGATATTACATATTATTCAGTTGATTTTTCCACTGATGGAACTGTTTGGATTAACTTAACTACAACCCAACCTGCTGATACTCGTAGTTACAAATTTACCAACATTAACGGTTCATCTCTTGGTGCAGGAATACAGTATTATTTTCGGGTGTTTGCTAGAAATGCGTCGATTTTATCTCCTGCGTCGAATATTATACGACTACGTACAGTAACTGTTCCTTCGCAGCCATATAACTTGTATCAATATAAAGAGAGAGACTCGGATGGTATTTATTTGGCATTCTCTCAGGCAAGTAGCGGTGGTTCTGCAATTACATCAATCAATGTTTATTATTCACGTGATGGTGGAAATAATCAGTTGTTTACAAAGACGCTTACATCGGATGTTGGCGTGGGTATATTAACGATTATTTTGCCGACCATGTATGAAGGAGAGCAGCTATTATTCGATGAGTCAATTTATGGGATTAAGGTCTTTGTTACAAATGTGTTGGGAGCAAGTGCTGAATCCTCTCAATCACTTACAATTAATCCGGTTGTCGTTACTGCTGGATTTATGTAAACCTGATACAGAATGAGCAAGAGATCGAGAGAGCGAGAGATCGAGAGACAGAGAGACAGAGAGACAGAGAGATTTTTTATTTATTGTATACGCCATCATAAGCATATAGAATAAATATGTCTTATCGAGGTTGCACAATATTATGTGCTAGACTCGTAAGTTAGGATTTATGCATACAT